>Ga0101944_10000718_pt1 | contig 89425 bp, 77 predicted proteins | sample DewCreD2012metaG_FD_75245 | JGI IMG/M metagenome (GOLD analysis project Ga0101944, IMG submission 75245) | Hot spring sediment bacterial and archeal communities from British Columbia, Canada, to study Microbial Dark Matter (Phase II) - Dewar... ... | reverse complement strand
ACCAAAGCTTTCCTTTGGTTCGGCATTAGCCTAGTGTTTTTATGTACAACCATATATTTATTGTTTACTAATATTCATCTATTTTAATGAACATTTGTAAACAACGCTATGATTTCTTACAGATTATTGTGTAAATGTAATTTAAACGAAACCCCGCCTAAAGCGTCGTATAACATACATTGTGCGACATACTAAAAGTTACACCCTATCTCCAATTATCACTATTTTTTAGACAAACAAAAAATCATTTTTTTCTCACTCTCCCCCATTCTCCTGATCTAATTAAACTTTTTTAAATTAAATATCATTATACAATATTCCCCTTTTTTGTCAATGGTATACCCTATTTTACAGGTTTAAACCAATTAATTACCAGTTCCCCAAACCTGTTAAAACCGGTTTTTATCGTTTTTTACAGGTTTGCAAACCTGATATTTTGCCACTTTTTTATAAAAAAAGCGCTTTTTAGCGCTTTTTAGTAAAATTGAAGGTAAAAAAAGGAAAGTTCATAACTTCACGATATTATATTTAGCAGTGTTTTCTTTTTCAGCATTTTGATCCTGGTTCCAAATAAGTTTGGTGGTTAATGAATTGTTGCCGCTAATCAAAGAAATAATAACTTTTCTGATAATATTTTCTTCGACTTCATAGGGATACAACTTATGAATTAAGTATTTAAAATCATCGAATCTTTTTACCTCTTTGCCATTCCTGAAAAAAATAATAACATCGCCTTTTATCTCGACAACGTCTCCCTCTTCAACCTTGAAACAACCATTACCATTACCATTGCTTCTTTTCTTTGTTGCCATTTTTTCTTCCCCCTTTTGATTTTTTAAAGTACAAAATAAAAACTGACCGGAAACCGATCAGTTAAATTTCTATTTTAAAACAATAAAAAACTAACTGATCAGTCGGTCAGTAAAATAAAAGTAAAACCAGAAATTGTTAGTTAAAGTATTTTTCATTGTATAAATAATTATACAGAAATAATTTAAAATGTAAATACCAAAAGACAGTTTAAAATTTAAAAATAAATCATCGCGAAGCGATTCAATAATTTTGATTTTTGAGATTTGATTTTTGAATTTTATAATTTCACACTCTCCCCCGGTTTTATTATCTTGTTCTTGTCTTTTTCATTTTCATCTAAATCAATTTCTGATCCAGGCAAAATCAAACCGCTATCTTCTTTTTTTTCAATAATCTCACTCTCCAATATCATACCACTCTCCCCCACCTTGATATCTTTTATTCCTTCATGTGCCATTACATCAGTATCGATAATATCTTTTGCAACTATTTCAATCTTTTCTTTTGGAATAATATTGTTTTCTTCTGGATTTTGAGATTTGAGATTTGAGATTTGAGATTTTCTGATATACCACGCTCCTCCATTTTTATCCTTTATTTCCCTAAAGCCTTCCCCTGATTTTTTTTCTTGTACCATCTCGCCTGACAAACCATCCACTTGAGATAAAGAGCCCATCGGTTTTTTTGCGCCGTCTTTTTTAGTAGGATCACTAACCATACCGGCTATAGACTCACTCCAAGTCAAAATCGCTTTTTCTACATCAGCCCTAGGAATAGCATATTTTCTACGAGACTCTTCTATTATTTGTTGTCCAAAACCATATTTTTCTCCAAAGTATTCCCAATATTTTATAGTATTGGCAGAAAAAGCCGGGTAAACAGTATTATCAATCATCATTTTTACATAAATCTGGAAAGTACCCAGGTTTAATAGGTCATTTTCATCAAAAACCGGTTCAAATATTTTCTTAAGTATTGGTGGGTCATCCGGACCAACACGAAAAGCAATAGTGTTCCCGGCATTGCCTAAAACCGCATCTCGAATTTCAGGAGTTAATTGAGAAATGTATTGATGAGCAATTATTAGATTTAATTTGTATTTTCTCGATTCAGATAAAATACTAGCAAAAGACGAGGTAGCAAAATTTTGAAATTCATCTACATATAAATAAAAAGGCTTTAGTTCATTTTCAGCTCTACCTGCTCTTTCCATAATTGTTAAATAGATTTTGGTGATAATCATAGCACCTAAAAGCCTCATATTATCTTCGCCTATCTCACCTTTTGATACCTTTACTAAAAGTATTTTATTATTATCAGTAATATCTTTAAAATCAATAGTTGATCGAGGTTGACCAATCATATTACGAATCGAAGGAACCGCCAAAAATTGGCCGATCTTGTTTTGAATAGGCGCAATAGCTTCTACCAAGAATTTAGGACTCGCCTTTGCTTGAGCTTCAAACTCCTCCAACCAAAATTCACGAACTGTAATATCTTTAACATTATCAATAATCATTTTTCGATATTCTTTGTTCACCAACATTTTTGAAGCAGAAAGAAGTGTTGTGCCAGGGGTTTCAAGTAACGCTAAAATGGTATTTTTTAAAATATGTTCCATTCTCGGTGACCAAACACCCTCCCATATTTTGGTAAAAATACTCATAAGACTTGAAGCCAAAAGCTCTCTTTTGTTTTCGTCAATATTTTCAAGAAGATTGAAACCGGGAGCAAAATCCCTATCCCCCGGATTTAAAATAACAACATCTTTTATTCTTTCTTCTGGAATATAGTCTATAATGGAATCAATAAACTCCCCGTGAGGATCAATAATTGCTAGACCTCTCCCCTCTTTGATATCATCCAAAGCTTGGATTTTCATTACCGTAGATTTACCAGTACCAGTTTGACCGATGATATACATATGTTGATTTCGGTCTTTCATTTTTATACCAAAATTGGTTGTTTTATCGCGAAAATTGGTTTGACCAAAAACAGTTAGGTCTTCTGCCGGAACTACACCTTCAATCGGCAAAGTAGCTGGCGGCTCACCTTTTTTACTACCCGACCAGTCAATGTTTGGAGTTTCAACACTAGTTGTTGGTAAATGATAAATTGAGGCCAATTCCTCTATATTTAAAATATAGCCACGATCTTCGAAAGAACGAGTTTGAATAGTATTCATAAAACCAAAGTCATCAAAATAACTTGGACCACCAACAAAACCATTTAAATTTGAAGCATTATATTGTTTGAACGCACCTACTATAGATTGAATTTTTGTTTTGATATCTGCCTGACTGCGACTAGAAACAAGCATTATTCTAATCTTTGATTCATAGCCAAGTTTTGTGGATTTTTCTTCGATAGCTTTTACTGCTTGCTCTACCGGACCCGAAAGTTTTGCTGGAGCAGCTGGCTTACCAATATCATTTGGAGTTGTAACTGCTTTAAAAAATAGGCCAAACAAAGAAAATATTTTACCAAAAATAGATGTTGCACCACCCATAGATTTTCCACTACGAACAGCATTAACATAAGAAATAGCTTTTAATTGCCAAGAATCAGAAACTGGACGAGCTAATATCTGAACCCATATTTGTTCATCTTCGGCCACCTGAGACAAAACCCCAGTAATACCAGCTAAAGGATCTACTTCAAAATTTTGAAATGTCTTTATAGGATAAAAATCCTTTCTCATTAGGGAGAGTTCTGTCCCAACAAAATGAGTGCCCTCTGGTCTTTTGGTCAAAGTGTAGTCTTCAACCTCAGAAATATCAACATTGGGATATTGAGCATAAATCTGGCCAACAACAAAATCCTTGAGATGAACAGGAACAAAAACATAAAAACGGATATATTTGTCGGTAGAAACTATTTCAAAGCTCATATGTTCTTGGAACGAACCCTCTTCCAATCTCTCTTTGGATGACTTGTAAACGCCATGTAGGGCCGCAAACATCAATTGAGCCGATAATGGACCTTTTTCATTGCCTCTTGATACTCGAACAAGTATAGTAGTGTATTTTTGCTTTACTAGCCACAAAGACTTTCTTCTTTTTTGGTAAGCTCGAATCAAAAGAGAGGCAGCAAAAATCCAACCAACAAAAATCAAGATATAAACGATATATCTAAAAACATCAAATAATATAGCAGCAAGACTAATGTCCCCGAGATTATTTTCCATAAAAATTTAATTGTTTTTTATTTTTATATTATAGATTATAGAACAAATAGAACAAAAATAGAACAAATATTTTTACTGAGCTAAGACATAGCCCTCTTTAGTGCGTTTAAATTTTGGTGAGTTTTGTAAATTAATTAAAATTGTTGCTTTTTTTACTTTCTTTTTCTTTATTACTTCTTCAACTACAGTATTTTGATCCATAGGTTCACTACCGTTTTTCTTTAATATTTTTTCAATCACATCCTCAACTGTTCCACCTTCAAAACCCCAGTCTTTAAGACCATATAGTCCACGCCCAACCAAAATAAATCTATCATCTGAAATAAGTTCGTTATGAATTGTTTGTAAGGTAGCTTTTTTATGATCAAAACCTGCGTTATTTATTTCTTCTGCAATTTGACTAAAATGCATAGGTTCTTTTTTCTTTGATAAAACATAAAATATCTTATCTCTGATGGTTTTTGGTTTTACCCAAGACCAAGTAGAAAGTCCTCTTTTACCATCTTCTGTTTTATGTAGTTTTTTAACCAAGTCAATTGAAGATTGTAAAAATCCTTTAGTAATATCGCTTTTATATTTTGCCATTATTTCATGTTTCAAGATTTCAAGTAAAATTACCTCATCTTCCAAAGAGTCCCCCCTACTTTCCAAAACATCTACAAAAGCTTGGGCAATATCTTCTATCATTTTTTTACCATAACGAGAAAGAGCCCAGCCAAAATGTGTATGATCATTATCTTCAATCGCCTGAATATCTTCAGACAAAAGAAGGATAAATCTTAAAATTCTCTTTATTTCTTCTGCTCTTTTTTCATCTAGATCCAAAATAAGTTCTCTAACAAGCCTGTCTTCAGAAATAACCCCTCCATTTTCTTCTATAATATTTTTTATCCTTTCAATATGGGGTTTATTATGATCAAGCTGAGAAAGTTTTTTTAATTTTGTAATTGAGGCAACCTCAATCTGGCGAACTCTTTCTCGAGTAACACCAAAGTCTTTACCAATAGCGTCCAAAGTCAATCTCTTTCTGCCAGATAGACCGAAACGATGCAAAATTACCTTTTGTTGCTTTTCTTTTAAATTAGAAATTAAATCACGAGAAAATTGAGTAAAATGAGCATCTTTAATTTTATTGCTCTTCAGTTTTTCCGCAATTTCTTTTGCTATTTTATTTGACATCTTTCCCCCAACTAAACTAACAAAAATTTAATATTTTTTATTACAACATATATTATACTAAACATAAGATATACTGTCAACAACTTTTTTGAAATTCGCTCATTAGTCTCAAAATATAGGAGCGAATTTCATCCTGAGAGCGCGCTTATTGCGCTCGTAGGATTACATTAATAAAAATCATCATTCTATGATATTATCAATTCTTTGCAAATAAATCATTAGTTTAAAATAAAATATAGGAGCGAATTTCATCATTAAAAAAACTACACAAAAGTGTAGTAGTAAAAATCCCAAATATTATATTTTATCGAATAATTTTTATTCTTCCTCTTTCTTATCTTCTTTAAAAAACTTTTTGAAATAAAAATCTCTTAACAACCCTATGTTTTGAATGATCCTAAACATAAAAACAACAATTACTCCAAGGTAAAGATCTAAGCTTAATTTATCTCCGAGATAAACAAAAAAAGCTGTCACAAAAACAAAGAAAAGTAATCCGGTTACAAATTTTCCAACATGAAACTCTTTTTTGGTCTGAGATACAATGGCGCCAATTAGTGAATCAAGAATCGCCAATATAGCTACAGCTGTATAACGAGAATAAGCCACAGGAATATCCAGGGGTAGGAGCGCCCCAGTTATAATTCCAAGTATAATACCTAATATTGCATAAAGCATAATAATTAAAATTAAATATTTTTGGGATTTGTAGGATTAATGGGATTTATAGGATAGGATTTTTATCATACTACTCCCAATATATCTCACTGCTCCCAAAACTCCTAAATTTTTACTTTTCTGTGCCATAGTACCATTATAACAGATGCTACAAATATTGATGAATAAGTACCTATAGCTACACCAATAAATAAAGCAAAAACAAACCAGAATATTGATTGACCTCCAAAAAGCAAAAGTGCTAAAAGAGTAAACAACACAGTCGCAGTAGTATTAATTGAACGAGCCATTGTTTCATTAATGGATTTATTGGCTATAAAGGCCAAGTCGCCAGAAGTAGTTTTTAGATTTTCTCTAATTCTGTCAAACACTACTATAGTATCATGAACCGAGAAACCAAGAATTGTAAGAAGAGCTGTGATAAATAAATTATCAACTTCAACACCTAGATAATGTCCCAATAAAGCAAAGACACCAACTACAAACAAAATATCGTGGATCAAGGCCAAAACCGCTGTAACACCAAATTTCCAACTCGAAAGAGGCTTTGGAACAGAACGAAAAGCCCAAGCAATATATAAAATAATCATTACAGAAGCCAAAATCAATGCTACAAAGGCTTTACGAGTCAGGTCGCGACTAATAGTAGGACCAACTGTTTCAAATCTTAATTCTTTGCTCTCCCCTATTTTGTTATTGAATTCTTCTTTTAATTCTTTGTATTTTTCGTTATCAATCAGGTGCATTCTAACCAAAAATGTGTTGTCACCACTAAAGCTTATTTGTGCTCCTTTTATATCTTTTGAATCCAGAATATCCCTTACTTGCTGAATTTCTATTTTTTCCTCCTGAATAAATTGCATTTCAAGTAAAGTGCCACCAGAAAAATCAATTCCGAGTTTCAACCCCCAAATTGATAATGCAATAATACCGGGAATAAGAAATATCCCTGAAAGAAGTAGCCAAATTTTCCATTTTTCTATAATTTTGATCATGGTTTTTTTCTAAATAATTATTTTTATAAGTTGAAAGTCAAAAGACAAAATTCAAAAGTTCAAGTGTTTAAGTCGAAAGTTTCATTTTTGTTTTTTAGTTTCTCATCCTGAGTATTCCCGAAGGATGAATTGCGTTTTTGACTTTTGATTTTTGAATTATTTTCTCACTTTCTTCCCTTGAAATAAGAAAAGAAAATTTCTTGTCACTGTTATTGCAGTAAACAAACTAACTAAAATACCAATTGATAGAGTCAAAGCAAAGCCTTTTACAATTCCAGTACCAAAGAAAAATAAAATTGCACAAGTTATCAAAGAGGATATATTTGAATCTCTGATTGATGTCCATGCTCTATTAAAACCAGCTTTTATAGCTGCTGAATAAGATTTGCCACGACGCATTTCTTCTCTGGTTCTTTCAAATATCAAAACATTAGCATCTACTGCCATACCGATGGACAAAATGAAACCGGCAATACCTGCCAAAGTCATTGTTACTGGTATCAATTTAAATAAAGCAATTACTATAAGAGCATAAACAAATAAAGCAATTGAAGAAACAAACCCGGCAAAGCGATAGCGAGCTATCATAAATAATATTATCAATAGTACACCAATCAAACCTGCGATAAAGCTTTTATTAACAGACTCTTGACCCAGTGTTGCTCCTATATTTCTTTGTTCTACTAGACTAATTGGAACTGGCAAGGCACCGGCATTTAGCTGAATAGCAAGTTTTTTGGCTTCATCCATAGTAAATTGCCCAGATATAATAGCATCACCACCATTGATAGCTTGATTGACTTTTGGAGCCGAAAGCAGTTGGTTATCCAAAAATATCGCCAAGGGCTTACCAATATTTTTACCTGTTACTTCTGCAAATATTTTTGCTCCTTCATCGTTAAATTTTATGCCAATTTCAGGTTCATAAGTTGATTGACTGATTTGAGATGTAGCTTTTTTAAATAAAGCTCCAGTCAAACCAACATCCTGCCAATCATCAATTAATACTGATTTTAGTTGACCGTTTTCTAATGACTTTCCCTCTATCCCCTCTCGAAATTCTAGTTGAGCAGTTTGACCAATCATTTTTATTGCCTCGTCAATATTGGTAACACCGGGAAGCTCTATTAGTATTCTATAAGAATCAAGTGATGAACTAGCTTGAATCATCGGCTCTGAAACACCCAGAGCATTAATTCTGCGATCTATCACTGTTTTTACACCCTCTAGAGCATTATCACGGTCTTTTCCGTCAATTTTACTCATATCAGCCTCATAAACCAGTTGAGACCCACCAAGAAGGTCTAGCCCCTGGTGAATTTTTAGTTCTTTATAATACGAACCGATTTTAAGATTTGGTCCTTTCGGCCAATCAACAATACCAGCTAATACAGATGTAGCCAGAATCACAAAAAACATTATCCATATCTTCTTTCTCATGGAATTAATAGTTAGTAGTATTTATAGAAGTCATTGTAGTAAAAAAAACCAAGCTTTGCAAGTAAATAATTTTCAATTTATTTGCTATCTTGTTATCTTACTAACTTGCTTATAAAACTAACAAGATAACAATATAGCAAGATAACAATCTTTATTATAAAAATCCTTGACAAATAGACAAAAATGTGCTAAACTTATTCTAACTAACAAAATGTTGGGGTTCCCTTATTTTAAAGGGAGAACTTTTACAACACAGAAATAAAAACCAAGGCCCAGCAGAGCCTAGATCTGCGGAGGGATGATTATGGAAAACTTCGCTTGGCTTCCCTGGGCTATGGTTGCTCTGGGGATTGCTCTTTTCGGGAGTGTTATTTTCACACTCCTGACAAGAATCGGTCGATTCGGAAAATGGATCGACGAATTCTCGCCGCCCATAGGAAATTGTCACTCCTTCAAGGGAGGTGACGGCAATGGATCTTGAACAACAAATGGGAGGACACCTTGCTGTGTTCCTCCTGTTGGCAACGGTTCTGGTGATAAAAAACTTCATCACAGACCGCGCCACCATCGCAAAAGAAAGACAAGCGGACCCGGTGATCGTGCCTTTCAGGCAACCCCGGGACGGAAAAAACAGAAACAAGGGAGAAAAAATCATGAAAAAAATCATGGTCATTGCGATCGCCATGATCGCCCTGTTCGGTTCCAAGGTCAACGCCCAGAGTTATTTCGTGGGCGACATCCGGTACGAAGTACCGGGTGGCCAGTCGGTGGCCATCATCCACCAGATGTGCACCAGCCGAATCTTCTCCGACCAATACGGTCGGGTCGAAATACAGTTTTCCCTGGCAACCGAAGGTTGTCAGGGAAATGTCTTCAGGTTCGGCTTCACCGAGGACAATCGCATCGTCCTCGAGGTGCGCTTGCAGTCAAGCGGGAAGGATGCCTATATTCTCTCCCGCTACGCCAGTAAAAGCCTGCGCGACCAGGCCGAGTATCGTCGCATCAACCACAATCAGTTTGCAATCGATGCGCATGTCGGGAGAGTCGAGGAAGGGGTCGGGAGAGTCGAGGATATCACCACGGCAACTGCGACTCGAGACCAGCGCGTGGCGGCCTGTAAAAAGGCTGTCTACGACAATTACACCAGTGCGCTCAATCGCCCGACCAACTGGGATATGGTCAACACAGGAATCGATCTCCTGTGCAAGGGCGACTGCACAAAAAGCAAAGCCCTGACCGAGCTCCAAGCTGAAAGGCTCAAGGAGCGCCGGGAGGAGGCTCTCATCGAGTGCGACGCCATGCAATAAGGCGCCGCCTCACAATAACTTCATGAAAATCAACCCCCGCCATTTGGCGGGGTTTTTTATTATCCCAATATTCTCCCTAAATCATCTGGCAATTCTGCTTTGAACTCCATTTTTTCACCCTTTGTTGGGTGGGTAAAAGATAATTCTCCTGCATGTAAAAATTGACGATTGAGACCTATTTGACGAGAAAATTCTTGAGAAAGAGGGCTTTTATAAATACTATCCCCTATTATCGGATAACCAATTGCAAAAAAATGCGCTCTGATCTGATGAGTCCTCCCTGTTTCCAAATTAATTTCCAATAAACTCAAATCCCCATTATTGTTTTTTGTGATTTGTAATTTTGGATTTGTTTGGTCATTTGGGTTTGAGATTTGAGATTTTAAGTAATTTACTACGCTATAGTGTGTCACCGCTTCTCGCGCATCTTTATTTCTTGAAGCTATAAAGCGCGTACGATTCTTTGGGTCTCGTTTTAAAGCAATATTGATGGTTCCCTTTTCGGGTTCCAATTTTCCATAAACCAAAGTATAGTATATTTTTTCTACTTGATGAGAAGCAAATTGGTTTTGAAGATTGATTAATGATTTTTCGTTTTTAGCAATCACCATCACCCCAGAGGTATCACGATCAAGCCGATGAACTATCCCTGAACGAGGTAAGCTCAACTTATAATCTTTTTCTAAAATTTTTTCAAGTGTTAAATCATTTTTATTTTCTGACTCTACTACAAGACCGGCGGGTTTATTGATAACCAGAATATCATTATCTTCGTAGATTGTGGTGAAAAAATCATTCATGATAAATTTCTAAATTATAAATTATCCTTCGGGAATACTCGAGACAAGTAATTTCTAATAAAAATCCTAATATCTAATTTTAATTTATTTACTTAGACATTTTATTAGAAATTAGAAATTATTATTTAGATATTTTTTACTATTTTTTCTTGAGTTCTTTTTGTAAATACCTAAAAGCCTCTTCTGCGCTATTAAATAGTTTGAATAGATCAAGGTCTTTTTTATCTATTGTTTTATAATCATTGAGTAGTTTTTCTTTTATTACTTTTATAAATGGTATCCAAAAATCCTTACCTATCAAAACTATCGGTATTTTTTCTATTTTACCTGTCTGAACCAAAGTAATTATTTCAAAAAATTCATCAAGTGTACCATATCCACCGGGAAAATAAACAAAAGCATTAGCTGAAAAAGTCATACAAACTTTGCGAGTAAAAAAGTAGTGAAAAGCCATCGAGCGTTCAACATACGGGTTTACTCTTTGTTCACGAGGAAGCATGATATTGAGACCCACACTGTCTCCAGGTGTACCACCAAAAGCACCTCTATTTGCCGCTTCCATAATACCTGGCCCACCTCCGGTCACCACATGATGACCCGATTTTGATAATAATTTTGATAGTCTTGATGCTTCTTTATACCACTTATCATCTTCTTCTAGACGAGCAGAACCAAATATGGTAACTGATTTTTTTAATTTTGAAATAAATTCAAAACCTTCCGAAAACTCACCCATTATACGAAACATTCTCCAAGATGGATTATCTTTGTAGCTAAATTTTTCTGGTTTTTTCAAAATTCCCTCCTTTTTGTTTTATTTGTCATCCTCGAACTCTATTTCATCTTAAACTTATAAATATATATTAAATAAGATGAAGAGAACATCGGGGATCCACTACTTTTTAATATTATATATATTTTTAAATTTTAAATACTATATATATTCTTGTTGAACTGGATCCACAATTTACTGATGATTACATCAGTAGCTCGAGGATGACAGAATTGCGAGAATAATAAGGCTGTAGTGATAATAAAAGATTATTTTTTGACCAATTTATACTCCCCTCCCGCCAAATCTTCTATAACAAACCCTCTATCTATTATTTTATCACGAATTTCGTCACTTAAGGCAAAATTCTTTTCTGCCTTTGCTTTTTTTCTTTGTTCTGCCAGTGCTGTTATATCTTGTGGAATCTCGGTCTCACCACTCCCTACTTCGTCAAGTTTTAAGCCCAAAACTTTATCAAAATCCAATATTGTTGCGAGTTTGTCGGGATTTGATAAATCAGACTTCAATACTTCCTGCAAAACTGCAAGGGCCTGGGGAGTATTAAGGTCATCATTTATTGCATCTAAAAACCTCTCTTTATAATTGTTATCGACATTACCTTTTTCAATACCAAATGAAATAATTTTATTTTTCAAATTTAGCAAACCATTCTTGGCTGCCCCCAAAGATTCCCATGTAAAGTTTAATTTTTGACGATAATGGGTAAAAAGAATTAAATAACGAAAATCAAGGGAGCTATAACCTTTATTCAAAATATCATTAAGCTTATAAACATTATCTAATGACTTACTCATTTTCTGGTTGTCTACCATCAACATCTCATTATGCATCCAGTAATTTACAAACTTTTCGTCATTAGCAGCCTCGCTTTGGGCTATTTCATTTTCATGATGCGGGAAAACCAAATCAATACCACCCGTGTGGATATCAAAGTGATTAGCAATATTTTTTGAGGACATCACAGAGCACTCTATGTGCCAACCAGGACGCCCTTTTCCTAATTCCGTTTCCCAAAAAACATCTCCGTCTTTTTCGTCCCAAGCTTTCCAGAGAGCAAAATCATGCGCTTCATCTTTTGCGTATTCATCATTAGAAATTCTAGATTTTGAGTCTCTTTCAAAATCTACTCCTGAAAGCTTTCCGTAATTTGGAAATTTTGAAATATCGAAGTAAATAGAACCGTCCTCGGCCTTGTATGCGATGCCTTTTTCTAAAAGCTTTTTAATAAGTTCGACCATACCATCAATATTTTCTGTTGCACGCGGAAATATATATTCGCTTCTGTTTATGTTTAATTTATCTAGATCTTCAAAAAAAGCTTCTGTATATTTTTTAGTAAATTCTGTCAATTTTAATCCCTCTTTCTGGGAATCACGAATCGTTTTATCATCTACATCGGTAATATTCATTATGTGTTTAACCTTGTAACCATTATAAAAAAATGCTCTATGAAGAAGGTCGGCAAAAAGATATGATCTCAGATTACCAATATGAACATAATTGTAAACTGTCGGGCCACAAGAATAAATCCCAACCTCCCCCTCTTTGATAGGCTTGAATTCTTCTTTTTGTCTTGTAAGAGTGTTATATATTTTTATCATGATATACTAATTATATATTAATCCCAAGAATCTTAAAAGTCTTAATAATCCTAAAATTCGCAATTATTCTAATCTAAAAATCAAACAACTTTGTACTCAAATACTTATCTCCCCTATCTGGAAATATCGTAACAATAACTACCGGACTTGTCCCGAGCGTAGTCGAGGGGTCAATTTTCTCAGCAACTTTTTTTGCTGTCAGCATCGCTGCCCCCGCGCTCATTCCAACAAATATCCCCTCTTTCTGAATAATCTCGCGTGCCATCCGAAAAGCTTCTTCGGTATCTATCTTTATAATATCGTCAAGTTTTGATTTATCGTAAATAGATGGGATAATCGCTTCATCCATACTCTTTAAACCTTGAATATAGTGACCTGCCACTGGCTCACCACTGACCACTTTAATATCTTTTTTATATTCTTTGAGGCAATCAGACACACCCATTAGAGTCCCGGAAGTTCCGATAGCCGCTACAAAATAATCTATCTTATCACCCAGGTCATCCCAAATTTCTTTGGCAGTAGTGGAATAATGTGCTGCCTTATTGTATTCATTTGAAAACTGATCAGTGTGAAAATACTTGTCAGGATTTTCACTAACCAATTCATGAACTTTTCGGATAGCCCCGTCTGTTCCGTACTGCCCCTCTGTCAAAGTAATTTTTGCACCAAAAGACTTTATTACTTTTTGGCGTTCAATCGATACTGCATCACTCATTACTATTTCAACACTATAGCCTTTTACCGCCGCAATCATTGCTATAGCAATCCCCGTATTCCCACTGGTCGCCTCTATTATTGTTTTTTCTTTGGTCAATTTGCCTGATTTTTCTGCTTCTTCAATCATACGAAGTGCGATGCGATCCTTTACACTTCCTCCGGGATTTACTCCTTCGATCTTTGCGTAAATCTCAACCCCAGGTTTTTGAATAATATTATTAATTTTAATCAAAGGCGTATTGCCAATTGTTTCTAATATATTTTCGTATTTCATATGTATTATTTTAAATTTTAAAATATTAGTATGCCTTTCTTCCCTCCATGGCTTTGTTCAAAGTAACTTCATCGGCATACTCTATATCTCCACCAAATGGAATACCGCGTGCGATACGAGTAACACTGATACCAAGTGGCGATATCAAACGATGAATATACATGGCGGTTGCTTCTCCCTCCGTTGTAGGATTGGTCGCCAAAATAATTTCTTTGATTTCGGTACTCCTGCCTATCCTTTCAAGCAACTCTTTTATTTTCAAATCATCCGGACCAATACCATCAACAGGAGAAATAGCCCCTTGCAAAACATGGTACAATCCCTTGAAATAACCTGATTTCTCAAAGGCTAATATATCGAGTGGCTCCTCGACAACACAGACTATAGACCTATCTCTATTGTCGTCACTACAGATTGCACAACTTTGTCCCTCTGAAATATTTTGACATTCTGGGCAAATCGAAATATTTCTTTTCAAATCTAAAATAGCCTGACCTATATCTTCACTTACCTTGCGATCACAACGAAGTAGGTAAAAAGCAAGGCGCTGAGCTGTTTTTGGCCCAATTCCAGGCAAGGAAGCAAAAGCTTCTATTGTGTTTTTTATTGAATTTGGAAGCATACTCATAATTTGAATATATTAATAATATCTATCTATTAAACATAAAAAAATCATAAATTTCAAGTACTAAATTACAAACAAAACTTAAATTCAAACTTCTGAAATTGAAATTTTGAATTTGTTTGTAATTTTTGTTATTTGTAATTTATGACTTAATATCCTAATATTTTAAAAGCTTTTTTACCCAAATACTTCGCTCTGTCACCTAGCTCTTCTTCTATTCGAAGCAATCTGTTGTATTTGGCTACTCTTTCAGAACGAGACAAAGACCCAGTTTTGATCTGACTACATCCAGCTCCTATTGCTAGATCTGCGATTGTAGTATCCTCAGTCTCTCCTGAACGATGAGAAACAACGCAAGTATACCCATTTTCATGAGCTAGATTTATAGCGTCAAAAGTTTCTGTAATAGTTCCTATTTGATTTGGTTTGATCAAAACAGAGTTGGCTATTCCTTTTTCAATCCCCTCTTTTATTCTCAATACATTGGTAACAAAAATATCATCACCAACAATTTGAATTTTGTATTTCAAAATATCTGCCATTTTTTTCCAACCACTCCAATCATCTTCTGCCAATCCATCTTCAATAGAAATAATTGGGTACTTTTCTACCCAAGAAGAATAAAGAGAAATCATCTCGTCACTATTTCTAATGCTACCGTCTTTAAATATATATTTACCATTTTCATAAAAAGATGATGCCGCAGGATCCAAAGCGATAAAAACATCTTGACCAGGTTTATAACCGGCTTGTTTTATAGCCTCTACAATTAATTCTAGTCCTTCCTCGTTGTTTCTTAGATTTGGCGCAAAACCACCCTCATCCCCAACAGATGTACTATAACCATTATCTTTTAATATTTTTTTCAAAGTGTGAAATATTTCTGACCCTGCTTGTAGGGCTCTTTTAAATGTTTCAAAACCAGCCGGTACAATCATCATTTCTTGAATATCAACATTGTTATCTGCATGTTTACCACCATTAATAAAATTCATCATCGGAACAGGAATTGTAAAACTACTTTTCTGAATATCGCGTAACCCAAGATCAAAAACAATTCTAAAAAAAGAATAGAGTGGTATTTTTTTACTATCAGCTTTTGCTTTTGCCAAAGCCATAGAAACAGCCAATATTGCATTTGCGCCTATTTTATTTTTGTTTTTTGTCCCATCCAAATTTATCATTTTAAGATCCATCATTTTCAATTTTTCAACATCACCACCAACCAACATCTCGGCTATATATCGATCAATATTGGATATTGCATCCAAAACTCCCATGCCTTTATATCTATCGCCACCATCACGCAACTCGACAGCTTCATAAACACCAGTGGATGCACCAGAAGGAACAGAGGCTCTACCAAAAGCTCCATCATCAAATAAAACATCACATTCTACTGTGGGGTTTCCCCTGCTATCTAATATTTCTCTAGCTTTTATATCTTGGATTTTCATTTTATTTTTATTTATTTTTTATATTGCATTAATATTTGATGTTCTTCGCAAGTTGGGCAAAGGCCATAGACTTCAATGTTAGCATCGCATATTTTTTGTAGTTTTTTAATAGCTTCTGCGCCTTCTTTTGTTTTAAAAAGATGTTTGTACCTGCCCTGAAGTTTTAAATATTCTTCTATTTTTGGTCTTTGTGCTGATACTTTTAATACTTTTGTAACATCTCCATCCACGATCTCCAATATAGGATAGAGGCCTGTAGTAGCAGCCAAACGAGCAATATGCACCGTATCTTTTGGCTCAGTCCCCCACCCAGGAATACAAGGAACTAATATTTGGATATATTTTGGTCCTTTGTATTTCATGGATTCCTTTACTTTATTTTCGATATCTTTTGGATAAGCAATAGTTGATGTCGCAACGTACCTTGCCCCCTGACTGACCGCGAAAGCTACCATATTTTTTTTCATTAAATCAGACCCAATAGAGTTTTTGCCGACTGGTGTGGTAGTAGTTTTTGAACCTATAGTGGATGCGCCCGAAGCTTGTGCCCCAGTATTCTGATATCCTTCATTATCGAAACAAACATAGAGCACATCATCCCCTCTTTCAAACATTCCGGCAAGCAATCCAAAACCTATATCAAATGTTGAACCGTCCCCAGCAAAGACGACAACATTAGGGTTGGTGGGAGTTGTGGGATTAGCAAGATTAGTAGGATTTATTTTTTGAATTTGTGATTTGGAATTTGTTTGTGGTTTGTTATTTGTAATTTGCGATTTATATTTAAATGCTGCTAAAACTCCCGTAGCTACTGCCGCAGGGTTTTCAAATAAAGAATGTATATATGGAACCCCCCAAGCACTCTCGCTATATTTTGTTGTAGTAACCTCAAGACAACCTGTAGCGTTTACTACAATAGTATTCGGCCCCAAAGTGTTAATCACATGACGAGCCGCTAGATTTTGCCCACAGCCCGAACACGCTGTATGTCCAGGAAGAAGTAGATTTTGATTTTTATATTTATTTTTAGACATTATTTTTTTATTAATTCCTTTAAATCCCCTACCTTCATATCTTTTCCTCCAAGCCCTACTATTTCGTCTTGGATTTCTACTTTGCATTTTCCATAAAGAGCCTTTTTTATTTCTGTCGTGAGAATTCCTTCTGTTCCAAGTGAAACTGCACGATTTACTACAATCACTTTCTTTGTACCCTGCAAAACGCTCAAAATCTCCCTATCGGGAAATGGTCGAAACATATTTATACCAACCAAACCAACTGACTTTCCTTCAGATCGAAGTTCATCTACGGCGACTTTTAATGTTCCATACATTGAGCCCATTACTACATAAACGATATTTACATCGGAAGTTTTATAAGTACTAATGGGCTCAAGCGTACGTCCGAAATGATTTTTAAAATCTTTCATCGCTTTTACAATCGATGTTCGTGAATTTTTTATTTTTTCATGAAGAGCCAAGCGGATCTCTTGATACTCTTTTGGCATCGCCAGATATCCAAATGTTTTTGGGTTTTCTACACCTAGATAGTTTTCTGGTCTGAATTTTGGTAGATACCTATCGATGGCTTTCTGTTCTGGAATATTCACCTCCTCCGTTGTGTGAGTCAGGTAAAAACCATCCATATTTACCATAACTGGAATCGACAAACTCTCAGCAACCTTATAGGCTAATGGGTGCATGTCAACAGCCTCTTGGATAGTTTTTGCAAACAACATTATCCATCCACTATCGCGAACAGACATTGCATCCTGTTGGTCATTCCAAATATTTATTGGCGCTCCAACTGCTCTATTCGCGCAAGTCATAACAACTGGCATTTCAAGCCCGGCAATATTGTATAAAACCTCGGTCATCAGAAGTAATCCCTGCGAAGTAGTAGCCGTATAAGCCCTCACTCCAGATGCGACAGCGCCCAAAACCACCGAAGCAGCTGCAAATTCACTCTCTACTCTAACAAATTCATAATCCGCAATACCATCTGCTTTGAGTTTTGCTAGGTCCTCTACAATATGTGTTTGGGGGGTAATAGGATACGCCGAAACTACCCCTGGCCGACAGAGATTAATAATTTCAGCTATAGCTTGTGAACCTTCTAATATTTTTTTCATTTGACTTGTGGATAAATTTGTGCTATAATTTAGTTAATTACTACGAAAGAGACCCCTATAAGGTTCCGTCCCTATCGGGGGCTTTTTCTTTTTTGTAATCATACTCTACGCGCCCTCTCAGATCATTAATATAAGTGATAGGCGCGCCAATTCTTTTAAGTAAAATTGAACATCGTTTTTCTTTTGCGGGAGATAAAATAATTCTTAATTTTTCTTTTTCAAAAAGCATTTTTACCAAACTAGCATAGTCTCCATCACTAGTAACTATAACAGATTTTTCAAACTTATTGTTATAAAAATCACTCACCATCTTCAAAACCAAATCCGCATCACAATTTCCTTTCGCCTTACCATCAAAATCATATACAACCTCTTTAAAGATTAAAATATAACCACATTCTTGTAAATAAGAATAGAGTTCTTTATATTTTGGTATTAAACCAATAAAAATAAAAGCTTCTTCTACATTATATTTTTCCTTTAACAATATTCTAAATCTTTTATAATCAAGATCCCAACCTAAATTAAGCATTCCTTTATGTAGATTTGCTCCATCAATATATGCTGAATTATTTTGTTTTTTATTTATCATGATATTTTAATAATTCTACTACTCCCTCTCCATCTTGATGCATTTCACCGGACAGACTTCTGCACAGATACCGCAACCTTTACAATAATCCAAGTCCGCTTCGTAATATTTACCTTTTAGACTATCCCCTTCTTTCTGTAATATACAACCTTCGGGACAATAAGCTTCGCAAGTTGCACAGTTTATACATTTTTTCTTATCTACTACTGGACGGAAATTTCTCCAAGAACCCGTCTTGTTTTTTAGGGAGCCGCCCGCTTTATCAAAATTTTTTAATTCTTTTTTCATGTTTTTATTTTATCATTATACTGTGTTCGCCTGACACCACCATAAATTGTTTGTGTGGATCAAAATGATCGTATGCTTTTTGTGCAACTAGAACATTCTTTTCAATTATATCCGGTCCTTTCTCTGAAAGTTTTTCTTTAATGGCTTTTTTTACACCGCCCATATTTATAATTCCAGTCAATTCAGTAAATGCTCCAAGAAGCGCCGTATTTACAATTGGTTTTCCTATTATTTCTATAGCCAAAGAAACTGCATCGATACATTTTACTTTAACATCCGGGAAAATCGAAAAATATCCTTTTAGTTCATCTTCGCTTTTACCTGTATTTACCAAAACAATATCTCCCTTATCAAGACCGTTTAGAATGTTTTTGTTTTGTAGCAATGTTGGATCCAAAATTATAATATAGTCAGGATTTACAATATGATCACAACGAAATATGGCTTTATCGCTAATCCGAACATATGCTTCCACTGGAGCTCCTCTCCTCTCAACACCAAAAGAAGGGAAAGCCTGAACAACTTTTCCACAGTTATAAGCAGAAAGAGCAATCATCTCCGCCATTGTTACTGCTCCCTGCCCCCCTCTTCCATGTATACGAACTTCTTTGAGCATGATTTGATTTTGTTACCGAATTACTTCATATGATTACATCTTACCAAATTAAAATAAAAAGAGAAGGCGGTTTTTCCCGCCTTCTCTTTGATCTTCTTTGTAAGATAGTATTTCTTTAGCTATTTTTTATTTACCATCAAATAATCCTTTCACAAAGTCGGCTATCCTAGTAAAAACTGACTTCTTTTCTGCTTTTGGTTGACTTACTATTTCATCTGAAACAGCCTTTTTATTTTCTTTTACTGTCTTTACTTTTTCCCCAACCGTTACCTTGCCTTGCTTCATTATCTTATCCTTTGAAACTATCTTTGTGTTGATCTTGGTATCAAGCTTTTGTTGTTTGCCTCCCCTTTTACCGGTAATTTTTAATCCAATGTCAAATATCTTTGGACTACCTATATCTACTACCTCGAATGCAACTACCTTGGTCTCGTTTGCCACGAAAGCCTGAGTACAATTTCCGTTAGCTATTAAATTACCACTATCATCATAAACACCCGCAACTTTGTATCCTTCTGGAGTGTAAGTGCAAACATCAACGCTCCAATCCGAATCAGATGTAAAGATATATGTATATATATAATCCTTCACTCCTTCTTCCCAAAGAACATTTTCAGGATAAGTAATTTCAAGCATTGATCCGGTCATTACGGTAGTCTGGCCACCAGATAATGTCACCTTGCCGTCTTTTACGGATTTGATGATTGGCATTTCCTTTTTAACTATATCTGGAGCAAAATCTTTCATTTCTACATTTCTGCAAGTAGTCATAATTCCTGTTGTATTAGCAGCCGGCTCATAAACTGCAACCCTCTGCATTACTACATAGCTACCCTTTTCCGGAATGCCAATTAGTTCTGTTCCTAGTGGCATAGATTTTATGCTAACTGGACTTACAGTAGTACTATCATAATATGTCCCACAATTTTGTTGGATTTCACCATAAGGCTTTCCTAGATCTGCAAGCTTGTAAACCTTTGCCTCAACTCCAGTGATAGATTCATTCATTGGATCATTGAAACCTCCAACTTTTACTGGAAGTTTTTTGGTGAATTTTGTCTTTCCAATATAATTTACAAGGATTTCAGAATTGATATCTATAGCAAAAGGACAACCGTCATAATTTGCTGTTCCAGCTACATTTGGGCAACTGTCATTACTATCAAGTATCCCATCCCCGTCAGTATCTACTTTTGCAACATGAGTTGCCACAACTTCTTCGATCTTACTAGAATTCCCAAATTCATCAGTTGCTACATAGCGAATAACATGATCGCCCGGTTCAGTAATTTCAATAACATTCCCGGATTTGTCAGGAATACAATCGCTAGAGCCAACACAGTAGAATACTCCCGCAATCTCGCTGCTATCAGATGCTGTTATGGTTACGGTTACTTTTGTGGTAGTATCTACTACATTTACGCTCGTAGTAGGCGGAGTCTTGTCTGCTTGAGAATCAGGGAACATTTCTGCTGCTACAAAGTATCCAGACATATCAGTACCAACATAAGCAGTACAGACATCGGTAGTACACTTATTATATCCTGGTACTTTTGTTAAAGAACCTGAGTTCTCATTATATTTGTAGATAAAGACATTTTGAGCTGTCTCAGGTGACACCTTGGGAATTCTTATTGATACAGCTGACATGTTTTGCAGATTTAGGCCCTTAAATGTCTTTACAGTATAAAGTGGTGAATGTGGGATAGCATTGATAAAATAACTTGGCACAGCGTAAACATAAACAGTTTGATTATCTTGAGGAGATGCTCCTAATATAGAAGAAGCACCAAAGATAGCTGTAAATGTTTGAGAGTTAGAATATACAGGTTGATTAGCTCCATGCCCCGCCTTCAAATTAATGGGCCCAGATGCGTCATTAGTAAGTTGCCTTTGGAACATTTGTGCTTTTGAGTCCGACTTTGTTCCAGCAAGAGCAGGATCAACTAGTTCACTCCTAAAGAAAGGCGGTTGATAATTTCTCCAGAAATTACCTTCTCCATTAGAACCAAAATCCTTTGAATAGTTTCCCGGAGCAAAGCCATTAATCGAATACATCCAGGAATTGGTTTTTAATATATTCTCAGTCTTGTTTCCGATGATACCTTTGTCGGATGCCCAAATGATGTTGTTTTCTATCAAAGAAGCGCCAGAAGAAGCGGTTGTAAAGTCAGCAAGAGATCCCTTGGCATCCCAAATCACATTATTAAGCAAGTCAAGATTGTTTGAATTTGTTTTTGCAACAACCAGATTATTGCCCGAAGCAAGAACATTATACTGTATAGAGAACTTATTCGCTCCCAGATTTAGATTATTGGAAACAATCCCGTTTTTTACATTTGTAAACCTACAAGAATGCACTCTACCGCCAACAACATCTGAATTTAACACGATACAATCCTGTGAGTCGTTAAAGAGCACACCGGAAATATCAAGATTTTTTGTTGGTCCGCTCTGATACGAAACAATCCCTCTATTCGCATTGCTTATATATACTTTGGTAATGCTATATGTATTTGTCGCTGAGTTCGGTATAGCTTGGGCACCCACTATGAACACAGGCGCTCCATTGCCCGAAAATACTTTCGAATGAGCCCCATCTACAATGCTGGCATTAGTCAACCATGAAGCGCCAGCAGGAAGTCTGTATTCACCTGGGCAGAACAGGGTTGGCTGATCAAAAGTATCGACTATACTATAATCCTGACCAAGCTGGATAGCGCCGCCAATATCAGTCTTTGGAATAACGCAGCTCTGGCCCAACACATATTTTTTCGTAACATCCGTTATCGTAAAATTGCACTTTCCATCATAACAAGACGCCGCCATAGGAGCATAAACATTGTTAGCATCATCATACTCATATACAATAAAAGAATTCGAAGGAAATCTTGAATCATAATTCATAGAGACCAAAATAGGGGCTGTTGGATTCAATCCTCTTGTATTGATTGAAAGTTCAGAAACAGCAATCCTGCTAGGAACAACCCCCGGTATCTGATTATATGGAGAAGAAACCCCCATCCATACTATTGTGTCTCGAGAAAATGCGCCCGAGCCAAAAGTCAAAGAATTTGCATTATTGCCAGTAACAATAGTTTTTCCTGAATTCGCATCAAAATATCTTTGCCCCTCATTCGCAATACACATATTTTCGGGGTCAAAAGGACATATATCCTCCCAGTTTAATATTTTATCTCCATCTAAATCATCATTACTAGAGCTGCTGGCCAATTGAACTAGGGTAGGATTACTTCCTATGTATTTAGCGAGCTCGCCAACATCACAAAGATCACCTATCCCATCCCTATTTCCATCTTCTTGGTCTGTATTTTGAATGTAGGGACAATTATCTTCACCGTCATTTATGCCATCACCATCGCTGTCTCCACTTACAACACTATCGGAAACTTCATTTATAACAACCGTTGCTGATTTTTCACGAGCTAGGATTTGACCGTCGCTAGTAATTGAACCCTGACTAACAATTGGTAGAGTTATAGCACTGATATTGCCATCAATATTTTGATCCACTCTTGCAAAGGCAACTACACTTGATTCAATACCCATTGATGCAAACATAGATAAAACCCCACTATAAAAAGCTGTTGGATTCCCAGAATACATGGTCCAGTTAAATGAAGTTGGATCTGGGCCAACTATACCCGCCGGAACATTTAGATTAACCAAATACACATATAGACCACCGTATTGTTGAATATATTCCAATGAAACTTCGGAAGGAAGTAAGCTTGGTTGCCCTCCTGGCATCCACAATAGTACCCCCTTCGCATCTGGATCGCCAAACATAGGAGCTGGACTATCATAATTCACGCCATCATAAGACATAGCCGTAGCACCAAGCAAATAAGATCCTTGAAGCTCTATAGGTAGGTTTGTTAAAAGATTATCAATAGTTAACTGCGAGCCTTGATCTGAACTAGACCTAATTCCTATCATAACCCTAAATTGATAGTCAATGCTTCCAACTTGTACAGATAGCTCTAAAACACCATCAATAAATAATTCTGCGGTTTTACTACCAGCATCGTAAGACAGCTTTACATTATAAGTACGACCTTGTTGCATCGCTTGATATTCTTTACTTGCAACAACATGGCTTGTCGGATCTCCCCCAATAGAATTATCAAGATCCTTTAATATTCTTATGTAGCTTGCACCGTTTGGATCAGTAGCCCATTCAAATTTAAGACTAGGCCCAGGACCAAAACCATTATGAATACCAAGATCGTAAAGCGAATATAAACCGCTAGAATTATTAATAAGATCGGCTTCAATAGAAAATCCTTGTTCATTGTTAAAACTATTCCTACTCTCTACCGCTACATTACTGCCAGAAATAGTTAGTTTCCCATCGCTTTGGTTTGGATAACTATTACTATAAGTCCAAAGATCTTCAAATGAATTATCATCAAAATTATCAGCAAGATTTGCAGAGGCAGGTGGATTATAACTTAAATGCAAATCTGAACTATCCGCAGTCTTTGATATTCTGCCATTATCTACTTCCGCAAAAATATTATAAGGAGAAGAACCAAGATCCAATAAAGTGCCCTCAAAAATAGTAGCTCCATCTTCATCTTTTCCAAAATTAGCCGACCAATTTCCGCTACTATCGCTCATTGCTCTTGCAATTAAAACTGGCACACCCTCGTTGCCATAAACATTGCCATCGGCGCTTATATTTCCTAAAGAATTTAAAGAAGAAGCTACACTAAATATTCTTGAATTTCTATCCGCAATAAACACTTTTGTATAGCCCTCTACCGTCATTGTTATACCTTGAGGAAGAGTACTTATCACCATGTTGGCAAATTGATACGGGTTTTTTATATCATAAATCGTCCAGTTCAAACTCAATGGCTCATCGTTTCCAAGAGCCCCCACATCAAAGCTCATTTTTACAAGATAAACGTAAATATCAGATATTGGAGAAATCTCATTTGGCAAATTTGAATTTATATATCTAAAATCATCTGAAGTAACAGTGGTAGGAAGCAATGTTGGATTGTTTCCAGAAATAAAAGATATTATCCCCTCAGCACCATCCCCAAACATAGGGGCCGAATCATTATAATTCACCCCATCCATAGAAAAACCTAATTTTGGCAAAAGATAAGAATCTGGAGTTGAATAATTATTCTGAACTTTGAAATCCGTAACAATATTATCAATATTTAAACGAGGACTTATACTATCATAACCCTCCCTTATACCAAACATGACTTCTTTTCTAATATTACCGCCATTTATATCAGAATAGTAATCATTCAGAGGGGCAACATTATTTGTAGTTAAAACTAGATTTCCATTAATATATGCCCTTGCCATTGTATTACCATCATATTCCAATCTAACACGATAAGTCTGACCTACATTCATTTTTGGATAATCAGTATCAGAAACCAATCTATTAGAAATATTAATGGAACTATTTATAAGGTCTGAGTCTTGAACAATCATTACTCCACTCTGATATCCATCGTCAGCCCAAACAAACTTCAAGCTTTTATGAGGAGATCCAAAATTGTTTTGGACACCAAAGTCAAATGTCATCTTGCCATATTGCTCCGGAATCCAAAAATCACCCTCTATAATAAAACCTGGCTGAGTATTTATGCCCATATCAAAATTTTTTGATACACCAGCATTAAATGAAGATATTTGGAAATATCCGTTTTCTATATGACCACCTGAATTGGTATATCCCCAATTATTCTGGTAAAAAGACTCCTCAAAGTTTTCTGTAAAATTAGCAATCGTACCACCGGAAGATCCGGGGGTGTATTCAGGCGCAACAATATTTACTCCATTTATTGGGGTGATTTCCTTTATTACAGGCGTTGGTTTGTTATACAGATAAACCAGTGAATTTGGGTTTGCAGTACCAGTAAACACTGGGGTTGATGAAACAGAACCATCAACCTGACCGTTGACTATTGCCTTTCCATCAACCGTTGCAATTACCGGGGCATTCCCAGCAAAAACAAAAAGAGAACCAATTATCAAAGCTAATACCAACAAAACAAAAGCTCCGACAACCTTTCTCTTTTGAGTCAAAAAAGACTTCAGGGAATCAATGCAATTTACTTTGCATTTTTTGGATTTTTTACTCATTTTTTTCTCCATAATATTTACCTGATAAATTCAAGTAAATACTCTACTGTAAAATACAGTGTTTATTTTTATATTTGTATAACTAAATATTTCAAAACAAAAAGTTTTGAACCTCTATTTTCTTTCATTGTATATATTTTATAAATAACCACAAGATACTTTTTCTGTGGAAAATTCTTTAAAGAGTAAAAAGGATGATTTATAAATAAAAAAATAAATCAATTTGTCATTGAAAATTAGATATTGGGCATTTTTTGCAACCAAATATTTAGAACAATAAAACTATTTTGCTTCTGGTTCCTTTTTTGTAGAAGGCTTCATTGGGTCTTCCCAACTTGCCCATTTACAATCTGGGTAGGCAGAGCAACCCCAAAACCTTCTCTTTCTTTTGGTGAATTTTACAACCACATCACCTTTGCCACACTCTGGACACTTCATATCTAATTTTTGTTCATTCATGGACTTTACATTTTTACACTCTGGGTAACCAGAACACGCTAGAAACTTTCCAAAGCGTCCTTGCTTGATAACCATCTCTTTACCACATTTCTCACAAACTCCCCCGTTTGATTTTTCTACAGCTTCCGCTTCTTCCTTGGTTTCATTTAATGGTTGGGTATGTTTACATTCTGGGAACCCTGTACAAGCAAGGAACTTTCCAAAGCGTCCAAACTTGACCTTTAAAGGCTTGTCACACTTTGGACACATTATATCAGTAATTTCCTCATCCCCTACTATATCTTCTTTTTTAACTTCGCCTTCTTTTTCTTTTAGGTTTTTTTCAAAGGGCCCATAAAAATCTTTTATCATTTTATGCCAATCTTCTTTACCAGCAGCTATATCATCAAACTTTTCTTCAATATGAGCAGTAAAATCAATATCAACTATCTGTGGGAAATGCTCCACCAAAACATCATTAACAATAAAACCAATTTCTTGGGGTACAAATTTTTTTTCAATTAAAGTAACATATCCCCTATCTTGAATCGTAGAAAGTGTTGGGGCGTAAGTAGAGGGGCGTCCAATTTCATGTTTTTCCAATTCTTTGACCAAAGATGCTTCAGTAAATCTTGGTAGTGGTTGGGTAAATTTTTGTTGTGGTTCGAGATTCAAAAGATATAGTTTTTCTTTTTCAGTCAAAGGTGGTAAGTAACCTTCTTTATCCTCATCGTCGATTTTATCGCCCTCATCAATATCTTCAGTATAAACCTTTATAAAACCTGGAAACTTTACTACACTGCCAGTCGCCCGAAACATATATCGAGGTGAAGCCTCACTTAAATTTTGAGATTTGAGATTTGAGGTTTGAGATTTAGCATCGATATCAACGCTAGTAGTATCTATAACAGCTGGGTTCATTTGACTAGCAATCGCTCTTTTCCAAATAAGACTATACAATTTAAATTCTGAAGGATCTAAAAATTCCTTCACATCATCAGGGGATAATTCTGGATGCGATGGACGAATAGCTTCATGGGCTTCTTGTGCCCCTTTTGATTTATTTTTATAAAAACATGGTTTTTCCGGAACATACTCTTTCCCAAATTTATCTAAAATCTCTTTACGAATACTATCTAGCGCCTCAGGTGCTAGACTAACGCTATCGGTACGCATATATGTTATAAGACCAAGACGACCCTTTGAACCAAGATTTTTACCTTCATACAGCTTTTGAGCAAACATCATAGTTTTTTTGGCAGAAAATCCAAATTTGCGTGCTGCTTCTTGTTGCAAGGTTGAAGTAGTAAATGGAGGTGATGGATAACGATTTTTTTCTTTTCTGCGAACTTCCCCTACTATATATTCAGCTTTTTCTAGATCAGACAAAACCCCATCCGCCTCTTTTTGATTTACAATTTTAATTTCCTTATCATCTTTTTTGATCAATTTTGCCTGAAATTCCCCAGATTTTAGATTTGAGATTTGAGATTTGAGATTTGCTAAGATTTCCCAATATTCATCCGACTTAAAAGCTTGGATTTCTCTTTCGCGCTCAACTATTAATCGAACTGCTACCGATTGAACACGACCAGCAGATAATCCTTTACGAATCTTTTTCCACAGAAAAGGTGATAATTTATAACCAACCAAACGATCCAAAACCCTACGAGCTTGTTGCGCGTCCACAAGATTCATATCTAATTCTCTTGGATTTACTATAGCATCTTTTACTGCCTTTTCGGTTATTTGGTTAAAAACAATTCGATGTGTTTTGAGTTTTTTATCTTTATCGGTGTTTAGTGCCTGAGTCAAATGCCAAGAGATAGCCTCCCCTTCTCGATCCAAATCGGTTGCAAGATAAAGTGTGTCTACTTTTTTAACTTCCTCTTTTAATTCTTTGATAACCTTTTTTGCTTTTGTCGGTATAAGATATTGTGGCTCAAAATCACCTTCCACATCTACCCCTAGTTTACTTTTCGGTAAATCTCTCACATGCCCAAAACTGGCTCGAACTTTGAAATTTTTTCCTAAAATTTTTTCAATTGTCCCCGCTTTACCAGGAGACTCTACAATAACGAGATTTTTGCTCATAAAATATATATATAGTTAATAATTAAACTTTATTTTTATACCATACTTTATAATATGTTGTCAAAATATTATAAAAGAACAGGGTCCGAAGACCCTGCCAATAAGACAAGTATAAAGATCAAACAACACCTTTTTGTTTTAAATAAACCCACAGCGGTTTGAAGTTATTTAAAAAAGGAACAAGAAATTCATCTGCTTTTTGAGAACTAGTAATGTGATGAATTATTTTTTTACCACTTCCCTGACAGACATTACCGGAAAAATCATCGTGACTTTCCATAACAAAAGAACCTATTTTGGCAGAAAAATGTTTACCACAAACATGACACTTGTAAATACCTTTGGCTATACTGGATGATTCTCTTTCTACTTTTTGCGGTTCATAAGGATTATAATAGGAGCATTCATTAGAGCTCTCCGAATTATTCGAGAATAGATTCTTTTTTGAACCTTGGGTTTTTCTTTTGTCTTCTTTTTGAGCCGGCTTTTTATCAACCGAGCTTTCATTTTCAAGTTGTGCAAAAAGAGCATCCAAGTCACCTTGATTTAAAATTTCACTAGACATTTTTGTACCTCCTTTTTTGTTAAGGATCCTTTTAAAATTATAACAACAAAACAAAATAAAGTCAATATTATCTTTGAATTGTATAGTTACCACCATTAATATTTCTTATAAAGCCTTTCATTTCCATGGTTACCAAAAGACCATTTAGCTCAGCAATCGGTATTCCAGTTTCACGCGCTATTTCGTCAATATGTTTATTTTCATACTCTAATATTTTTATAATTTTTTCCTCATTTTCATTACTTGCTACTATCTTTTTTGTTTCTATTTCAGAAATAATATTTTTAAAATGCAATTCCTCCAAAATATCATCTATATTTTCTACCAACTTTGCTCCTTTTTTTATTAAGGAATTTGGCCCTCCGGCATTTTTGTTGTAAATAGATCCCGGTATAGCAAAAACTTCTCTACCTTGCTCCAATGCAAATTGGGCTGTTATCAAAGAACCTGATGTAGTGGTGGCCTCAACCACCAATACACCACTGGAAAGACCAGAAATAATGCGATTACGAGTAGGAAAATTTTGTTTTAATGGTGGAGTACCAATCGGATATTCAGATATAACAGCTCCCTTACCACTAGAAATCCTTTGAACTAATTGACGATTTTCAGCTGGATAAATAGATGCTTGATCAATACCAGAACCCAAAACCGCTATAGTTCTACCACTATCAACCGAGAGCGCCCCATTATGGGCCACACTATCAACGCCAGCAGCCAAGCCAGAGATAACTGTAATATTATTTTGAGCCAAAGAAATAGATAAGTCACGAGTAACCTGCCTACCATAATCAGTGCTTTTTCTTGCTCCAACTATAGCAAAAGCATAGTCATCTTCAGGTAATATTTCACCTTTGACATAAAGTAAAAAAGGAGGGTTATAGATTTCTTTTAAAGCCTTGGGATATTTTTTATCTTTTATTGTTAAAAGAAAAATCCCCTCTTTTTCGATTTTGGACATTTCTTTTTCCAAATCTATTTCTTTTCTTTCTTTTAGTATATTTCTAGCTACAGATTCCTCTATCCCCGATCGAACCAGGTCTGTCTCTGAGGCTTCCCAAGCATTTTTCATAGAATCAAAATAGTTAACAATTTTATTTCCCCTTGCCGCTCCAATACCAGGTATTAAAGAAAAACCAACCCAATATTTTATTTCATTTTTATTCATAAAAAAATAATAACAAAATTCAAATCAAATAAAAATGTTTACAAAAGTATGTTTTTGTGATATAATAGAAAGATAAGAGTTAAGATTGCATTTTAAAAACCATGGAGGATACAGATATGACAAAAGCAAAGGGAATCAACACTCTCTATCAGGTCGTCGTAGAAATCCCTTACCAGGCTTTAAATGAAGTGAAAAAAACCATCAGCTACAACAGAATCAAAGGATTTGAAATACAAGATATGGATAACATCGGAGAAAATGGCAAAAAAGCCTTGTCTTTCGAAATAAAAATCAAGATGTTAAATAAAGAAATCATGGACGAAAAAGAAGAATGGAAAAAAGTCAGAGAAGGCGCGATGCATCACATTCACAAAAAAATGGGAGCCAAAATCGGCTCAAAGTTCCAACTCCAAATGTTGCACGCCCTCATAGATGAAAAAGTTCAGTTTTACTTCAATTTCAAAAGAATTGATCAGGAAATTCCCAAAGACTTCAAAACCCTTCAATATTCAGACTAATGCCCCCGGCAAACGCCGGGGTTTTTATTTACCCAAATTATCAAAAGTCATTTTTATCTTTTTGAACCAATCATCACCTAGGTCTTTCAGATCAATTCTAGCCAAAGTATTACCAAAATACCAATCTCTATTCAAAGCAAAAATTCTACCCACTTCCTCCCGACTCAAGATATGGTCAAATTCTATATATAATTTTTTTATTTTTCTCTCCCCTACACCCAAAACATCTTTGACTATTACCGATTTAACACCAGAGTTTCTTGCTTTTATTTTTATTTTTATCACATCGATAAGATTTAAATATTCTTGGGGTATATCTTGGTTTTTTGATATATTATTCAGACTATTTAAGAAATCTTCTACTTCTTCTAAATATTCAAAACCAGATAAAACTTGATAAGCCTTAATCTTTTCTTCTTCTTTTTCATAAAATCCATCTGGAATATAAGTTGAAATCGGTAAATCTATTTTAATATCATCGCGAAGCGATTCCTTATTTTTGAGATTTGAGATTTTAGATTTGAGATTATCTACTGCCTCTTCAAGCATTTTTAAATAATAACCCACACCAACCATTTGCATACTGCCATGCTGTTCTTCACCCAAAATATTTCCACTACCCCTAATATCTAGATCTTCAAGTGATAATTCATAACCAGAACCTAAAGCTTCTTTTTCCGATATAGCCTTTAATCTTTTTTGAGCATTTCCTTTTAGATCTTCTGAATTATAGAGAAAATAAGCATAAGCCTGTGCATGCGACCTACCTATTCTACCCCTTAGTTGATGAAGCTGAGAAAGACCAAAATTTGTAGCTTTGTCTACTATCAATGTATTCACTGTAGAAATATCCAATCCAGACTCAATAATAGTACTGCAAACCAAAACCTGATATTTACCTTTTGCAAAGTCATTCATTATCTGAGCCAATTTTTTATCATCCATTTGCCCATGACCTATCACAAAAGATATCTTTGGCATTATTTTTTTTAGTTTTGAAGCAAAACCAACGATTGTCTCTACTCTATTATGAACAATATAAACCTGACCACCTCTTTCAATTTCTCTCATGACTGCATTTTTTATAACTTCATCGTCGTTTTTTATAACTACGGTTTTAATCGGAAGTCTTCCTTCTGGAGGAGTTTGGATAAGACTAATATCTTTTAATCCACCAAGACCAAGGTAAAGTGTTCTGGGAATTGGAGTTGCTGTCATTGTTAAAATATCAATTTTAGCTCTTAGGTTTTTTAATTTCTCTTTATGTTTTACTCCAAATTTTTGTTCTTCATCAATAATAATTAAATTAAGATTTTTGAATTCTATGTCTTTTGAAAGTAGTCTATGTGTTCCAATAACTATATCAACTGAACCTTTTTTTATATCTTCAATAATCTTTTTTTGTTTTTTTGCATCAATAAAACGAGAAAGAGATTTTATTTTGAAACCCAATCGATCAAGTCTCTCTTCAAATGTCTGTAAATGTTGTTCAGCTAAAATTGTTGTCGGTACCAAAATAGCTACCTGCCCTCCAGAGACAACTGCTCTAGCAGCTGATCTAACTGCTACCTCTGTTTTTCCGTAACCAACATCACCACAAACCAATCTATCCATTGGTTTTCTTTCTTTCATGTCATCCAAAACTTCTTTTATAGCTTTGGCTTGATCAGGAGTTTCGTGATGAGCGAATGTTTTTTCTAGTATTTTTTGCTCTTTTTCATCATTTACATAATAAAATGGTTTTTCTCCTTCTCTTAAAGCCTGTGCTTCAATCAATTCGCGAGCTATCTTTTCTGCATTTTCTTTAACTTTTTTGCGAATTTTTAGCCATTGCCCCGTTTTGAGCGAAGAAAGATGAGGAGGACTATTGGTTACCGCTATGTATTTTGTAATTTTATCTGCCTGATCAATAGGAACATATATTTTATCTCCCTTATCGTATTCAATAAAAATATATTCCCTCTTTATACCATCAACAGAGATTTCGCCAAAACCAGTAAAAACACCTATGCCATGATCTATATGTACTACATACTCACCCTTTTTAAGATTGGTTAGAGCGGAAAAATTAATTTTTTTCTTTCTTTTTTTCTTTAATTCTCCAAATATTTCTTTGTCACCAAAAACAACCATACCAAGGTTTTGTAAATTAACTCCTTCGATAATCTTTCTTTTTTCAACTTTGATATTTATTCCGACATTAATACCATTATTAATTAAAAATCTTTTAATCTGTTCGGCTTTTTCACTAAAAATATATACTTTTCTACTATTATTTTCAGTGATTTTTTTTGATTTTTGTAGCGATTCGGATTTTATATCTGTTAAAAAATCCGCTGTATTACCTCCGTATTTTTTTGGTTCATACCAACTAAGATTTATACCTTTTTTTTCATCAGTAGAAAAGTTTTCCAAATAGATGACTTTTTGGTTTTTTATGAATTTTTCAATCTCCCCAAGTAACCTTATTCCTTTCTCTGAAATTTCCAGATCCCCTTCATCAAAAGAAAATAAAGTCAAAACATAAGAACGAAAACTATCCTCGCCATCAATTATTATCATGTAATCATCAAACCATCTGATCAAGTAATCATCACCTTCTGGAATATTTACAGGATAAATATATATTTCTTTTAAATTTAACTGCTTTGATTTTTGTTTGGGCTTCAAGCCAGTACCTGTAATTTTCTCTACTTTATCACCAAAAAACTCTATTCTTGTTTTTTCGTCATCAATAAAAATATCTACAACATCACCCTTTACCCCAAATTCACCCCTGCTGTTTGGTTTTTTTACTCTCTCATAACCGATTTCAACTAAATAATTTGAAAAATCAATAACATCTAACTCACCCCCAACTTTTATATTTAAAATAGTTTTTTTGTAGTCACTTAAAGAAGTTACTTTTTTGAAAATATCAGAAAAACTGGATAAAATAATATTTCTTCCCTGTGGGGACGCAAGGTTTTGTGTCTCTACGATATCATCAAATTCAATACTCCAATCATTAAATATATTTTTTAATTCATCTAGATTTTCAGACAAAAAAAGAGTTTTTTTGTCAAAACTCTTAATTAATTCTTGAATTAATAATACTTTTCCACATCTCCCTAACCCCCCAAAAGACACAGAACCTCTCTCGGAAATAATCTTTCGAGTATTTTTTATGATTTCAGATTGTTCAATTTTTTCTGAAAACAATTTCAGAAAATCATCTTTTTGCATTAATTATATTATATTCCAAGTCGTAATTCTTATCAATCTTCTTTTTGATCTATTCTTATCTATTTGTAAAAGTTCTTATCAATTTACACTATAAAAGTTATCCACAGTCTGTTTTTAAATTGTCTACAATTTATCAGTGGACAATTTAAATTTTACATTTCTAAATTGTCTATATTATAAAATAATAGCTTAATTTAGACAATATTGACAATAGTCAATTTAATTGTTGACAATTTGTCTATCGTGTGCTATACTAATATCAAAATTGAACATTGAAAAATCTAATAGTCAACCCCAAAACTGCTCAGAGTTAATAGAGAAAGTACTACTTGCGAGGCTTCGAGAAATCGAGGTTTCGGGAACACCTTTTAGCCCTCCTTTAAGGCTCCCCTTCTCGCAGGTAGCACTCTCTCTATTAGCACCCACACACCAGCTCAGAAATCCTATTGGAGGAGCTGGGATAAATGTCGCCTAGACAGATTGAGGGAACCGACTAGTAGAGAGTAATTCGATCAGATCAACCTTGATCGCCTGGATGGAAAGCTTTCGTTAATAAAAGATAAAAAATAAAAATAAAAACACCAACGAAGGCTCCCCACCCAGGGGATCGCAAAAGAGGTCGATCTGATCGAACCATCACCCCCTGCTTTTTGGCAACAATGTTCTCAAGTCAAAAAGCAAATTTAAAAGCCTTGTAACCCAAGGCTTTTCTTTTTGAAAAAAAATGGCTTTTTATAGCAATTTTTCAATTATAACATATTCAAGTATTTTAAACTCTTAGATATTAACTCATCAAGAATATTATTTAATGTACCCAAATCATCTCCTTCAAGCTTTGTTAAAACCCAATCCTCAATAGCTATTTTATCATTCTGTGGCCTTCCAACACCAATTCGAACTCGAATAAAGCTTTCGGTACCAAGCTCATCAATAATCGATTGTACACCATTGTGGCCAGCAGAAGAGCCTTTGTTTTTTATTCTCACCTTTCCAAAATCCAAATCTATGTCATCATGAATTACTACAAGATCTTCTATAGGTCTTATTTTATAAAAACCCACTATTTTTTTTACCGATTTCCCGGATAAATTCATAAATGTTTGGGGTTTTACAAGAATTATATCTTCAGTATCAATTTTAAGCTTAGCAATTTCTGCATCCAGTTTTTTTTCCAACTTAAAATCTTGAATTAATTGAATATTGAGTATTGGATGTTGATTGGGTGTTGAGGATTGGTTGTTGATTATTTTTATAATTCTATCCAAAGCCAAAAAACCCACATTATGCCGTGTGATTTCATATTTTTTACCAGGATTTCCCAAACCTATGATTATTTTCATAGCTTTTTAGCTTATCATTGTAATTTGTGTTAATCATTCTATTTAACATCTTCATAACTTCTAATAAAATTGAATCAACCTTATTAAAACTATATTAAAACTATCAAAATCAATAAATGAAAGTCTTTTTGATATTTCAATTTGAGTCTCCAACTCTGCTCCAGAACTATAAGCAATTATTAAAAAATTTTTAAAATCTTTTTCTGATGATCTTCTTCTGCCTTCAGCTATATTAGATGGTATCGAGACAGAACATCTTCTCATTTGAGATATTATCCCATAAATCTCAGTTTTGGGAAATCCTTCAGTTATCTTGTAAACCTCCACAACAAGATCCATCGCCTTTCTCCAAACAATTAGATCTTTATATGAATTCACCTTTGTATTTTCCAAAAAACCCTCCTTTTAAAACTAAAAAGCTACAAGCTACAAGCTAATAAGCTGCCCCACTACATTCCCAATCCGCCCAATAAATTATCCAACCCGCCCATTTCTTTCATTTTATTAGCTGCTACCTGTTGTGCTTGAACTATAGCAGAAGTTAAAACATTTTTTAGTTGAAATTCCAATTGTTCTTTTCTGCTTTCTATTAAATAAGATGGGTCAATAAAAACTGATTGAATTTTTAAATCAGCACTAATTTCTACTTTTATAAGATCATCAGGGCTAATTGCCTCAATAATAGTCTGCCCAAGCTCTTTTTGCAGAGCTGTTGCTTGTTGTTTTAATTTGTATAGATCTTTTACTTTATCGAACATAATAACCTCCCTTTGGTTGGTAAACTCCAAATCTCAAACATCAAACTCCAAACAAATCCTAAGAACTAAATCCTAATTATTTTTATTGTTTATTGTTTGATATTTGTAATTTATTATTTGTAATTTGTAATTTTTTTTATTTTTCTCCCTCAACCTTCACCTTCACAACTCCTTTACTTTCTCCTACTTCAACCTCAACTTCATATTCTCCGGTCTTTTTGATTGGTTCTCTTAGTTTTATGTATTCTTCGTCAATACTTTTGCTGATTTCTTTAACTAATTCTTCAACAATATCATCAACCTTAATTGCAGCAAAGAGATTACCTTTTTCGTTTGCTTTAGCTTTAATTACCAATTCAATACCATCAATTTCTTTTATTAAGTTTTCCATTTCTGAATTATCAACTACGGCTAATTTTTCGTATTTTCTAGCTCTTATTTTTGCTTCTTTTAATAACCCTTTTGTAGCTGGCAAAGCCAAACCTTCTGGTATTAAAAAATTAATAGCATAACCTCTTTTTACTTCTTTTACTTCACCCGGATTACCCAATGTTTTAATTTTTTTCAATAATACAACTTGCATAACAATCTCCTTTTTTAGTTTCTTAATTTTTTAATTTATTATTTTTTTATCCTCTTTACTCTTATTATTCCTGAACAAGTCAAAACCTCCACACCATTTTTTTCTAACTCATCAAGAAACAAATTCAAACCAAGTGAATCAGAACTCATATGTCCAGCAATAACAACATTAATATGATATTTTTCTGCTTCTTCTCTAAATTCTTTACTCATGTGCATACCAACTACCGTACCAATTCCTTGATCAGCCAACCATTTATAAATATCTTTTGAACCCGAAGTTCCACCGGTGATTTCAGTAAAAGCAATCTTACCACATCTTCTTTTTGAGCTTCCCGCAAAAATACTCGGACCAGCACCCATTTTTGTAGCCTCTTTATATTCAGGTATTTCCTTAATAATTTTTAATAAATCAGAAACTTTCTCTGGCTTCTTTTTTTCTACTTCTTTTTTGAGAAATTGATAACAAAGATTATCAGCTGGAGTATGAACTCCAAAAAAAGGTATGTTTAATAATTTTGCTGCATCTATTGACTGATAATGGTTAATTGGAGACAATCCCTTGGCTAATTCCGACATTCTAATATCAATTAATGCTTCAGCTACATTTATTGGAACTCCAAGGTCAGCTATCATATCTACTTGTAAGTCCAAAACATCATGTAAACAAGCTAGACCAATCCCCTCCGGATGATGGCACATGACAGCATCCACTCCTAATTCTTTTGCAAGCAATACCTCAGCCGTACCAATATCAACACCAGCTAAAATCTTTTTTATTTTCTTATTTGGATCACCAAAATAAATCCTGGAATCAGCATATGGATTATACAATCTCTCTTTATCAAAAAAATCCTTTTCTTCTTTTTTTAGATCGTCTAGTTCCTTTTTTGCATTATCCAAAACTCTTTTAATTGCTTTTTTATCACGAGGATCGTTTTCAACTCCTATTTTGATAGCCAGTTTGTATATTTCATCTAATTTCATTTTAATTTCTTAATTTCTTATTTTATTATCTTACCAATTTCTTCATAAGCTTTTTCTAATTGGTTATCTTTACCTACTTCTTGATTTTTTTCCCACAATATCTCTATATCAGGCATAATACCGGTTTTATCAATAGCACTTCCGTTTGGTGTTAACCATTTCGCAATAGTTATTTTTAGAGCACCTCCTTCTTTCAATACTTGCATTTCTTGGACAGAACCCTTACCAAATGTTTTTTCACCTATCAGTATTCCCCTCTTGTGATCTCTTAATGCACCAGCCAATATTTCTGAAGCAGAAGCACTACCACCATTTATTAAAACAACCATAGGTATATCAACAAGTTTCCCTCTACCATTTGAATTTAAAGCCTCTTTCTCCCCTCCTTTATATTCTTCGAAAACAACTACACCTTCTTTTATAAATTGAGAAGTCACATCTATAGCTGACTCTAGATATCCTCCGGGGTTATTTCTAAGATCCAAAACTATGCCTTTAACACCATTATCTTTTAATTGGTTGGCTATCTGATCTAGTAACTGATTGGTACTTGGATCAAATCTCAATATCCTAATATAGGCTGTACCATCATTATTTAGTTTTAATTGGACGCTTTTTATATTTATAACATCTCTTTTTATATTGATATCAAAAGATTCTGGTTGGTCTACCCTTTTGATATTCAAAACAACACTAGTCCCCCTATCACCTCTTATTTTCATTATAGCTTCATCAATAGTCATATTAATAACAGACTCCCCATCTATTGAGTTTATAATATCTCCTGCCATCAATCCTGATTTTTCAGCTGGAGACCCAGCCAAAGGAGATACTATAATTAAATCATTATTACGAATACTTATTTCAGCCCCAATTCCCTCAAAAGTCCCATTTATTTCACTATTAAATTCTTTTAGTGTTTCTTTGTTAAAATATGTAGTAAAAGGATCTTCCAAAGACGATACCATACCAGCTATAGCCCCATCAATCATTCTACTATAATCCATTTCTCCTATGAATTTACCTTCTACAATTTCCAATGCTTCCCAAAAACGACTAAAATCAATATCCTGATATCTAATTGGCGCATCTTGACCTACTATTCTTTGTTTTATATTTTCTGGACCACCAACACCCCAATAATATCCAATACCCAGAGAAAACAATATTGATACAAAAAGCAAAAGAAAAAATAAAGATATTTTAATAACTCTTTTTGGTTTAACCATATTTTCAATATGGTCCTGCCTTACAGCAGGACTGATATTTTCATTGTTTTCTTCCATATAAAAAAATTGTACATCAGAACAAAGTATTTTGCAATAAAAAGATAAAAAGCCAATACATCTTTTTTATAATCAAAAAACTCCGCGTATAAAATATACGCGGAGTTAGTTATTTTTTAGTATAATGGAGGAGCAATTTTTAGATAGCCATGAGGGTTTATTGCATTTCCATTATAATCGTTTATTTCGAAGTGAAGATGCGCACCGGTGGTAAATATACCAGCTCCTCTTGTTCCTGGAGCACCACCTGATAAGCCAATTACTTCACCTGCATTTACTATATCTCCACTGCTTACATATATAGCGCTCATGTGAAGATATTTTGTGATTAAACCATTACCATGATCAATAGCAATATATGAAAGACCAGGACCACCACTATCACGAGCTATTACTATCGTACCAGCACCAGCTGCCATAACGGGAGTACCTTGACCGGCCGCAAAATCTACGCCTGTATGAGGAAAGCCCATTCCATAAGCCGGGTCCATAAAGTCACCACCAGTAATTGATACTCTACAACCACCTGCTAGAGGGCAGATAAATCCACCGGTATTCACCACTGTTTCACGACCAGGACGACCTTCTACTGTTTCTGCTCTTTTTCTACGAGCCTGCTCTTGTACTAATCTAGTAATTTCTGCATTTATAGATTGTTCTTCTGCATTAGCTTGAGCCAATTTTGATTGATATTCAGATTCTTGACCACGAGTCATTTCTATAATTTTTGCTTTTGCATATTTTTGGTCTTCTAAAGTTACTTCCTCTTCTTCTTTTTGTTTCTTAAGATCTTCTAAGCTTTGTTTTGTTTTGTCTAATTCTTCTTTTTTGTCTTCCAGTTCTTTTTTCAAAATCTCCATTTTGTTCATATTTTCTTTAAGACTGGTTCTGATACGGGTTAAGTATTCTGTTCTGGTAATCATTTCAGAAAAACTAGATGATCCAATTATTACCGCCAATATACTAGTATCTTTTTCTTTATATAATCCCTTAATAACATTATTAATTAATTCTTTTTGACGAGCTATTTCTTTTTCTTTTTCTTCTATTTCTAGTTCTGTTTTCTCAATTTCAACTGTGTTTTTTTCTATTTCCATTTGAGTAGCTTGAATCTGCAATTGTACCAATTCTATTCTGGAATCAATAGAAGCAAGCTGGGCATTAAGACTGGAAATTTCTTTTTGAGTTTGAGAAAGCTGATTTTTCAACTCGGTAATTCTTTTATTAACAGCGCTAATCTCTTGCTTTTTTGAGTTAATTTGATCAGATAGTTCATCCGCCATAACTAATTTTGGATTTACATTCGCTACTATTAGAGATAGAGCAAAAATCACCATAATCCCCTTTGCAGTCACCCTTCTTAAAAGTCTCATTTTGTTTTTTAGTTTTTTCATTATTATTTTTTATTTTTGATACAATTGGGCTTTCTGAAAATTGTTTTTTCTAATTTTTGAAAACCATATCATTGTAGCACAGATAAACAAAAAAGTCAAGGATAACGCTTGTTTTACTTATTTTTTTTGCATTTTATATGGACAAGTTTTTTATTCAAAAATCAGGTTAATTTGGCTTGATAAAGGTAAAAAAACGATACCCCAGTGCTCTATATTTCAACCAATTTAGTCAAATTATGCTTTGGAAGCTGATTTTTGAATAAAAACGATATTTTATAATTAAAATCTCAAAAGTTATCCACAGGACACTTAATTAGACTTATTCACATTCTGATAACGATTATCGCAAAAAATTAATTTTACCTTTATAAACACTGTTTTGAGATATTTAGATATTTCATCCCTCGTTTTACTCGGGATTGATATTAAGATATTTTTAACAGCTAAAAACCAAAATATCTCGATATCTTAATATCGCAATATCTTTTTTCCAATGAGATCTTTTTATTTTTATTTTATTGTTTTTTTAGTTTTTTATTTCTATACCCTAAGATATCTACCAATAGCAATAGATGCACTTACCACCCCAACAAAAACACTAACTGCAAATTGCCAAAGCAAAATCATAATTCCGTAATTATTTAGAGCATCAACAAAGCCTACGCTAAACTCTTCAAGATAGCCAATAAGATATGGTCCACCGAATTTAAAACAAATAAGAAGAGCGATAGAGGCAATAATCATTGAAATAAAACCATAGAAAGCTCCCTCCAAAACAAAAGGCCAACGAATGTACCAGTTGGTAGCACCAACCAATTTCATAATCTCGATCTCCTCTCTTCTGGTATACATAGTCATTCTAATAGTATTTAAAACAACTATAAGACTAGTTATAAGAAAAACCAAACTTAACCCCAATCCTCCTTTTTTGATATATGAACTAAAAGCTATTAAAGCATTTATTGTGTTGCCATTGTTTTCATAACTGGTATCATCTGTAACCGCATCATATTTGCCCCCCCTAAACATTTTATTTATGGTCTCTATGTCTTCCGCTTTATAAAAACCTATTCGAAGACTAGCTGGCAAGGAATCGGGTGTTTCCGAAACAGCTTCACTTAAAGAAGAATCTCCTTTGTACTTTTCTTTAAATATTTTAACTGCATCTTCTTTTGTAATATATTGAGCTTCTTTTACTTCCGGAAGCTTACTAACTTCTTTTTTGATATCCAGTATCATATCTTCAGTAACCTCGTCTTTGAAATAAACTTCTAGGTCTATTTTTGATTTTACGGTTTCAATAGTAGAGTTTACCAAAAGATTTAAAACAATAAAAACACTAATAGTAAATAGTGTCAATGTCATTACCGTAACAGTAGCAAATGTTAGCCATTTGTTACGAATAATACTCTGGGCAGCATTTTTTAATAATTTGAAAGAAAACATATTTTTGATGCCTCCTTGGATTATGCGATTTTAAAATATTATTATATTTTTATTATGTTTTTATTATAAAAGATGATTTAAGTTTCTAATTTCCAAGGTTTAATTTCTAATAAAAATCTAATTGCCAAATGCCAAAAATTTATAAATTTGACATTTTATTAGAAATTATAATTTACAATTTAGAAATTATAATTCGTACTTTCCTACCTTTTTATCACTAATTAATTTTCCATCTTCTAAAACTATGACTCTTCTTTTTAATTTATCTACAACCTCTTTGTTGTGAGTAGCAATCAAAACTGTTGTTCCAAGTTTATTTATCTTCAAAAGAAGCCTCATGATTTCTTCGGTATTAACTGGGTCTAGATTTCCGGTTGGCTCATCGGCAATCAAAAGATGTGGATCGTGAACTAATGCTCTAGCAATTGAAGCTCTCTGAACTTCACCTCCAGAAAGCTCATGAGGAAAACGATCTTCTTTACCTTCAAGCCCAACTAATTTTAATATCTGAGGAACCTTTGAATGAATCTCATGTTGAGGTCTTTCTACGACCTCCAAAGCAAAGGCGACATTTTCAAAAACTGTTTTATTTTGTAGTAATTTAAAATCTTGCCAAACAACCCCAATTTTTCTACGATAAAAAGGTAGATGCCTAGAACTAAGACGAGATATATCTTTGTCACCAATTAAAATTTTACCTTTTGAGGGCCTCTCTTGGGCTATTAAAAGTTTTATCAAAGTAGATTTACCTGCCCCAGAAGGACCAACTAAAGAAATAAATTCTCCAGATTGTATTCTAAGATTTATATCATCCAAGGCTATTACTTTGGGTGGATAAACTTTTGTTATGTTTTCAACAGAAATCATAAATAATTTTTTACTTTTAAAGTATTATATTTCAAGATGATAATTAATGCAAATAAAAAGTTTTTGGGATTAGTGGGGTCTGTAGGATTAGTAAGATTTGTGAGATAGAATTCGATCCTAACCATCATACAACTACTATAACTCATACAAATCCTAACGCTTCGCTCTCCTCAACTCCGCATCTATAAACTCCTCTATTTCTCCGTTTAACACACTATCTACATCCGATGTCTCAAAATCACTTCTGTGGTCTTTTACCATTTGATAAGGGTGCAGGACATAAGAACGAATTTGATTTCCCCAAGAAGCTTGGATATTTTCTCCTTTGAGGTTTTTTATTTCTTTTTCCTTTTCTTTTTCCATTAATAAAGCTAGTCTGGATTTTAAAACTTTCATTGCTTGTTCTTTGTTTTGATGTTGGCTCCTTTCTGACTGACAGCTAACAGATATTCCTGTTGGTATATGAACAATCCTAACAGCACTATCCGTAACATTAACTTTCTGACCACCGTGTCCAGAAGCTCTAAAAGTGTCTATCCTCAAATCCTTTTCATCTATTTCTAATTCTTGCTCTTCAAGTAAAATAGGTAAAACTTCTACCAAAGCAAATGAAGTTTGACGAAGCCCTTGGGAATTAAAAGGAGATTTTCTGACTAGCCTATGGGTACCTATTTCATTTTTTAATAATCCATAGACATAAAGCCCATTTATTTCAATAGTAACATTTTTTATACCCGCTTCTTCACCAGAAGAAATATGAAGGATTTCTGCTTTCCATCCTTTACTTTCAGTATAACGCAGGTACATACGCATCAGCATCTCTGACCAATCTTGAGCATCTACACCACCTGTTCCAGAATGAATTGAAAGTATCGCTCCCCCTCTGTCATATTTTCCATTCAAAAATGTTTTTATTTCAAGAGCAGAAAAGCGTTTGTTTAAATCCTGTAATTTTGATTCGTTTAGGGTTTGATGAATCAAGCTCCTACATTCTACGCCCAATGTTTCCCAATCCCCTATTTCTTTTTGCAAATCCGCCAATTCTCGCATTATTTTTCCAGCCTTATTACTATCTTGCCAAAAATCCGACTTTAAAGATAGTTCTTTCAGCTCTTCGACACGCGAATAAAAACCCTTTTCTTTGAGAAAGGTTTTATTTTTTTCTATTTCAGAAATAAGTTGTTCAAGAGATAAAGATTGCATAAAAAATAAATATTAAGATATTACGATATTGAGATATTGTTTTTAGACTGATAACAAGAACCTATAAAAACATTTAACGCAACATGAAGGTTATTTAATTTACTTATTATATCATCATATTCAATTTTGGAAATCTTTTCTCTTTTATAAAGAAGAAATACCCAATGTTTTGATTCAAGAAGCGACCCTCTTGAATTATAATAAAATCTAATTCTATCTAAATAATGGAATCTACCATAACCCTCAGCAATATTTGCTCCAATAGAATCTATTGACCTAATAAACTGAGTACCTTCTATTTTTCTAGTTTCCCAATCAAAATGCTTATAAAAATCCCAACATTTAATACTTAAATCTAAAGCTAGTTTATACACATCTAAATTTCCTAAATTAATATAATCTTTTTGATTTGGATTCATAAAAATATCTTAATATCTCAATATCTTATTATCTTATCATTTTTCCCCCAAACTAAAACCCCCAGATTTCTCCGGGGGTTTTAGTATTTCCAATCTTATGGTTGAAAAATTATCTCTTGATCAATTTAAGCGCATTTTTCAAACCATTTGATTCTTTCAAGTATACATAACCTGAAACTGAAGTGAATAATGCAAGCAATATCAATGCAAGAACAGTAGTTGCTACACCAGTGTCGGGAAGTTTTTCTCCTGTAGACTTCGCGTCCAAGTTGATAGTAACAATACTAGAAACTTGGTTGATTCCATCAGCATTACCTGCTGCAGAATATACCAAGCTAGATGTATTTTGAGCTACATCTTTCTTTACTTTAGCGCTAAATTCAATATATCCATTAGCACCCACATTTAAGTCGCCTAGACTAATAACCTTGTTATCTGATACTGAAACAGTGTTACCAGAAACTACTACTTTCATAGAGTTAGCAACATATTCCATATCGGCTGGTAAAGAGTTGGTAATTTTAACATTAGTTAATTTTTCAACACCAGCATTAGCTAAGTCAACTTTGAATTTGATTTCATCGCCTCTTTTAGCGTTAACTGAGTTTGAATATCCAACACTTTGATTAGCGGTTACATTGTAACCAGTAGCTTTCAAAGACAATTTCTTTGTTTCAACTGGATTAGTTCCGTCAATAACATCAACCTTAATTTTACCAGTGTTGTCTGATACATTAATACCAGAACCATTAAACACTTGGTTACCTGTCCAATAAGTACCAGCTGGAGCGTTTGCTGCAACTTTTACTTTATAAACAATGTATTCATAGTGCATAGCTGGTAGGTCACCAATCATTGCGCCAGTTGCATTTACAATAGCGTCAGTGATAGGAGCTGCTTTATCTTGACCATTTGCGTCAGTGTAGTAAAGCTTTGTATAACCAGGAACATATTGAAGTCCTGATGGGATTTGAACATATGCTGCAAGACCATTTACATTAGCATTTGTAGGGTTTGTAATAGCCATTCTGTAGTATAATTCATCTCCTCTATCAGCAGTTACTGATTCAGAAAAACTAGTTTGTCCTTTTGTGTAGTTTGACACTAAAGATTTAACTGAAATTCCACCAGTAGCTACAGATGTACCTTGAGTAGAAACTCCATTAACATTTACTCTAGCAGAGTTTGAATTCAAGTTTACGCTTGAACCATTATATATGCTATTACTTACAGACAATGTTCCGCTTCCGCTAACTTTTGCTCTATATGTAACATATACATAATGCATTGGGGCAACTTCCCCAATCATTACACCGTTTGAAGAAACGATTGTGTCTCCCAAAGGTGCGTTTTGTTCTTGACCGTTTGCGTTTACAAAGGTTAATTTACCAGAACCTGAAACTAGATTTAATCCAGTTGGAACTTTGCCATAAAAAGCCAAAGCACCAGTAGAGGCATTGGTAGGATTTGATACTTTTGCGATAACTAATACATCTTCACCTGTTTTTGCACTGATTTCAGTTGCAGAACTTCCACCAGCAGTTAAATTTTTAACAGTTGTATAAACTGAAATCCCAGCAGCAGAAGTCATGCTAGGAGCAATCAATGCAAGAACTAGGGAGAAAACAGCTACCGAATTGATTAATTTTTTTAACATATTTTTCTCCTTTATTATATCTTTCTACTTTTCTATAAATAATGTTTCGACCTCCAACATATCCCTCTTAGTATTAAGTAAAAAGATTTTTTAATTTAATAATTTATTACTTTGTTTTCTTGATTTAATGTTTTATTGATTTCTTGATTATATGATTTTTCTATTATATTCCAGTTAATGATATCAAAAATAGGAGAAGGGCTCCCGGAAGACCGAAGTCTCCCGGGGCCCTTTTTCTCACTGGAACTTACTAGGTTGCGGGAAACCCAGCAAGTGGACTCCGTATTGGCCCGGAGTTTTTAGTACAAGCCCTCGCTGGACGAGAGCCCGAGTTTCGTGGTGCCGGCCGAATGGCCTTCGGCGGTCAGGTTGCTCGGCAGAGTGTTGTCCTGCGAGTGGCCTGCGCCGTTTTTGATCACCGGAGCGTTGCCGTAGATACCAGTGCCGCCGATGCCCGAAACGGGAGTCATGGCATCAATGTGGGTATTGATCGGAACACCCGAATTACCGATCATTCCGGCATAGGTCGTATCCCCGGGGTTGCCCGGGCCTGCGCATCCTGCGCAGACATCGTCCCCATCGATGGGGCCGTCGGGATCCTGGGGTCCGCCGCCGGTAATGGGATATCCCGTAACGGGATCTCTCCCGAGCCACTTGTCCTGCTGCTTTGCAGTCAGCAGGTTATTGGATGCCCAGTCCGCGACCTGATAAAGCTTGAAACCATTGAAAGCCAAGCCGACGATATCTCCGCCGGCATTGGCTTCCCAGCCATTATTCAAGTCGCGTCCCCAGGCACGCTGGACTCCGTTCCAGCCGGACATTTCACGGAAACTGCGATGGCCGATGTTGGTGTACTTCTTGAGGCCCTTGTCATTAGCCGCCTCACATTTGTTGCTGTGCGCGGCGATGCGATCGCGAGCTTCTTTATCAGATTGGAAGCAATCGAGACCCGCTTCATGAATATAGCGGTAGGTCCGAACGCAAGCGTCCTTTTCACCGCTGTTGGCGATGGCTGCGATTTTCGCAGCGCAGGTTGCCGCCTGACCGGGTGTTGCCGGACCGCCGGCGTTGGATGCCGGAGTCGTCTTGGCTTTGCCCGTCTTAGGAACCACACCGAGAGCGTCATTGACGCCGAGCTTTTTGGCGATCTTCGCGGTCAGAGCTTCGGTGTGCTTCACGCGCGGCTGCATGTCCTTGACGCGTTTCTGGATGTCCTTCACGCGCGGTTTCATGTCTTTGGTGTCGGCCTTGATGCTTTCGGTCAGGGTAACCAGGTCGCGGAAATCCTTGGGCTTGGTGCCGAGGACTTTCTTGATGTCGGTCACGCCGGCCAGAAGCAGGGACTCCTTCACACAGGAACGGGCCTTCTTGATGTCGTCGATTCCACCGCAGTCTTCCGAATTTGCGATGTACGCATCCCAGATAGTCTGCGGGCAGGCCGCGATCATGGCGTCATGCGAAGCCTTGTCAGTCTGCCCTTTTTCCAGGAAAATACCCTGTTCGCGGGCGACCTGGTCGCAAGCGATCTTGCAGAGGTTGGCGAAAGGACCGGCGTCGGCGCAGGTTGTGACGACTTTGCCATCCTTGTTTTCGACCGGCACGGCAGTGTTGGCCGTCTGGACGACCTTGCCCTTGTTGGTCTCGATGCGGTTGTTCATGACGCTTTTGTAAATAAAATATCCTCCGACAGCGAATAGTATGAAGAGGATACCGAGCAGCGCATTGCTGATTTGGCCCTTCTTGTTCTTTGCGGGATTATTCATTATCCCACCTCCGATTGGATTTGCCCATCCTTTAAACCGGGAAGGGTCGGTTGCGTGTTCTGACTTACTTTATCAAAAGCTCCCCCGCAGGAGCATTTGACTTTTATTCCGCCAATGGCGGAGATAACCAACTCAAAGCCAATTTTGAGCTGGATTTAATCCTCCTTTTTTATTCAAAATTACCTTATTACAGGCAGAAGTGGATGGTTATATAAAAAGCCACTATCCATATTTCAAAGAAATATAGAAAATGAAAATATAACCACCCGCTTCTGCCTGCAGTAGAAGCAATTTTGGTTAAGGGATCAAATAAAAAAATCAAAACGCAAATAAGCCAATAGTTAAACCTAAAAGCTTTTATGTTTGTTTTGATTTTATTTTTGTTTTTCGCAAAAGTCTTAAAAATCTCAAAGATCTCAAGAGTCCTGCATTTTTGATACCTTTAACTGGATATAATAGATTTTGAAATCAAATGGTTTTAATTTAATCTCTAGTATTGTTACTCGATTGTAAATGTACAGCCTTTACAAATCGTTGCAAATATTTGTTCAAATTTCTACATTTTCCTACTTGTAGTAATTAGAATTTTTATTTATAGCGATTTGGATTTTATTTTAAACCACAAATTGCCCTGAGACAATTACCATTCCCAAGGTTTAATTAATTTAAATCATTGTATAACCCATTTTTAATTGGGTGTCCTTTTTTCATTGTCTGGCTTTTTAAATTTGGCTTTTTAATAGTTTACAAATTAACACTTTGTAATTTACAGCTATTTTAACACATTTTTTGAAGCTGGTCAATAACTTTTTTTGTTATATGAGCCAAAAATACATTTTGAAACTGTTGGATAGACTAAAAATGAACAAATAAAAAGCGATAAAAATCACTTTCCCTCCTGTATTTTTTAATCTAGATAAATTTTAGCAAAAAACCATAGACTAGTCAACTACTCTTCTTCCTTTGGTCTTTCCACTTCTACACCATCTATCAGCTCCCTTTCTTGTCCACTAATTTTTACTACATCTTTATCTATTTTTTTGAATTCTTTTCGTGCACTTTCATATGCTCCAACTGTCGCAGACAGATTGCTACCGAGCTTACCCATATAGACATCATATTTGCGAATATGATTGTCTAGGTCGCCTACTTTTTTGATGATCAATTTTGTCTGTTCTTCTATTTTTAAAGCTCTCAAACCCTGAAGAACAGTTTGTAGATACGCAGCAAATGTTGTGGGAGAAACAATAATCACCTTCCTCTCACGAAAAGCATAGTCAATAAGGCTACGAGTATTTATATTTATAGCCCCCACTTCATTGACAAGAAGATCGTAGTAAATAGCCTCCGCCGGGATAAACATAAAAGCAAAGTCCAGTGTCCCCTCTTTGGGTTTTATATATTTGGCCGTTTCATCGATTCTTTTTTTGAGATCATTTTTGAATTCTTTTTCCAGAGAGGCTTTTTTATCTTTGTTATCTTCCGCAATAACCTTGGAATAATTTTCTAATGAAAACTTTGCATCTACTGGTATTATCCCGTCCTTTGTAAATATCGCTGCATCTACCGTATCCCCATCTTTGAATGAATATTGAAGTTGAAAAGCTGTCGGTGGCAAGATATTTTCTAGGACCAATTGAAGTCCAGCTTCCCCTAGATTTCCTCTTTGTTTTTGGCTAGTCAAAACTTTTTGAAGATTGTTTAGTTGTTCAGAAAAACCGATCACTTGTTTATTTGTCTCATCAAGCTTTGTTAGCTTTTCAGTAACATCAGAAATTATTTTTGCACTCTGCCCAAATTGAATCTGCATACTTTTCTGCGAATCACTAAGCTTTGTGTCCACTACTTTGGATAATTCCTGAAGCTGATTTTGGATCAGGAGAAAAGCTTTGTCATCACCTGTCACGCTTTCCTTTTTCTTATTTAAAGAAATTAAAATTAAAATAGAAATAATTAGTAAAATGAAAACCAAAAAAATCAAAAGTATGATTATTGTATCCATATTGAAATATTATAATTTATAATTTAGAAATTAGTAATTTATTATCTTTAATAATATACCAAAGTACTAAAGGAGTAAATATGCTTGATTTTTATCTATATTTATGGTATACTAATATGGTTTTCAAAAAGCCTGTGGATAAATAAGAATATTCGCATTGATCTATGTAACAATATTAAAAAAACAAAAAATGAAAAACAAAATCGAACAATTTAGGATTAGAAACAGTGAATTTAAGTCTAAAATACTGGAAGCTCTCAAAAAACCAGCTCTGATAATGGCCTTTTTAGCCTCGATCGCTGGACCAGTAAAAGCTGAGGGGGATTTTGGTCAAAGAATACAAATAACAGGGCCAGAAAAAATCTATATTGATTTGAATAAAAAAATAGGTGGAAAATTACCCTCTCAAACCGAAACAGTATTGAGCGACGGAACGAAGATATTAATAAAATTAAATGATTTTCCTAAAAACAGAACTGAAGCTGGAATAAATATAATTCAATCAGAAACATCAAAAGAAAAAAACGAGGCGGATGAGTTGGTTAAATCAATAAAAGGCAACGAAACAGTTAAGGATATCCAAAGAAATATTAATGAAGTTAAAGAAAAATTAGCCGAAGAGGGTTTTTATGTTAAAAGCAAAAAAGAGATTTTATTCTCTCCAAACAAAGAAGACCTGAGCCGCGCCGAATTAGTTTATAATCCAAAAGAAGGAGATGTCTCAGCTAGAATAAAAAACCAAGATACAGAAGTTGAAATATCTGGTGATTCAGTAAATATAGCTGCTAAATATGATTTATAAATAATTTTAGAATAAAGAACAGTTCCAAACTTGAACTGTTTTTTATTCTAAACTGCACTATCGTCACAATATCTATTAAATGGACACATCTCACAAGTTCTCTTGTCGGGGGTAGCGGTAAATTCCTGAGCGCGAATTCCCATCGAGGCTTTCGCTATTTTTTCTTTTGTTTTTTCTATAATAGTCTCAGTAGGGACAAATGTCCCAATGTGTCCACTCATTAAGAAAAATAATCCAACCTCTCTTGGCAACTCACCGGTCAATTCTTTGAGAGCTAAAGCATAGACAGATAACTGCGTATTATCTTTTGCTCTTTTATTTGCATCATCCTCAGAACCGATTTCTGAAGTTTTGAAATCTATAATTCTCACTCCCCCATCATCTAGTTTTTCAATCGCGTCTATTCTGCCGTCTATAATATTTTCACCGATTTCAAACCGAAAAGGTTTTTCTACTTCTACTACATTTATCTTATCTGCGTATTCCGCATAAAACCTTTTAATAACCTCTATACCTTCATCATATCTTTTCTTCTCGTGTTCGGCAGACAGAAACCCCTCGGACGACCAATTTTGTTGATAAATTTCAAGTAACTGCTCCAATTTCAATATCTGCGCCTGCGGCGCTCCATCATTGGAAATTGAGAATTGAGAATTGGAAATTATAGATTTTTGCTTCAGCAAAAATCTATAGTATTCTTCGATTACTTTATGAATCGATCTACCAAATATAACACGAGGATCGGTCATCATTTTTATAGGTGTGATATGAATAAATTTATATTTGCGTGGACAAGTAATATAATCATCCACCTCTGCCCTGGACAATTTGAGCTTGCCTTCTTTCAATTTTAGCCTCGTTGAATATAAAACATTTTCTTTTGGTGCAAAGTATTCGATTCTTTCTATTTGGGACTGTTTAAAATATTGAGGATCAATATTTTCTTGACCAAGACTATCTGCCACAAATCTTGATATCTTTACCGATTTCTTCCCACCATAATCTTTACCAAAAGTAAAATAAAGTCTTTCCTGCGCCCTGGTCATACCAACATAAAAAAGTCTTCGCTCCTCTTGTATGTGTAGCACTTTTGGATCTGACTCACTATCCCCTTCTTTTAAAAGTTCTACAGGAAACTTTATCACTTCTCCATGATTGCGACTTGGAAACTTTGAATCTGACAACCCAACCATAAAAACATATTTGAATTCCAAACCTTTTGCAGCGTGTACAGTTAATATTCTTACCGCATCATATGTGGGATCATTGACCTCGTCTTTTGGATCTTCACCTATTTCAAGTAAAAGGTTTAGATATTCCATAAATTTCTGGATACCAACATCCATATTTGCATCTTGAAAACTCAGTATTTTATCAAAAAATCCAGCAATAGAAACTATTTTTTCACCAGACAAAATATCACCTGCCTTTTCTTCTGTGGCTAATTTTTTGAGATAACCAGAGTCACTTACAAATCGATAAAGAATCTCACCGGCAGATAACTGTATACTTTCGCGCCTGATGTTTTCTATTATATTCAATATGTCTTCGATTTTTTTTAAATTATCTTTACCCAGGTCTTTATCCAGATCTTCTCCTTTTGATTCCCTCAGGTATTCTTCGAGAGGAATGTTTTTTGACCTTACTTTATGCAAAACTATACTAAGTCTATCAAAATCTACTCCAACAAACTCCCCCACCAAAAGATTAAATAATGCAAAGTTATCGTAGGGGTTAACCAATATTGATAAAAAAGCAATTATATTTTTTATCACCGACTTTCGAAAAAGCCCCTCGTTTCCAGAAAAAAGATGTGGAATTTTTTTGCTTGCCAAAGCGTTTATAAAAGGCATCGCGATATTATTTGATCTTACAAGAATCGCAAAATCACTATATTTTAAATTTAAAATTTGAGATTTAAGATTTGAAATTTCATTTGCGATTGCCGCTGCTTCTTCTGTAGCGTTATCAAAAACTAATAATTGGGGTTTTACTCCCTTCTCGGTGTTGGAATTTAATTTTTTATTTATTCCGTATTTTGCTTCCAGCCTATCTGGATTGTTGTTTTGAATTAATTTGTAACTACTATCCAATATTTCTTGCGTATTGCGATAGTTTTGCGTTAGAACTACCTCTTTAACATTACCCCAGCTTTCTTTAAAATCGAGGATATTTGAGATCGCTGCCCCACGGAATTTGTAAATAGACTGATCATCATCACCCACTACGGTAATAATGGGAGTTGTAGGATTAGTGGAATGAGTAGGATTTGTGGGATTTTTTTTCTCATTAAGAGTTAATATTTTCAATAATTCATTTTGCCCATAATTTGTATCCTGAAATTCGTCTACAAGGATATACTTATATTTTTTACGAAAACCTGCCAAAAGCTGTTCTTTTTCCTTTAAAGCTTTGACCATATTAAAAATCAGATCCCCAAAATCCATTCTGTCTGCCATCGCCATCATTTCTTGGTATGTTTTATAAGCATGAGCTAGCTCCAAGTGCTCTGCCGCATATTCTCGAAGAACCCGGTCTTCGACCGAGGTTTGTAGATCCTGAGCGACAGTCGAAGGATTATCACCTGCCCCACTATCGGCTTTATTTTCCAATTCCTTGGCAAATTGAATGTAATCATCGGGACTAATCAATTCATCCTTGAGACGAGAAAAATGAGACAGCATATCTTTTATAAAATAAGTCGGGTCCCCAAGAGGCCTAAAAATCTTTAAATTGAAATCAAAAATACGATCGCGAACAAAAAGTATCTGCTGAGGCTGGGTCATTATTTTGAAATTAGTAGAATACCCTAGGGAATAAGCATTCTCACGCAAAAATTCTTCTGCCAATGAGTGAAAATTACAAGCCTTAACGTCGTTGTAGCCATACGGCAATACTATATCAAGCCTTTCTTCCATCTCGGAAGCCGCTTTTTTTGTAAAAGTGATCGCTAGTATTTCTGAAGGCTTCGCCAATTTTTCTGCAATAAGATATGCCACCTTACTAATTATAACGCGCGTTTTACCTGTTCCCGCCCCCGCAACAACCATAAGAGGGCCATCATTATATTGAACGGCCTCTTTTTGAGCATCATTTAATTCCTCGAGAATATCTTTTGTCTGCATAAAGATATTATATCTGAATTAACTCCAAATTTCTATGCAAATTTATTCAGTTCTCACCACAACACAATCCAAAAAATAAAAAAACTAACTATTTCAAGTTAGTTTTTAATAATCAATACTATATTTAGTTTGGTAAAACTTCCGTCTCGATAGCCTTTTGTCTTTCATTTACTTCTTTTTTATAATCCCCACCTCCATCGGTTTTTAAAAGCATGTAAGCTATTAATACAACCATTAAAAAAATAAGAGTGTACAAAATAAAGTTTTTTCTTTCTTTATTCATTTTATATTTTTATTTTTATCTTAAATCTATAAATTTCACATTCATAGTCATTTGCTCCTCGCCCTGCAACATCTCTCCCCAAACTTTAACATTTTTATTTAAATATCTATCAAAATTAATTTCATCTTGAGATTTTAGAATCAAGAAAGGAATATCCCCTATCTCTAGATAATATTTATCCAAGTCTTCTCCATCAACATTCTGACTTGTTTTTTTCAAAATACCCTGCATACCCTGCCCATATTTTTCAGCCATTTTCTTATCCTCAGCTTCTTGTTTTTCTTCTGGACTAACCACAACTCTGTTGTCTTGACCTATACTTTGCGGACTAAAATAAAAAGAACCATAAGTTAAAAATGATGATAAAACAAAAACAACTATTACTAACCAAAAAATAATTTTACCAGTTTTTGACATATTTTTATAAATTTATTATTAATTTTCCTGTCCTTCGTAACTCTGAAAGAGCGAAAAACGGATTATTTTTTTACCCCTCTATCCAAAGCTTCATTCACCAAACTGTCAGCTAATTTATTTTTTTCCCGCCTAATATGGTTGAAACTAATTTTAATAAAATCAGGTTCTATTTTTTTTACCTTTTCAAATAATACCTTCAAATCAACATCTTTTACTTTATACTCACCTTTTAATTGCTTTACTACCAGTTCAGAATCCAGAAAACATTTTAATTCTTTAATTCCCATTTTTTTTGCTATTCCCAATCCTCCTAATATCGCTCTATACTCAGCCTGATTGTTTGTGATACTGTCCCCTAGGTATTTTCCTTGAGAAAAAACCACCTTATCTCCCTTCAAAATAGCTATCCCAACCGCTCCAGGTCCTGGATTTCCCCTGGCCCCACCATCAGTATATAAATTATATTCTTTAGACATTTTTCAACTTAATTAATAAGATCTAGGACTAACACTCGTTTTTAATTCAACATGAGCCCTGTATTCATCTTTTATAAAATTCCTACCTCTGCCACTTTCTGTTTTTAATTCAACATCCAATCTCGGAGGACGAAACAGATTGCCATTATCTTTTATCACTTCAAAATCAAAACTTTCTATTTTTATGTCTTCTATATTATTTAATTCGACTGATTTTTCTGGTCCAAAAACACTCGTGCCTATATTTTTTTCAGATTGCCTTTTAATAATAACATTGTTATCCAAAATATAAACTGTTTTTTTAATCACATCTTCTTCTGTTGTTAAAATCTCAAGCTCATTTCCATTTTTATTGTAAGAATGAATTATTCTTTTGCCATCTTGATCTAGCTCACCCTTTGCTTCTCTAGCATCCCTAGCTATACTCTCTAAAATATAACGAGTGTCTTGTTGGGTTTTTCTTAAAATATTAGTTTTTTGCTCTATTTTTATAATATTTACCAAAGAACTAGAAGAAATAACAATAAAAACAGCAAAAATAGATATAGCTACTAATAACTCTACCAAAGTAAAACCAGATTGTGTATTTTTATTCTTCATTTTGGTTTTTTGATTTCTTGTTTAAATGGTTAATTGATCCCTAATATCTCGGCTTCCAGTCGGTTAAATAAGTTATTCCGGTTAACTCTCTTTCCCCTAGTCTTTCTTGCCATTTTATAGTTATCGTTATTTTCTTTTTAACATTGGTTCCAGCAAGCGGGGAACTTAATTCTTCAACCTCTACTGTTTTTTTATATTTTTCATTACCCAAAATTGGGGTTTCAGAAATACTCACTATACCATCATCCCATTTTTTACCAGCAGTCATAGAATTTGTATCTCTTAGATTGTGAATATTTTCTATTTCTTCTTGGATAAAATTATAAGCCTCCACTTTATTATTAGCATTTTCCCAATTATAATAAGCACTTCTGGACAAATAATGCAGGGCAATAACAACCATAGTCATAATTGAAATACTAACTATAACCTCAACTAAACCAAACCCAGCTTGTCTTGAGTTTAATCTAAAGAATTGTCTAGATCTTTTTTTTGATACCATAATTATTATCTTGTACCATAAGTTATACTATTGTTTGCTTTATCCAAGGTGATTTTATAACTCAAAGCATCAAACAAGGTTGATTTCAAACCAATTTCTATTTTATCACAATCCAATTGATTTGAATCACCTATTGCCCTATAAAAACTCATTGTACCCGAAGCTTTATTATCTTCGCTTACCAAAAAATAAGTAGCTAAAGTATTAATACTACTCGCCCCCGAGCTACCAAAACACAAAATATCATCTATATATATGTTTTTACCAAGACCAGTTCTGTTAAATTCAACGTCACAACCGGTAATACTATTGTCCTTGCACTCTCTACCAACTATATCAACTATAGAAGGCATGGTTTGTTTTGCAATAGCCAATCCATAAGAAACCACATCTTTGGTCCTAGGAGCCAGAGAAAATCCCTGAGCTTCCCAATACAAAGATCTAAGCTGTTTTACTGATTGTTTTAATTCTGCTTTGTGACGATAGCTGGTTTCAGAAGGTATAGCAAGAGCCATTAATATAGCTGTAATACCAATCACAACCAAAACCTCTATCAAAGTAAAACCTGCCTGTCTTGAGCTAGTCGAAAAATTTTGTTTTTTTATAATTTTCATTTATTTTTATATTTTTATATTAAACCGCCAAATACCACAACCAAATCCATTTACCTAAAAACAAGGTGATAATTCCTCCCATAACCATAAAAGGACCAAAGGGTATAATATCTTTTATTTTTTTCTTTTTAGCGCCTATCATAAAAAGACTATAAATAGATCCGATTATAAAAGCAAAAAACAAAGCCATCAAAATGTTTGGAAAGCCAAGAACTAGACCCAAAAGAAGACCGAGTTTTACATCTCCCCACCCCATCCATTTTTCTCTGGAAATCAAAACTAGAGACAAAAAGAACCCTCCTCCGATAACTATCCCCAAAATAAAAGGAACTATACTATTGTTATTGTAAATAAAAATATCTATCCCATTTATTGGTTTTAAAATAAGATTCAAAACACCAATTATAAAAGTAATTAAAATAGCTGGTAAAACAACTTTATCAGGTATAATCGTATAAAACCAATCATAGAAAAAAACCACCACCCAAGAAGAAAGAATAAAAAGATGAATAATAAAGAATAAAACAAAATCCGAATCAAAATAACCTGACCAAAAACGCCAAAAAAGAGCTACAAAGAGAATTCCCGTAACAAGTTCTATAAAAGGATAAAAAAGACTAATTTTCTTTTGGCAATCTCTACATCTACCCTTTAAAAAAACAAAAGATAATAGCGGAACAAGATCGTAATATTTTATATTTTTTTTACATTTTGGACATTGACTTCTGCCAAAAGTTATCGGTTCCCCCGTCTCAAGCCTACCAATAACAACAGATAAAAAACTACCAATAATTATCCCAAAGATAAAAATCAATATTGAATAGTAGTATATCATTAATCCTCCTTTTTGTTTCTATTAATTCCATATAGGCGCGGCTTTCGCCACGCCTATATAATTTTAAGATTAAAATAAATTAATTAAATTAAGGTTTTCGACAATCACCTGTTGTTATAAGATTTAGATTTCCACCCAAACCATTACCAACCTCATACAAACCATTTCCGGCAACACCACCATCTTTGTCAGCAGAAGTATCAGTAACAACCTCTAATTGGGTGTCCATTTTATAATAAAGATCATCTGAGCTTCGGCAATATTTATATGAATTTCTAGCATCGGTAAGAGCAGAAGCTAGAGGATCATAAATGTCTTTGTCTATATATTTGCTGTTCTTTAAATTATTTACTAAATCAACCCAGGAATTACTACTAGGATAAACACCATTATCGGCATAATAAAGCTCCAAAGCATTTGCTATTTCACGAAGATCAGCTTTTCTTCTACTATCCCTAGCTTTTTTACGAGCTGATGTTAAAGCTGATAAACCAATAGCTGCCAATATACCAATAATAGCAATTACCACTAAAAGCTCAATTAAAGTAAAACCTTTTTCTTTATTTTTTTTCATTTTTTTGTTCTCCCCGCTCTCCAAAGCCTTAGCTTAGAATGAGCAAATTTTATTTATTTAAATTTAACTTTATTATAGCAATATATTTATTTATCTCAATAGAAAAAATTTATTCGTATTAATTCGCTAAAATTCGCATAAATTCGTGCCCCCTAAAATATATTTGTCAATTGATAAACAGGTAATATTATTGCTACCACCAAAAGTGCAACAGCTATACCAACTATCAACATAATTATCGGTTCAATCAAAGAAGAAAGACTTTTTAATTTTGTTTGGGTTTCATCATCATAAGTTTTGGCGATATTTAATAAAACCTTATCCAATTGTCCTGTTTTTTCACCTACCGCAATCATCGATGGTACCAAAGGAGGAAAACGATTCATTTGAGATATTGGAACAGAAAGCGGTATACCTTTTTCTACTGAAATTATAGCATTTTTTAATTCTGCCTCAACCACAGTATTTCCTATAGATTCGCTAACTATTGATATAGCTTTTATAATTGGGACTCCACCACCCATCAAAAGACCAAGTGTTCTAGCAAAAGTAACCGTGTAAATTCCCCTGTTTATTTCACCAAAAACAGGCATTCGAAGATTTATTCTAGAAATAACTCTCCTGCCACCATCAGTAAGTAAATAATATCTCAAAAAAACCGTTAAACCAAAAATTATAATAACTACAATATACCAATAATTAATCAAAATATTACTCATACTCACCAATATTCTAGTCAAAATCGGTAAATCCACACCTGAACTTACAAAAACATCCTCTAGGTTTGGAATTATATAAAGTAAAGCAAAAACCCCAACTATTACTACCGCAACCAAAATTACCGCAGGATAAATAAGTGCTCCTTTTATTTTGGATTTCATAGAATACTCACTTTCCATTTGTTCTGCCAAATCAGCCAATACTTGGTCCAATTTACCACTTGCTTCCCCACTCCTAACCATACTAACAAAAACTGGCGGAAAAACAGAAGGAAACTGTTCTAGAGCAAAAGAAAAACTTTTTCCTCTTTCAATTAAATTCATTATTTTTTTAATAGTAGCTACCATGTCTTTCTTTTTACTCTGATCAAGAATATATTTTAAAGAATCCATAAGAGGTAAACCTGCATTTATCATAGTTGAAAGCTGCCTAGCAAAAACTGCTTTATCTTTCAATCTTATTCCACCAAAAAAAGATCGAAAAGTAGAAAATACCTTTTCTTCAAAAGTAAGGGAAGCCTTGATACTCAAAACATAAAGCTGATTGTATTTTAGTAGGTCTTCAGCTGCCTCACTACTATCCGCTTCCACCATACCTTTCACTATTCTACCCGAATTGTCTCTTGCTTCGTAAATATATTTTGACATAGGTCTAAACATTTCTTCATTTTACGCGCTCAAAATTTAAAATTTTATTCGCTTCACCTTGCGCAATGTTTCTCCTTTAATAAAATAATATATATTTTAAGTGATTAGCTTTTTTATTTTATTGTTTAATCACTTTACCACACTTGATTAGTTCATTTATTGATTTTTCAAAACTAATCATACCGATATCACCTGAAATTTGAATAACATTTTTTAATTGATCAGTTTTACCATCACGAATAATGTTTTTCACAGCTTGATTATTTAACATTACTTCAACCGCAGGTATTCTCCCACCATCTACTTTTGGTAAAAGTTTTTGAGCAACTATACCAAGTAAAACATTTGATAGCTGATTACGAACTGGTCCATGCATATCTGCAGGAAAAAAATTAATTATTCTGTCAGGTGCCGAAACTGCATCAATAGAATGAATAGTTGAGAAAACTAGGTGTCCAGATTCTGCAATATTTAAAGCAGCCTCTATGGATTCCCTATCTCTTAATTCTCCTATAAAAATAACATCAAAATCTTCACGAAAAGAGCTTTTCAAGGCATTGGAATATAAAAGTGTGTCTCTTTTTAATTCTCTTTGATCTATAATACTTTGTTTTGGTTTGAAAACGTATTCAATCGGATCCTCAATAGTAAGTATATGGACAGACCTAGTGCGATTTACCTCTTCCAAAATAGCAGCAATAGTGGTTGATTTTCCACATCCAGAAGGTCCTGTTACCAAGACTAAGCCATGATTTTCGTAAGAAAATTTTTTTATAATACTAGGTAGGTTTAAATCATCAAAATCTTTTATACCACCCGGTATTATTCTAATTACACAACTCAAAACTCCTTTTTGATAAAAAACATTTATTCTCAAAAAAGCTTTGTCTTTGAAAGAATAAGAAAAATCAACTTCTTTTTTTTCTTTTAATTCTTTTTTATGATCATCATTTATCAACATGTTTACTAATTTTTCAATATAACCAGGAGTTAATCTAGGCTTTTCGTATATTGGCAAAAGTTTTCCATCAACTCTCATTGTTGGTATACTGCCAGCTGATAATATTAGATCAGAAGCAGTAAATGATATAGCAATATCAACTAATGAGTAAATTTCTGATTTACCTTTGTTTATTTCCGGAATATTCATGTATTCAGTTGTATCGTTTTCTTTATTCATAAATTCTATTATTATAAATATTTATAAGCCCCAATGCCCAAACCTCAATGCCCAATCAAGCCCAAAACCCCAAATCCTAATTTTTTTGGTCATTATAATTTAGGATTTGATTGGTCATTGGTCATTGGAATTTGAGATTTTTCTATTTAAAAATTCATTATCTATATTTTACAACAAAGTAGTCACCCTATAAACCTCGTCCATAGTAGTAACCCCACGCAAAACCTTTAATATACCATCTTGCTTCATAGTAATCATACCCTCTGATATTGCTTGATTTAATATTTCAGAAGCAGACGCTCTCTCTATTGATAGGCTTTTTATTTTTTCTGACATACTAAGTAGTTCAAATATTCCAATTCTGCCTGAATAACCAGAATTATTACATTTTGCACAACCAATTTGAGAATACATTTTTCTATCCTCTATATTAAAAACCAGGTCTTGCTTGTATTGATCGGGGATTATTTCAAACTCCCTTTTCATATCATTATATACTGATTCTGGAATTTCAATTTCCTTTTTACAATCAGGACAAATTTTCCTTACTAATCTTTGACCGACTATAGTATGTACAGAAGAGCTTATCAAAAAAGGTTCAACCCCCATATCTATCAAACGAGGTATAGCCCCAGCAGCATCATTGGTATGTAATGTTGACATTACCAGATGCCCCGTCAAAGAAGACTGAACTGCCATTTCAGCCGTTTCGCGATCTCTTATCTCCCCCACCATAATAACATTTGGATCTTGACGCAAAATAAAACGCAACCCATTGGCAAAATCATAACCAATATAAGGTTTTACCTGTGATTGATTGACCCCTGCCATTTGATATTCTACTGGATCTTCTAGGGTTACTATATTTATTCCCTCTTGATTTATTCTAGAAATAGCCGCATAAATAGTAGTTGATTTACCGCTACCAGTAGGACCCGTAACCAGCAGAATACCATGCGGTATTTTTATTGCCTCTAAAAACTTTTCGTAAGTTCTACCAACCATTCCGATTTCTTCAATTTTTACTATACCGCTTGATTTATCCAATATCCTCATTACTACTTTTTCACCATCTATTGTAGGAAAAGTTGAAATACGCAAATCAATAGCTTTGTCACCAAAAACTACATCTATTCTACCGTCTTGGGGTATTCTTTGTTCGTCTATTTTTAATTTTGCCAATATTTTGACTCTAGCTATCAAAGCTGCGTGGTCTTTTCTAGCAATATCAGCAATATGAGATAATATACCATCAACTCTATAGCGAATTCTGGTATCTTTTCCTTCAAGTGGTTCTATATGTATGTCAGAAGCTTTGATAGAAACACCATGTTTTATTATAGCCGCTACAATCCTTGGAACTGTAGAATTTTTTATAATATTTGATAATTCTTCTTGTGTGGAAACATCTTCCGGAACTAGAGTTGCTATTTGAGAAGCTTCCATTTCTTCTTTTTCAACCTTAGCTTCTGTAGTAACAACTACCGATTCTTTCTTTTCTTCTTTTTCTATTTCTGATCCTTGTTTCTCTACCATAACTGGGTTTTTGTATTGCTCCCAAGCCTTTTGAAGACCACTCATAGTAGCCACATAAGGATCAATATTTATATTGTTTTTGGTTTTAATAAAATCCAAAGCCTTACGGGTTACAGAATCCCAAGGTTTTGAAATAGCAACCTTCATCATCTGATCTCCCATTGTTTCAAAAACCACAATATTATACTTTCTGGAAATTTCTTCTGGAAACTTTGATAAAACTATAAAGGGAATCTTCATAGAAGAAACATCTATATAAGGAAGACCATAAAATTCAGCCACTATTTTTGCTAAATCTTCTTCTTTTAAAGCATCTAGAGCCAAAAGAGCATCTTCAAAAAAAGCTCCCTCTCTTACTGCCAAGTCTTGAGCTTTAGCAATGATGTCGGCGCTTACCAATCCTCTTTCTAAAAGTAAATTAGAAAAACTACTTTTTTGTTGGTTGTTTTGATTTTCCAATTATTTTTTTTATTTTTATTTAAAAATTATATGGGTTTTCTTTACCTATCTCATTTGGATCAATATTTATAGGTAAAGCATCTGATTTTCTAAGTCTGTTTATTTCTTTTTCTAAGTTCTCATTATAAATACTAAGTCCTTTTACTTCGTTTTCTGTATAATTAACAAGTTCATCACTATTAGGAATAGCACTAAAATAAAGATAGACAAAAAACAAAACTAATAAAAGATTGCAAAAAACACCGATTATTATGTATAAATCTATTTTTTTCATATTTTTATTTTGTGCTTTCGTAATATATATAAGACTTAATATTAAATCTAATATTTTCTTCTAAGTCAGTTAACCCAACACCTTCACTTAATACCCCAATTGAAGTTATATGAACAGGTCTGATGTTATTTTCAAGGTCTTTGATGAATTGTTTCATATTGGGATAATTTCCAGTAATATAAAACTCTAGAATCATCTTTTTGTAATATGTATTTTCTGGTTGTTTTTTAGCATCCGTGTCTTCTTTTGGGGTTACATTGGTTAAAATCAAGGAATTATCACTGGAAAGTTTTTCTAAAGTAACCAAAATCTCAGGAATCTGCGCCTCTTGAGGAAGAACATCTTCTACTTTTGAAAGAAAACTTGACCTCATTTCTTTATCTTTTACCAAACGCTGAAGAAATTCCCTTTTATTTTCTAAAGATTTTTTTTCATTTTTTAGATTTTCAAAATTGATCAGATTTCTGGTGTAGGAATTGTAAATAGGTAAAGTAATAATATATACAAAAAATAAAGTCAAAATAAAAGTCAAAAGCAAAACAGCTGTAGCTTGTTGTTTTTTATCCACACTAAAAAATCTTCTTATCTCGTCTTTGTTAATAACTGGATTTTTGTTTTTCTTGTTAACCATTTTTTTATTTTTGTATTATTTAATTAAAGCACCGGCAATGAACCATCATCTACCGGGTTTTCTGGGATATTTGGGGTTGTTGGATTTTCCGGAGCAGCTGGCATTAAATTATTAGGTAATTCTACTGGTGTGTTCGGATTTGTAGTGTTGTTTTCAACATTGGGTAAAGAATGAACTGGACTTTCAATAACCGGTTTTGTTTCTGGTAATTTAGCATCGTTTTCTATTTTTTTCTCATCAGAAGGATTAACCGAAGCACGATTTATTTTTTTAACAAAAGAAAAACTAATTGAAAAATCAATTAAAACTCTTTCTTTTATTTTGGCCAAAGAAGCACTTTTTATATTGACATTATTAAAAACCTTCTCTTCTTTACCTTCTCCATTCAAAACCTTGTAATCTTCCATAGCAACTACTAGTTTTGATAAATTTGAGTAATCTGTGGCTGTTCCAGACATCCTCATCTGGTCAGAAGATTCTACTTCAAAACGAGTTATAGTTACTCCTTGAGGAATTATTTTTTCTATTTTATCAAAAACATAAGACCAAGTAGGATTTTCTAAAATAATACCCAAAGCATCGCGATTTCTGTTTTGTATTGCTCGCGCTTCTTTTTCAAATGATATGTACTGTTTATTATCTTCTTTTATTTTTTCTACATCGGATGATAAAACACTAGATCCTCCCATGATATTTCTATCCAAAGCAAAAAACAAAACTGATCCCAATGCTAATAAAAATAAAAAGACAGAACAAAATACGAACACTCGTATTCTCTGTCTTTTTTGTTCTTCATTTTCTATAAAACGAGCTTTTGACTCGCCTATTTCGCTAATAATTTTTGATACATCAATATCGATCATTTTTGTTTTTATTTTGGTATATGTCTATTTTATATAATTACAAAAATAAGACAAGGGGTTTTATGTAAATTTTAAATTCTAAATTTGATATTTTAAATTTTATTTTCTTATTTTTTTAGCTTCTTAATTTTCTTGTCCTTCGTAGCTCATAAAGAGCGAAGAACGGATTATTTTATCACCTAACCAATCTTCCTGAAAATCCCGGTGGCGGATTTACTATAACTCTACTATCATAATAAAATAACTCTGCTGGCTGCCTATTTGCTGGATTTGCTAAATCAGATAATTTATTACCAATATAATTTCTTCTCAAAATAAATGCGTCTTTTCTTGTCCCTCCCGAACTAATACCACTTGAAACTACCAGTCCGTTTATAATTAATTGATTCTCATCATAACCCGGGGAATTACTTTCTGTGATGAAACTGCCCTTACCTGAACCAGAATCAGAATATATATAAAAAAGCGCATCAACTCGAGTAACATTTTTCCTGATTATCACATTACCATTATGAACTATTATACCAAGCATAGAATCAGAAGAACTTTTTTCAATATTACTTTCAATAAAGATATCCCCATTTTCTATTAATAATGTACCATTATTAATAACTGATACACTGCCAGTAGAACCAATCGTAATATTACCATTTTGCTTATACCAAACATCACCTTCTGGAATACTACCATCAAAATCAAAACTATTAATTGAAATATTTAATGTTTTATTTGTATTGTAATTGTTTTTCAATTTTTCAACATTATCTTTCATTGTTTTGCAAGCCGAACCAATAACACAATTGTCTGGATCAAAATCAGTACTACTGCCAGATCGCATAGTATAGTTTTCAACAATCCATCCTTTTCTGGAGGTGGTATTATTTTCAATATTACCATCGGCTCCTATAATATAAGGCCCTCCGCCACCATCACCCATATTTAGATTTCCTCTTGCATAAATACTACCGCCCACATTGAGATTTTCTCTAGTAAAAGGAGATATTGTTATAGTTGTAAATTGCTCTTCTCCGGTAGCTCCCTCTGTGGTTAATGTAGCGTTATCTTGAATACTTACATTGCTAGCTATATCTGGATCTGTGGCCAAAACAACTCTAGCTCTAAAGGTACATCCTCTTACAGCATTTGTTACATTATAAGTTACTGTTTTATTTACTTGATCTATAATTGGAGCTGCTTGTGAAGCCAAAGATATTGCACAATCAACTGAAGGAAGATCAATAGAAGCGCTTTCTATAATAACATTTGAGGCTTCGGAAGCAGGGGTTACAGTTACCCTATCCAAAATAGTAGCATTATAAGTCAGATCCGCGGTATCCGAAACGCTAAAATCAATATAATACTCCACTCTCTCTCCGGCTGCTAAAAATCTAGTATTATCAGATTGTCTTTTTTCCATAAATATCTGTGGCATCGAACCAATATAAAGTACCTCTGCAATACTTTTTTGCCAATTCACTCCCCCATCAGCCGAAATCTCCGCTACCCCACGCAGTAATCCCCATTGTATAATTCCCTTGGTTGCAGACGGAGTAAAAAGCAAAGTTTCAGCCGTCGTTCTGCCGATTTGTTTGAGTAATGAATCACGATGATATAGCGCTTGCATAGTCGTTGTCTGACCAGCTGCAACAAAAACCCTGCGACCAGGCGGATTAGTATCCCCGGCATTACCCGGATCTCTATTTGAGGGATCTCCATCGGGTTCAGGGGTGGTATAACCAGAATTAGAAAGATCTTCAAAAACAACATAGTGATCCCCTTCTGGTAAGGTAATATTGCCACTCGAACCAGCTGTTATTGTATAAGGATTACCATCAATATAAACCAAAGTATCAAGACCGGGGTTGGTAGTGATAACTAGGGTGCCGTTACCACCAGAAGGTGGTGGTATAAACGGAGGAATCCCTGGAAAAGGAGACCCACTTAAAGTAAAAAGATAAGTACTAAGATCAGTAAACCCATTCGCCGTCATATATGTAGGTATATTATCTACACTAGAAACATTTAATATTGGTAGTTTATCAGTACCACTAGTAGGACCTGGAACATCTACATCCGGAGTACCAAGACCATCTACTGTAGTATATAAGATATAATAATTACTTGGATTGCTAGGATCAGCCATATTTACTACATATATCCACATCTCACCTGTAGTATACTCAATTACTGGTCGCCCGATAAACCTTCTATTTGCTGCAGCCGGCATGTTTGGTGAAGTAAAATTGATTTTTGAGGCAGTGCCATTATTATTAATTACATAAAACTCATTATCTGTCGTGGTTACATAGTAATCAAAATTTGAAGGATTGACATCTATGGAAACAATTTTATTTTCTGGTATTGGTGATGTGGCCCATGTAGATATTTTTGTCCAAAATCCGGTCAAACTATTACGAGAAGCGGTATGCCAGACACCAGCATCGACATAAACAACATATTCTGGATTGCCACGCATCAAATGCTTGATTTTACCCTGCACTAAAAGATAGCCAGTAGTCACGTCGTAAGTCCCCGAAGATTGATATTGCCACATAATGCCATTTGGCATCAAGAAACTAGTTCTATAATTATCTAGCGACATATCTATTACTTGGGTAGCATCAAAAGAAACATCTACTTTTTTCCAGTTAAGAATATCTGAATCACTAAGATAATAAAAATAATTTTTATTTGATCCAGCTGGAACAGCATAGTAAACATGATGTTGTACTTCGCCCAATCTTAAAGGCTCCGGTGGAGTTGTTATAGCTGTCCAGTTTGCTGATATAGCCTCTTGTTTATTATTATGATAATAAAGATTAAAATCAGTCTGGGCTGCCTTTGTTTTTGGTTCCCCTATATCACTCGATCCAAACCACAAAAAACCACCGACCAAAAAACCAATTAAAATCAGAGACAATAATGACAAAATTATTTTTCTTTTCTTTAACATTTGTTTAATTATTATGTTTTCAATTTAAAACTAATCTCACTCTTCCCTGCCGGTACTATTACCCCATTCCAATTAATTGAATTTGTGCCGTTGCCGGTTATCGTACCACCTGGGGTAGGATTACCACATGGGGACAACCCACCAGTACAAGAAATTCCCGCTGTAACCGGGTCAAATATATATCCATTTGGTATCGTAAATTTCAAATTCGTTGTTTTTGGAATGCTCCCTTGATTCGTGACTTCTATATAGTACTTTATCTCACTTCCCTTTGTTATTGCCGCATTACCTGACTCTCCTGTAACAAGTGAATTATCTGCCCGAGTAAAAACTAGGATACCATTTGGATAAGTATAGTTATCGGTGTAGTTATAAGTTTGCGCAGCCAGAACAGTAGCCACTATCACAAAAACTGCCATAAAGGCAAGCAATGATAAAATTATTTTAGCTTTTCTTTTTTTATTCATTTAATCCTTTATTTATTTTAATTATTATCCCACAAATCCCAAAGATCTCAATAATCCCAACACTCCTTCCCTAACTCCCCTCTCCTATCCCGTCATACAATTTATATTCCGGATGGCAGGTTTCAAGTACCTCAGCAGTTGATTTTTGCCAATTAACATTACCAGCTCCACTGTCTTTTATTTCCGCTATACCATAATAAAGTATTGGATCAGCTATACAGACTGTATTTATATTATAAACCCTAGTTACTGATCCTCCACCATAATTTGCTACCACTGTTATAGTACCCGAAACCTCCTGAAAACTAGCTTTAAAAGTAGCAGTTGAAGAGCCAAAAATATTTGGACCATTTGGGTTCCCCACAAAAGAACCAAGCGAAGCCGGTGATATTGTCCAAGTATAATTCACCGATACTCCAACTATTGGAATACCATATTCATCATAAGAAGCAACAGAAAAAGTTTCAGTCGCCCCCAATCCTATTGTACAACTAGGCCCTGGGCACAAAGCAAAAGCCGGCTTTACCGAAAAAAAGCTTAATAATAAAAATAAAATTGTAAGTAAGGATATTTTTTTCATTTTTTTAAAAATCTGTGCAATCTGTGAAAATCTGCGTGCATCTGTGCCTGCCCGCCTTTGGTGGGATTCAGACAATTATTTGCCATATTCCTCCAAAAGTATCTTCAAAGAATTATCTTCTGGATTTGTGGTCAAACCTTCATTTAATACTTGTATCGCCCCCGGTGTATCTTCTTGCAAAACTTTTTTCATAACAGCCAAACTAATAAACGAACCTGTAAATTTTGGGTCAACACTTATTGCTTTACGATAATATTCCTCAGCTTTGACAAGGTCATTTTTGTCTCGATAAACATTGCCGATATAAGCATAAGGAGCAGCGTTTTGTGTATCATAGCTAATCGCTTTTTTATAAGCTTCAATAGATTTGTCATATTCTTTGAGATTATAATAAGACAAACCTAGATTTATATATTCGCTAGTTCCTGCGCTACCAGTAGAAACTTTTTTCTCCATTTCTTGAGATAACTTTTTAAAATCAGTATTTGAAGTAAGTGATATTGGTTGAATATCACCATTATCCTTTTCGTCAATAGATCTTTCTTTATTTTGAGAATAAATACTGTCTGTAATAACTTTTTTACTAGCATAAACAAAATAAACCAAGCCAACTATCATCAAAAAAATAATAGCAGCTAGAATGATAATTGATTTTTTTTGTGAAGCAAAAAATGATTTCATATCTTTATTTTATTTTTAATTATTTTTTATTTTAAATCTCGAATTTTAGGAATTTTTACTTTTACACTTCTAGTATAACTATAAGATGTACCACCTCTCGTACCAGATATTAATAATTTTATCTCATATTCACCTGATGTGGTTGGAAGTGGATAATTATTCAATGAACTTTCGGTACCAATCGTTGCACTACCTAAGGTCCATTTATAATTATCAGCAATAATCGGCGTTCCGGTTATATCAGTAAGACTTGATGTAATATTGATCTTATCGCCAACTCGGAGAGAAGGTTTATTGTTTTCATAACCAATTTTGTAATTACCGCCAGATAATAGTTCGATACTGTAATTAGTTAGTAATCCTGGCAACCTTATTATAGTTGGGGTTATTTTCATACTAGCACTGCTAGCCGGTGGCAATTGCGGTGTTATTGTTACTGAAGCAGTTTTTGTACCAGCAGCACCAGTACAAGTCATGGTATATGTTTTGGAAGTTATAATGTTGTTGATAACCCTAGAGCTGTTTGGAATTGTAATACCACCTATACCTTGATCAATACTACATGAATTAGCATTTGCAACCGTCCAACTGAGAGTTGACGATCCATTATAAGGAGGGTTTAGAGTTGAGGCAGTAAAATTGATAGTTAATGGATTCAAAATAAAATTAGCAGTAACATTTTTTGAGCTAGAATTCATTGAAATATTACATGTTTGATTTGGTAATGCTCCACTAGTAGAATCGCAACCAGTCCAGCCATTAAATAGCGAACCTGGATTAGAAGCAGCCGTGAGCGTAACCGAATCACCTTGATTGTAATTAAATGAACAGGTACTACCGCAATTAATACCTGCTGGGCTACTGGTCACGGTACCTGTACCTGTACCAGATTTGGTGACATTAAGAAAGCTACCCGTATCAACTGGTTGAGATGGACTCAGACCGATAAATGCATCTATATAACTAGTAAACCCAGGACTTATCTCAGTATACGAAGAATATATGTTTTCAAAAAAATAAAATTTTTTATTTTGATTTGCCACAACTACCTTGCCATCAATATTACTTCTATAACCGAAATCAGCCACTGAAGGTACCCCTGGTAAATTCACTGTATATTCTACATTACCCAAATCATTCCAAAGTTGAAAATAATTAGCATTCATCACGAGATTTTTATTTTCTTTAGCATAAAAATCCCCCATAATCCTAGTTGACACCGCGAGATTCGCATAATTTTTTATATTTGTAAAATCTATACTTGTATTAAAAAGGCTAACATTACCACCGCCCCATGGAAACTGCCAATAGCCAACCCTTGTCCCATCATATGATCTGCCACCTATTAAACCAATATAACCAGAAGGAATTGTATAAACTAGGTTAGACGCCTTTGTTTCAAGATTAAGCTTGTGGATGGTTCCATCATTTTTGCCATATAGCATATACTTACCGTCCCTGGCAAAAGAGCCGAAAGCCTGTGAGTTTGTTAAACCACCTTGTTCAAAATATAAAACATTGTTTTTGTAAATTAGTAATTTAGCCGGATCAGTTGACGAAATATCTTGAACATAAAATACCGAGTATTCCCCAGAAAATACACATTTCCTATAAAGGGTGTTGTGATAGATAGGCGGTAAAGAAAGTACTTTTGTTAAATTGGAACCGTCTGGATTAATTGTGTAATGAGCTATCGGCTCCGAAGCACCTACGTATGAATATGATGAACCATTATAAATACCAGTAAATAATGCTTCGGTAGGATAAAAAATCATATGGATTTTTCCATCACTTGTATTGTTACTCATAAATTCTAGTCTATATTTTTTGCTTGGATAAAGATTGATAAAATTGGTTATTTTTTTAAGATTAGATCCATCTTTATTTATTGAATAAACATCATATCCTTGAGTCTCTCCAGAAGGAGGTGCTATAAAAAAAATAGTGTCATCATATGTAGCCGCTCTTGCAGTTTGACTAGAAAGATAAAAAAGGAATAGAAAAAAAACAGAAAAAGTCAAAATTAAAATTATTGATTTATTAAATTTCATAATATTGTCTTTATTTTTCATTTTCAACTCCTAATATTTTCACTTCTAATATAAATTTAGTAGGACTAATAAAAGAAAACTGGGGTTCAATCTCGATAGCTCTAAGCCTATATCTCTCTGATTCTTCCACCTTCCCATTTTCTAATAAAATACCCGAAAAATACATGTTGAATTTTGAATCAAAATAATCTACTTTTTCCAAATAGTTTTTTAATACACTCTCTGCTTTATCCAGATATCCTAAATTATAATAAGAAAAAAACAGATTATAATTAGCACTCTTGTCATCTGGAATTTCGATTAATTTTTTTTCTGCTTCTATAATAGTTTCTTTAAAAAGCTCTGTTCTCTCCGTATCAGTTAAACCATCTTCGTACATTGCCCTTGTAATTAGACGCGCATGTGCTTCACTACTTATAAATTTATTACCCAGAATATTTAGATTATCTTTTGAATAAAACCAATATAAAAATATTATTAAAATCAATATCAGAATAAAAAACAATAAAAACACAATCTCCCCCTTTTTTAAAAAATTTATATTTATATTTTTATTTTTTTCTCCTATTTCCATTGGTTCCAAAATTTCCTCCTTTTTTTATTTTTTAGGCTACTTTCAAAAAAACTTCTACCTTTTTAACTTCTTCAATATCACTACTATCAAAAACTTTCTTATCTCCAAGTTTATCTACAGCCAAATCCAATTTTTCATTTTCTTTTTTGAGCGGCAAAATTAAATCACCCTTTAAATCAGCTATTTTTTTAGTTACAAAATCTTTTGTAGCTATTTCACTTCTTACATTTTGTAGATTAATTTTAAGTTCAGAAACATCATTTCTAAGTTCAGAAACATCTGTTTTAATACCAATAATATCGTCTTCTATTTTTACAAATTTTTCATCAACACCTTTAAACCCCTTACCTATCATTATTGCTAACTCATCATTTGTAACCTCTTTATTTTCTTCTGTCATATTTTTATTTTTTATTACTATTTTTATTTATTTCCTTACCACATCCAGAGCAAAATTTTTAATCATCATGAATCGTTTTGTCGCAATCTATGCATGTTTCTAATTTTTTAACCTCAGGTAATTCTGTTCCACAATCACTGCAAAAAGTTTTTGTGCCAAAATTCTTAAACATCCTTCTTTTGCATTTTGTACAGATTACATAAATTTGATGCGCCATATTGCCCTCCTTTATTTCATTTTTTTTATCTTATTCCCCCGAACCGCCAATTTCACTGAATTTATTAAATAATATCTGCGTAATCTGTGCAATCTGCGTACATCTGCGCCTGCCCGCCTTTGGAGGGGTTCAGACATCCTACGGCGCATTCACCTCAAATATTATCGTACTATCTCCCACTGGAGCGTTGAATCCACACCAATACATAACATCAGTTCCACCTGCCGGCATATTAACTCCTGCACAAGAACCAGCTTTTGGAGTAATCGCCGGGCTAATCATATTTGAATAGCTAAAAGTCGCCGGCAAAGTAAATCTTACATCAACCGGTTTTGCTACATCAGCATTATTCACTGTCAAAGTAAAACGAACTTTATGCCCCGATCCTCTTTTAACCGTTGCTGTATTTAGATATTCAGTAGATCCATTAATATTTTGTGCCTTTGTATGAATTGAAATTCCTTTGTAATTATAGTTATAAGTATTTTCATAATTTGTGGCACCAATAACAGGGGGTGTGGGCGGGTTTGAATTTATATAAGCATTAAACAGAAGATTAACATAAAGTTTTTGTTCAGCATCGGTAGGTATTCCTTGTGTATTACCAAGCTGAGCTTGACCAAACCTCCCATTGATTGTTAAATAACAATTTCTATAGGTAGTATATGTGCCCGCTTGTGCGTCATCATTGCAAAAATAATGTTTCAAATCTGGATACGCAGGAGCTGGGACATCATTCGCATCAACATAAACCTCGCCAAGAGTATGGGTTGCCAAGGTTTGTAAACTACCATTATAATTAGAGCTCATATCATAAGGTGTATTTAGAATTTGATCAGAAGATTTGTTTATTTTTGGAGAAAAATTAGAACTCCAAGTTGTAGTTATAGGAGATTGAAAAGGAAACTGACACCATTTCCAACCGTTATTAGTAATCCCTATTTTATCCCTTAATTGTGGAAAATAAGTTAAATTTGGGGAACACCCACCTCCCCACCCTCCATTATCTGTATAATTAACTGTATCGTGGCCAAAAATTACTGGTTTTCCACTATCAATAAAGCTACTAACAACAGCCAATGATGATGCCGTCAAGTCTTGACCATTATTTGTATTTGCGAAGCCTAAAACCAAACCATCATATGAGTTTATATTATATAGTGCAGGATTAGCGTTAAAATCACCAATAAAAACATAATCAGACTTCATTTTATAATGAGTACCATTATAATCAAACTCCCCATAATTTCTGAAAATCGTTGAAAGTAACGGCTCATAACCAGTTGGTGCAATTTGCAAAAATTCCAATATTACATCTCCAGTTGATGCACTTATCTTTGTCTTGTCCCCTGCCTCCCCTCTAAGATTAAACCCATAAACTGATAATGAAAAAATAAGTCCAGCAATTACAAAAACTGCCAGCACACTAAAAAGTCGACTTTTTTTCCCAGACCCTCCCTTGGAGGAAAAAATATTACCCAAAAACTTTTTTGTTTTGTAGATAGCCAATCTAGCGCCATATTTACTAAATAATAAGTTTCGCATGATTTTATATTTATTTTACTAAAGCCAATTTTTCTAATTTACTAACTCTATTTTCAAGTCCTAAATATTCTTTTGAATCAACCTTTGTTTCCATCTTATCCCGAAGCGCCCTAATTTCTGACAGGATTGCTTTCTCCATAATACCCATATTATCAATTTTCTTTTCAACAAGATCTAACCTGTCGCATAATTCATCAAACTGAATCTTTGTAGTATCAATTAAAAAATCTAACTTAATGTCAAGACCATCCATTCTTTGATTTATACCCTTAATCTCAGTATTTACTCCATCAAATCTTTTATCTATTCGATCAAAATGTTTGTCGATTTGCTCAAATCTTTTATCTACACCATCAAACCCATCCTTAATCATTTTTGCTAATGAATCGATTGTAATTTCTTTATTTTCCATTTTTATTTTTCTAGGTTCTTATTTCCCTATTTCCAAAGACTTTTCCACAACCAAAAAATCACCTTCTGATAATGCGTGTATTTAATAACATTTTAAATCATTTTGAAAATATCACAAGGTATAAAATTTATATTTAGACTGTAATTAAGAAAACTACCTAAGGGTAGCTAATATTTTTATCACATCAACACAAAATCAACCACTTTTGGCAGGGGTGGTAGGAATCGAACCCACAACTTTGGTTTTGGAGACCAATGTTATACCACTTAACTACACCCCCTCCAGGAGTGGTTGATTTTTTTATTATTTACTCTTTGATTCTTTATGAGAAGTCATTTTTTTGCACTTTTTGCAAAGCTTTTTCAACTCCAAACGATCCGGCGTGTTTCTCTTATTTTTTTCTGAGTGATAATTTTTTGATTTACATTCAGAGCATTCTAGTGTTACTAGATGTCTAATTTCTTTTGATTTCTTAGCCACTGCGTCCTCCTGAAATTAATAGATTTTAATAATAAAGCCGTTGTCGGGAATCGAACCCGAGACCTTCACCTTACCATGGTGACGCTCTACCAACTGAGCTACAACGGCATATAACTACAATTAATGGTCGCGAAGCGACACCAAAATTTTGATTTTTAAATTTTAAATTTTGAGTTTATTCAAAGCCACCTGCCCTCCGAATCGGAGGGCGACCATTCGCTTAAAGCCACCTGTCGGACTCGAACCGACGACCATTCGCTTACAAGGCGAGCGCTCTACCAACTGAGCTAAGGTGGCGAAATGGTGAGGGAAGGATTCGAACCTTCGAAGGCCGGAGCCAACAGATTTACAGTCTGTCCTCGTTGACCGCTTGAGTACCTCACCTCGTCGCGATTTGCGACATGCTTTTCATAAAAATTTGATTACAAATTTTTCTTACAAGCACTCTGCAATCGCTCCTCTAACAAAAAATTCTACTATATATTTATATTGAATAAATTTTTTGTTTATTTATTTAATCATCCCTATTCTTCTTTCATCTCCTCTATCTTGTCTTTTACTTCTCTAATCAATCTCTCATAATCTTCGTTGTTTTTGTCCAAAACCAAAGCTTTTTTATAGGAATCCAATGCTTTATCATATTGCCTCAATGCAGAATAAGTTAAACCCAAATTGATATATCTGTGTGGTATAAGGCTGTTTAATTGGATTGATTTTTTATAAGCCTCAATTGCCTCCACATATCTCCCCTGATTAAAAAGAGCTAACCCAAGGTTGTTATGTGTTAAAGCATTGTTTTTATCATATTTCAATGAAGTCTTGAAAGCTTCTTTTGCATCACCATAATTTTCCTGTTCTATATATATAATTCCCAATTTATTATATATTTTAGGATTATGTGGGTCAACTTCTAGACCATTGATTAATAATTTTTCCGCTTCTTCATATTCTTTTTTTTCTATCAATTCATCAGCTTTTATCAAAACATCCTCTATAGTTAGGCGGTCCTTGGTTCTCTTTTCTTTTTTTGGTATACCTCCAATTTTAATCTGTCTTCTTTTCCTTGCACCAGCATCAGGAGACTCAAATTTAACCATTTTTTGTTCTTCTTTTTTGCCATCACCCAATCCAACTGCTTCTATTTCTTTTATTTCACTTGAAACAGCTGGTATTTTTCTGGCAATTAAAAGGAAAATCACAGCCAGTATAATAATAATTACTATTGTTTCCATTATTTTTTATCCTTTCCTTCTTCTTCTTTTTCTTTAAAATCCATTTCTATTTTTGTTTTATCTTTATCTATCTCAACCAAAACTGTTTGTTTAATAATATTTTGGTCAATAACTGTTCCTAGTCCTTTTTTGGTTTTTAGTTTTTCTCCGATTTCTGGCAAACCCTTAATCAACTCTTTATAAACATCTACTTCATAAGCCAAGCAACACATCAATTTGCCACAAACCCCACTTATTTTACTACTCCCCCTCCCTGCAAGATTTTGAACTTTTGCCATATCGATCGTAATACTTTCAAGATTTTGTAAAAAACTTTGACAACAAAAAACTCTTCCACATCTACCAAAACCACCCAACAATCTAGCTTCATCTCTAGGTCCAATCTGCCTCAAGACTACTTGTTTTTTTAGTTTACTTGCAAGATCTTTTACTAGTTGACGAAAATCTATTCTTGATTCTGAAGAAAAAATAAATGTAACTTTGCTATCGTCAAGACTTAGATTAACATCTAATATCTTCATTTGTAAATTGTTTTTTTCAACCAGATCATTTGCTGTTTTTAAAAAACTTTTCTTTTCTTTTTCTTTTTTGTTAAAAAGCTCCCTATCTTTTTCATCAAAAACTTTTATAACTGGCATAAGATTTCTTTTACTCTCCCTTGAGCTAATCTCCTTAATAATAGAAATCTCCCCACATTCATCACCAAAAGAAGTATTAACCATAACAATATCGCCTTTTTTTAAATCAAAACTACCAGAATCAAAATAATAAATTCTTCCTCCTTTGTGAAAACGAATTCCTGCAATTTTTGACATGATTTAAATATTTAAAAAAAAGTCTTCAAATAAAACTTTTTTAGATAAATTTAGTTTTAAGTTATCCACCAATCCAACAAGACTTTCTAATACAGCTAGTATTTTATCATAATTTATTTCTTTTTCCAAGCAATTTAGATGTTTGTCTTCTATTTTCAATAAATCCATTTTGATCAAAAACAAGTTGTAAACCAAAGAAAGCCAATTTTCTACTTTTTCGATAGGTTCCTTGTTGAGACTTGTCTCTCGAGCCAAGCTCATTTTTTGGTACAAACTATCACCAAAAATTATTTTTATCTCTTCAATTAGTTTTTGATATTTTTCTCTCTCTTCTTCCAATAAATCTTCGTCTATTTTTTGTAATTTTTCTATATTATTAAAATATACGCCAATAATATGGTCTGGTATATCTTTTTTTAAAAATTCCTTTATACTTTTTGTATTTGGTCTGGAAAAAAATATTGAAGGACAACGAGAAAGTATTGTTTTGGGAAGACTTCTTCTTTCGTTGGTAATTAAAATAATCAAAGATTTTACTGGTGGCTCTTCTAATGTTTTTAATAAAGTTTCACGAGCTTCCCTACTAATATTTTGAGAATTATTTATTATAAAAATCTTATAGTTGTTTTTACTAGCAGAAAGGTTTACTATTTTTTGCATTTCCCTAATATCATCTATCAAAATCCCCTCCTCTTTACCTTTATTTATTGTATAAGTATCAATCACAAAACCATCTTTACTTACTTTACAATTAGCACATTCACCGCAAGGTTTTTCTTTTTTATTTTTATCTTCACATTGAATAAACCTTGCCAAAAAAAGAGCGAATATAAATTTACCACCGCCACTTGGACCGTGAAATATAAATGTATGATGCAATTTATCCGCAAATAATGCTTCTGATAAATAATTGAATTGTTTGGGGTGGAGATTTGTTATCTGCACAAAGAATATTTAGGTTTTACAATTGGTTTTTTATTTGCAATTTGCCTTTATCTGTATTATACTATAAATAATTAAGAATTTAAAATAAAAAAATGGCTAAATTTGAAGATAAAAAATTAATTTGTGAAGAATGCGGGACAGAATTTGTCTGGGACGCTTCAGAACAGTCTTATTTTGCAAAAAAAGGTTTCAAAAAAGTTCCAAAAAGATGCAGAGCCTGTAGAGCAAAAAGACAAATAGAACAAAAAAAAGAAAAAGAGAATGAAAAAGAAATAACCTGTATCAGTTGTGGTAAAAAATCAACCATTACAAGTGATATATCACCAGATGAAGAAGCTCTTTGCCTTGATTGTTACCTGAAAGAAACCTCAAAATAAAAAACTCACCAGTGGTGAGTTTTTTATTTATATCTTTTTAAATTAAATTTTTGATTTGCCTAATGTTTTTATACATTTTGAGCAGACCTTGATTTGCTTTTTTTTGCCATCAATTTCAATAGAGATTTTTTGAATATTTGGCAAAAAAACTCTTTTGGTTTTTCTCTGGGAATGACTTACATTATTCCCAGTTGATCTTTTTTTATCACATATTTCACAAACTTTTGACATGATTATTTATTTAGACTAATATTAAGATGTTATTTAACTATTCAATTCTATCAGATAAATTGAATTTTGTAAACTATTAAAAATATAAAAAATTAAATCTTGAATATTAAAACCATTATCAGAATTAATCATATAAAAATTTAATATAAAAAATTTGTTTTAAAATACAATATATTAATATAATTTAAAATAAAAAAATGTTATTTAATTTATTCTCTAGCCCCACTTCATTAATCGCCTTTTTATTAGCAATCATAATAGGAATTACTGTTCATGAATTTGCCCATTCTTGGATGGCAACCAGACTTGGGGATTATACATCAAAATACCAAGGCAGATTATCTCTTAACCCGTCTCGACACATAGATCCAATAGGAGCCCTTTTTTTACTATTTGTTGGTTTTGGTTGGGGAAAACCAGTACCTATAAATAGAAATGCATTAAGAGGAAAACATGATGAGTTAAAGGTTGCTATATCAGGCCCCCTATCAAATTTAATAACCGCTTTTGTTTTTAGTATTCCAGTTGTTATTATGAGTAATGTTTTTAATATAGATTATCAAAACAGTTTTATTTTATTCACTCTAATGACTATTGTCCAAATAAATGTAATTTTGGCCGTTTTCAATTTAATACCCGTTTATCCGCTTGACGGATCAAGGATACTTTCGGGAATCGCACCGAGAAAATGGGAAAACCAAATAGAAAACCTAGAAAAAAAAGGACCAATACTTCTTTTGATTTTAATATTTATCGAATATTTTTTGAATATTCCTATACTTTTTGCTATCATAATGTACCCATACAGAATATTTAATTCAATAATAACAGTCCCGATTGTTTTGGTTATAGATGGTATAAAATTTATCATTAGTTTGTTTTAATTCTTTAAACCCCTTGTTGGGGGGCGAGGCTTATAAAAGATCGACCTACAAATTTTCATCGGGAGCTTGATATCTGATCTTGTCTTGGCAAGGTCGTGTAAGCACCCACCTAGTTAATTCTAGGTCACGATCTTATATATCCCCTCGTTCCCCACTAGGGGGTTTGATTTCTTAATGATATGTTCTATTCTCGGAGCGTAGCATAACGGTAGTGTGCACGCATGGGGTGCGTGTGGCCCGGGTTCGACTCCCGGCGTTCCGATTTAATTAACATAGACAAGCGAAAAAATAAGTGTTTTTTATTTATAAAAAAATTATAAATAAAAAACACTTATTTTCTGTATTGCCAAAAAGGCAAAAAGTCTTTAGAATAATAAAAATAATAACAAAAAAACAAAAATAACCTTTTGAAAATGTCTGAAGAAAAACATATTACAAAAGTTGGGAAGATTCTCTCTCGACAAAAAAACCCAGACAGGCATACTTTGGTTTCTATTTTTAAGCCAGAGTCTCCAGAAGCCAAAAAGCATGGGGTTATTTATATGGTTTTAGAAATCCTATCATCCGACCCTACCATGGGAAGAATCGCAAAATTAATAGAAAAAATTTTAATTGAAGAATATTATAAAAATATTGGAGATGGTCTAGGTAGTTTTGAATCTTCTTTAAAGGTAATAAACGAAAAATTATCTGAATTAGCTGACGAAGGAGAAATTGGATGGATCGGTAAAATAAATGCTGTTATTGCTATATTTGAAGATGATATCCTACACATAACCCAAGCAGGTACCACTGAGGCTTATATGATTAGGGATGAAAAAATAATTCACATTACAGAAAATCTATCATCTCATGCTGAAAAACAAAATCCTCTAAAAACTTTTATAAACATCGTCTCTGGTAACCTGAAATTAAAAGATAAAATTATTATATCTACCTCAGAATTTTTTTATCATTTTTCCCTAGATGACACTAGAAGAATTTGCTCTCGTTTCTCCCCAGCTATTGCTGCTGCCTATATAGTAAAAATGCTTAGGAGAGAAGAAATAGAATCAATAAACACTCTGATACTAGAATTTGATGAAAAAGAAAAAGACTTCAATATAGAAGATATAGGTAAAAAAATAATATCTACCAGCGAACAAAAAATAGTTGAGGGATATAAAAATATTGCTCCTTTTTGGAAAAAGTTTTTGAGATTTTCAGAAAAAGGAATAAAAAGTTACTTTGAAAAATCAAAAGATATTTATGACAACAAAATAGCTCCCTCTTTTAATAAATTTACTAAAGAAGCAAGTAAAAAAGTAAATGAAAAAATAGAGAAAATATCCGAAAAAAATCCAAAAAAAGAAAACAATATAACATCCGAAAAAAATCAAGAAAATAGAGATCTCCTATATCTAATACCAGATTTCAAAAAAGGAAAAAAAGAAACAAAACAAAAGATAACTACCGAAGATTCCCAACAACATCTTTTTAAAAATTCTCTAGATAAAAATAAATTTCAAAAAACAAAAGAAATATTTAAAAAAATTAAAACCAAAGCAAAAACAAAAGGACCTATTTTTATGATACTTGGTATACTTTTAATAGTTCTTTTGGTTTTTTCAGGACTTATATCTTATCAGAAAAAAGTTGCTACTAATAAAAGACAAAAAATAGAACAAAGTTACGCTTCAATAAAAACGAAAGTTGAAAGTGCAATAAAAGCAAATGAATTGGGAGACACCAAGAAAGCACAAGAGCTTTTAGAAGAGGTAAAAATAGAAATCAATGAATTTCCATCCGCATATATGAAGGCAGAAATTGTAGCTCTTGAAAAACAAATTCAAGAATCAGTAGAAAAAATATTTAATATCCAAAGATTTGACAGTATTGAACCAATAACAGATTTTTCAAGTCTTGATCCAACTATAAAACTTACAAATATATTTTCTATAAATAATAAAATATTTGTAATTGATAAAGAAAGACATAAAGCTGCTTTTTATAATACGGAAAGCAACAATCCAGAATATCTAGACAATCTATCCTTTGATGGAATCGGACAAAAAGTAGCTCTTTTAAACGATAAAAACAGTGTAGCTATATTGGCCTCAGAACCAAGTAGTATATTTATTTATAATTCAAAAACCAATTCAACAGAAAAAACAAAACAAATTACAGATGAGGATTGGCCAAAAGCAAGATCTGTTTCTAGTTATTTAAATAATATTTACTTGCTAGTTCCAGATGATGGTCAAATTTATAAATACTCATCCTTAATCGGAAGCTACAGTAACAAAAATAATTATATTTTAAATCCCTCTGGGTTAGATCTAAAAAATTCAGTAGATATGGCAATAGACGGTAGTATTTATGTGTTAATGAATGATGGAAATGTTTTAAAATTTTTAGCTGGAGAAAAAATAGATTACACATTCACAGGTATTCCTTCTAATGCTAATGAAAAAGAAAAAAACAAAAACGCAAAAATGGTTTCTGCCATAAGAATTATAACAGATGGTGACATGAAAGATATTTATGTAGCTGATGCCGGTGCAAAAAGAATATTAGTCTTTGACAAAGAAAGTGGACACTATAAAACTCAATATATTTCTTCAAAATGGACTGATATAAAAGATATATGGGTCTCTAACAACAAAATATACATATTGTCTGGATCAGAAATATATAGCATCGATACAAAATAAATAACTCAATTTAAAAAGCGACCAATTAAAGTCGCTTTTTTATTTTTTGAAGTTTTTGAAATTCAGTAATAAAGTCTCCCCCACCATATTTAAAACAAAAAGTTGGAGAAGAGCCACTAGTAAGATCTAGATGAACAAAAACATATTTTTTATTTTGCTCTTCAAAGCAAATTTTTTTTCTATATCTTATAATATAATCAAGGACATATTTTATAGCATCATAATGCTTCCTATCATCAATATTAAACTTTTCAAAAATATCTTTCAAATATAAATGAATAGTTGTGATAGAAAAATTACTTTCACATCCTTGTTTTTTGTAAATTCTAACCAAAACCATCTCTACCTCATCTATAAATTCTTTTCTTTGTATATTAATGGCATCTCTTTTCTCACTCTTCTTTTTTGTCAAAGTACACTCACCTACCTTTTTATAAATTATAGTGATGAATCTAATTTGCTAACTCTTTTCTGGTACCTGTATATTTTTTTGCTCTTCTTGACATCTGCTGTTCTACCAAAAAATTCAAAAGACCATCTTTCCCTTTTAAATCGGCTTTAATAGCACCAATCTGCTTTGGATACATAACCAAAGATTTTCCAATGTTTTTATCAGCAATCTCTAATGCTTTTTTAATATCCCCAAGATTATTAAAACCATATTTTAAAACTCTTTCCTTCCATAAAACTTTTTCTTCATCCGTACCATTATTGATAACGAATTCCAATTCTTTCAAAAAATCTTTGATTGTTTTTGATATCTCTTCTTTGTTTTCTTTTATTGTTTTAAAAAATTCAAATCCCATTTTTATAATTTAATTATTAAATTTATTACATTGATTTAGCTGCATCTATACCCATCAATTTTAAAGCATCGCAAAGTATAAAAGCGGTAGCTTTTATTATTTTAATGCGAATATCTTGTCTTTCATCACCAATTATTTTGCATCCTTCATAAAATTTATGGAAATCTGATGCTAACTCATAAGTATAATTTGCCAATCTATAAACTTCATAACTTTCTCCTATTTCTCGGATTAACTGTGGATAAACGGAAAGTTTTTTAATTACCGACAACTCATATTTATCAAATTCTATTTTTGATTTTTGACCTGATTTTTTCAATTTTAAATTTTGGGTTTTGGTTTTATCTAAAATACTATTTATTCTAGAAGACGCATACTGTATATAATAAATCGGATTCTTGCTATTTTGCGCCTTTGCGATATCTAGGTCTATATCTATGTGGGTATTAAAATCTCGAGAAATAAAGAAATATCTTGCAGCTTCGACACCGAGATCTTCCACTGCCTCACGCAAAGTAATAAAAGTCCCCTTTCTTTTGCTCATTTTTACCTCTACACCGTTCTGTATCATACGAACAAATTGAGTAAGAATGATATCAAGCTTTCCTTTGTGACCCAATATTTCTACAATAGCCTGCGCCCTACCAACATAACCATGGTGATCCGCACCCAAGAGCATTATCACTTTATTAAATTTTCTCATTGAAAATCTTTCGTAGAAATACGCTACATCACTCATCATATAGGTAAACTCGCCATCACTTTTGCGTACCACTCTATCTTTTTCATCTCCAAATTCAGATGTTTTGAGCCAATAAGCCCCATCCTGTTCATAGACTAGATTCTTTGATTTGAAATATCGCCACATCTTCTCAACGATCCCATCTCTGTAGAGACTTTTTTCACTAAACCACCTATCATATTTGATACCAAAAAACTTTATATCTTTTTTTATAAAATCATCCAAGATTATCTTTGCTGCCATTTCTCCTGTTTTGGCCATGTGAGTATTTATCCAATCAATACCTTTCTGTTTTTTTATCTTTCGTGCTACATACTCTATATATTCTCCCTTATAAAAATCTTCTCCCTCAATTAATTCAATATCCATACCTAAAGCAATATAGATAGATTTGGCTAAAACTTTTTTTACCTGATTTCCTGCGTCGTTAATGTAAAACTCGCGTCGCGCATCAAAACCATTTTTTTTCAGAATATTAGCTAGTGTGTCACCACTAAATCCTCCCCTACCATTACCCATTGTCATAGGACCAGTTGGGTTAGCACTAATAAATTCCACTTGGACTTTTCTATTCTTTCCGACAGCCAAAGACCCATATTTAGATTTATCTCGCAAAATAATATTTAATTCCTTTTCATAAACTACTGGGTTTATAAAAAAATTAATATAACCATTACAAGGCTCGATTTTTTCGATTTCCTGTAAACTCAAAAGTAAATTTGATTCTGCAATATTTTCGGCAATTTCTTTTGGGTTTTTCCCTAATTTCTTCGCTAAAATAAAAGCTAAATTGGTTGAAAAATCTCCTAATTCTTCTCTTTCAGGAATCAAAATATCATATTCAAGTTTTTCAATCTTGAATTCTTTTTTTGTAATTAAATCAATTTTTTTACGAAGTAAATCTTTCATTGAAGATTTTAAAATTTATATTTTCAATTTAGCGTATTTTAATTTTCCCACCTGAACAATCATACCATCATAAACACCAATAATTGCTTCGCGATCAGTAATTTTAGCATCATCAATTTTTACTCCCCCCTGTTCAATAAGTCGTCTTGCCTCCCCTTTACTAGAAGACATTTTTAATTCAAAAACCAAATCAACTATACTAATCATTTTCTTACTAACCTTTATTTCTGGTATATATTGAGGTTTTCTACCTTCTTTGAATTGAAGATTGAATTTTTCTCCAGATTTTTCCGCTACTCTATAATCAAAAAATCTTGAAACAACCTCCTCAGCAAGTTTAAATTTTATATTTCTTGGGTTTTCTCCTTTTTTTAATGCTTCTGCAAACATTTTTATACCATCATCGGTAATACTAGTCAAAAGCTCAAAACCAATCAAGATCATCTCGTCTGGCCAACTCATTACTTTGCCAAACATTTCTTCAGGGCTATTTTTCAACTCAATTGCATTACCTTCTGTTTTACTCATTTTCTTACCCGTACTAGGATCTTCTAATAACTTCATTGTTAAGACAAATTTTTCTTTGTTTTTTAGACTTTTCAAAAGATCTCTGCCTGTTAACATATTAAAAGTCTGATCATTACCCCCCACTTCACCATCAACATCCATAGCCACACTATCATAGCCTTGCATTAGAGGATATAAAAATTCATGTAAATATATTGGTTTTTGTTCCTTTAATCTCTTTTCAAACATGTCTCGCTCCATCATTCTCTGAACTGTAAAATGAGATGCTAGCTCTACCACATCCTCAAAGCTCATCTTCCCTAACCATTTAGAGTTATATTTAAACTCAGCCGCATTATCACCATTGAAATTAATTATCTTACTTATTAATTTTTTGTAATTTTTAGCATTTTCCAGTACTTTTTCATGAGTCAATCGTACTCTCGCTGCAGATTTATCAGTTGGATCTCCTATTTGAGCAGTAAAATCACCCATTAAAATAATAATCTTATGCCCCAAATCTTGAAACTGTTTCATTTTAAACAAAGAAACAGCATGACCAAGATGAATCTCCCCTGTAGGGTCAATCCCCATATATATAGTTAGCTTTTTACCTGATTTTAATTGGTTCTCTAGAAATTTTGGGGTTGGATAAATATTGGCCACTCCCCTTTTTAGTAAATATTGAATTTTTTCTTCGTCACTCTTCTTCATAATTAATTTTTTATTTTCTTAGTTTCTTATTTCATTATATTATACATGAAAATTAAAAAATGAAAATTGAAAATTTTTTCAACTTGCCACCCTGTTTTGTTTATTGTATTATAGTATTGTTCTATTATTAAATGTTTTTAACTCAACACTATGTATATACCCAAAAAACGCTTCAAATTATTTTCCAAAAAAAGAAAACTATATGGTGATCATTATAGTTTTTCCTCAAATCAAAAAACAAAAGACCCCGAAAAAAGAAAAAAAATAATTAAAAAACTAGTTTATACTGGTATTTTTGGAATTCTTTTTATTGCTTCTTTATTTGTATGGTATTCAAAAGACCTCCCAAACCCATACAAAATCAATAGAGACATAGCCCAATCAACAAAAATATTAGATAGAAACGGAAATCTACTATATGAAGTTCATGGAGAAGAAAACAGAACTTTAATTAAATACGAAGACATACCGGAAAATATTAAAAAAGCCACAGTTTCAGTAGAAGACCCTGATTTTTACAAACATATGGGGTTTAATATTAGAGGTATAGGCAGAGCATTCATACAAGACATTATTAGTCGTGATGCAAAACAAGGAGGTTCAACTATTACTCAGCAATTTGTAAAAAACGCCCTACTTACATCTGAAAAATCCATTTCTAGAAAAATAAAAGAATTTATTCTCTCCATAGAAATAGAAAAAATATATTCAAAAAACGAAATCTTAACTATGTATCTAAATGAAATACCTTACGGTAATAACGCTTATGGCATCTCAGCTGCTGCTAAAACCTATTTTGACAAAGATCCAAAAGATTTATCACTAGCAGAATCAGCTGTTTTAGCTTCTCTGCCTCAGGCTCCCAGCTACTTTAATCCGTATGGTTCAAATAAAGACGCTTTGATGGCCAAAAAAGACTTTGTTCTAAACAAAATGGCAAGTTTGGATCTGATAAATAAAGAAGAAGCAGAAGAAGCCAAAAAAGAAGAGATAAAATTCACAGAACAAAACGAAGGGATACTTGCCCCCCATTTTGTTATGTATGTAAAAGAACTGCTAGCTGAAAAATTTGGTGAAAGCAAACTTCAAGCAGGAGGATTTGTAGTGACAACCAGTCTAGATATAGAAAAACAAAAAATAGCAGAAGAAGTAATGGTTGGGCAAAAAGATTATATGAAAAGTAAAGGGGCATCAAACGCTTCTTTAGTATCTATGGATCCTAAAACGGGAGAAATACTAGCTATGGTAGGTTCAATGGATTACTTTGACACTGAAAATGACGGTAATGTTAATGTTTCAGTTAGACTGAGACAGCCAGGATCCTCATTAAAACCACTGATATACGCTGCTGCTTTTGAAAAAGGATACTCCCCTGCTACAATGCTTATGGATGTTGAAACCGATTTTGGACAAGGTTACAAGCCGCAAAATTATGACAGGATATTTCGTGGTCCAGTTTCAATAAGGCAATCCTTGGGAAATTCTTTAAATATACCAGCCGTTAAAGTACTGGCACTAGTAGGAGTAAAGGAAGCTACTGATTTTGTCCAAAGATTAGGTCTGAAATCACTAAATGATCCTGATCGCTATGGTTTATCTCTGGTACTTGGTGGTGGAGAGGTGAAATTATTAGAATTAGTCCATGCTTATTCTGTTTTAGCCAATGAAGGTATAAAACATGAGATTAGGCCTATATTAAAAATAACTGATAATAATGGAAAAGTTTTGGAAGAATACAAAAAAGAAGATGATAAAGGAGAAAGGGTTTTGGATGAAAATATAGCTTACATGGTCAGCAATGTTATGTCTGATGATTCCGCTCGCGCTGCTATATTTGGAATGGGAGGAGTTTTAACTCTACCAGGAAGACCAGTTGCAGCAAAAACAGGCACTACCGATGAATATCGCGATGCATGGACGGTGGGTTACACCCCTTCTCTTGTAACTGCAGTTTGGGCTGGAAATAATGATAATTCACCAATGAACGCAGTTACTTCCGGCATTACCGGAGCTACTCCAATTTGGCATAATATTATGGCCGAAATTCTGAAAAATAATGCATATCAAGCCCAATTTATACCACCTAAGGAATTGGTGCCTGTCCAAGTCTGCCGTGATTCTGGTGTTACGACCTGTTTATCTGGCTGCAAAATTATAAAAACCGAATATTTTATGCCAGGGAATATTCCAGCTATTCCTTGTGTTCCTCCCACTCCTCAACCAAAACAATCCGATGATTGGAAATCTAATCAATTAACATTCTTCCATTAAATTCTCTCCGGTCATTTCTTTGGGTTGTTCAATCCCCATAACTTTTAATATTGTGGGTGCGATATCTTTATGCCCACCGTCTTTGAGCTTGACATGCTTTAGTGTTTCATCATTACTGATAATTGTTAAAGTGACCGGCGCAAAACCGTGAGATGGATCAACTTCACCGTTGTCATAAAGCATATGGTCAGCATTACCATGATCAGCCATAAGGAATATGGCATAATTTTCTTCTAACGCTTTGGTAACAATTGTCCCTACACACTCATCAACGACTTCACAGGCTTTAACAACTGCCTCAAAGACTCCTGAGTGTCCGACTAAATCCGGATTGGCATAGTTGACTAGAATAAAATCATATTGGCCAATCTCAGGTAACAATTTTTCAGTAACTTGATAGGCCGACATTTCCGGTTTTTGGTCATATGATGGGACTTTGGGAGAATCAACTAAAATCCGAGTTTCATTTGGATTAGGATTATCTTTTTGGGAATTAAAGAAAAAAGTCACATGGGCATATTTTTCAGTTTCCGCAATCCGCAGCTGCTTGAGTCCATGTTGCGCAATGGTTTCTCCCAAATTATTTGTCACTTGTTCCTGGGGAAAAGCGACCGGCAAATCCCAGTTGGAGTCATAGCTACTAAAACAAACATAGTAGACATGAACCGGTTTCTCAGCTTTAACTGGACAATAATCCAAGCCATTTATCATAGCAGTAATTTGCCTAGCCCGATCTGACCGGAAGTTATACCAAATAAAGGCATCAGTATCTTTGACTAACGCCATCGGCTGGTTATCTTGATCAACAATAACAGTTGCCTGAACGTAATAATCAGTTTTATCACCTCGCGCATATGCTGCTTCAATGGCTTCTTTGGCTGACTTAGCTGTAAAACCTTTGCCTTCAACGAGTAAATCATAGGCAGCTTGAGTCCGATCCCAATTAGCATCACGATCCATTGCATAATAACGGCCAATAACGGTCGCAATTTTGCCAACCCCAAGTTCGGCAATAGTTTTTTCGGTGTCCTCAACTAAGGGTAGAGCAGACTTTTCCGGCATATCCCGACCATCAAGGGTCAGATGGATAAAAACCCGGTCAAACTGTTCCTGCTTACAAAGCTTTAAAATTGCTAACATATGCCGGTAATCAGCATGGACTCCTTCTGAGGAAAAAAGACCATCAAGATGAAGATTAGTACCATTTTGTTTGCAATGATTAATCGCTGCTACAAGTCCTGGATTTTGGAAAAATTCGCTGTTTTTGATTTTCTGGTTAATCAGTTCATATGGCTGCCAAACAATCCGACCAGCACCAATGGTTAAATGCCCAACTTCACTACCACCCTGGACTCCTTCAGGATTTCCGACTGCATTGCCAGTACATTGGATGACTGAAGTCGGATATTCTTTAATATAACGGTTATGATGAGGAACATTAGCATGGGTAATCGCATTGCCCGGATAATCGGGGCCATGTCCCCAACCGTCACGGATAATCAGCATGACTTTATGTTGTGGAATCATAATTAGCTCCTTTTCTCTTGTCATTCTGGATTAATCTTTTAATCCAGAATCATTCTTCTCATGTAAAAGAGAGCAAGATTCTGAATCTTGAATTACATTCAGGTTCAGAATGACACAGTAGTATAACAATAATGCGGAATAGATAGCTATCCCGCATTATACGTTCTCATTTTCGTCATTGCGAGTCCCGATGTAATCGGGGCGTGACAACCTTATCCTTTAACTATTTCATTAGTTGTTCAACCAGTCGGCAGGTATAACCCCATTCGTTATCATACCAAGCATAGACTTTAACCAAATCCCCATCAATGACTTGGGTTAAATCAAGATCAACCAGTGCCGAAGCTTCACAACCAATCACATCAGATGACACAATCGGTTTTTTAGTTATCCATAAATAATGTTTGAATCGGTCACTTTCTGAGGCATCAATTAAAGCTTGGTTAACTTCTTCAACTGTTGTCCGGTGGCTAACCAAAAAAGTAAAGTCAGTGAGAGATACCGTTGCTACAGGTACACGAATAGCAA
>Ga0101944_10000714_pt1 | contig 89895 bp, 66 predicted proteins | sample DewCreD2012metaG_FD_75245 | JGI IMG/M metagenome (GOLD analysis project Ga0101944, IMG submission 75245) | Hot spring sediment bacterial and archeal communities from British Columbia, Canada, to study Microbial Dark Matter (Phase II) - Dewar... ... | reverse complement strand
ACGAAGCCGGACCATGCGGCCGACCACACGAACAAACAGTACCCGTCATGCATTTTGTATTCATGCCGCCCTTCTACCACCTCCCCCTCCCCTCCGTCTGCTCAAAAACTGAAATGCGCCGCAGCGGGGTGTCATCCAATGATGTGACTTTCCCCAATCGGTAGGCCGTGATAGATTGCGCTGCATGAAAAATAAATGGCATTGCTGGATGTTTGTTTTGATGTGTGCGTTTTTTGCGGGAATGGCTTTCACCGCCACCGCTGCTTCCTCGGGGACAATCACTGTTCAAGTGGACAAGCCCGGGCCGGCTTCGAGTCCGATGCTGTGGGGCATCTTTTTTGAGGACATCAATCACTCCACCGACGGCGGCATCTACGCCGAGATGGTGCGCAATCGCAACTTTGAAGACGGTGACAAGCCCGATCATTGGACGGTGGTGCGCAGCGGAACGGCGCAGGTGGAAATCGTCGTGGACCGCAGCCAGCCGGTGAGCCCAAAAAATCCGCGCTCGCTCAAAGTGGACATTCGCGACGTGGGGAGTGGCCGTGCTGGTGTGGCCAACGGCGGATTTTGGGGGATGAATGTTCGCCGTGGTGAGACCTATGATTTGTCACTTTTCGCGCGTGCTGCTGCAGGCTTCAATGGCCCCCTGAGCATCACGTTGGAGAGTGAAGATCGTGAAATCTATGCTGAGGGCCGCATCAACCGTATTACACCCGAATGGAAAACCTACCGCGTTAGACTGGTGGCCCGCGCTACGGACCCGCGTGCACGCCTGGTCATCAGCACTGCCAAGCCGGGGACGTTTTGGTTGGACATGGTTTCCTTGTTCCCGCAAAAGACCTACAAAAACCGCCCCAACGGTTTGCGGCCTGACTTGATGGAAATGCTGGCAGCCTTGAAGCCATCATTCAACCGTTTCCCCGGCGGCTGCTGGGTGGAGGGGAATACGATGGCGGAAGCCTACCGTTGGAAGCAAACCATCGGCGACGTGTCGGAGCGCCGCACGCAGTACAACCTTTGGGGCTACCAAGCCACGCACGGCATCGGCTACCACGAATACCTTCAAATGTGTGAAGACCTCGGCGCCGAGCCGCTGTTTGTCATCAACTGTGGCATGAGCCACCGCGAAAATGTGCCGATGGATAAAATGGATGAGTTCGTTCAGGACGCCCTTGATGCCATTGAATATGCCAACGGACCGGTCACCAGCCGGTGGGGGGCCATCCGGGCCAAAAACGGCCATCCTGCGCCATTCAACTTGAAGTACATGCAGATTGGCAATGAAAACGGCGGCCCGGCGTATGAGGAGCGCTACCGGTTGATGTACCAAGCCATCAAGGCGCGTTACCCGTACATGCACATCATCGCCAACCATTGGGGTGGCGTCCCCCGCAACAGCCCGCTCGAAATTGTGGATGAACACTACTACAACAATCCTGAGTTTTTCATGCAACAATCCACCCGCTACGATTCTTATCCCCGCAATGGCTACAAAGTTTTTGTGGGCGAATACGCCGTCACGCAGGGCGGCGGCCAGGGCAACCTGCGTGCCGCGGTGGGTGAGGCGGCTTTCATGACCGGCTTGGAGCGCAACTCTGATGTGGTTGTCATGGCGTCTTACGCGCCGTTGTTTGTGCACGTCAACCACCGCCGTTGGAATCCGGACCTCATCAACTTTGACAGCTCTCGCGCGTACGGCATCCCCTCCTACTACGTGCAAAAAATGTTCAGCGAAAACCGTGGCACCACCATCCTGCCCATCACCGTGGACTCGCCCGAAGCCAGTCGCCGCGCCCAAGGGGGCGCCATTGGCGTGGGCACCTGGCTGACTCAGGCCGAGTTCAAGGACATCAAGGTGACTCGTGGCAACGAGGTGCTGTTTGAGTTTGATCCTGCCCAAGGCACCAAAAACTGGCGCTTGTTGGGCAACGGCAACTGGAGCATACAAGATGGCGCATTGCGCCAGATGAGCCGCGCCGAAAATGTGCGGGCCGTTATCGGGGACAAGAGTTGGACTGATTACACGCTTTCCCTCAAGGCCCGCAAGATCAGCGGCGATGAAGGCTTCCTCATCTTGTTCAACGTGCAGGACGAAAACGCTAAATCATGGTGGAATATCGGCGGCTGGGGCAACCAGCGTCATGCCATCGAAATGGGCGGCGTTGTCGGCCGCGAAGTCAACGGGCGCATTGAAACCGGCCGCTGGTACGACATCCGCATCGAAACCAGCGCCAAGGGGGTAAAATGCTATCTCGATGGGAAATTGATTCATGACTCCAATTATCCCACCCTCAAGGCTCTCTACGCCTCGGCCACCAAGGCTGGCGATGATGTCATCATCAAGGTGGTCAATGCCAGTTACGAGCCCCTTACCACCACCTTTGCCTTGCAGGGTGTCAACCGCGTGCAGGGGCCGGCCCGATGGATCGTCTTGACGAGCGAAAAAGACACCGATGAAAACAGTTTGGAGAATCCTCTCAAAGTTTCGCCAGTCACCCGCACGCAGAATGTAAGCGGACCGCGGTTTGATCAAACCCTCGCACCCAATTCGGTGAACGTCCTTAGAGTTCGCGTCCAATAAGACTCCGCAAGGGCGATACCTGACAGGGGCGGCTGTGGAGGCCGCCCCTTTTTATTTGAGGCGTCAACCAGGGGGCACGTTGCCGCTTAGGGTGATTTGCCCCTGCAACAACAGCCGTCCCCCCGTGCGCACCGTCACATCGGCTTGCACCAGACCGCTCAAGCGTCCCGTGATTTGAGCTTCCACCTGCAGGGTTTCTCCGGGCTTGGCGGTGTCGAGGATTTTGATTTGGCGCAAGGCAGTCAACTTCAAGTCTAGCAACAGCGGCTGCTTGGGGCAGCTTTGCGCCACCACGCCTGCCACTTGCGCTGCCGCCTCCACGAGCAAGACACCTGGAAACAGCGGATTGCCCGGAAAATGCCCCCGCAGAAACGGCTCGTCTCCGCGCACCCGGTACTCACCAGTGCCCCGCACGCCGGGCTGTAGTTTTGTCAACCGATCCACAAAACGAAACTCCCAACCGTGAGGAAGGGCGCGCAGGGCCTCGGCACATGGAGAGACATCATTGGAGTTAGGCATGGGAATAAGTTTCGATTTACAGCGGTCCGCGGGTGACACCGAGTTCGTTCAACAAGCGCAACTCCTGCCACAGCCGGGCGGGGGTGATTTCGCCACGCTCAAGTTGTTGATACCGCCGCACCGTGCGCTCCACCATCTCCGGCGATTCGTTGACAAACTCCAGCCGGAACCGGCGCGCTCCCGCCTCCACCAGTGCGCGCCATCCTTCCGCGCCGGTTTGGGCGCGGGCATTGAAAACCGTGTTGCGGCATCCGGCGTCGGCGCGCACGGGGTGCTCGGCGCCGACGCGGTCCCGCAATTTTACTTCGTGCTTTTCGCAGGGCCGTCCGCAGTTGGTGAAATCGGTGCCGGTGGAAAGGAATGCGCAGAAGACGCAATGCTCCATGTGAAACATCGGCATGTGGTGATGCAACGTAATCTCAAACCATGATGCCGGAGCAGCGCGGAGCAAATCGAGCAATTGTGGGACATTCAAGTCATACGAGGCCGTTACCCGCTCCAAACCGTAACGCGCCAGCAGGTATTCCGCCGTCAAGGGATTGGCCACGTTGAAGGTGTAATCTCCTGCGCGCCTGCAGCCGGCAAAGAACTCCAGATGGTCATAATTTCGCACCAGAAAACCATCGGCACCGCTGTCGCGCACCTGCCGCAAAATCCATTCCTCACCCGGTTTGGTAATGCGCGGGGGGGCGACCCAGATTTCACGTGGGCGTCCTCCAGCGGCGGGGCCGGCTTGACGCACGCACCGCACCACTTCGGCATATTGCTTGGGGTCGTCCAGCTCGCAATAGAGGATGGCCACATCTGTGGCGAGCACAGCTTTGAGTTGCGCCAGCGAGCGGGTGAGCACCACCCACTCCACGGTGTCGCCCGGCCTTTCCGCCGTTTTCACGTTGGCCAAGCCCTCCACCCAGCGGCCTCCTTGAATCAGGCGCTCCCGGCGCAGATTCCAGTGCAGTGGCTGGCGACGGCGCTTTTCCAGCGCGGCCACCAACTCGCGCCGCAAGCGGTTCAACTCGCTGGCCGGCAGGATGACCGCTCCCTCGAGCGCATTCTCCAAATCCCCCAGACAAAACGGCGTGCCGCCCAGCCGCCCCAATTGTTCGCGCAATTTCTCCGAAGTCAGCGGTTGGTTTTTCGCCGCGGCCAACGGCATTTGCGAAAGCGCCGCCACCGCATGCCCTTGTGCATCGGTCATTTCCACCTTGAGCGGCTCACCCACGCGCCCGCTGACGTGCAAGCGCACAGGCTGTTGATGGCGGGGTTGCTCGCCTGAAAAACTTTGGCGCCAGCGGCGTTCCAGCTCGGGGTCACTGGTTTTCCAGACAAGGAAACCCGCCTGAATGCGGGCTGTTTGCACATCACCCCGTCCGAAAGTCAACCATGCTTCCGGTGTGTCTTCACGCCGGTTGGCGGGCAACACCTCGTACACACGCCCGCCCTCTTCCGGCAAATCCGGCCGCCCTCCGTCGAACACCACGCCATCTCCGGGTTTAACGGCGCCCGCCAGCCTTACCCGCACGCGCCCGGATCGCACTTCGAGCACTTCACCAATATAGGCGCCGCGCTTGGTGCCAAACCGCGCGTGGACCAGCGCCTGGTTGTTCACCCCCCCAAACCAACCCGTGTACAGCCCGCGTGAAAAAGCCATCTCCATTTCGTAACGGTGGTCTTCCGGACGAAACTTTACCCGTGAAACACCGGTGGCATGATCAATGGCTTCGCGATACAAGCGGGTGATGTTGGCCACGTATTCCGGTGTTTTCAACCGGCCTTCAATCTTGAAGGATGCCACTCCCAGCCGGACAAGCTCTGGTGTCAACTCCAACGCCGCTAAATCGCGCGGACTCAACAAGTACCGGCGGTCTCCCAGGGGCACGATTTCGCCATCTGACACCAATTGATACGGCAGACGGCAGGCTTGGGCGCAAACGCCGCGGTTGGCGCTGCGGCCACCCAGGGATTCGCTGGTCAGGCATTGCCCGGAATAGGCCACACACAGAGCGCCGTGCACAAAAACCTCCAGCGGCAAGGCGGCCTGTGTCTGTTGCAGCTCGCTTTGAATGCGCTCGATTTCCTTCAGTGAACACTCCCGCGCCAGCACCACCAATTGGCACCCCAAATCGCGCGCAAACCGCACTCCTGCCGCGCTGGTGATGGTCATTTGCGTGGAGGCATGCAGGGGAAAATTCTCCGACAACCGACGCGCCAGCCGCGCCACACCTACATCCTGCAAGATGGCTGCGTCCACGCCGGCTTGAATCAAAGCGCGCAAGTATTCTTCGGCTTCTTCCAATTCGTGAGTGAAAAGCAACGTGTTGAAGCACACATAACCCCGTACGCCGCGGTAATGCAGCCATTCCATCAACTCTCCCAGGCCATCCAAGGTAAAATTGTCCGCCCGCAACCGCGCATTGTGCCTTTCAAGGCCGAAATACACGGCGTCGGCTCCGTTCTCGACGGCGGCGCGGACACATTCCCAGTGCCCGGCAGGGGCAATCAACTCGGGCCGCATGAGGGTGCCCGGCTTCGTTGCGCAGCCTATTGCCTGTTCTGAAATGGATTCAACCAGCGCCATCCAACGCTTATCTTTCCTCAGATTCATTGCCGACGCAAGCCGTGGCCAGCCCCCTCGGTACGGCTGTTGAGCGGGAGTCAGCAGGCAGGAAGGCCCCTCACGCCGGCCAGAGGCGGCCCCAAAGGACTTTCAAATACCGTCCCTCGGGCGCGTTGGACATCACCGGGTGATCGGGAGCGGCACCCGTGCGCTCAAGGATTTGAAGACGGCGGTTTTGGCGGTGAATGCCGCGGCAAATGAGAAATTCAAAATCCTCCGCCGACAGCAGGCCGGAGCAGGAGCAGGTGACCAACAGGCCGCCGGGCTTGAGGAGCGTTGCAGCGAGGCTGTTGAGGTCTTCGTATTTGCGCCGACCTTGCGCGGCTTCATCGCGGCTGGATATGAGTTTCGGCGGGTCCACCACGACTACATCCCAGAGCTGCCGGTTTTGTTGCATCTGGCGCGCGTAGGCAAAGGCATCGCAATGAACCCACTGAATTCGCAGATGGTTCAGGTTGGCATTGCGGCGGGCTTGAGCGATGGCCTGTTCGTCAAGGTCCACGGCGGTTACCTCTGCTGCACCGTGGGCGGCGGCGTTCAGGGCAAAGCCGCCCGTGTAACAACATAAGTCCAACACACGCGCACCCTGCACCCATGAGCGCAGGCGGAGACGATTGTCGCGTTGATCGCAGAAAAAGCCGGTTTTATGGCCGGTGGCAAAATTAATTTCGTACTGGATGCCGTGTTCCCGCACGCGGACTGTGCGGACCAGCGGATGAGGTGGATCGGTGGGGATGCCCTCCATGCGGGCGATTTGGGGATCCACTTCAAGGATTATGCGCTTTGTACCCAAGGCTTGGTGGAAACGCGGCAGCCATTTTTCAAGGCGCTGGTAGATGGCCAGGCTGTGCAATTCCACACTCAGCACGTCACCAAACTTGTCCACCACCAGCCCGCCCAGGCCGTCCCCATCGCTGTGGACGACACGAAAGGCATCCGTTTGGGCGGGCAGGTTGAGGCGGCGCAGCCGGAGGTCGAGTGCACGCTCAAGGAGGGTTTCAACATAGCTTTCGGTAATGGTCTCCTGCCCGTGATAAATCATGCGCAGCGGCACGCGGGCCTTGGGGTGATACCAACCGGCGCCGAAAGGACGGCCCTGCTTGTCATAAACATGGACCAGACTTCCCGGCCGGGCGTCGGGCGAGGCGGCCTTGATCATGGCCGGATAAATGCAGGGGTGAAAGGTGATGTATTTCAGTTGCACCCACGGCTTGGTGCGTAAAGCCGGGTCCAAAGCTGCGGGCTCCGCCGGAGGGGCTTCCGGAGGGACGACCTGTTTGGGAGTGGTTGCGCGTGATTTCATGCAGCCGTCAGCGTGGAGAGCCTGCGCTGGACGCGCTAAAAATGCAATGCCGGGGTGAGTGGTTTGGTTTTGACGAAACCGGCAGGTTTGGTGACATTGGACGGCGTGCAATGAACAACCAGGGCATCATCCGCAGCTTGGAAGCGGCTGCATGATATGGACGGCGTAGGCATGCACCGTCCACGCAATGTGGATTGGAAACGGGCGGCGGCCTTGCTGTATGGGGATTGGGGAACCAGCAAGGCCTACGTCATTGGCGCGGCTTTTCTGGCGGCGTCTTATTCCGCCTTGCCAATCATCATAGCAGTGTGCGCGTTGACGGCCGTGGTGGGGTACAACTACACCGTCATCTGCAAGCATTTCCCGGATGGCGGCGGCGTTTATTCGGCTGCGCGGAGCCAGAGCCGGTTGGTGGCGGCCATCGGGGCGTTCATGTTGGTGGCCAATTTTTGCGTGACCGCCGCGCTGAGCGGATGGGTGGCCATGGTGTATTTCCGGGTGCCGGAGCACTGGGTGCCGCTGGCCACGATGGCGTTGATTTTGGTGGTGGGTGTCCTCAATTATTTCGGTCCCAAGCACACCGGCAGTTTCGCCATCTCCCTTGCTGCGCCCATGGTGGCGGTGGTGGTCCTCATCATTCTCATGAGCCTCCCGCATTTGACCCTCGCCAACATTGAGCCTTCCACCCAAGGGTTTGGTTTTCAATGGACGGCTTTTGTGGGGACGATCCTGGCTCTCAGTGGTGTGGAGGCCATTGCGAACATGACCGGTGTCATGAAGCTCGATCCCGGCTCCACCATGGACGCGCCGCGGGTGGAAAAGACCGCGCGCAAATCCATCCTGCTCGTGGCTGTTGAGGTAGTGGGTGGGACGGTGTTGCTGGGCTGGGCGATGTTGTCCCTGCCCAAGACCCCCGAGATGCGTGAAGTGCTTCACCATCGGTGGGAGGACATGATCAGCGTGCTGGCCGAGCAGTATGGCATTTTGACCTTGGGCCCAAGCTTCGGCCACTATTTTGGCCTCATCACCGGTCTCATCGTGGGTGTGTTGTTGGTCAGCGCGGTCAACACCGCCGTGGGGGCGTTGATTGGCCTGACTTACCTGCTGGGGCGCGACGGCGAAATGCCCCGCTCATTCATCAAATTGAACAGGTTGGGGGTGCCCTGGCTTCCCTTGATGATTGCCACGGCGCTGCCGTTTGTGGTGGTGGCCTTTTCGCCCGACCAGAAATCTCTGATGGAACTTTATGCCATCGGCGTGGTGGGGGCCATTGCGGTGAACTTGGGTTCCTGCCTCATGAACCGGAAACTGAAACTCCGGTGGTACGAATGGGCAACCATGGCGGTCACGTTTCTTGTATTGGTGGCGGTGGAAATTACCCTGGCCAAGACCAAGCAAAATGCCCTCTTTTTTATTGTGTGCATTTTGATTGTCGGGCTGGCCCTGCGTGCATGGGCGCAGCGCCGGGCCGGTTTCCGCACCATCACCGTGAGCGAGGAGGTTGCGGCGGTGGTGGCACCGGCAGAGGGCCAGGAATTCCAACTGCGCATCAATCCGGGCCAGGCCATTTTGGTTGCCGCGCGCGGTATCACGCCGGTCTTGCGGTTTGCGTTGGAGGAAGCGCGGTTGCGGTCGGCCACGTTGTATGTTCTATACGTCAAGGAATTGGCGGTGAACCTGCCCGCGCCGGTGGAGCGTGCCGAAACCCCACGTTGGCAGGATGACAAAATGGCCGCCACCATCATGTACCGGATGTTGGAGGAGGGTAAACGCAACGAGGTTTCGGTAATTCCGCTTTATTTGGTGAGCGAAAACCCCGCCGCCACAATCCTAGATTTGTCGGCCACGTTGGGGGTGGATTTTCTATTCCTGGGCTCTTCCCATCGCAAGGGTTTGGAGAAGCTGCTCAAGGGTAGCGTCATCACCCAGGTGGCCAAGGAATTGCCGGAAAACATCGAATTGGTGATTCATGGTTGAGGGCGGTATATTGGCCTGTTTATGGGCAGGCCGTGTCCGCCGCCACTGGCGCCCGTGGGGGAGGGCATGGTTTCTTGAGGATTATTCAACGATAATCATGGTATGCAGATTTCAAGCAAGATTGCCGCAGTCTTGATGGCTGCATTGTCAGCCGCGGCAAACCTATCCGCGGCATCCCTGACTGCCACGCTTGCGCAGTGGGGCAGCAACGCCATAGCGGTGGTCAATTTCCCGCAAGGGTTGAAGGATGCCAGTGCCATTGCGGCCGGTCCCAATCACGGTCTGGTGGTACGCGCCAACGGCACGGTGTTGGGTTGGGGGGACAACAGTTTTGGCAAGGCCACGCCACCGCCGGGGTTGGACAACGTCATCGCGGTGGCTGCCGGCGCCAATCACAGTGTGGCCCTGCGTGCCAACGGCACGGTGGTGAGTTGGGGCGCCAATGAATCCGGGCAGACCAACACCCCGGCTTTCACGGATGCCACGGCCATCGCAGCCAGCGAGTTTTACACACTGGCCATTTATGGCGGTGGCGCCGTCGCGGCGTGGGGAAGCCCGCCGGCAGCCACGCCCGCATTGGCCAACGTCATTTCCATCGCTGCGGCTCCCAGCTACGCTTTGGCCGTGGTGCGGCCCGCGGGGCAGCGCGGTTACGTGGTGGCCTGGGGTTACGGCGCTCCGGCTGTGCCATCCAACCTTGGCTTCAACGGCACGTTGGATGTAGTCGCGGTGGCTGCTGGTTTTCAACATGCTGTTGCGCTTTTGAGCAACGGGCAGTTGGTGGTCTGGGGCAGCAATTTCTTTGGTCAGGGCAACATCCCCTCCGGGGCGTACAACATCCTCGGCATCAGCGCCTATGGCAATTACACGCTGGCTCGTCGCAACGATGGCGCGGTGTTTGCGTGGGGCGATTTAACCGGCAGCGTGGCCCCGCCGACGGGATTGAGCAACGTGGTGGCCGTGGCAGCGGGCAATCAACACGCCTTGGCTTTGTTTTGGGAGCCGTTGACCTTCACCGCCCAACCGCAAAGCGTTACGTCTATCGTGAATCAGACGGTTCAATTTCAAGTGGGCGTGAGCGGCAGCCAACCCATCACCTATCAATGGCAGCGCCAGGGCACCAATCTACCCGGAGCCACCAATTTTATTCTGACCCTCAGCGGGGTGCAGACCAATCAAGCCGGGGCCTACCGCGTGGTGGTGTCCAATCCGGTGAGTACGATTACCAGCACGGCGGCCACCCTTACGGTGTTGGCGCCGCCTGTCATCGTCACCCCCCCTCAATCTCAGACCGTCCCACAAGGGTCTCTGGTGCAATTCACCGTGACCGGCAGTGGCACCGCACCGCTCCAGTATCAGTGGTATAAAAACGGCGCGCCACTGGCCAACGCCAACTTGAGCGTGTTGTTGCTGCCCAATGTCCAGACTTTTGACGCCGGCACCTACACCGTGGTCATCACCAACGTGGCGGGGGCGGTGACCAGCGCACCGGTGACCTTGACGGTTCTTTTACCGCCCATCATCACCGAACAACCGCGCAGCCAGACTGTGCCAGCGGGCAGCGCCGTGAGCTTCAGCGTCACCGCTTTGGGAGCCACTTCCTATCAATGGCGGAAAAACAGCGTGAACATCCCCGGCGCCACGTCACCTGTGCTCACCTTGAGCGGAGTGCAGACCAATGACGCGGGGCTTTATCAAGTCATTGTTTCCAACGAGGGCGGCAGCACGCCGAGCGACGTGGTGCAGTTGACTGTGTTGGCAGGGGAGCCCTCACGCCAGTTGGTGCCGTGGGGACAGCAGGAGGCCTTTGTCAATCCGGTGTGGGTGAGCCTCCTGCCGCCCGGCGGCTTGTCGAACATCACCGCGATTGCGTTGGGAGGTTATCATGGTTTGGTCCTGCGGCGCGATGGCACCGTTGTGGGTTGGGGCGACAATTCCTTTGGGCAAGCCGCCGCGCCAGCAGGGTTGAATGATGTCAAGGCCATTGCCGCGGGACTGCACCACAGTGTGGCTTTGCGCAGCAATGGCACCGTGGTGGCGTGGGGACGGAATCAGTTGGGGCAAACCAACGTGCCTGCCGGGTTGCTTGACGCCCGTGCCATCGCTTGCGGAGCCAACCACACGCTGGCCCTGCGCGCCAACGGCTCGCTGGCCGCGTGGGGCGATAACGCCTACGGCAAAGCATCGGTGTTTCCCTCTGCCACCAACTTGATCGCCATTGCTGCCGGTGCCGAGCACAGCTTGGCCGTGCGAAGTAACGGAACGGTGGTGGCTTGGGGAAATAACGACGATGGTCAAGTTGTCGTGCCGGCGGGTTTGAGCAATGTGATTGCCGTGGCAGCCGGCGATCATCACAGCCTTGCCTTGCGGCGGGATGGCACCGTTGTGGGCTGGGGGGCTGCACGCCCTTTGTTCAATTATGATCAGGCCAATCCACCGGCCAATTTGCGCTCGGTGATGGCCATTGCTGCGGGGGGCAACCACAGCCTCGCTTTGTTGGCCGATAATACTGTTGTCGGTTGGGGTGCTGATACCTACGGCCAACGCACTCCACCGGCAGGGTTGGCGGGGGTGGCCATGGTGGCCGCGGGGCCGGCGCGCAGCCTGGCTTTGGTGTTGCCGCCGCTCAAGTTCAGCACTCCGCGGTTTTTGGGTGGCGGTGTCGTCCAACTCGAAGTGGCCAACCGTGATGGTTCGCCTTTGGAAACAAACCGCTTGGGGCGTATTCAAGTGTGGACATCCTCCCGTCTGGCAGGTCCCGATGTGGATTGGACTCCGCTTAACAATCCCTTGATACCGCAAGGTCAAAAAGCACTCTTCACCCACACCAACACCGGTCCACAACTTCAACGTTTTTACCGTGTGGTAGAACAACCTTGAGGGACTTTCAAAGGCGTTTCCGGCCCTGTCGGGACTATGCTTTCCTGTGGTATTGAAAATAATTTCAACAAAATCACTTCTTAAAACGTCTTTGGATTGTAACCTAGGGCGCCATAAGCGCGTCTTAAAGACCAACGGGATGCAGGACAGCAGGGTTCATAATGGAAACCCGGCCCGCAAGGGCGCGGGAATGAGGCTGGGGTTTTTTGCCCTAGCCGCCCTCCTTTTTTGGGGAGGGTGCACGGCCAAATACCACCGGCAGGCGGCGGATAAAGAAGTGTACCGCTACATCCATCAAACGCAGCAGCGGGTGTTGAAGAAGACCAACGACTTCAACATCAACACTCCCTGGTCGTCGCGCAAGCCCGAGTCGGTGCAACCGCCGGAGTTGATTGACAGCCGGCTGGAGACCAACCGCCTGACGTTGTCGGTGCAAGAGGCGCTCGATTTGGCGGTGAAAAACAGCCGCGAATACCAGGATCAAAAAGAGAGCCTTTACAGCTCCGCTTTGGCCCTTGCACGCGAGCGTTACAAATATCAACCCCGACTCTTTGCCTCGGGTGAATGGGCGTTGCGCCGCCGCAGTGACGGCACCAAGGACGGCACTCTTTCGGCCTCCAGCGGTATGAACATGAGCCAGTTGCTGGCCAGCGGCGGACGGCTTGGATTGACGTTGGCCAATGACCTTTTCCGTTATTACACCGGGGATCCCCGAAAATCAGCCGTTTCCAGTGTCTCGGTTAATTTGGTTCAGCCTCTGTTCCAAGCATTTGGAAACAACAACGATGCCATCGAAAGCCTCACACAAGCCGAGCGGAATCTGGTGTATGCTGTCCGCAACTTTAGTCAGTTCCAGGAGCAGTTTGCGCTGAACATCCTCAATGATTACTTCAACATCCTCGCGCAAAAGGACGCTGTTCGCAACAACTACGCCAACTACCTCAGCCGCGTGGCTCAGACTCAACGTTTGGAAGCTCGCGCGGTAGATCGCCAGACCCGCACTGAAGTGGACCAGGCCAAACAGGCCGAGCTTTCCGCCAAAAACAGCTATATCAACGCGGTGGCCCGCTATCAAACTCTGCTGGACAGCTTCAAAATCCGCCTCGGCCTTCCGCTGAGCACCAAATTGTATTTGGATGACAAGGCCTTGGAAGAAATTGCGCAGGTGGGTTTGATTCCCGTTACCTTGGACCCGGAGGAAGCGTACCGTTTGGCGACCCAGCGCCATTTGCCCACGCTCAATGCCATTGACCGTTTTCAAGATGTCCAGCGCCGCGTGCGTTTGGCACGGGACAAACTCAAGCCCAATTTGACTTTCATTGCGGATGCCTCATTGGAAAGCGAGCGTCCTACCGACTGGACCCGTTTCGATGCCCGCCAAGCCAGCGCCGGAGTGGGGCTTGAACTGGACCTTCCGCTGGACCGCAAGAACCAGCGCTTCGCCTACCGCGAGGCCTTGATTGCCTTTGAGGCCCAGATTCGCTCCCTGACCCTCACCTTTGACAACCTGCGCAACAACATCGAAAACGGCCTCCGCACCATCGAGCAACAGCGCCAGACTTACCTCATTCAGAAAAAAGCCGTGGAACTGGCCAAAGTGCGTGTGGAAAGCACCACCATGAATTTGCAGGCCGGCAATGTCGCCGTCCGTGACGTGTTGGAAGCGCAGGATGCCTTGATTGCCGCACAAAACCAATTGACCTTGGCGTTGGTGAGTTACCAGCAAGCGCGCTTGCGCCTGATGCTCGACATCGGCGCCCTGGACACCAGCCGGGAAAAATTTTGGATTCAAGATCATTTAGTCGGTTTTCTGCCCAAAGTGCCCGAGGCCGGACCGGCGGAAACCGAAGACAAACCGGTGTTGCCACCGGATGACTATTTTAACCAATAACGTTTATGAGCTCCTCTCCCTCTTCAATCTCCGCTTCGCCTCCCTTGTGGCGGCGCAAGCCGGTTTTGGTGGCTGCCTTGCTGTTGGCCGTGGTGGCCGCTTATGCCGTGGTGCGCAGCCGTGCCAAGTCCCAGATTCAGCCCACGGCCTATTATGAAGTCAAACGCGGCGACTTCCTCATTTCCATCGTCGAGGGCGGCAATATCGAAGCGGTCAACGAAGTCGTGGTCCGCAGCGAGGTTGAAGGCACCGCCCGCATCATTTACATCGTTCCGGAAGGCACCACCGTCAAAAAGGGTGATTTGCTCGTTGAACTCGACTCCAGCTCCAGTCAGGACGCCGTCAACCAACAGCAAATCAACGTGGAAAAAGCCCAGTTCGCCGTCATCCAGGCCGAGCAGCAGTTGGAAATCCAGAAAAGCATGGTGGAAAGCGAAATTTCCGATGCCGAATTGAAACTGGAGTTTGCCAAAACCGACCTGGAAAAATTCGACAAGGGCGAGGCTGCGCAATTGTTGCGAGACGCACAGATTGAGATCACCAACGTCCTCGAAAACCTGAAAATCGCGGAAGAAAAACTGGGTTGGACGGAAAAACTTTACGAAAAAGGTTTCGAAACGAAAGCCAACCTTGACCGCGACCGCCTGTCGGTTTCCCAAACAAAATTACGCCTGGAGCAAGCCGAGAAAAAACTTTGGATGCTGGAAAAATTTGACCTGCCCAAGAAGCGGCGAACGCTGGAGGCGGCAGTGGAGGAGGCTAAAGAAGCCCTCGAGCGCGTCAAGCTGCAGGGACAACGCCGGCTGGCCCAATATCAGGCGGACTTGCAAACCCAGAAGAGCACCTTGGAATTGAGCAAAAACAAACTCGAGCGCGACATGCGCCAACTGGCCAACACCAAAATCTATGCGCCGCAGGACGGCCTTGTTGTTTATGCAGGCGGCGGCGGTGACCGGCGTTTCAGCAGTGAATCCATGATCGAAGAGGGTGCCGTGGTTCGTTACCGCCAGGAGCTTATCAAACTGCCGGACATCTCCGAATTCAAAGTCACCGTCAAGGTGCACGAGTCGCACGTCAACCAATTGGTCCGCGGCCAGCCCGCCTATGTGGTGCTCGACGCGATGCCGGACCGCCGTTTTCAAGGCGCTGTCAATCGTGTGGCCCCCCTGCCGGACACCTCCAGCCGCTGGGCCAATCCCAACCTCAAGGTGTATGCCACTGAAATCCTCATTTTGGAGCCGTTGCCCAACGTGAAACCCGGTGTGTCCGCCCGGGCGGAAATCATCATCACCAACTTGAAAAGCGTCATCACCGTGCCCATTCAATGCGTCACCACACGCAAGGGCAAACAAGTGGTCTTCCGTGCCGATAACCCCACCGTGCCGGTGCCTGTCACGGTGGGCATGTACAACACCAAGTTCATTGAAATCACTTCCGGCTTGAACGAAGGCGACAAAATCCTGCTCAGCCCGCCCTACGATGCGCAGGACAAAGATTTGGCGGGCGGCATCCTCGGCAAGGACGAAAAGGCCGAAGGATTGACCAACGCGCCGATGGAACGCCTCAACCGCTCCGGACGGGAAAACGGTTTCAGTAATGGCGATGCCAGTGCTGCAGAGCCGGGCATGGGCCGCGGGCAGCGCGGGCAGCGCGGTGAACGGGGTGACCGCAGTGCCGACGGCGCGGGCGCTTTTGGCCCCGGTGCCGGGCGCAACGGCGATCCCGCCGGCAGAACCGGTCCCGATGGTGGAGGAGCCGCTTTCGGCCCAGGTGGTTTTGGCCCGGGTGGTCAACCGGGAGCCGGCCGCACCGGCCCGCGCTTCAACCGCGAGGAAATGATGAAACGTTTTGACACCAACGGCGACGGGGAATTGGACGAAAACGAACAGGCGGCAATGCGCGAGGCCATGCGTGCTTTCCGCCGCCCCGGTGGCACCAATGCCCCGGCAGGTTTCCCCGGCGCGGGGCCGCGCCCGGACGGCGGGATGCGTCCGGAGGGATTTACCGCACCGCGCAACGATGGCAGCCGTTGATACCATCATTCGCCTGGAAGGGGTGAAGAAGCACTACGTCTTGGGCGCGGAAGTCACCGTCCGCGCACTGGACGGTGTGAACCTCGAAGTCAAGCGGGGGTCTTATGTGGCGATCATGGGGCCCTCCGGCTCGGGCAAATCCACCATGCTCAACATTCTGGGTTGCCTCGATCGTCCGACGGCCGGCCGGTATTATTTGGGGGGCATTGATGTCTCCGAAATGCCCGATGACCAGCTTTCGGCTGCGCGGGGGCGCATGATTGGCTTCATCTTCCAAAGTTACAACCTTATCGCCCAGCTCACCGTCATTGAAAACATCCAGGTGCCGCTTTTGTACCAGCGGAAGGATTTGCGCGCCTATTACGATCATTGCGTGCAACTGGCCCGGCTGGTGGGGTTGGGAGATCGCCTTCATCACCGCCCCAATCAACTTTCCGGTGGTCAACAGCAACGTGTGGCCATTGCCCGCTCCCTGGTGAACGATCCTTTGATGATTTTGGCCGATGAACCCACCGGCAATCTCGACTCCCAAACCGGCCGCGAGGTGCTGGAACTCATTGACACGCTCAATGCCCAGGGCAAGACCATCGTCCTGGTCACCCACGATGAACGCGTGGCCGGACGCGCCCAGCGCATCATCCACATGCGCGACGGACTCATTGACCGCGAAGTGCTCAACGGCCATCGCCAGGCCGCAACAGCCCCACCGCACAAGTCATGAACCCGCTGGCCTTCCAATTTCTTGTCATCGTCCGGCTGGGCATCAAAAGCCTCCTGCTGCACAAACTGCGCTCGGCCCTGACCATGCTGGGCATCATCTTTGGCGTCTGTTCCGTCATCGCCATGTTGGCCATCGGCGAAGGAGCCTCCTACGAGGCACAGGAGGCCATCAAACGCCTGGGCAGCGCCAATATCATCATTCGCAGCGTCAAACCTCCGGAAGATGCCAAGCTCTCGGGCATCGGCCGTGCCCAAAGCATTGATTACGGCCTGACCTACCGCGACGCCGCACGCATCCAGGATACCGTCCCGGGTGTCAAACGCGTCCTGCCTGTCCGTATCATCCGCGAAAATGTCCGCTTTGCCCAGAACAGCGTCCCCTGCCAGGTGCTCGGCACCTTGTCCTTCTACCCGGAAATTGTGGGACTGGAAATTGTCCGCGGCCGCTTTCTCAGTGACTGGGATGAAATCAACAATGAAAACGTCTGCGTGCTCACCGTTGGCCTGGCCCAACGACTGTTTCCCTATCAAGACCCGTTGGAGCAGTCGGTTAAAGTGGATGCGTTCTACTACCGCGTGGTGGGCCTGGTACGCGAACAAAACCTGCCCGAACAACGCACCCAGTCGGGTCAGATGGAAGGCGAACCGCTGGACAACAACGTGTACATTCCCTTGAGCACCTCGCGCACCCGTTTTGGCGAGGTTCTCATCCGGCGCTCCGCCGGCAGTTTTGAAGCTGAAAAAGTGGAGCTGCATCAAATCACCGTGCAGATGAACGACACGGCCACCGTTGAAACAGCCGATCCGCAAATCAAAACCCTCTTGCGCCGATTCCACGAAAAAGTGGACTACGAGACCATCGTACCCCTCCAATTGTTGCGGCAGGCCGAGCAAACCAAACGCATTTTCAATATCGTCCTCGGCTCCATCGCCGCCATTTCCCTCCTTGTCGGTGGCATCGGCATCATGAATATCATGCTGGCCACCGTCACCGAGCGCACCCGCGAAATCGGCATCCGCCGCGCTCTGGGTGCCACGCGACGCGACATCACCTTGCAATTCCTTGTGGAAACAGTCGTGCTGGCTGTCGGTGGCGGTTTAATCGGCGTAATGGTGGGCGTCCTGACTCCGCTCCTGGTGTCCCACCTCACCACCATGAAGACCATCATCACGCTTTGGTCCGTGTTGCTGGCTTTCGGCATCTCCGGCGCGGTGGGTGTCATTTTTGGGCTTTATCCCGCCAAGGCGGCGGCGCAACTGGACCCCATCGAAGCCCTGCGCCACGAGTAACCTTTCTGGCGGTTGCCTGGCGGCTTTTGATTTTTCTCATCAGCTTTGAAGGCATCGTGTGTTTATTGATTTTTCCCCAAGAAATTTGCAATGGACGCGGTGCGCTTCCTCAGACTAAATGATGCCGATGATTGCCTTGTTGGATTATGGCTCAGGCAACCTGCGGAGCGTGGAAAAAGCCCTCCAAAAAGTGGGGGCGCAGGTGCAATTGGTGACCCGCCCCGAGGGCCTTCGTGAGGCTCGTGCTGCGGTGCTTCCCGGCGTGGGAGCCTTCGATGACTGCATCCACGCCCTCAGCCGTCAGGAGCTTCTGGCCGCTGTGCCGGAATTCATCGCCAGCGGCCGTCCGTTTTTGGGGATATGTGTCGGTTATCAAGCTTTGTTTGAGCGCAGCGAAGAGTTCAATAGTTGCGCGGCGGGATTGGGCCTCTTCCGCGGCAAGGTTGTGCGCCTGAGTGGCGCCAATGGGCTCAAGGTGCCCCAAATCGGCTGGAATCAAGTGTGGCAGGCCCAACGCGACTGCCCCCTGTTCCGGGACATCCCCGACGGAAGTTACTTTTATTTCGTGCACAGCTACCACCCGCAACCCTTGGATGATTCCATCGTTGCGGGGCGCACCACCTACGGCGAGGCCTTTGCCTCGGCCATCGCATGGAAAAATGTTTTTGCCACACAGTTTCATCCGGAAAAAAGCCAGATAGTAGGACTGCAATTGCTGCGCAACTTTGTGCGTTTGGCGGCTTGAAAGCTGAGTTGGCGCGGCCACGCCTGCTGTGTGCTATATTGAGGTTTTTATGGAAAACGTTGTGATTATAGGAACCGGCTGCGCCGGACTCACTGCAGCGATCTATACCGCGCGCGCCAATTTGAATCCCTTGGTGCTCACCGGCAACCTTCCAGGCGGCCTCCTCACCACCACCTCGGTGGTGGAGAATTTTCCCGGGTTTCCCGAAGGGGTGGACGGTTTTGAATTGATGCAGCGCATGCAAAAACAGGCTGAACGTTTTGGGGCACGCCTCCGCTTTTCCACCGTGGTGGATGTGGACATCAGCCGCCGTCCCTTTGTGCTCACGCTCGATGAAGGCACCCTGGAAACCCGCTCCTTGATCATCGCCAGCGGCGCCGGCCATCGCCGACTTGGCCTGGAGAGCGAAGACAAACTTGAAAAGAAAGGCGTCACCTATTGCGCCACCTGCGACGGTGCCCTGCCGGTCTTCCGCAACCGCCCGCTCGTGGTCGTGGGGGGCGGCGACTCCGCCTGCGAGGAGGCTCTCTACCTTACGCGCTTTGCCTCCGTCGTGCACCTCGTACATCGCCGCGACCAGTTGCGCGCCTCCAAAATCATGGCCCAGCGGGTCCTTTCCCATGCCAAAATCCAACCCATTTGGGATTCGGTGGTCACCGAAATCCTCGACGTTGCTCAGGACAAAGTTACCGGCGTGCGCTTGAAAAACGTCAAGACCGGCGCCGAGCAAACCGTGGAGTGTGCGGGTGTTTTTGTGGCCATCGGCCATGTGCCCAACACCACGCCCTTCAAGGGCAAAATCCAGATGGATGCCGAAGGGTATATTGTCCCCGTCCGCGGTACGGCCACCAATGTGGAAGGCATCTTCGCCGCTGGTGATTGCGTGGACCGCGTCTATCGCCAGGCCATCACTGCTGCGGGCCAGGGCTGTGCTGCGGCCATCGAATGTGAGCGTTACCTTTCCGCCCACACCGCCTGAGCTGACCGTGAACTGGCAAATGACCCCCTCCGAGCTGGCCAGGCGGCTCCGCTCGCCACAGCCTCCAAAGTTGTTGGATGTCCGCGAGCCGGAGGAGTACGCGCTGGTTCATTTCCCGGAGGCTCGTTTAATTCCCTTGGGCGAGCTGCTTCTGCGTCATGAAGAGCTTGAAGATTGGAAGGACGAGGAAATCGTTGTCTATTGCCATCACGGTTTGCGCAGCCTCAGCGCCATCAGCCAACTCAGGCATCTAGGCTTTCAAAAATTGTTCAACCTTGCCGGTGGCATTGACCGTTATTCCATCGAGGTGGACCCCACTTTGCCGCGTTATTGATAGGACAGCGGGCCGGCTGGAGTTTCCTCTGTGATTACGGGCCAACCGTCACGATCCCATTCCAGCCGCCGCAGGCCGAACGTCGCCATTCCCCTGCGGCGCCCGTCGTAATAGTGGAAGCTCAGCCAATCCCGGCCATTCACCGTCACAATGCCGGCATGTCCCGGCCCAATCACGTGCCCTTTGCTGTCCAATACCAAAGTGCCTCCGCCCTCGCTCATATCTTTTCCCTCACGGTCGAGGTAAGGGCCGGTAATCCGCTGGCTGCGCCCCACGCGGATGTTGTAAGTGCTGTTGGTTCCGCGACAACACAAGTCCCAATTGACAAACAAATAATAATAACCGCCCCGCCGGTGGATGTAGGGAGCTTCGATGGCCGGTGAGCGCGCCACTGAATACATCGGCCCCGGGGGTGACTTGCGCCGGCCGGTGGCCGGGTCCAACTCCACCAGCTTGATGCCACTCCAAAAAGAACCGAAACTCATCCACAACCGCCCTTCGGCATCCCATGTCACAGCCGGGTCAATTGCGTTGAAGTCATTGGTTGCGTGCGACTCCACCACCACCCCTTCGTCCTTCCATTGAAAGCGCGGGTCAGCCGGGTCCAAGGTCGCATTGCTTGCCAGCGCGATGGCGGAGCGATTCCGCCCCCAGCTTGAAATCGAATAGTAGAGATAAAAACGGTTCGAAACAGCGATGATGTCTGGCGCCCAGAAGTGCCCACGGTGTGACGGCACAATGTTGGTCACCCATCCCGGCATTTGCGGCCACACACGGGGGCCCTCCTGCCAGGTGGTCAAATTGGTGGAATGCCACGAGCGAATGCCCACCCCTGTCGCAAAAAACCAATACTGGTTACCACACCGCACCAGCGTCGAAGGATCGTGCGCCGGCAGATCAGCACCGCTGGAATAACCAGGCCCTGCTCCACCAAACAACGGCGCACCCCATCCCGCCAATGCACAAAACACCGCCTGCCAAATCCAATGTCTCATTGTTTCACCTTGCCCCCCTGCCTCGAGTCTTTCGTTTTTACTGCGTGGTCACCAATAATAGCCAGTCCCCAGGTTCAGGGGTGGGTACTTGGCAGGTGTCCACCCCCAGCACCGCCACTGCCGCTTTACGCTCTCCATTGCGTGGATTGACCCACGTGAGGACGGGTGAACCTTTCATGCTGGTCAACGCTGACAACTTCAAATCCACCACACGATCCTCCGGCACATATAACACCATTAAATCATTTCGAATCGAGCGTGCGGCGGAGATGAACCGTCGCGGGGTGGCCAAACCAGGTTGGGTTGCCAGGATTTCCGGAGCAGGCCGCAACTGCCAGAAATGGATGGATTGGAAAAACTCCGCCAGCACTGTCATTTGCTGCGCCCCGGGCATTATCAAAGCTTGCCGCCATGGCAGCGGTGTGCCTGTATTGGGATGGTCCACCGGCGGGCGCGTACCGTCGTCCCATCCCCATATGCCGTGTCCGCCATAAGTCACGCCGGCGGTGGGCGCGTTGAGCAGTGACCAATAGTGTGCACGGCGGACGACTTCAGACCCCATCGGTCCGGCGGAGCCTCCCATGTGGTTTTCATAGGGTGCCTCCAAGCTGATAAACGGCTTGATGGGCGGCAACTGCCATTCCCGTGCCGCCGGCCCGCTGGTGATCCACCGCAAATTGTCATCACGGTCATTGTGGCCGCTTTGATATCCCACCAAGTCATACCACGGTTCCGTAATAAACTCGGAGCGTACCCACATACGTCCGCCGGGGTGGCAGGTCACCGGTGCATGGGCAATGTCTCCAAACACCATACGCCCGATTCGCCGCCATTTTTCAGCTTTTTCCCCGCGATAATCGCCGTCCCCGTTCAAAATCCATACCACCGCATCGGCCTGCCAGCGCGCCACCATGTACCGGGCGAGCAAAGCCGCTTGATCCTCCGGCAGCGAGACACCTGGATTGATCTGGGGATTTGATCCGCCCTGAATCGCCCACAACAACACCGGAACACTCAGCAAGCCCGCGCGGTTCATCGCCTCGACGCGACGATCCAGCTTTTGGAAAAACGCCGGATTAACAACAATTCTCTCCCGGCCAGTGTAAGCCAGCTCTCCTTCGCGATTGCCATCCGGTGCGGCGCGCCACTGGGTTGTCACCCACTGCACCGCCGTGAATTTTTGCCGGGCACGTGTTTCAAGATAGAACGCCCATTCCGCGTCGGTGGCTTTGAGCGGTCCATTCCATGCCGTGTCCGCAAGCCAGAAAAACGGGGTCATGTCGTCGTGCACCAGATAACGTCCATCCGGCGACACCCGCACCGGCCCATGTTGAGCAAAACGGTTGCCTCCCTGACTGCGTGCTGCAACACAAAGGAAGCGGCCTGTGATGCCGTGCAAACCGCGATTGGCCGTGTCTGTGCATTCCGTGCGCCAGGTCCATGCCCCCGGCGAACGGGGCATGAAACGCACCCTCCATGTCCGGCCTCCATCCCAAAAGCCGGGCACACGCCACTGCTCACCTTGCGGGGAAACAAACACAGCCACCAGTGACGCCTCTTGAACGGCATTCGAGTAGGTTTTGGTACTGGTCAAGGTGATTTCCCATTTTCCCCATTGCGGAACCAATGGCTGGCGCGTGGCAGCCTGGGCGCCAACCCATGCAAGCAACATGCATCCCAAAAAACAAAAGCTCACAAGACGCTGCAAGAGACTCCCTGTGCGTGTGATTTGCCGTTTCATAGCCCTTTCATACTAGGACAAGCCCCAAGACCATGCACGCAAAATATCACCCGCATTTAAGGGGCAGCAGATGCAACACAGTTGCCAAAAGACGCTTACGTTTGAAGCGGTTTCTCCGGCTCCGGTAATGGCCGGCGAAGTATTGTATCCCTCTGTTCCCATGCCGGGTCAGGTTGGGGATGGTCCAACGTGTAGTGAAGTCCGCGGCTTTCGGGACGTTGGAGGGCGCTGGTGACAATGATCTCGGCCACTGTCGCTATATTTCGCAGCTCAAGCAAATCGGCCGTCACCAAAAAGTCCCAGTAAAATTCCTGGATTTCCGCCTGCAAATTCAGGATGCGGTTGCGTGCGCGCTGGAGGCGTTTGGTGGTGCGGACGATGCCCACGTAATCCCACATCACCCGCCGGATTTCATCCCAGTTGTGGGACACCACCACCATTTCATCGGCGTTGGTAGCCTTGCCGCTTTGCCAAGCCGGCAAATCCGAGGGCGGGGGCGGCGGGGTGGAGCGTATGGCCAGCTGTGCGGCACGGTGGGCGCACACCACGGCCTCCAAGAGGCTGTTGCTCGCCAGACGGTTGGCTCCATGAAGACCCGTGCACGCCACTTCACCCACGGCCAGCAGTCCCGGCAGTTCGGTTTCGCCATCCACAGTCGCCACCACGCCGCCGCATTGATAATGCGCCGCAGGGACCACGGGGATGGGTTCCTTGGTCATGTCAATGCCGTACTTGAGCAGCGTTTCGTAAATGTTGGGAAAACGGTTCATGACAAACCGGGCCGACAGATGAGAAATGTCCAGCAGGACATAGTCAGCGCCGGTGCGCTTCATTTCGCTGTCAATGGCACGGGCCACAATATCGCGGGGAGCGAGGGATTTAAGGGGGTGCACTTGATTCATGAACTCCTCGCCGACGAGGTTTTTAAGCACGCCACCCTCGCCGCGGACGGCTTCGCTGATGAGGAACGATTTGGCCTTGGGGTGGTAAAGACAGGTGGGGTGAAACTGGATGAATTCCATGTTGGCCACCGGCACTCCAGCGCGGTAAGCCATTGCCACGCCGTCGCCCGTGGCGATGTCGGGATTGGTGGTGTAGAGATAGACTTTGCCGCATCCTCCAGTGGCGAGCACCACCACCCGCGCCGCAAAGGTGTCCACTTGCCCGGTGGTTTTATTTAGTACGTAGGCCCCCACACAGCGGTTGGGGCCCGGGAGCCCCATCTTGCGTGTGGTTATCAAATCCACGCCGAAATGGTTTTCGAAAATGTGGATGTTTGGTTCGCGGGTGCATGCCTCCAACAAGGCCCGCTCCAGCTCGCGGCCGGTGATGTCCTGGGCGTGCAGGATGCGGCGTTTGGAATGTCCCCCCTCGCGGGTGAGGTCCAACTCAGACTGGCCGGGGGCTGCCGGATTTTGTTTTACGCTGAAACGGGCGCCATACTCGATGAGTTCAGCGATGCGGGCTGGACCGTCTTGGACGATGGTTCGGACAACAGACTCCTTGCAAAGGCCGGCCCCCGCCACCAACGTGTCGCGCACGTGCTCCTCAAAACTGTCCTCGCGACTCATCACCGAGGCGATGCCCCCTTGGGCATAGTTGGTGTTGGACTCGGCCCGGTTTTTTTTGGTCACCACGGCCACCTTGCCCGCGCCGGCCACCTTGAGGGCAAAAAACAGGCCGGCAATACCGCTGCCAATCACCAAAAAATCGTATGATTTGATTTCACTCATAGCCGAACTGGCTTTCACACTTACTCCTTTGGGACGACAATCCCAAGCAATTTCTAGAGAACCTTGTGCCATGCACGCCCGATGGTGAGCGTTGGCTCCCGTTTGGATTACCGGAACTGCCGGACGGACTTTTCAACGACGTGGGGCGGAAGATTTGGATTCGGGCGGTTGTTTCACCAGACGCAAGCTGGATACATCAAACCAAGCCTCGCCGCCTTTGGAGCGCAATTCGCACACCAGCTCGACTTCTTCCCATTCCAGGGCCACCTCGAAATCATACGTCAGCAGGCGCCAGTCTGATGTGCCGTCGAGCTGGTTTTTGCGCGGGGGCTTGCCGTTGGCCCGTAATCCTGCGCCTGCACCCAGGGAGGATGAAGTAGGCTGCACGTTGGCCGTTCGTACCCGTCCCTCAAATCGGTAGCGGCCTGCGGGCAGGTTGACCCGGCTGCGGAATGAGGGCGCTCCGCCATGGCCGCCGCGGATGTAGAGGGTCGCCGGTTGACGCAGGATTTTCAAATCGGCCCCTCCTTCGTAGATGGGGGTCCATTGAGTAACCGGGCAAGTCCCCTCCTTGTCGAAGCGGGCCTGGCGTTGGGCAAGTTCCAAGGCCTGTTTGCGGGCTGTTTCACTGCGTGTGGCCAGGGCTTGCAACAAGGCGCGATGGCGCGCTTCCACATCGCGCAATGTCCGGGTGTCGTCAATGGCCTTGAGGGCCTCTTTGATACGGTAGGCCGTTTGATTGACGCGGTTGGTAAGGTCGGCCAATCGAAAAATGTTGGTGGCGATGAAGCAGGAACGCTGCAAAAACATCTGGCGCGCCTGGGGTGTCTGCAAGACAGCCTTCGTCACCAGACCATTTTCGCCCGGATCAAAGATGGAATGTCCAGCCTCGCGGAACAACTGATCCAAATCGTTGGGGAAAAAAACCAGCCGCCCTGTGTCCGGTTCGGCATAGATGCGGAAATTGTTGCGGTTCCGGCTGTAACCGTCCCAATGCGCAGCCAGCGCTTCGATGGCCATCATGGAGACAAACCGTTCCAAATCCACTGTTTTGCGCAATTTTTCCCAGCGCAATTCCGGATTAGGCTCCTGACATGCCTCAACGGCGGCTTTCAAATCGGCTTTGTTGGGCAGGCCGTTGCCGAAGTCCAACGTCAGCTCTTGATTGATGTCGCGTCCGGGCTTGATGTCGTACATGTTTCCGGTGGCGGGTCGGAAATATCGCTCCAGAAAGTCCTCGTGAAAATCCTCTTTGAGCACATACAGGCCAAGCATGCGCCCGTTCAGTTTCACCACGGCATGACCGGTGCGGGGTGATGGAACACCGGCCAAACGAAATAAATAACCGCAAACTTTCTCATTCAGATAACTCGGATCCTGCACTGAATTGTTCAACATGACTTTGCGCAACCCGTGGAAGCGCTGGTCAGGGGTGTATCGGCTGAAATGGAGCATCATGCCGGGTTTGCTGTCCACGGGCCGGAAGCTTCCCGCCGCGCCTTTCAGATGGAGCGCCACATTGAGATAAACCTTGCCGCCCTCTTTGACGGTGGCGCTGACATTGCGTCGGGGTTCACGGCGGAGGCTCTCATAAGCTTCGCGGCTGACCTCAATTTCAATGAAGGGCACGGGGCCGTTGGTGAACAAATCCCTGCCGGGGCGGGCCAATTCATCCGGATCCAACACCAACGGCGCAACCTCGGACGTGGCTGCGTTCAGCAGGGTGCAACACAAACACAACCAGGCACAAAGCCGTTTTGTTTTAGAAAAGGACACCACAATCAATGGACGCACAAAGGGGGCTTGCTCTTCAATTTTGACTTTGCGGGGAGGGGTTATGGATGTACATGCTTGGCGCATGAATCTTATGAATCATGTGCGATGGTTGGCGGGTGCTCTGGTGTTGGTATGGCTGGCCCCTGCCTTGCCGGTGGGGGGAGCATCGGCAACTGAGGAAGGGGAGTTGTTGTTCACGTCCTTTCGCGGCAATGGGGAGGATGGGTTGCATCTGTTGCACAGCAAGGATGGTTACACGTGGACGGCATTGAAGAATGACCAGACGTTTTTACGTCCGCAGGTGGGGGGGAAGTTGATGCGGGATCCATCGCTGGCGCTGGGGCCGGATGGAACGTTTCATCTGGTCTGGACTACAGCATGGAACAAGCACGGGGCCGGTTATGCATCTTCGAAGGATTTAATTCAATGGTCGGAGCAGAGATTGTTGGACGTAATGGCGCACGAGCCGCAAACGCGCAATGTCTGGGCGCCGGAGCTCTTTTATGATGAAGCGGAGCAGCAGTGGCTCATAGTATGGTCGAGCACGATACCCGGGCGGTTTCCGGCGACGGAAAAGGCGGGAGATGATGGATACAATCACAGGTTGTATTACACGACGACGCGGGATTTTGCGACACTGGCACCGACGCGATTGTTGTATGACCCGGGTTTCAACTGCATTGACGCGGTGCTTTTCCGGGATGGGCAGCGGTATGGCATGGTGTTGAAGGATGAAACGCGGCATCCGCCGGCAAAGAATCTGCGGCTGGCGTGGAGCACAAAGGCAACGGGGCCGTATGGACCGGCCTCGCCCCCGATTACGGGGGCGTATTGGGCTGAGGGGCCGACGGTCATCAAAATCGGCGGGAAATGGTTTGTGTATTTTGACCGATATACCGAGCACCGGTATGGAGTCGTGACTTCGACGGATTTGAAGACGTGGACCGATGAATCGGACAAGGTGCGATTTCCCAAGGGCCATCGCCACGGGACGGTGTTGCGGGTGCCTCGGGCGGTAATGGATCGTTTGTTGCAGGAGCGTTGACCGGCAAAAAGGGGGTTATCTGTGCCCAAATGGGCAAAGTTCATTCTGGCTTGGTTGCTATTGCCGTTTTGCGCGGGGGCCGCGGTGACATTGTGGCGGGTGGCGCGGGCTGCGGGTGGCGCAGACACGGTGTGGGTGCCGATGCTGGCGGGGGCGGCCTGTTGGGTGGTGATTTACCTGCTGCTGCCGCGGCCCATGTGGCTGTATGTGTTTGGCCATGAGCTGACGCATGCATTGTGGACGTGGTTGTTTGGCGGGCGCGTAAAACGCTTCAAGGCCGGCTCGGAGGGCGGGCATGTCGTGGTCACAAAGCACAATTTTCTGATTGTGCTGGCGCCGTATTTTTTTCCGTTGTATGCGGCGCTGGTGGCGGTGGTGTTCGCCGCGGGACATCTGATTTGGGACTGGAGCGGAGCGCGGCCGTGGTTTCATCTGATCTTGGGCGCTGCGTATGCTTTCCACGTTACGTTGACAGGGCATGTGTTGCAGACGCGCCAGTCAGACATCACGTCGCAAGGTTACTTTTTCAGTGCGGTGGTGATTTTTCTGGGCAACGCGCTGGTATTGATGATGGCGCTGCCGCTGTTGGCGGGGCAAAGCGTGTTGCGCGCACTGGGCTGGTGGTTGCGAAGCAGTGGCGAGGTGTGCTTGAAGTTGAGTCAGTGGTTTTGATTTGGCGGGCGCAGCGTCTTGTGTGGTGCGCGCGATGAAGTGAAGTTTTTTTTTCTTCAAATTTTTTTTCACAATTTTTGCGGAGGACTGTTGACGAAACGGTGAATGCATGTCATATAAATGACATGACACACCATCAGCAGCCTGTGCAGCGCATGCCACAGAGCGGAAGGTGGTTTGTCGTTTCAGGTTCCTCTGTCAGCACTCAAGGATGCGTGGTTTTCTCTCCTCTCTCTCCGATGGATGCAAGTTTGCACGGAAAGGAGGTGAAACACGATGGCCGATAAGAAGGCGAAGAAAGCGCCTGCCAAGAAAAAGGCAGCGCCGAAGAAGAAGAAATAACCCAAACCTTTAACCCAACAAGCCAGAGTTACATGGGATTGGAAAAACCGAGGTCCATTTAACTCTGGCTTTTGTATTTGGTAAATGGATTGAAGAAATGGGCGACTTCTTGAATCCAATAAACATGGCAACGGCACCGGTAATTCGAAGTGATGCCACGGCGATTCATTGAGAGGGAAGGCATGATGCAAGAGTTGGACCAGAGGCTTGTGCCCACGCCGCCGCCGCGCAAACGGGTGGCGTTGATCGTGGAAACATCGGTGGTATATGGCCGCCAGATTTTGAGCGGCATAGCGCGATATTTGCGAGCTAGACGCGGATGGTCCGTTTACTTGGAGGAGCGCGAACTGGGCGCTCCCCCACCGGAATGGCTTGCCCAGTGGGACGGCGACGGCGTGATTTGCCGTTCCACCACACCGGAATGGGCTGAGATTTTCCGGCAACGCGGCTTGCCCGTGGTGGATTTGAACGACCAGCATTTGGACTTGGGGCTGCCCCGGGTGGCCTCGGACATGAAGGCCTTGGGGCGTTTGGGGGCGCGGCATCTGCGCAAGCGCGGCTTCAAGCACCTGGCCTATTGCGGATTTTTTGGAGAGACATGGTCCGCACAGCGGCGGGAGGGATTTATGGAAGGTGCGGAGATGGCCATTCCGCCGGCTCATGTGTATGAGTCACGATGGATGCGGTTGCGGCAGCGACCTTACGAGGAGGAGCTTCAATACATTGCGCTTTGGCTGCGGACATTGCCCCGGCCTGTAGGCATCATGGCCTGCAATGATGTGCGGGCCCGGCATGTATTGGATGCCTGCCGTTTTCTGGGCTTGCTGGTGCCGGACGAGGTGGCGGTGGTGGGCGTGGACAACGCGGAGACCTTCTGCGAATTGTGCGATCCTCCGCTGTCAAGCGTGCTGCCCGATGCCGGGCGCATCGGGGAGGAGGCCGCCGCGCTGTTGGACCGTTTGATGGCCGGGGAGGCGCCGCCGCCGCATCCGTTGCTGATTCCACCGTTGGGCGTGGTGAGCCGCAGGTCCACGGATGCATGGGCGGTGGATGACCCCTTGGTGGCACGGGCGGTGCATTTTATTCGTGAGCACGCCTGCGAGGGCATTCGCGTCTGGGATGTGGTCAAGCATTTAAATTGTTCGCGGGCGTGGCTTGAACGGAGTTTCCGGGAATATTTGGGACATTCGCCAAATGACCACATTCGGAAGGTGCAACTTCAACGGGCCCGCGAACTGTTGCTTAGCACGGATTGGACACTTCCGCACATTGCAGCCGCGGTGGGCTTCAAACATTCGGTATATATGTGCAGCTTGTTCTCCAAGGCGTATGGTTGTACGCCAGCCCGCTACCGGCGCATACATCAGCGGCAATCTCCCGAACCTGTGGTGGAAGTACGGACAAGAATTGCGGAGCAAGCAGCCTCCCCAGAATAATCCCAACTTCGTCATGAAGGGTCCTGCACGTGGATAAGGCAGGCTTCGAGAAATCAGATGGGCTGCTTGCCCAGCACTTCACGCACAACCAAACCCAATTTGCGGGGCGTAAATGGTTTTTGTAAAAACACCCTGTCTTTGAAAAGCTCGGGTTTGACTTCCGGGGATTCTCCCGGGTAACCGCTCATGAAAATAATTTTGAGCTTGGGGTCCATCTCGAGTAATTGGACGGCCAATTCGTCACCTCGCAAATTTCCGGGCATGATGATGTCTGTGATGACCAAATGAATGTGTGAGCGTTTTTCCTGAAATATTTTCAGGGCTTCGTCCCCGTGGCTGGCAGGCAGCACGGTGTAACCAAGTCGGCGCAGGGCCTTGGCAGTAATTTCGCGCACGTTGGTTTCATCCTCGACCAGCAGGATGGTTTCAGTTCCACCAGGGGTGGGGGTTTCCATTTGCGGTGGAACCGGACCCAGCAGGCACCGGGAGGAGGGAAAGTAGAGGAAGAAGGTGGTGCCCTCCCCGGGCTTGCTTTCCAGGTGAATAGCTCCGTGGAGGTCTTTGACAGCGTCTCGAACGACATTCAATCCCAAGCCCGTTCCATGGCCGACCACTTTGGTTGTGAAGAAGGGCGTGAAAATCTGCGAGACAAGTTCGGGTGTCATGCCGCATCCTGTGTCTTGTACAGTGAGCAAAATATAAGGTCCTTTTTCAGGCAGTTTTTCGGCATACGTCAGTGGCCCATGATGTTCGACATGGGAAATTTTCAACGTCAGCTTGCCTCCTCTAGGCATGGCGTCCCGTGCATTCAAGGATAGGTTCATAATCACCTGAACCAACCTGCTTCGATCACCGTGCATCCACGCCCCCGCCGGGGACAATTGAATGTTGAGTTGGATTTGTTCGCCAATGGTGCGGCGCAACATTTTGCAGGTATCTGCCACCACTTCATTCAAATCCAACTCCTCCCATTGCACCGGCTGTTTGCGCCCAAAACCAAGCAATTGGCCGGTGAGGTTGGAGCCCAGTTTCGCAGCATTCAATATTTCGAGGACGTCCGTTCTCAGACTTTCGGGCAGCGCCGGGTCCTCTTTCATCATATCCGCACTGATGCCAATGGTGGTCAGGATGTTGTTGAAGTCGTGCGCCACACTGTTGGCAATCAAACCGAATATTTCCATTTTTTGAGCTTGGCGCAATTCCTCCTGCATTGCCTTGCGTGCGGTGTTGTCTTCGAAAATCCCCACTACCTTTACGATTTGCCCCTGGCTGTTGCGCACAGGTGAAAGGACGAAATCGGCCTCAAACGATTGCCCCGATGGACTGCGGACCAACAATTCACCGCGCCAAACCTTGCCGGCATGGAGGGTCTCCAGCACATCTTCCATCCCTCTGGCAAGGCTTTGCGTGCTTTGAGGGAGAGGGAGAAAAAAGTCCTCCCAGTTTTTCTGCATAACGCTTTCCCGCGGCATCTGTATCCGCTGAGTAAACGCGGAATTGACCCATTCAATAAAGCCTGTTGGCTCGGCAAGAAAGATGCACGAGGCGCTGGCTTCCAAAGCGCTGATGAGCATTTGCTCGCGTTCCATGGCTTCGCGCTGGGCGGTGAGATCGAGGCAAAAACCGATGCAACCTTGGAATTGGCCCTGATGGTCAAAAACCGGCACCGCCTCTTCGTACAACCAACAGTAGCGCCCGTCGTGACGCAACAAGCGGTACTCCAGTTGCCACGGCTGTTTTTTCTCAAGGGCTTGCCGGAGCGATTCCTGCCGGCGGGGCAGGTCATCGGGATGCACACCCGCCTTCCATCCCTGGGCTTGTTCGTCACCCAGGGAGCGCCCCCGATATTGAAGCCAGCGCTGATTGAAATAATCCAGTTTGCCATCGGCCTGACAGCGCCACACCAGGGCGGGGGCCGATTCCACCAAGGTGCGATAGCGGCTTTCGCTTGCCATCAAGGCGTTGTGGGCCTCCCGTTCGCGGGTTTGATCTCGGAACACCAAAACAACCCCGCGACAGCGGCCTTCGTCGTCCAAAATAGGCGCAGCACTGTCGGCGATGGGTAACTCTTTGCCTTGGCGGTTGAGTAGGACAGTGTGGTTGGCCAGTCCCACCACGCGCCCTTCTTTCAGTACCCGCTGAACCGGATTCTCCACGGGTTGGCGTGAATATTCATTGATGATTCGAAAGACTTCCTCGATGGGGCAGCCGCTCGCTTCGGATTTTGCCCAGCCGGTTAATTCCTCGGCGGTTGGATTCAAGTGTGTGACTCGGCCTTGCAGGTCGGTCGCTATCACCCCATCGGCGATGGAGCGCAGGGTAATGTCCAAATGTTGATTCGTCTGGCGCAGTGCAGCAATCAAACGGTTCAAATTGACCTGATCGGTAAGAATTTTTCCGGCCAGGACCGTCACGACGGGATACACCAGCAGGATGGGGAAGGCTAATTTCTTAAGGGTCTGCCAGCGCACGGCCTCAGGAAGGGCAAATGTCATGCAAAGCAGGGCGACATGCACGACAAAACCGAACCCGAGGAGCTCCCAAGTGGTGGGGGGAGCAGGACGGTTTCGCCACCGATAATGAAACCACAGCCCAACCCCGGCCGAGCTGTAGATGGTCAAGACACCCATGTAAACCCCTGGCCCGCCCAAGCCCGCCCGATAAAGTGTTGGTGCAATCACGCTGATGATTGCCGCTCGCGGTCCGAAGAAAAGGGCGCAAAGACTGAGCATCATGCTGCGCCCGTCAAAAATCAGCCCCGGTTCCAAAACCAGCGGCCGAATCATCGCCACTACCGAGGCCGCACCAAAAAGGCAGCCTTGGATGACGGCTCCCGGTGTTTGTTGGGGCGAAAAACGCCGCCAGGAAAAAGTAGAAACAACAGTCAGCGCCACCAATAAACTCAAATTGAGGATCAAATCCATTGGCATAAATCACCCTTCCTCAAGCATACGCTGCCATGTCCAGCATGGCTTATGTGTGTTCCAGACACCAAACCACCCCTCGGTAACAAAGCGCCTGCAGATGATTGAAGGAATAGTTGGCAAAAATGGAGGATAAAGTCCAGAAAGAACGCCATCAGAGCGCATCCAAGTCCTTGGTGGGACGAAGTTTTTGACTCTTGAACGGGGGGAGGGGGCGGGTTGTGTGCAAGATTTGTCACAATTATTTCATTCATCTTATTCCTTTGGCTTCTTTGGGTAAAAGTGTGGTTGCTGCAAGGGTGGGCTCGTGTTAATGTTAGCGTTGTAACCCACTTTTAGCCCGGCGGAAAATTGCACCTTTGTGCAAGACGATGCTGCAGTGTCGGCAGGCCCCAAGGTTCATGAAGCATGAACCGGAAACTTCAAAATGCGGTGCGTGGGCAATTGGCGGCGGGTGATGTGTGGGGTGGGGTTGCGGCCATGTTGGTGGCGCTTCCGTCGGCCATCGCTTTCGGGCTGGCGATTTACGGCGCCTTGGGCCGGGAGTATCTGGTCCTCGGGGTTGTGGCGGGCATGGTGGGGGCGGCGGTATTGGGCGTGGTTGCAGCGGCCTTGGGCGGAGCCCCCGGTTTGGTGACCGCTCCCTGCGCGCCCGCTGCGGCAGTTTTGGGTGCTCTGGCACTGGAGCTGACGGAGCAGAATGGTTATGAGCCGGCCACCGTCGTGGTGATGTTGGGGTGGGTTGGTTTTCTGGCGGGGTTGATGCAAATTCTTTTTGGGGGGTTGGGTGCGGGCAAGGTCATCAAGTACATCCCTTATCCTGTGGTCAGCGGTTATCTGACTGGTGTCGGGATTTATATTTTTTTGAGTCAATTGCCAAAATTCGCAGGGGTGGCGGGGGCCAAGGGAATGATGGAAGTTTTGGGAAACCCTCAGCGGTGGAGCTGGCCGGCGATTGTCGTGGGGGTGGCAACCATTTTGGGGATGGTGTGCGCCAAACGAGTGACACGGAAAGTGCCCGGGGCCATCGTGGGATTGGCGGCGGGTATGTTGATGTACGGCTTGCTGGCACTGGTTTTACCGGAGCTCCGCATTTTTGGCGCGGGCAACTCCTTAATCATCGGGCCATTGTTCGAGGGCGGCGAAGGGGTTTCTGCGGAATGGAAGACGCGTTGGAGCCAATTGGGCGAGGTGCGACTTGGTCAATGGCGCGAGCTGTTGATGCCGGCGCTGACGTTGGCGGTGTTGCTGTCCATTGACACCCTGAAAACATGCGTGGTGATGGACACCTTGACGAGGCGGCGTCACGATTCCAACCGCGAACTCATGGGTCAGGGCACCGCCAACGCGTTGTCGGCGCTGGCGGGCGGTTTGCCCGGGGCGGGGACGATGGGGGCCACCCTGGTGAACTTAAACAGCGGCGGGCGGAGCCGCATGAGCGGCGTCTGTACCGGTGTGGCGGCGGTGGCGGCGGTGTTGATCTTGCGCAATGCCGTGGGCTGGATTCCGATTGCCGCGCTGGCAGGCATCTTGATGGTCGTGGCGTGCCGGATGATGGACTGGTCGAGTTTCCACCTGTTGCGCCAGCGCTCGACCGTCCTGGATTTTGCGGTGATTGGCGCGGTGGCGGTGGTGGCACAGTTCAACTTGATTGCTGCGACCGGCGCGGGCCTGGGACTGGCCATGTTGCTGTTCATCCGTGAGCAGATGCGGGGGACGGTGATACGGCGAAAAATCCATGGCCACCAAATTTCTTCCAAGCAATACCGGCTGCCCGCCGAAAAGGAATGTCTGTTGCAGTACGGGCATTTGACGACAGTGTGCGAGTTGCAGGGGAGTTTGTTTTTCGGGAACACCGACCGCCTCTTCACAGAATTGGAGGCCGATTTGAAGATGAGCCGCCGCGTGATTTTGGACTTTCGGCGGGTGCAGTCGGTGGACTTCACCGCCGCGCACATGTTGGAACAGATGGCGGTCACACTTGCCGAACGGGGCGGACAGCTCGCCTTCAGCGGTGTGCCGGAGCATCTGCCCACCGGCCAGGATTTGCGGATGTACCTGGCGCAAGTGGGTGTGGTGGGGCCGGCCCATCCGGTGGAATTGTTTGACTCCTTGGATGCTGCATTGGAATGGGCCGAGAATGCCATCCTGGCCGAGCAGAAACTGCTCGCAGCCGGTCATGAACCCCCTTTGGAACTGCCGGAAATTGAGTTGTTGCGGGAGTTTGAGCAGGACCAAACCCTGGGCGTGTTCAGTCAATGTGTGGAACAACGAACCTGCACGCCCGGAGAGGTGATTTTTCGTCAGGGGCAGGAGGGGGATGAATTGTTTCTGATTCGGCAGGGGTTGGTCCGAATAACCCTGCCTCTGGAGGGTGGCCGGGAGCATGTGCTGGCCACTTTTGGCCGGGGCAATTTTTTCGGAGAGGTGGCGTTTTTGGACCGTGGCACGCGCTCGGCCACCGCGGTGTCGGCGGCACCCACACAACTTTACGTCATCTCGCGGCGGAAGTTCGATGAATTGTCGCGGGCGCATCCGGTGTTGGGCGTAAAATTGTTTGCCCGGTTGGCGCGGGGTTTGGCCATCCGGCTGCGATACACTGACGCGGAGCTGCGGGCATTGAAGGAGGCTTAGAGAAACAACTTGCAACTACAGGAAAGCGCCCCCGAATCCGGGCAGTCCTTCGGGCTTGCCGTGGCCGCAGGCGGCGGGCAAAGTAACCTCATGAACTCTGACTGGGCGGCACAACAACTGCATACCATTCGCACGTTGATGGAACGGTCGGCCTTGTACCGGCGCGCACTGGCACCGGTGATGACGTTGACGGGCGTGCTGGGGCTGGCCGCAGGTGGTTTGGGTTGGGGCATGGGCGTCAAAAATCCCCTGCATTTTACACTGTTTTGGGCCGCCACGGCGTTGGTGGCGGTGGTGGGGATGAGCTTGTTAATCCGCCGCCAGGCGTTCAAGGCGGCAGAGCCGTTTTGGTCGCCTCCCATGCGGCGCGTGGCACAGGCGGTCAGTTTGCCGGCGTTGTCGGCGGTTGTGCTAAGTTTGCTTTTCTGCCTGACCGAGCCTGAACCGGGCAGCGTGTACGAATTAATGTTGGTCTGGCTGTTGCTATACGGTTTGGCGTTGAATGCTGCGGGCTTTTTCATGCGCCGGGGCATCCGCTTATTTGGGTGGTTGATGGCATTAACAGGGCTTGGATTGGGCGGTTACTTTCTGCTTGCAGGTCCGCCTGCTGGTGGGGAGGCGGCGAATGGATGGATGGGGGCGTTGTTTGGGGGGCCGCATCTGGCTTACGGCATTTATCTTTATTTTACGGAATCCAAAACCTCCTGAGGCATGGACCCGGAAGCATTCCGCCAACTGGATCGTGTGATCCATGAAAAAGGGCGGCTGGCCATCATGTCCCTGTTGGCGGCCAGTCCGGAGCTTTCTTTCACGGATTTGCGGGCTCTGTTGCAAATGACCGACGGCAACCTGACCACGCACCTGCGCACCTTGCAAGAAGCCGGCTACGTCCAAGTCACCAAGAGCACTTTCAACAAACGCCCCCTCACCACCGTGACACTTTCAGAAGCCGGCCGGCGCGCTTTTACTGAATATCTGGCGGTGTTGGAAAAAATCCTTCAGGACACCCGAGCCGCCACGGACAAGCACGATGTCCCCGATTACAAGGGCCGCACCTCGTGATATTCCTGTAATGTCTTGACCTGGAAACCGCTCTTCTTCAGCGCCGCAATGCCCAACGCCGCCGCTTTGGCACCGCCGAGTGTCGTCATAATCGGGGTCCCCGTGTAAACGGCGGTGGTGCGGATTTTGATTTCATCGGCGCGCGGCACCTGGCCTGATGGCGTGTTGATGACCAGTTGGATCTCCCGGTTTTTCAGCATGTCCACCGAATTGGGCCGACCCTCGCTCAATTTGAAAACGGTGTTGACCGGCAACCCGGCCTTGCGGATGGCGGCAGCGGTGCCGTGGGTGGCCACCAACTCGAAGCCCAGCTCCACAAATTGCCGGGCAATCGGCGCGATGTGCGGTTTGTCCGCATCGCTCACGCTGATAAAGACACGGCCCGAGGTCGGCAACGGCGAGCCGGCCGCCATTTGGGATTTTGCATACGCAATTCCAAGGTCCGCATCCAACCCCATCACTTCACCGGTGGAGCGCATTTCCGGTGAAAGCAGGATGTCCTGTCCGTGGAATCGGTTGAAAGGAAACACCGACTCCTTGACCGCCCAATACGCAGGGCGGATTTCTTCGGTGAAACCCAATTCATCCAATGTCTTGCCGGCCATGACCTTGGCGGCGAGTTTGGCCAGGGGCACGCCGATGGCCTTGCTTACAAAGGGAACCGTGCGGGAAGCGCGGGGGTTGACTTCGAGCACATAGACCCGGCCATCTTTTACCGCGTATTGCACATTCATCAAACCGGCCACGCGGAGCTCACGCGCCATGGCATGAGTGTACTGGCGGATGGTGGCGATGGTCTCTTCCGAAAGAGTGTGCGGCGGCAGCACCATCGCGGCATCGCCCGAGTGCACACCCGCAAACTCGATGTGTTCAAGCATGCCGCCAATCACCACCCGCCCCTGATCGGCATTTGGGTACAACCCAACATCGGCAATGCAATCCACGTCCACCTCGATGGCATCCTCCAAAAACTTGTCCACCAAAACCGGCCGCTCAGGCGAGGCTTCCACGGCGAAGCGCATGTAGTGCGCCAGCTCGGCGTCGGAATAGACAATCTGCATGGCGCGTCCTCCGAGCACGAAGGAGGGGCGGACGAGCACCGGATAACCCAGCTCGCGCGAGACGGCCAGGGCCTCAGCCTCGTTGGTGGCGATGCCATTGGGCGGCTGCGGAATGTCCAATTTCCGCAACATGGCCGCAAAAAGCTTGCGGTCTTCGGCAATTTCAATGCTTTGCGGCGAGGTGCCGATGATGTTGACGCCGTTGCGCTGCAAACCCAGTGCAAGGTTCAACGGTGTCTGGCCGCCAAACTGCGCAATCGCCCCCTGGCACTGCTCCCGATGGTAGATGTGGAGCACGTCCTCCAAGGTCAGCGGTTCAAAGTACAGACGATCGCTGGTGTCGTAATCAGTCGAAACTGTCTCAGGGTTGGAGTTGACCATGATCGTTTCAAAACCGATTTCCTTGAGTGCGAAGGCTGCGTGGACGCAACAATAATCAAACTCAATACCCTGCCCGATGCGGTTGGGCCCGCCGCCCAAAATCATGATTTTCGGCCGGTTGCCTGGTTTGACCTCGTCGTCCCCCCGGTCGTAGGTCGAGTAATAGTAAGGCGTGTAGGCCTCAAACTCAGCAGCGCAGGTGTCCACCAACCGGTAAGAGGGTTTCAATCCATGTGCCAAACGCCAGTTGCGCACGGCTTCCTCGGTCTGGCCGGTCAAGTGGGCAATTTGGCGGTCGGAGAATCCGAGCGCCTTGGCACGGATGATCAGTTCAGCATTCATTGGCAGAGCAGTGCGGTGGCACCCGCAAAATCCCGGAAATAAAACCGGCTTGGAGGCGGTTTGTCCAGTGTTTTAGTGGCGAAATTTTTCCGGGGAATTGGCAGGGGTGAACCGGCCCTTGCACTTGCCAACTTCAAGCCACGATTGGCCGTTTTGAGGCTCAAATACCTGTCACCATTGGCGCAAGCGGAAAAATTGGATTGGGGGCATTTGAGACGGCATGGAGAAGCTGGCGCCAACATCCGGCTCCGGCGGACGCAGCGGTTGCCATGGACCGAGCAGGGAGGGCGCCCATTCCAACTGAAACGCCTGCCCATCGCCATCCCATTCGAAGGAAAGTGTCCCCTCGGTGCGGTTCCAGCGGATGTCCAGTAATCGCGGAGGTGCCGCCGGTGGGGTTCGTTCATCGGTAATCACATGCAGGGCGTCGAGTCCGAAGTCCGCGAGGTCTTCCAAAGGTTGGAAGGGGGAAAGCAAATCGAGATTGCGGAATACGATATAGCCCCACGTGCTCAAGATGTCTCCTTCTTGAATCGGGCCAAGCGTTGCATCATCAAAACGGTTTTCGGTGGAAAACCATATTTCACCGTGCGGCCATACGTACACCGCGTCAAGGCCCACTTCGTCTGGCGCGGTGGTTTTGAAGGGTGCCATCAGTTGCTCGATGGTCCGGTAAATTTGCCCATTTTCTGTGAGCAAATCCCCGGCCCGGATGAACCGGCCAAGGGATTGAGAGAAAAAGCCGTTTCGAATGCTGAAGACCCGGCCGCCTTCAGGCAGGCGGGCCACGGCATCAAGTCCCGCGTTGGGGGTGGGGGGCATGGGAACGAATGGGGCCAGCCATTGGGAATAAGTTTTAACGACGTGCCCTTTGCTCGATAAAAGGTCGCCGTGGTACATCGGTCCCTGGGTTTCGCTGAAAACGTCTTCGGCGAGCGAAAACTGGATGTCGCCTTTGGGGCCCAAATCCACGGCGTCCACATTGTATTCACCTATCATAGGCATGAAACCGAGCCGGCCAATGAGGTCACCGTGGCGTCGCACGATGCGACCCGAGGCGGAGAGGAGGTCCCCTCGTGTGCCGTTGATGCCTCGGGCACCGGTGAAGTTGTGTCGTGTGGAAAACCAGATCTCACGCGCCGGCACGGCCAAAAGGTACAGGTGATAAACTTCGAAGGCGCTGCCGCGGGTATCAGTCAAGGAGATGTCGAGAACAGGGAAAGATTTCGGGAGGTTGGAAAAGTCATTGGTGAAATCGAGGGAAAAGGTGGTGGGCGGGGTGCCCTCGACGCTAATTTCCAATTCGAGCGTCATCTGCTGTTTCGGAGGCTCGGCCACTGGGGTGATGAGCCGCCATTGTCCGCTACCGGTGAGGCGTCGGGTGGGATTCTGAGGATCGCCCGTATAAAAAGCCAAGTTCTCCACAGCCCAGACTTGTCCCTGAAAGTTGCTGGTCATGAGGCGCATGTCAAAACCTCCGCGCAACGCCTCGGGGATCGAGGGGCGTCCGCACATGGGGCAATCCACCACCAAGGTGGATGGCCCGACGAGGGAGTAGCGCCAAAGGGGGACCGCGCTGGTGGAGGGTTGGGCGGCGCAGGTCCAAACCAGACCCAAAGCCCAAAGCGCTCCAAAAAGTTGGCAGGCTTTCATGGCTTGAACGTTGTTGGTCTCCGGCGGTACTGCCAAAAATACTTGGGCAGTCCGTCCGTGGGAGGCCCATCATTAAATATGTCACTCCGCCGCCCCTGTTTCAAGCGCGCACACGAAGCCAAAAAATGCTCTTGCGCAGGCGGCAGAGGAATGGGTTGATGCAGCGGCCGCTCTTTATTTGATTGCCGGTTTCGAGAAGCGAAGCCAGACGCCGTAGTTGACCTCGGTTTGGTCGGCGTGTGGGCGGATAATTTCAAAATCGGTGACGCCGAGGTTTTGCATCATGTTGCGCCACGAGGCAACGGTTTGCTCAAGGTTGTAACGCGGTTCATTGGGGCCTTGATTTTTTCGCACGTTGCGCGCCACCTCCAGAGGCATGTTGGGGGGAAAACCGCGTCCGATAAAGGCCTGTCCGCCGGGCTTGAGAACGCGGAGGATTTCCGCCAGCGCCTTCTGGGGTTCGGCCCAAAACGGGATGGAACCGCGCGAAACGATGATATTGGCGTAATGGTCGCGGAAGGGGAGGTGGTGAGCGTCGGCAAAGACCATGCCGACGCGCCCGGCGCAGTCATTGGTCAAAGCACGGGCAAAAAAGGCAGGAGCATGAAAGGTGTTGATGTCGGTATTGATCCAATAAAAGCGTGGTGTGCGGCGGCTGAGTTCGAGGCTCAAGGAGCCGGGGCCACCACCGATGTCTAAACCGATGCCCCCTTTGTTGGCCAGTTGAAAACGCTCCACCAGCCAATCTGCAAGGTAGGGATAAACCGGCGCCAAGGCACGCTCGCCTATTTCTTTCATGCGCGTCGCGGCGGCGGGTGTGTACTGATCAAAGTCCGGCGCTGTGAGAGGTGAAGAATCAGCGGCGTAAAGTCCGATGCTCAGCGCCAAGAAATGAAGACAGGTTGTGCTGAAAAGGAAATGAGTGTTCATGGTTCAAGGTTCCAAGCGCCATTCCAACGTGAGATGAAAGTCAGCGGAGGTGGGTTTGCCGTTGCGGCGTGCGGGTTCGAAACGGAGGGAGCGGGCAACATTACGGGCCGCCTGTTCGAAGACGCCGGCAGGTTCGCTGGCAACCAGGCGGATTTGCGCCACTCGCCCCCGTTCGTCCAGTTGCAATTCTAGATGGGTGACGCCGGTGATGGAATGACTGCGCGCCGAGTATGGATAAAACTTTTTGAGATCGGCAGGATGACGGAGGCGCGGCGCGGCATAACCGCCTGCGGTAGCTTGCTGCAATTCACCGCCACCGCCCGCCCCGGATGGCTGGACTGCCAGCCCCCCAGACAGAGCGACGCTTCGAGCAGAGGGGACGGGGGAGGCTGTTGCAGCGGTGGGGGAGGGGAGGCCGGGCGCTGTCATTGTGGGTGCAGCGGCGGCAGGGAGGGGGACAGCGGGCACCAATGTGGATTGCGGAATTACGGGCTCTGCCAATGCCGGAGGTGGTGGCGGTGGTGTAATGGAAACAGGCGCGGGATTGTCCGCAGGCGTTACACGAGCGGCTGCTGGCACCTCAGTGGTAGGAGGCGGAAGGGCAGGCGTTTGGGGAGCGGGTTCATCGCTTTCGGGGGTTACTATGACCTGCGGTGATGATGCGGGTGCCGATGCTGCATCAGCGTTGTCTTCCCCGGCCATTACCACCAACGTCATGGAAAGTCGGGGAGGTTGCATGGCCGATGGATCAAGTTCACGCAGCCATGTGGTTACGGGTGAGGTGCGGCCACTAATAAATGCAAAATACACCGCAGCGATGAGCGCGTGAACCGTCAACGAAATCGTCAATGGCCACAGCAACGCCCGCAACCATGGGTCGCCCGCCCATGCTTTGTGCAGGAGCGGCGGCCACCATGCCGGCGGAAAGTTCATGACGCCTTCATGGTTCGACGCATTTCTGGCGCAGAAGCCTTGACTAAAACACAAGGCTCAACCCGCCTTTGACCATCAAACCATATTGCGGATAACCAGCAACGGTGGAGTACTCTTCGTCTGTAAGGTTCTCCACCGCAAAATAAAGGCGGTGTTGCCGCTGGCGGCCCAGGTAAAAGTGAAGCGATGCGCTCAAGTCCACAAAATCCCCCAAATCCACCGCAGGCCTTCCTGCCGGAAGGAAGCGTTCGTTTTCATACAATCCAACATGCTTGGCCAGTAGGATGGTCTCAAGCCGGCCATACAAATAAGAGGCGCCGCCCCCAAGGATGACCTCGGGCAATTCAGGATCGTGCCGCCAGCCCGCGGTGGTGCGGCGCTCGGTGGTCATTAGGGTGGCATTGAAAAAGAGTTGCAGGCCGAAATCAAAACGGCGTGTGCGCGTTTCCCACTCCAAGCCGTAGCTGCGGGCATCGGCATTTTCATACAAGGCGAAAGGCAGGCCGTTGACGGTGACAGCGGAGTTTTTAAGAAGTGGGGCGTTTTGTTGGTCCACCAAAAAGGCCGTCAAAGTCATTTCACCCAATGAAGGCCATGCGGCTTTAACGCCGACATCATATTTCCAACGAGTTTCGGTTTGGGGACGCTCAAGGGCAGTGTTCAACATGCCGGGCTGACTGTCCAGTTGCCCCCACGTGAAGTTGGCATGAAGAGACCAGATGCCATTCAAGGCGTACTTGGCGCCGAGGCTGACGGTGTGAAGAGGATCGTCCCACTCGTTGACCACGCGGACTGCCGTCAGCCCCGCGGTGGAGCCTTCCACATGAAAGCCGCCAAACTCTTTGATGTACGTCTGGCTCAGCCGGTAACCGGCATTCAGCGTGAGGCGCTCCCATTGGTGTTCATCCAACAACGCCAAAGCGTAAGTGCTCAGGTCTCCTGGGCGCCCTGCATAGAAACGCTTGCCGGTGGGCGTTTCCCAATGGTTGAACATCCCCGAAAGGCGCAGGTGATTACGCTCGGATAGTTGGAAGGTCTGCAACACGCGCGCTCCGTACTCAAGGTCTTTTTCGAGAAAGTCAGGCACACCCGTTTGATGGGTAAAATGACGACGGTTGCCGAAATTGAGGGTGACCTCGGTTGCAGCGGGAATTTCCCAATCAAGCCGGGCTTTGGCCACGAGCAACTGGTAGTCCATTGGGTCGGCGCTTTCACGGCGGGTTTGCAACGACATCATCGCCGGAGGGCGGGCCAACTGCAACTGGCGATCCCCATGCAACGCGTAGCCCATCAAGCTCAGTTGCAAGCGGGGCGAAGCCTGCCATTGAAGACGGCCGTAAATGTCTCCGATGTTTTCCTTGGCGTTCATGTTTTCCGGTCCGTCAGTGTGCCGGTAGCCGATGCCCAAGCCGTACATGCCACCACTGAACGGTGCTCCATGAGTCAGCCGGGTCAGCACCGTGTTCAAAGTGCCGTATTCCGACTGGATTTGCGTTTCCGGTCTCGCATATTGCCGTGGAATAAAATGAATGTTCCCGGCCATTCCGCCCGGGCTCAAGACCATGTCTGCACTGGAGCGGGTCAATTCAATCTGCTCCAAGAAAGCGGGATTCAGGAAAAAGGCGGTCTCCGTGAATTCCCGAAACCAGGCGCCATCCACCAAATGGCCGGGATACGGATAACGCTGACCGCGGACACTGAAGAGCATCTTTTCCTTGCGGCCCCGTGTTTCCGTCCATGCCCCCGGGGTGTATTTCAAAGCATCCAAGGCCGTGGGAGGATTCAAACGCTCCAATTCCTGCCGTCCCACAATCGTGGTGGCAGTTTCCAAACCGGGGGATTCCACGAGCGGACGCAACATCAAATCCCGCGGCGGCAGCGCGGTGAAGAGAGATTGCTCGCCTTGTTCCACCGGCGGCCGCTCGCCCACGATTGTCAGCGTGGCCGTGGCGTTGGTGGCTGGGGACGGGCTGGGGGCTGATGTGGCATCGGCTGCCCAAAGCGAGGGCCCGCCGCCTGTCAGAATTACCAAAGAAATAACATGCGCAGGCAAAGTCCGTGCGATGCGAAACACCCTGCTCATATCTTGCGAGGTTATTTTTTTGCATAAGCCTATGTTATACGTACCCGGCCTGTCAATTAACGATGTTGAATGAAGGCCGTGGGGGGATATGGGTATCCTATCAGGGAATTTGAATGCGTTGGGGCATCAATCCCAAATCGCCGCCGCTCTGGAATTACCATCAAACGGCGTTCATGAAGACCCCCACGGAGGCGGTGTAGCCGTGGAGGTAATTGCGGGGGCCGATGGGGCCGATCTCGCCGTTGCAGAAGAAACCGGTCAGTCCCATGGGGCCGAGGTATTTTTGGACGAGGTTGGCATCGTGATCGGGGGCCCCAAACAACCCTGTGCCCCGGCCATTGCAGGCAAACAAACAGCCGCCGTATAGGGTGTGTGCCTGCCATTGTTCAGTGGCGTGGGTCAGAAGCGCGACCAAGTCTTCGTTGGCAGCTTCGGCGTCGCGGCGTTGGAATTGCATGGTCTGGCCGGTGCGCGGCATGGCCCCGACGGCCAGGGCGCCCGAGTTGGGGTCCCCACCGAGGAGGTTGCGTATTAAAAAGTCCCCGCGTTGGAATTGTTCCACGTATTCATTCACCGCCAATCCAACGAAGAGATTGCCGCGTGCCTTGCGCTGTTCTTCGAGGTCGAGGGCGTGGAAAGTGTCCAACAACACTTTGTAGGCGGGGCGATTGCCGATTTGGCGGATGAAGTTGCGCGTGCTCTGGGTGATGGTCCAGGGTTCGCCGATGGGGGTGCAACCTTGGGAAACCACAGCGCCCAGGCGCACACCACCTCCCACCGAAATAACGACGGCCCCTTCATCATAGACCTCTTGATTCAAATAAACTTGTGTGAATTGCATGGAGGCCGTGCCGCTGGCAAGTCCGCCGATGGTGGGCAGGCCGGGATAGGCTTCATTCCACTGCTTCAGCCACGTCTCGACATCCATGGTGTATGGGTCGGCCATAACCAGCCAACCATTGGTTTGCTCGCGCCCAATGCCCATCTCGGCATACCAATAGTGGCGGTCCTTGGCCTCGAGCACCTGGGCTTGATTGAGGTGAAAACCGCGCAGATTTGCTTCCGGTAAATGATACAAGCCCAACACGGCTCCGGGGGTGTCCTCGTATTCGCGCCCACCGGCAATCAAGCCCAATCCGCTGCATCCGGCCAGGAGCGGAACACGGGCATGCAATTGGATAAGTTCCAGGGCCTCTCCGGCATGCTGTGTCCAATCAGGGCTTAGGAAGACAAGCCCAAGATTGGGCGGGCGGCTTAATTGCGCCCGCAGCTCCTGGGCCCAAGCCGCCAGTCGCAGTTCTTCAAACTGCCCTGGAAAGTAGGCCGAGATGGAATACTCGTTACGCACAATGCAAGATAATCTGTCAGCCCCCAACCGGCAAACAGAAGACAACATTTCCTTGGGCGCCGGCAAAAAGGAATCGAAAAAAAGGTGGCCGCGGCAGCTCTCTTAGAATAAGGTAACCCGCGACACCGTCAAAAAGACTACATGACTGAACACAAGTATTTATCATGATTATGAATACACCGAACACGACACGCAGGCAGTTCCTCAAGACCAGCGCCACCGCCGCCGGTGTGGTGCTTGCAGCGGGGGTCCCCCGTCCGGGCTACACCGCCGAGGATAACACCATTCGCATTGCCCTCATCGGTTGCGGGGGACGCGGCACCGGCGCGGCGCAAAACGCTCTGTCCACCAAGCATGGTCCCGTCCGGTTGGTGGCCTTGGCGGATGTCTTTGAAAACCGGCTGCGCGGCAGCTTCGGCGAATTGAGCCGGCGCTTTGAAAGCCAAACTGATGTCCCGCCCGAACGGCAGTTTGTGGGTTTCGATGCCTACCAAAAGGCCATGGACTGCTTGCGCCCTGGGGATGTGGCCATTTTTGCGACACCGCCGGCCTTTCGTTGGGTGCATTTCCAATATGCCATCCAAAAAGGGCTCAACGTTTTCATGGAGAAACCGGTTACGGTGGATGGGCCAACCAGCAAGCGTATGCTGCAATTGGCGGAGCAGGCCACGGCCAAAGGTTTGAAGGTCGGCGTGGGCCTTATGTCCCGACACAGCCGTGAATTGCAGGAGCTGCAAAAGCGCGTCAGCAACGGTGAGTTGGGCGAAATTATTCTCATGCGCGGTTACCGTATGCACGGGCCGGTTGGGTTCTTCTCTTCCCTGCCCAAACCGCCCAACATCTCGGATCTGCGCTACCAGGTGCAGCGTTTCCATAGTTTCCTCTGGGCCAGCGGCGGCAATTTCAGCGACTTCTACATCCACATCATTGACCACCTGTCGTGGATGAAAGGCTCCTGGCCGGTGCGCGCCCAAGGTTTGGGCGGACGCCACTACCGCCAAAGCCCCGAAGGCCAAACTTATGTGGACCAGAACTTTGATACCTACTCGGTGGAATACACCTTCGCCGATGGCACCAAGTTCTATTTCGATGGCCGTTGCATGACGGGCTGCCGCGATCAATACAACAGCTTCCTCCACGGCTCCAAAGGCATGGCCATTGCTTCCCGCTCCGGCGATTGCGGCGGGCCTTCGGCCATTTACAGCACCCAAAGCCCCAGCCGTGCCAGCCAGGTTTGGGTGTCCAAGGCGCCGCCGGGCGAGGGCGACCCCTACCAAAACGAATGGAATGACCTCATGGCCGCTATTCGCAACAATCAGCCTTACAACGAGGCCAAATACGGAATCGAAGCCAGTCTCGTCACGAGCATGGGCCGCATGGCCGCCCATACGGGACAAGAGATCACTTACGAGGAAATCCTCAACGGTGACCACGAGTTTGCCCCCGGCTTGGACAAATTGACCGAGGACACCCCGGCCCCGCTCAAGGCCGATGCTCAAGGCCGCTATCCGGTGCCCGAGCCCGGCCGCAAAGGCAAACGCGAATATTAATATCAAACCACGGCAAGCGTTCCCGAAGACGCTTGTCACCGGTAATCTCCACGCGCCGATGGATGAAGTTGCTTCGTTCATCGGCGCTTTTCTTTGTCATTTGGGATGCTTGATTTCCGCAATCAATCTGGATTAATGGGCGCGGCGCCGGTGGCGTTTTCAAGATGCAAAGTCATACAATGTTGGCAATGGTTTGGCGGGTGATGGCCCTCTTGGGTTTGGTTTGCTCTCCCCAAATCGCATTTTGTGCGGATGAAGAAGCGGCATCAGTGGTGGTGGTGTACAACCGCGACGTGCCCGATTCCCGGCGAGTGGCCGAGCATTATGCCGCTCGTAGAAATGTGAGCAATGACCGCCTGCTGGGGCTGTCCCTCCCGAAGACCGAGACCATCAGCCGCGCAGAGTTCGAGGAGCAGTTGCGCAAACCATTGTGGCGTTGGTTGACGGAGAATCGCGGGTGGGTCTATGCAAAAACGAACCCGCCCGCGGGCCTGCCCGTTCAGGCCACCATCCGCTACGCTGTGCTCTGCTATGGCGTGCCCGTAAAGATTCGCCCCGAGCCTTCTCTCAATGAGCCTGGAGCATCCGCCTTGCCCCCTGCCTTGCAGCGCAACGAGGCCGCCGTGGACTCGGAGCTGGCCTGCCTGCCGGGAAGCGTCACCAACTACCTTCTCGCCGGGGCCTTGGCCAATCCCTTTTACGCCCAAACCAATGCCGCCACATTAGCCCCCACCAACGGCCTCTTTTTGGTGGCACGTCTGGATGGCCCATCGGCTGACATCGCAATGGGGTTGGTGGACAAGGCGATGGCCGCTGAGACCAACGGCCTTTGGGGACGCGCATATATTGACATACGCCAGATCACCGACACCAATTACATCATGGGCGACCGCTGGCTGGCCACCACCGCCCAAATGCTGTGGCACATGGGTTTTTGGACGGAGATGGACACCAACGCCGCTACCTTTGCGCCCGGTTTTCCCATGAGCCACATCGCCTTTTACGCGGGCTGGTATGACGAGCATGTTTCCGGACCATTCACATTGCCGCAGGTTGAGTTTATGCCCGGAGCTTTCGCGTATCATCTGCACTCGTTCAGTGCCGCGACTGTGCGCAATCCGTTGCAAAATTGGGTTGGCCCACTCCTGGCCAAAGGCGCGACGGCCACCATTGGCTTCGTCGCTGAACCGTATCTGGCGGGCACGTTGGATTTGCCCACCTTTGTCGCAACGTGGCTGGGCCGTGGGACGACGTTCGGCGAAGCCGCCTACATTGCCCAAGCCAACCTTTCCTGGCAAACCACCGTCATCGGCGACCCTCTCTACCGCCCGATGGGCCGACGCCCGGAAGATTTGCATGCCGAGCTCGCCTCCCGCCGCAGTCCGATGCTTGAATGGTCTCATGCCCGCGTGGCGGTGCTGAATCTTGCCACCGGCCTTTCCCCCTTGGAAATCATCCGCTATCTCGAGAACCTCACCAACACCACTTCCAGCGCCGTGCTCACGGAAATGTTGGGAGATTTGTACTGGCAAAACCGCAAGCTTCTCGACGGCCTCTACACTGCGGAAAGTGCCCTCAAACGGGGGCCATCCCCGCAACAAAAAGTGAGACTGCTTCTGAAAATCTCCGACCGTCTTCAACTGCTGCAACGCCTCCCCGCGCGGCTGGAATGCCTTGAAATGTTGGTCAAGGAATTTCCCGACCATCCACGGGCGGCGGAGGCCAAAAAAGAAATCGAGGAATTGAAGGCCAAGCTGTCCAAGCCCCGCGAATAACCGTAGGCCAACGGCGGTTTAGATGAGCCCCTTCTTGCGGAGCATGGCCTCCATGGCCTTGTCCATCATCAAATCGGCCAGGGGGCGCGTGGCTTCATCCAAGGCGGTGTTGGCCGCCTTCAAGCGCGCCGGGTCTCCGGTTTTGGTGCGCGGGTCTTCAGCCCCGAGCACGGCTTCCACTTCCGCCATCGCCTTTTCGATGCGCTCGCGACACTCAGGACTCAACTCCTGTCCGCACTCGGCCAAACCTTTTCGAGTGGCTGTCAGCGTCTCACCGGCCCGCAATTTGGCTTCAATCCATTGCCGGGCGCGCAGGTCATCAAAGGCGTGCTCGATAGATTCCTCCACCATCTTTTGCACTTCAGCATCGTTGACATCCACCACCGACTTGATGTCCACCACCTTTTGGCGGCCGGTTTTAATGTCCCGCGCCAACACATGGAGGATGCCGTTGGCGTCAATTTCAAACTGAACACCCACCCGCGGCACGCCTTTGGGCGCCGGCTCAAATTCAATTTCGAAGCGTCCCAGGCTCCAGTTGTCTGCCGCCCGCTCGCGCTCCCCTTGGAGCACGTGGATGAGCATCGAACGCTGGTTGTCCACGGCGGTGGTGAACATTTCACCTGCCTTGATGGGGATCGTGCTGTTGCGCGGGATGATGACATTCATCAACCCTCCAAAAGTTTCAATCCCCAAGGACAACGGCGTGACATCCAACAACAAAACATTCTGAAAACCGCCGCTCAAAATTTCTGCCTGAATGGCAGCCCCCAAGGCCACGGCTTCATCCGGGTTTTGCGAGGTATTGAGTTGGGGCCCCTTTTTGGCCGGTGTCTCCTCGCTGAGCGGCAGGTTGCCGCGGGCTTCGGCAAATTCCTCGTTCACACATCCAAACCACTCGGCAACCAACCGCCGCACCAGCGGCATGCGCGTTTGCCCGCCTACCAGAATCACTTGATCCAAATCAGACGGTTCCACCCGCGCATCGGCCAGAGACCGCAGACAATGTGCGCGGGTACGCTCGATGATGTCGCGGGTGAGTCGCTCCAATTCGTCGCGTGTCAACCGGTAACTGAAACTGAATTGCGGCGTCAAAAACGGCAACGCCACCTCCACTTCCACCTCTGTGCTGAGCTGAATCTTGGCCTGCTCCGCCGCCTCGCGGAGCCGCGACATCATCGCCAAATCGGTGGTGGCGTCCGGCCCGCCTGCGGCCTTGATGCGCTCCACCAAAAAATCCACCAGACGCCGGTCCAAATCATCCCCGCCCAGGCGTGTGTTTCCGTTGGTTGCCAAAACTTGAAATACCCCTTGATTCAATTCCAAAATGGACAAGTCAAACGTCCCCCCGCCCAAGTCATACACCGCAATGCGAGATTTTTCTTTGAGGCGGTTTAATCCATACGCCAGCGCCGCAGCGGTGGGTTCATTGATGATACGCTCCACGGTCAACCCGGCGAGCTCACCGGCCCGTTTGGTGGCATTGCGCTGGGCATCATTAAAATAGGCCGGCACCGTAATCACCGCCCGTGTCACCGGCTCGCCCAATGCCTGCTCGGCATCGCGTTTGAGTTTTTTAAGGATTTCGGCTGAGATTTCTTCGGGCGTAAAGCTCCGGCCGTGGATTTCCACCTGTACCGGCCCTCCTCCCTCGCCGCGCACCGGATAGGTGACCAACATTTCCTCACGCGGAATCTCCGCCCCGCGCCGGCCCATGAAGCGCTTGATGGAATACACGGTTTCGCGGGGTTTGAGCACGCGCACCCGGTGCGCCGCACGCCCCACCAAAGGTTCCGCGTCCGCTGCGGGGAAATGCACCACCGACGGCGTCAGACGATGCCCCTCGGCATCCGCAATGACATACGGAATGCCCGCTTCCACCACAGCCACAAGGGAATTGGTGGTTCCCAAGTCAATCCCAACAATTTTGCTCATAATGCAACAGTCCAACGTCTTGATGAGCATAGCACCGTCTGCTTCAACGGCAAGAAATCCAAGGACGGCGTACTCATCATTGGTGGGTGGAGATTATCAAATCAGTTCAAACGCTTCACCTGCTTGAGCTTGAATTGACAACTGTGTGAAGACTAAAATGCTTCCATGATTTCCAGAAATCGGTCCGTTGGGATACGGCTCTTTTTGTGCCTGGGCTTGTTGCTGTTTTGCGTACCGGTTCCTGCGCAAAGCCAGCTTTCCGGACGTGTGGTGCATCCACGCTATCCTGGCGGTGATGTCCTATACCTGTCCGCGGTAATGGTTTTTGCGAGCCCACGCGGCGGGGAAGGCGAGGCGCGGGGGTTTCGGACGTGGGAAACCCACCCCGCAGGTTGGTATTTGATAACGGGACCACCGGGCGAATACACCGTTTGGTTCACCCAGCCGGGCGGATTTTTCCGGCCTCTTTTATTGAGTCCGGTGGTGTTGCGCGATGGCGAAAAACTGGATGGATGGGATGTCGTGCCATCATTCGATTACGCTTGCTTTGATGAAAGTGCGTGGGACAACCGCCCCGCCACTGATTATTATCAATTGTTCAAGGCGCGTGGCCGCAGCCTCACAGCCGTGGGTATTCGGCTTGCCCATGACGGCGTGGACGGAGCGGGGCCCGGGAGCCAAACCTTGGTAGCCACCGTGCACCGTGCCGGTAATGGCACCCCTGACCAGTGGCCGCAGGTCGGCCCTGCCGGTGTCATTCCCAAGGTGGATTGTGGCGGCCCTAAAAACTACATCTACGCCACCGGCTGGGACTCCGGCGAAGTCCCGTTGACACCGGGTGAGACGTATGCCGTGCGGATTCGTGCAGAAAAGGAGGGCGGCGTCATGCAGACTTTTTGGCGCAGCAACACAAACGCCGAACCTTCGTTGTATCGCGTGGGCAAGGACGGGACTCGCGGTTGGGTGGCACAAAAACTTTGGCTCGCAGTTGCTACTGATGCCGATGACTTGGTAATTCCCTACAACAAAAAAATTCACTCGGCGTATCAGGAGTTTGCCGGCTTTGCGCGCAAGTGGAGTCAAACGTATGTGGCCCGCGGGACGAGCCTCGCGGGGGTGACCCTCTTTGCGGCGGTGGGTGGGGCTCAACCGCCGTTGAGCCGCCAAAGGGTGAGGGTGCGCGTGAGAGAAGGCGGGCCACAGGGGACAATCATCGGCGTTGAAAAAATCGCCATCGGTAACGGCAATTACACAGGCGATGCCTCATGGGGCATGTTTGGCGCCGCCTACGCCCGCGGCGAGGTGCCCTTAAAAGCGGGGGGTGTCTATGCCTTGGAATTTGAGAGCATCGAAAACTACGAGACCCTTCATGGCTTTGTGAATATCAAGGGAGATGTGAGCGATGACCGGCCCGGATTCAACCCCTACAAAAAAGTGGCGCCGGATGATTACAAGCACGGCACCTCTTACAAACTTGGACAGGAGGAGATGAACTTTGATTTAGATATGCAGGTGGTGGAATATTCCGGCACCGTTGTTCCCGCTCCGAACTTGTTAATCAACGGTGACATGCAACAGGCCGACGGCGATCTTCCTGCCGGATGGGTCCCTTATAAAAAAGAACCTGCCACCAAACTGCTCCGGTTTGCCGATGGCCCGGCCAACACCAACTTCACCGCTCGCGTAGTCGGAGGCAGCGCCACCGGTGCGCCGGCCGATGGGGGTTTTGTCCAACGGGTTACCGGCCTGAATCGTTTTTCAACGTATCGGCTCACCGGCAAAATCCGATCTTCCTGGCCATTGGACTGGCAACACCAGTCGATGGTGGGCGTGGACCCCACCGGCCAGACGGAAGACCCGGACGCGCCGACTATCATCTGGAGCAAAGGGCCGGCGTTGCACGGATTGTTTGTGGATTGCCAAAGCGCGCCCGTCCGCCCCTTGAAGGACCGCATCAGCGTCTGGTTACGTGGGCGCACCACCCTGACCAATGACTACCGGTTTACCGCTGACTTCGATGACTTTGAATTGCGGCTGATGGTGGAGTAACATTTCCCCTGCGCCCACGCGCAAGCATGAGTCATCGCATTAACCAACATTGGGCATGGAGCGGACTGTGGCTGTTGCTCGCTGCGGCGGTGGCCGCCGCGCCGGCCTGGGAAGAGCACGGGGATTACCGCCGCCTGCCGGTGCAACCCGCCGCCCAAGGGCCAAAGCTGTTCACCCGCATGCCGCCTGCGGCCACAGGCGTGCATTTTGCCAATTGGCTTGCTCCCGAAAACGGCGCCCGCAACCAAAACTTGATTAATGGCAGCGGTGTGGCGTTGGGAGATGTGGATGGTGATGGCCTTTGCGACATCTACTTTTGCAGCCTTAACGGTACCAATGCCCTTTACCGAAATCTTGGCAACTGGCGTTTCGCCGACATCACCACCGCCAGCGGACTGGCCTTGAGCAACACACTGGCCCGCGCCGCCGTGCTGGCGGACATGGACAGTGATGGCGACTTGGACTTGTTGTTGACGTTCAACAGTCGGGGGGCTCGCCTCTTTCTCAACCAGGGTCGCGGCGTCTTTACTGAACATGCTCAAGCCGGTCTTACGCCCACCCGTGGCGGCTCCTCCGCAGCGGTGGGGGATTTGAATGGGGACGGCAAATTGGATTTGTACGTCGCCAATTATGGCGAAGAAACCCTGTTGCGCAGCGGCGGCTCCTACTCTGTGCGTTTGGTCAACGGAAAGCCGGTGGTCACGGGACGTTGGGCGCGGCGCGTGCAAATCGTCGAAGGACGGTTCATTGAATTGGGGGAGATTGATGACGTGTATTTAAATCAGGGGGAAGCACGCTTCCAGCGGCTGAATTGGTTGGAGGGTCAATTTCTCAACGAAGACGGCAAGCCGTTAACCACCAATTTGCTCGACTTCGGATTGTCCATTCAGATTCGCGACTTGAATCAAGACGGGCTCCCCGACATTTACGTTTGTAACGATTTTTACACCCCGGACCGCTGCTGGTTGCAAGATGCACAGGGCCGGTTTCGGCTTTGCCCGCCGCTGACCTTTCGCACCATCCCATATGCCAGCATGGGAATGGACGCGGGCGATTTGGACCGCGATGGCCGGCTGGATTTGTTCTTGGTGGAAATGCGCCCCCGTGAACATGAGCGCCTGGTCCGGCAAGTCACCGGTGCGCCCGCCACCCTGCATCCCGTTGGTTGGATTACCAATCGAATCTTGACGCCCCGCAATGTTTTGGCTTGGAACCGCGGCGACGGCACTTATGCCGAGCTGGCTTTTTATGCCGGCCTGGCCGGAACCGATTGGTCTTGGTTGCCCGTTTTTCTGGACGCGGACCTGGACGGTTACGAAGACATCCTCATCGCCAACGGCATTGCTCCCAACGTCAATGACACCGATTTCCTCAATGAAATGGACCTCGGCGCCGGACTGAGCCTGGCCGAAAACCGCCGCCGCTTCATACAGGGCGAACCTTACACGAGCCCCAATTATGCTTTCCGCAATCGCGGGAATCTGACCTTTGAGAGCGTGGGGGGGGCGTGGGGATTTGATGCGCTCGAATTGTCACACGGAATGGCGCTGGGTGATTTGGATAACGACGGAGACCTCGATGTCGTCATCAACTGCCTGAACGCCCCTGCGCTGCTTTACCGCAACGAATCCACTGCGCCACGTGTGGCTGTGCGTTTGCAGGGGCGCGATGGCAACACCCACGGCCTCAACGCCACCATCCGCGTCTCCGGCGGGCCAGTGCCTTTGCAATTGCAGGAAATGCTCGGGGGCAACCGCTATTTGAGCAGTGACGACACCATCCGCACTTTTGCCGCTGGCAAGGCATCCCGCCTCACGTTGGAGGTGATTTGGCGCGATGGCCGGCGAACGATTGTCCGGGACGTGCCGCCCAATGCCATTTACGAAATCCGCCAGTCCCCGGCGGCGGCCCCTGCATCTCCCGCTGCGCCACCGCTACGCGCCGAAGCAGCCCCCGCTCAATAACCGCCGGAGCCCAGAGACGCCTGCCCACCGCTGGCGGACTGGCCTGCCGCCCGTTTTTTATACTCCTCCAACATGGCCGCCGATGCTGTGGCTCCGCAACGAGTGCAACCCAGCTCGCGTACCTTGATCAAGGTGTCCAAGTCCCGCACCCCACCAGCGGCCTTGACCTGTACCGCCGACGAGACATGAGCACGCATCAGGCGCAAATCATGCTCGGTGGCGCCCCGGTAGCTGTACTGGCCATCGGGTCCTTTGACAAAGCCATAGCCGGTGCTGGTTTTGACCCAGTCGGCCCCGGCCCGCTCGCTTACCTCGCACAGCCGGATTTTCACGGCGTCATCGGGTAGAAAATCATTCTCAAAGATGACCTTCACCTTGGCGCCGTGGGCATGGGCTTCGTCGCAAACGGCGCGTATGTCCGCCTCCACATAATCCCAATCGCCGCTCAAGGCCTTGCCGATGTTGATGACCATGTCAATTTCCACCGCGCCATCCCGGCATGCCACCTGAGTCTCAAAGCGCTTGACCTCGGTGGCACTGTTGCCATGCGGGAACGCCACCACCGCGCCCACCTTGACGCCGGTGCCGCGCAGCAACTCGGCGGCGCGTTTGACAAAATACGGTTTTACACACACGGAGGCCACCTTGTACTGCGCCGCCAGCCGACACCCCTCCTCCAATTCCTTGTCGGTCAACGTGGGATGCAAAAGCGAATGGTCCAACATCCCGGCCAATTCTTCATAACTGTATTTCATGGCGCAAACTTGCCATGCCAAAACCATAAAAACCAGCCCCGATTGGGCCACATCAGATTGCGATTAACGCATTGCCTTGGAGCCCCAAAAAGCCTACCAAGAAGCCATGGAAACCGCCGGTGACGTGCGACTCGACAAATGGCTCTGGGCGGCGCGCATCTTCAAAACGCGCACCCAGGCTGCCGAAGCCTGCCGTGCCGGCCATGTCAAATGCGAGGGCACCCCGTTGAAACCGGCGCACAACGTCCGCCCAGGCATGGTGCTCACCGTTCAGCAAGGGGACATCACACGCACCTTGCGTGTTTTAGGATGCTTGGAGCGGCGCGTGGGCGCCGCTGTGGCCAGGCAATATGTCGAGGACCTGACTCCGCCGGAGGAGTACCAAAAGCGCCGCGCCCCGGAGTTTCAACCGCTCTTGCTCCGCCCCAAAGGCATGGGGCGCCCCACCAAAAAGCAACGCCGCCAATTGCGCGGCCTCCTGCCCGATGCCTGACGCCTTTCTTGGTAGCCATTAGTTGACTCATGGGAAATGTTATCGAAGGCTGGGGAATGTCGGGCCTTCGTTGACTCACGATCCAAGTTACCGAGGAGAGTGGAGAAGTTTTTGAGTTTGTGTTCAATCTCTTTCTTCAAAGTGAAGAGCTCCAAGCGAGCAGGTTCGGCCCACGATTGAACCTTGACGGCAATCTGGGATGTCTGGGCTGGTCAGCAAGAGCAAGGCACTCGTGCAGTGATGGCCACAGAGGGTGCAAAAGCCGTTGAGGACGCGCATCATATGATGCCGAAAGGCACGCTGATGGTGGTATGAATGTATGCCAACACCTGCCGCCTGAGAGACAGACTCATATTCTAAACCTCGGTAACTACGAATAAGAGGCAACGTATCAACGGTGGTCTTGTCCATCTCCAATTGCCCGTAACATCCTTCCTGAGTCAACTTGCCCTTCGCCTTTTCGAACAAATCGGGTTGGCGAGAAGCGTGGGGGTGTGTATGTTTGGGGCGCTTATGAAAGCCGTGTTTGTATTCGCTTTGGGCGTGGTGTTGTGCGTTGCTCCCGGGCAGGTTTTTTCTCATGAGCCCGTCACACGAGCTCGCGCGGAAATCAGGTTGCCGGATTTGCCGGGCTTGTTGACCTTGAAATGCGACTTTCACATACACACCGTCTTCTCTGATGGTCTGGTCTGGCCTACGGTGCGCGCGGAGGAAGCCTGGCGGGAGGGGCTGGATGCCATCGCCATCACTGACCACATCGAATACCAACCTCACAAGGCCGACGTAAGCACCAATCACAACCGCGCTTATGACATCGCCAAACCGGCGGGGGATTCCCTCGAAGTCATGGTCATTCGCGGTTCGGAAATCACGCGGCGGATGCCCCCCGGGCATTTGAACGCCATTTTTCTGACCAATTCGACTCTGCTGGCCACCAGCAACTGGTTTGACGCTGTGGCCGCTGCCCACGCGCAAGGGGCGTTTATTTTTTGGAATCATCCCGGCTGGGAGGCGCAAACCACCAACGGCCTGGTTTTGTGGTATCCAGAGCACACGCAATTATGGGAACGCGGCATGTTGCACGGCATCGAGGTGGTCAACGGGCGCTCCTATTATCCCGAGGCACATCGTTGGGCTGTGGAAAAGAATCTGGCCATGATCAGCAACTCCGACATCCACGCCCCATTGAACATGGACTATCATGTCCACGACGGAGATTTGCGCCCTGTAACGCTTGTCTTCGCCACCGAACGCACCCCCGCTGCCATCAAGAAAGCGCTTTTTGCACGGCAAACCGCCGTGTACGCCATGAACCGGTTGATTGGTGACGAAAAATTTTTGCGCCCGCTTTTCGAGCGCTCGGTGCGCCTCAACAAGCCCCAGTACGAAATTCGCGGCCGTGGCCGCGCGTTGGCACAGGTGGCCAATGACAGCTCGATGGACTTCACGCTCGAGCGCACAGGGGAAATTCCGGAATTGATCCTCCCCAAAAAGGTGGTGTTGCCGGCCATGAAAACGGTGTTGTTGGAAATGCGCGCTTCCACAAATGTGGTCAAAGGCACCCGCCGCATCAAGTTGCCCTACCAGGTGAGCAACGTGTTGGTGGGGCCGGCGCAACCTTTGCAGGACGCACTGACGGTCGAGATTAAATTCACACCAACGTCGGCCAAGTAATCTCAAGCCGCAACATCAGACTGGTTCGATGAATTACCGGCGGGCTTGCAGGCGGCCGCCAGCAAGGTTTCAAAATGCGGCGGTTGTTCTTCGCGGGCGACGACTTGGATTTCAATTTTGGCAAAGCCTGCGGTTTCGAGCCATTGCTGGAGATCGCCTTCATGGAAGCCAAGCCATCGGTCTCCGTACAGCTCTCGCGCCTGCTCGAAACGATGTGCGGCAAGGTCTAAAATCATGATTTGACCGCCGGGTTTCAGGATGCGTTGCGCACTGCAAAGCGCCCGCAGTGGGTCCTCGGCATGGTGCAGCGCCTGGCTGAGCACCACCACATCCACGCTGGCGGCGGCGATGGGCGGGTCCTGCAAATCACCCAGGCGAAACTCCAGGTTTTTAATTCCGTTTTTGCGGGCTTTTCGCGCCCCGTAAGCCACCATCTTGGGGGAGTTGTCCACAGCGATGACCCGCTTGCACCGCAACGCCAGCAGTTCACTCAGCAGCCCCTCGCCGCTGCCAAGATCGGCCACAGTCAGCGGCGGAAGCAGTCGCAACAGCATTTGCCCAAATGCCTGCCAGGACCTGCCAGGTCCATAGCTGCGGTCAAAACGTCCGGCCACCTGGTTGAAATAAAGGCGCGTCTGTTGGCGGCGCTGGGCGAGAATCCGGCGCAGGTTGGCCGCATCGGCTTCGGCCTCCGGCAGCTCGGATGCTCCACGCACCGCCAAGGCCATCAAATCGCGCAACGGCGGCCCGGACGGTGTGGCGGCGCGGTAAAAGGTGCGTTTGCCGTCGCGCCTTGAAATTAGAAATCCGGCCTCCTGCAGCAGGCCCAGATGTGTGGAAATGCGCGATTGGCCCAACCGGGTGATGCTTTGGAGCTCCTGCACGCTCAACTCCTCCCGCTCCAGAAGAGCCAAAATGCGCAGGCGGGTGGGGTCATCCAGGGCACGGAGGCATTTAAGCAAAGGCGGCATAAAAAAGTTGACGCGTGTGACTATTGATATATCCTCATATCTTGATACGTCAATATGTAACTTGACCTTAAGCAAAAGAAAAACGCGCATGAGCAAACGCTTTATCTTCTCCTCGGAATCCGTCGGCGAAGGCCATCCGGACAAAGTCTGCGACACCATTTCCGATTACGTGCTGGACGCCTGTCTGACGCAGGACAAGTTCAGCCGCGTAGCCTGCGAGTGCTACGCCAAGAGCAATTTGGTGGTGGTCGGCGGCGAAATCACCACCCGCGCCAAACTCGATTTTGCAGCCATTGCGCGGCAGGCCATCCGGGACATCGGGTACGTGCACGAGGACGATGTTTTCCACGCTGACAAGGTCTTCATCCTCAACGCCATTACCAAGCAGAGCCCTGATATTGCGCAAGGCGTGGACGCCCGTGCGGCCAAGGGGAAGAAAAAGGCTGAACAGGGCGCAGGCGACCAAGGCCTTATGTTTGGGTATGCCTGCAATGAAACTCCCGAATTGATGCCCGCCCCCATCATGTTTGCCCATCGGCTGGGCCGCAAGTTGACCGAGATTCGGAAGACCGTCAAAAACGGCAAACCGATTGTGCCTTGGCTGCGGCCCGACGCCAAGAGCCAGGTATCGGTCGAGTATGTGGACGGACGCCCCACGCGCATCACCAACGTGGTCATCTCCACACAGCACACAGCTGATGTGGAGCATGATGAAATTGAGGAGTTCTGCATTGAAGAGGTCATCAAGAAGGTGTTGCCGGCGGAAATGCTCACCAAGGACACCCTCTATTTAATCAACCCCACCGGTCGTTTTGTGGTGGGCGGACCGCAAGGAGATACCGGCTTGACCGGCCGCAAAATCATTGTGGACACCTACGGCGGAATGGGCCGGCACGGCGGCGGCGCCTTCAGCGGAAAGGACCCCAGCAAGGTGGACCGCAGCGCTGCCTACATGGGCCGTTACGTCGCCAAGAACATCGTGGCCGCCGGCCTGGCGGAACGTTGCGAAATCCAGTTTGCTTACGCCATCGGCTACCCGGACCCCGTCTCCGTCTCCGTGGACACCTTCGGCACCGGCAAAGTCAGCGATGACGTCATCACCCGCGCCGTGCAGGAAGTCTTCAGCTTCAAACCGGCGGACATCATCCGGCAGTTGAATCTGCTCCGCCCCATCTACACCAAAACCACCAATTACGGACACTTTGGTAAAAACGATGCTGCGCTCACGTGGGAGCGCACCGACAAAGTCGCCGCCCTGAAACGCGCCATCAAATAGGAGACCCTATGCACATGCCGCTCAAAAAATCCAAGCTGCCGAAGAAGCTCCAGCACGATTTCAAGGTCAAAGACCTTTCGTTGGCCGAGTGGGGCCGCAAGACCATCGAGGTGGCCGAGCACGAGATGCCGGGATTGATGGCCATCCGCGCCAAATACGGCCCCCAAAAGCCGCTTAAAGGAGTCCGCATCACCGGCTCCCTGCACATGACCATCGAAACCGCCGTGCTCATAGAAACCCTCGTGCAATTGGGGGCCAGCGTGCGGTGGGCCAGTTGCAATATCTTTTCCACGCAGGACCACGCCGCTGCCGCCATTGCAGCCGCGGGCATCAGTGTGTTTGCCTGGAAAGGGGAGACTTTGGAGGACTACTGGCAATGCACCCTCGATGCCTTGAGTCATCCCGGCGGCAAAGGGCCGCAACTGGTGGTGGACGACGGCGGCGATGCCACTCTCCTTATCCACAAAGGTTACGAATTGGAAGAGGGCAGCGACTGGGTGAAAACACCGAGCGCCAGCCAAGAGGAGCAGGTCATCAAAAACCTCTTGAAACGCGTGGCCAAAGAACGCCCCGGCTTCTGGCACCAAGTGGTCAAAGAATGGAAGGGCGTGAGCGAAGAGACCACCACCGGCGTGCACCGGCTTTATCAAATGTTGCAGGCCGGCAAACTTCTCGTCCCCGCCATCAACGTCAACGACAGTGTGACCAAGAGCAAATTCGACAACCTTTACGGTTGCCGGGAATCGCTTGCCGACGGTATCAAACGCGCCACCGATGTCATGGTGGCCGGCAAGGTGGCGGTGGTTTGTGGTTATGGCGATGTGGGCAAAGGCAGCGCTCATTCTCTCCGTGGGTTTGGCGCCCGCGTCATCGTCACGGAAATTGATCCCATCAACGCCCTGCAGGCTGCCATGGAAGGTTTTGAAGTGACCACTGTCGAAGAGACGCTGGGCCGCGGCGACATCTACGTCACCGCCACCGGCAATTGCGACGTCATCACCTTGGAACACATGCAGAAGATGAAAGACCAGGCCATCGTCTGCAACATCGGTCATTTCGACAATGAAATCCAGGTGGACCGCCTCAACGCCGCCAAGGGAGTCAAGAAAATCAACATCAAACCGCAGGTGGACAAATACATCTTTCCCGATGGTCACTGCATTTACCTGCTGGCCGAAGGACGGTTGGTCAACCTGGGTTGCGCCACCGGCCATCCAAGCTTCGTGATGTCCAATTCCTTCACCAACCAATGCCTGGCGCAGATGGATCTTTGGGCCAACCGCGATCGCTACACCGTGGGCGTGTACCGGCTGCCCAAGAAATTGGATGAGGAAGTGGCGCGGCTGCACCTCGAAAAAATAGGCGTCAAACTTACCAAGCTCACGCCCAAGCAGGCCGATTACATCGGCGTGCCGGTCGAGGGGCCTTACAAGCCCGAACATTACCGGTATTAGTCCGCGCTCACGGCGCAGCCGGCATCATAAATCGGGTATTTGCCAGGCGCTTTGGCGTTGCGAAGGCGGGCGAATTCCTGCGCTTTCTATTTGCCTGCGCAGAAATAAGCCCGCTTCGTGCAATTGTTCGGCGGTAAAGGACAGCCGCGCAATCTTGTCCCATGTCCCCTCAAGGCAATGTTCCAGCAAGGCCCGCGTGCCTGTCCTCACGCGGCCGGAATTCCAATCCGGCCCGAGGCCGAGGGTGGCCAACACTTTAAGCTCCCAGCCTGCCATTGTGCGGGGCGAGGGCGGGGATTGCGGCAGCGCCTTGAGCAGGGACTCCAACAAATCAAACAACTCCGGCACGGGCGTTTCCCGTTCAATCAATCGCTCAAGCAAGGTGGCGGCGTACACGGCTTGAGTCAGCAACGCATAGTCCCGCCGCAACGGGGCATGTGTATCCTCCACAGAAACCTCCCGCAAAGGATGCAAATCCGAGCGGCGGCTGCGTGAAAAACAAAGCTGCGTCTTGTAAAAAAGGTCCAGCTTGCCGCGAAATGCTGAATTGGGCCGCCGCGCCCCTTTGGCCACGGTGGCCAGGTGCCCGGCCTCGCGCGTGAGCCAATGAACAATCAGGCTCGTCTCCGTCAGCGGATAGGTGCGCAGGACTATGCCGGTGGCGCGTTCCTCCATACCCGCATCAACTCAAGAGAGTTTTTGAAGCTCCTGCTGCTGTTGTTCCGGCGAAAGCGAGCCGAGGCTGATGATGAACTTGATGGCTTCCTGCACGGGCATGTTGATTCGATGCAGGCTGGCCGTTGGGACCAATACAATAAAGCCGCTGGTGGGATTGGGAGTTGTCGGAACAAACACACTTTGCAACGGCCCGGCATTGGGCGCCGAAATTTCGGGCTGGTCATTGGTAATGAAACCCAGCGAATAAACGCCCTGCCGCGGGTACTCCAACAACACCACCTGTTTGAACGAAGCCCGCTGGCCGGAGAACGCTTCGTTGACCTGCTTGATGGTGCTGTAAATCTTGTTGACCAGCGGCACCCGCATCATGAACCGGTCGCTGATCTCCAAAAACTTGCGCCCGATGTAATTCTTGGTGAAGTGCCCGATGCCCGTAATCAACATTACCGCCAGCAACAGCGCCAGCACGCTGTAATACCAATATAAGGGGCCATCCCCGCCGTCCTTGTGTGTCCAGCTTCGCGGCAGGAAAATCAACAGCGTGTCCGTGATGCTGGTAATGTTTTTAAAAATCCAGACGGTGATGAAAATGGAAATGGCCGCCGGCAGTATTACCAAAAGTCCGGCAACAAAACTCGCACGCCATTTGGAAAGCAACGGATTTTTCATGAACGTAAATTTCTACCTAGAAGATGGACTGGTTCGCGCCCCACAAGCCACCGCAACGCCCGGTTTTCCGCCGCCTTCATCCGGCGCCGGGCTGTGGGTTCCTGGTCATCGTGGCCAAGCAAATGCAGGACACCGTGAATGATGTAACGCATCAATTCCTCCTGCCATGTGCAATCAAACTGGCGGGCTTGTTCCACCGCCACCTGTGGGCACACAAAAATCTCGCCATAGAGCCAGCCGGGTTCGCCTTCGCTCAAATCAAAGGTGATGACATCGGTGGGGCCATGATGGCTGAGAAAGTGTTCGTTCAATCGCGCCATGCGAGAGGCCCCGACCAGGTGCACGCACAAATCCGCGCCGGCTCCCGGGGCCAATCGCTCCACCACCACGGCGGTGAGATGCCGCAGCCGCTCCGCATCAATGCGGCGGCATTGCTGTTGGTTGCGAATGCTCACCCGCACGCCTGCCGGCTCAGCCGGTAACGCCCGTTCCGCGGTGTTGTTCGTAGGCATGTATGATGCGCTGGACCAATGGATGTCGAACCACGTCGCGCCGTTGAAATTCCACCACCGCCACGCCTTCGACGTGCTTGAGGGCCAGGCGGGCCTCCAGCAGGCCGCTGGGTTTGGACTTGGGCAGGTCAATCTGCGTTGGATCACCCGTGACCACCGTTTTGGAATTGTGGCCCAGCCGCGTTAGAAACATGAACATTTGCTCCATCGTGCAATTCTGAGCCTCATCCAAAATGATGAATGCATTATTTAAAGTGCGCCCGCGCATGTAGGCCAGGGGTGCGATCTCAATGGTTCCGCGCTCCATGTGCCGCTGGATTTCCTCCGCCGGCAGCATGTCCATCAAGGCGTCGTGCAACGGCCGCAAATACGGCGCCAGTTTTTCCTGCAAATCGCCCGGCAAAAATCCCAGTGCTTCCCCGGCTTCCACCGCGGGGCGGGTCAAGATGATGCGGTTGACTTTTTGTTCGCGCAAATGCCAGACGGCCATCGCCATCGCCAGGTAGGTCTTGCCGGTGCCGGCAGGGCCGACGCCCAGCGTCACATCGTGGTTGCGGATGGCCTCCAGGTAACGCTTTTGCCCGACGGTTTTGGGGGTGATGTTGGCCTTGCGCGTGGAGGTGACGATGCGATCGGACATCAAGCTCTTGAGGGCCGAAGCCCCATCCTCGCTGACCACATTCAACGCAAACGCAAATTCCCGGTTGCGAATGTGGCCGCCGGCCTTGAGGGAATGTTCCAGCATTTCAAAAAGCTGCTTGGCCTGCCGCACCGGCTCGGCTTCGCCCTCAAGTTTGATCCATCCCTCGCGGGCGGTGGCCTTGACCCCGAGGCGTTGCTCCAGGGCCGCAAGGTTGGCGGGGTCGTTGTTGAACAATTGCTGCGCCAGCCGCGCCGTTTCAAAATGCAATATCTCGCTCGTCATGCAAACTTACTCCGGCGTTTCAGCCAGGGCCGCCCGCAGTCGCGCCGCAATATCGGCCAAAGCCTGCGGCACCACCGAGGTCTGCCCGATCACCGGCATGAAATTGGTGTCGCCGTTCCACCGCGGCACCACGTGAATGTGAAGATGCTCTGCAATGCCCGCACCGGCCACCTTGCCGATGTTGATGCCCACGTTGAAGCCGTCCGGACGCATCACCTTTGTCAGCGCATTCATGCAACGCCGCGTCAATTTCATCAGGTCCGCCAGCTCGCCTTCGCTCAGGCCGTTCAAATCGGGGGTTTGTTTATATGGCACCACCATCAAATGCCCGCCGTTGTACGGATACGTGTTGAGCACCGCGAAGCATGTGCGCTCCCGCACCAGCACGTAGTTTCCCTCGTCATCGTTGGATTGGGCGATGCGGACAAACAAAGACCCGCCCTCTCCCGCAGGAGGTTTGGGAGCCAGGATGTACTCAATCCGCCACGGCGCATGCAACACTTCCATCGCTCTACGCTACCCAATGTGGCGGGCCTTGTCAAAGCCGCCGCGGCTCAAACATCGCAGATTTGGATGGCCTGCCGCAGGGAGGTCAGCGGGTCGCGCTTCGGCACAAACTCCTGCCCCACAAATCCCTTGTAGCCCGTGGCCACAATGGCCTTCATGATGGCCGGGTAGTTCAACTCCTGCGTCTCGTCTATCTCGTTGCGCCCCGGGTTGCCGCCCGTGTGATAATGGGCGAAGTATTGATGGTAAGTTTGAATGGTGCGGATGATGTCCCCCTCCATGATTTGCATGTGGTAGATGTCATACAGCAGCTTCAGCCGCTCGGACCCCACCCGCTTGCACAATTCCACACCCCAAAGGCTGTGGTCGGCCATGTAGTCCTTGTGATTGACCTTGCTGTTGAGCAGCTCAAGCACCACCGTCACCTTGTGCTTCTCGGCAATTGGCATCAAGCGCTTCAGGCCCTTGACGCAATTCTCCAGCCCCTCCTCATCGCTGACCTTGTAATTCTTGCCCACTCGATTCCCCGAGAAAGTGATGATGTTGGGGAAACCGTACTGCGCCACCTTGGGGATGGCCTGCTCAAATCCCGCCAGCAATTTATCGTGATGCTCCACCCTATTCCACCCGTAACCGATGCTGTCCGGCCCGTTGCACATCGCGCAAGTCAACCCATGTTTGACCACCGTTGGCCATTCGTTTTCCCCAAGCAACTCCACCGACTCGATCCCCATCGCCTTGACCGCCACGCAAAACTCCTCCAGCGGAATCTTGCCGTAACACCACTTGGAAACCGAATGCCGGATGTTGCCCTTCAACTTGGCGGGGGCTTCGGCGGCGGAAACCGTCAGGGCGGCAGGAGTGGCGGCAGCCAGGAGCGCGGCTCCGGCGGCCCGGTTCAAAGCATTGCGTCGGGAGATTTTCATGGTCACGTGTTTTATGTATTCGTTGCCCCTGACCATAAACCCTCACCCCCCCTCCGTCAATCACGCCTTCAATTTTACCCCGGGAATGCCGGAGACTCGCAATTGAAATTGGCCCGGCCTGGCTATCATATTTGGTCTTCGACCGCCAGGGCCTCATTCAGCAATGGCCCCACGGTTGGTTCGGCGAACCCGCCGCCACCGCTCCAACCGCACAAACACCACCCAAAAACTAACATTACATCCCGCGTACTGCCTGATGTGGTGCGCCAGTCGAAGGTGAGGACGCATTTGTCAGGCAACGAGTGCCAACAAGTCCTTGTGGATGCCCGGCCAAGGTTGATTGAGGTTGATGGTGCGGATGCGGATTTTGTGTTCCTTGTGTCGGTAGTCCGCTGCCAGTGGCGAGTCCACCGTGGGATACAACAGCATCATCTCGCAGGTTTCAGCCCATTCCCCTTCCAAATTATCCATGTAGGCGTTGATTTGGAAGATGTGTGCTGAACGAAGAGTATCCGCTTCGCCAGCCATGAAGTGCCGTTGCGTTGCTTCCGGTGTGAATTTGCAATCAATGATAATTTTTCTGGTTTTTGAGGTCAGGCTAATGTCGGTTTGCATCTTTGGCAGCAGTCCAGCCGCGACTTGATCGGCGGCTATCCAATGCCAGTAGATGTCCTCACGCTTCACGACATACTGCGTGTGGACACGATAAAAGTTGCGGATAAATGCTTCAAACAGCGCGGCCATCTGTTGCCTGTCCTGCGCGAATTCCCTGAACTTGCTGACTCCCGGCTTTTCGGTGACTAGCAAGTTGTGGAAGACCAGCTCGCAAACCTTGAGCAAAAAATCGTAAAACTGATTGTTTCGGTGGAGCTGGACTTGACCGAAAACGCGGTTGCTTAATTCAATGTCCTGGATGTCCGAAAAAAGGCGGCAAAGCTGCGTCAACTCCTCCAAGTGCTCGGTTGCCAAACCTTGAGTTCGAGTCAGTCGCCGCATGGTGGCCTTGAGGATGCGATTGTGCAAAACGTTGTAACTTAATTCATCATAATCGCAGGGCAACCTGCCGGTTACCGTGGCATTCCTTTCAAAAGCCTCCTTGAAACAAATCCGTCCGCGCAAACGCGCGGTCCATTCATGCTCCGGCACGTAGCCGCGGTCAAATCCCCGCTTGAGAAGATGGTGAGTGCCATTGATGAGCACCCTTGCGAACAGGTTGGGCAGTGTGGTTGTGTCGTCAACCGCCACCGCCACGATGTCCTTTTCCGCCAGCTTGTCCCAAGCGTAGCAGAGCAGATAATAGATGTTTTCGATCGGAATCTTCACTCTCTCCCTCACGCAAGCAGTGCGTCTCCTTGCTCCTTCACCTTGTGTTCATTGTCGAACCAATATTCTTGAATCAGCGGCATGATTTCTAATTCGACAACACGCCGATACCACATTTCGTCGGGCTTGATGTTATCCCGAGGACAAAAATAACTATGGCCAATTTTGTAGCGAGGACCAAGGTTCTTGGTGTCCGCAGCGATAACCTCGTTCAACTGGTTCATCCGGGTGACAATTTTTTCCACCAATGCAGGTTTTGCGCCGGCGTTAAGCAGAAATTGCTTAAATGCTTCGCTCGAAAACTCAGGTGCAAGGGTGATGAACCGAAAACGCCGACGCAGCGCGTAGTCCACCATCGCCAGGGAGCGGTCGGCGGTGTTCATCATGCCGATCAAATGAAGGTTTTCTGGAATGTAGAATTTTTCGTCATCGTCCTGTGAATAGGTCAGCGGGATGGCAAATTCCTTTCCTCGTTTGTCCGGCTCGATCAACATCATGAGCTCCCCGAATATTTTGCTCAGGTTGCCTCGATTGATTTCGTCAATGATGAAGACGTACGGGCGCCTCTCATCGCGCTGTGCCCGCCTACAAAATTGGTAAAAAATTCCATGCTTGAGTTCAAAGTGTCCCTTTGAAGTAGGACGATAGCCTTGGATAAAATCTTCGTAGGAATAAGATTGGTGGAATTGAATCAGTGCGATCCGCTGCGGGTCGTTACACCCCATTAACGCGTAGGCCAGGCGTTTGGCCACATAAGTTTTTCCAACTCCGGGAGGCCCTTCGAGAATGATGTTTTTCTTCTCTTCCAATGCGGTCAACATCTGGTCGAACTGCGACTCCGCCAGGAACAGCCCCTTCATCGCCTTCTTTTTGTCATAGGGTTCGATCTTAACCGGCAGCGCGATGTTGAGTTCGTCAATTATGCTCCGGATAATTCCGTATTCTTCCTCCGTGAGCTTGAACAGGCTGCCTTGGTTGTTAATTAACGGTTCGCTGTTCTCCAGTTCTGGATTGGCTAGTAATGTCTCGTGAGGAATGGGGTTTGCCAACTGCTCAACCTTCTCGAACTCTATCTCTTCACCGTTTTCGGTTTGGTGGAGACCCTTGGTGATCCTGCAAATTGCAACCACTTTCTTTCGTGGGCTTGTCAAATAACCAATAACCACGTCTCCCGGTTTGACTTCTCGGAAATAACGATATTTTTGGCGCTTGTGGCCTTTCTCATTGTGCGATGTGTAGGTCTGCCTCTGGCCGACCATCGCCTCATCAATATTCCATATCTTCGGATTAAAGTTTAGCCACCAATACTGGATATCGGCGGGTGGTGGCTTCGCTTCTGCTCCGGTGCTCAGGCCGGAGCGCAACGAACTTTCTCGGTCAGCCTCCCCTGCGGAAGTGGACATGGTATCGGAGGAGCTTCCTAGTTTTGTTGTTTTACCTGAAGCTTTGGGGGTGCTTTCTGAAAACAAGTGGGCCTCATGGGAAATCTGCGGATAATTACTCCCAAATTTTTCGGTCATTTCCCTAAGCCACTGGCTGTAGCTTTGGTAATCATGGGGTTCAACCTGAACACCTTTTGTTTTGCCATAGGAAATATTTTTAGAATCGGCGGAAAGATATTTTTCGGGATTAATCCAGAACAGGCCAATGGTAAGCGTGGCCATGGCGACGCATCTCAGCTCCAGGCACCTGTTAAATAGTGCTTCGTCTATCTTCTCAATGCCATTGTCCACAGCTTGTTCGGCAATCTGCCACAGCAAGCTAATATGGTCTTTATTGCGGTCCCTAGAATACGGAAACAAGCGGGACATCATGCTGTTATACAGAGGGATGCCGGCAAAATCATCCGGCACAGCAGCCTTGAGGTTCCAGCGCGTCTTGAGGAAGGCCCAATTGTCTCGCCGATTCTTATTTGTCACTCTCCGGTTGAATGAGCCCATGAAGGTAAACGGATCAATCTCTGTAAGAGGAATTGGGCCTTCGGCGTCCTGTTTCTCAAGGCTGACAACCTTGAACCCCTGTTTCTTCATTTCGCGCAGGATGCTTATTAACTCGTTTTGGTTTTCGCGATATTCCAAAATGCGACGAATGGCCTCACGGTGTATGGGGATCCAGGTAAACATAGGTTGCCTTATATGAAGGATTAATACCATGCCCGGTTTGCCCACTTCAAGAAACAAGTGATTGAAAAACCAGATTGAGGGGGCTTTGGAAAGCGTGTGGTGGTGGTTGCTTTGTGGCGGCGAGGACATTAAAGTGGCCGTGGCAACATGAATTGGCAAGACAGCGTGGTTTTAATCACCGGGGGCACCGGTTCCTTTGGCCGCAAGTTTGTGGAAGTTTTGCTGCGGGAACACCGGCCCAAAAAGCTCATCATCTTCAGCCGGGATGAACTGAAGCAGCATGAGATGCAGCAGCTTTATCCGCACGGCGAGGATTCACCGTTGCGGTTCTTTTTGGGGGATGTGCGCGACCGCGAGCGCCTGGAGCGGGCCTTTCACGGCGTGGATGTGGTGGTGCACGCCGCCGCGCTCAAACAGGTGCCGGCGTGTGAGTACAACCCTTTTGAGGCCATCCTGACCAACGTCATGGGGGCTAAAAACATTATTGATGCCGCGATTGACCAGGGGGTGAAAAAGGTGCTGGCACTGAGCACGGACAAGGCGGTGAATCCCGTCAACCTGTACGGCGCCACCAAGCTCTGCGCCGAGAAGCTCTTCATTCACGGCAACGCTTATGCCGGCGAGTCGCCGGTGCGCTTCAGTTGTGTGCGCTACGGCAACGTCGTCGGCAGCCGTGGCAGCGTCATCCCTCTCTTTCTCCGGCAGCGTGCCACTGGGCGCATCACCATCACCGATCCGCGCATGACGCGGTTTTGGCTTACGTTGGAGCAAGGGGTGCGGTTCGTCATCCGTTGCGTGGAAGAAATGCACGGCGGGGAGGTGTTTATTCCCAAAATCCCCAGCATGAAAATCACCGATTTGGCGGAGGCCATTGCGCCTGGTTGCGCGGTGGACGTCATCGGCATTCGCCCGGGCGAGAAATTGCACGAGGTCTTGTTAAGCGAAGACGAGGCCCGCCATGCTGTGGAATTGCCGGACAAATACGTGGTTTTGCAACCGTATGTGCCCGGTTTTGAGCCGCGCCATTGGCAGCACGGCACCAAATTGCCGGACGGCTTCCGCTACACCAGCGACACCAACCAGGAGTGGCTTACCGTTCCCGAGTTGCAACGGTTGGCGGGGGGGTAAATTGTTGCCCGGGCTGTCTGCAGCCATCTCCATTACATGCAAATCCCTTACGGCCACCAATTCATAGACCAGGCGGACATTGCGGCTGTTGAGGCTGTGTTGCGCTCGGACTATTTGACTCAAGGGCCGGCTATTGAGCGGTTTGAGCGAAAGGTGGCGGACTATTGCGGAGCCCGTTACGCCGTGGCGGTGTCCAGCGCCACTGCAGCGTTGCATTTGGGCGCCCTGGCACTTGGAGTCAAACCGGGGGACGTGGTATTCACGAGTCCCATCACATTTGTGGCCAGTGCCAACTGTGCCTTGTATTGCGGAGCCACACCGCGCTTTGTGGATATTGAACCCTCCACGGTCAACTTGAGCGTGGCAGCCTTGGAAAGCGCGCTGGAAAATGCCGCCCGAAAAGGGGAAACGGTGCGCCTTATCGTACCGGTGCATCTGGCCGGTCAATCATGTGACATGGAGGCCATTCAGGCGCTGGCTCGTCGCTATGGCGTCGCAGTGATGGAAGATGCGGCCCATGCCTTGGGGGGCAAATATCAAGGGCGACCGGTGGGGGATTGCCGGTACTCCGATTTGACGGTCTTCAGTTTCCACCCTGTCAAAATCATCACCACCGGCGAGGGCGGCATGCTCACCACCCAACGCGAGGACCTTTACCAAAAACTGCTCCGCCTGCGCACCCATGGCATCACGCGGGACCCCCGTTTCATGGAAAACCCTTCGCATGGCCCTTGGTATTATGAACAGATCGAACTGGGCTTCAACTATCGCATGACCGATTTGCAAGCTGCGTTGGGAGCCAGTCAGATGGACAAGCTGGAGCAATTTGTTGCTCGCCGTCGGGAATTGGCCGACCGTTATGATGCGTTGTTGAAAGGTTTTCCTCTCCGGCCTCTGGCGCGTTCACCACATGCCGACAGTGCGTGGCACCTCTACATCATCCGGCTCAATCTTGATGAGATTAATAAGTCCCACCGCGAAGTTTTCGAGAGCATGCGCAGCCAGGGCATCGGAGTGCAGTTGCACTACATACCGGTTTTCCTGCAACCGTGGTACCGCCGGATGAACATTGAGTTGGGGCAATGCCCGGAAGCCTTGCAATATTACCGCGAGGCCATGTCGCTCCCGTTGTTTTATGGCCTGACCGACGAGCAGCAGGAGCGGGTGGTTCAGGCCTTGAGCAGGGCCTTGGAGTAATCCCATGATTCAACCTCGTCCGTTGCTGCTGCGCGCCGATGCCTCCCCTGCCATTGGTACCGGCCACGTGATGCGTTGTCTGGCGCTGGCCGAGGCGTGGCAGGCTGTTGGCGGTGAGGTGGTGCTCCTGAGCAGTGCGCTTCCTGCCCCGCTGAAGGAGCGGGCCAGCTCTCAAGGTGTGGATGTGGTGAATTTGCCCGCTGGTTTTCAAGGGGACGAGGACACCCGTTTCACCGCTCAAACCGCAGCGCAGCTTGGCGCGCTGTGGGTAGTGATGGATGGTTACCATTTTCCCCACACCGCCTCCTCCATGTTGCAAGCGGCAGGATTGCATGTCTTGTGGGTGGACGACTTTGGAGTGAAGGACGACTTTGCCCCGGATTTGCTTCTCAACCAAAACCTCGGCGCATCTACTGAATGGTATCCACTCCTCGGCCCGCAAACGGAACTTCTCCTCGGCCCCCGCTATGCCCTCTTGCGGCGGGAGTTTGCACGCTGGCGCGGATGGAAACGGGAAGTTCCCGAGCGCGCCCGCCGGTTGTTGGTGACGCTGGGCGGCAGTGACCCGGCCAACGTGACCGCCAAAGTCATTGAAGCCTTGGTGTTGATGGGAGATCGCGCCCCAACGGCCACCGTGTTGGCTGGCGCGGCCAACCCACGCGCCGATGCCCTGGCCCGGATGCTTGAGGGCACTCCGCACCAGCTTTGCCGCCAGGCCACCGATATGCCCGCGCTGATGGCGGAGTCGGACTTGGCCATCGCCGCCGGTGGAACTACCGTTTGGGAGCTGGCCTTCATGGGGTTGCCTTCATTGTTGATTTGTCTGGCCGACAACCAGCGCCGGAACTGCCGTGAATTGGCCGCCGCAGGCGCCGCTGTGGACATGGGTTGGCATGAAGAAGTTACCCCGCAACTCATTGCCCAAACCATGGAGCAATTGATCGTGGATGCACCTCGGCGTGCTGCCATGTCGGCGGGGGGACGAGCCTTGGTGGATGGATGCGGAGCGGAACGCGTCTGCCTGCATTTGCGGGAAGGAGATTTGCGTTTGCGTCCCGCCACGATGAATGATGCACGGCTCCTGTTTGAATGGTTCAACGAGCCTGCCGTGCGGGCTGTGTCTTTTTCGCCGGAAAAAGTGTCATGGGAACACCATTGCGCCTGGTTGAAATCCAAGCTGTCGGACGAGCATTATGTAATTTGGCTCGCGGAGGCTGGGGCAGGACGGCTCGTTGGACAGGCAAGGTTTGTCTTGGAAGATGACACTGCGACCATTTCCATCAGTTTGGCGGCGGAAAGCCGCGGCCAAGGATTGGGTACCCTGCTTATTTGGGCCGCCTGCCGCAGGCTTTGCCGGGAACACCAAAGAATCCGGCGAATTGAAGCGTGGATTAAGCCCGATAACGTGGGTTCCCTCCGCGCTTTTGAAAAGGCTGGATTCCAGTTTTTGGCGGAAAAAGACGTGCACGGCCAGCCCGCGGTCATCTATGAATGGAGGTGCGGCTTATGAGCACAAATATTCATATTGCAGGCCGGCCGGTGGGAGTGGGGCATCCGGTGTATATCATTGCAGAACTTTCTGCCAATCATGGGGGCAGCTTTGAGCAGGCGGCGCAAACGCTGCGCGCCATGAAAGAAGCCGGCGCCGACGCCGTTAAAATTCAAACTTACACTGCAGACACCCTCACCTTGGACTCGGACCTGCCTTGGTTCCGCATTCAAGGTGGCACTTTGTGGGACGGAGCCACCTTGCATCAACTCTACCAACAGGCCGCCATGCCGTGGGAGTGGACGCCTCGCCTCCAAGCTCTGGCTCGCGAGTTGGGCCTGCACTTTTTCTCCACTCCGTTTGATGCTACTGCGGTGGATTTTTTGCAACAATTGGATGTGCCCGCCTTCAAAATCGCCTCATTTGAACTGGTGGACCTTCCCCTGCTGCGCCGTATCGCAGCCACCGGCAAGCCCATCATCGCCTCCACCGGCATGGCCACTTTGGACGAAATTACCGAGGCGGTTGCCACCCTGCGGCAGGCTGGCGCGCGCGAGTTGGCCCTGCTCAAATGCACCAGCGCCTATCCGGCTCCACCGGAGGAAATGCACCTGCGAACCATTGCCGATATGGCGGCCCGTTTCCAAGTGCCTGCCGGCCTTTCCGATCACACATTGGGCATTGCTGTGCCCGTGGCAGCGGTGGCCCTCGGAGCCTGCATCATCGAAAAGCATTTCACTCTCTCACGCTCGCTCCCCGGACCGGATTCGGCCTTTTCATTGGAGCCGGCAGAGTTTCGCGCCATGGTGGAGGCCATCCGACAGGCCGAGCGCGCGCTGGGTGCCATCAACTACTCCCTCAGCCCGCAGGAAAGCAAAAGCAGGCAGTTCCGACGCTCTCTCTTTGTGGTGGCCGACATGCGGGCCGGAGAAGTATTCACGCCGCAGAACGTTCGCTCCATACGCCCGGCCAACGGTTTGCACCCGCGGCATTATGAAGAAATTCTCGGTCGGCGCGCTGCTCGCGACATCGCACGGGGAACGCCCTTGAGCTGGGATTTGATTCAATAGTCGCCGTCCCAACGCTGGGGGGGATAAAGGCGGCGTCGTGCAGATTCAAGACCGCGTTAAGACGCTGGAAATATCGCGTGCGATTTGGGCGCGCAATTCTTCCACATTGGCAAAGCGTTGTTCCGCCCGCAAAAATCGTCCCAATTGCACCTCCAACTCCATGCCGTAGAGATCGCCTTCCCAGTTGGGCAGGTGCACTTCAAAGTGTGGGATCGGTGTCCCGGAAGTCACCGTGGGACGGCATCCCCAATTCACAACGGCAGGGCGTGGCCCTTCGGGCAAAATCACCGTGGCAGCATAAACGCCATAGGGTGGCATTTCCAAGCCTTCCACCGAAAGATTGGCGGTCGGAAATCCCAGGCGACGGCCAAGCCCCTGGCCTCGTTGCACTGGCCCGCACACGGCGTACGGCCGTCCAAGCATGACGGAAACTTCCGCCAGGCGGCCGGCACGAATGGCCGCGCGCAAGCGGGTGCTGCTCACGGGTTCGCCGTTGAACAAAACCGGTTCGGCCACGTGCACCGCAAAACCAAGGCGTGCTCCCAATTCCTGCAAAGTGCCCACGTTGCCGGCGCGACCGTGGCCGAAGAAAAAATTGGCCCCCACACTCAGGCTTGCCAGTCGCCCAAAGCCGCTGAGCAGACTTTGGACGAAAGTTTCCGCGGGTTGGCGGCTGAACTCCAAGTCAAAACGAAACACCAATGCCACCTGCACACCTAATGCCTGTATGGCGGCCAATTTGCGAGACAGCGGTTGAATCAAGGCAGGCGCGTGGGCGGGGTCCACCACGCTGCGCGGGTGCCGGTCAAAGGTAATCACCACCGCCCATCCGCCAAGGCGTCCGGCCTCCCGCACCGCGTGATTGATGACCGATTGATGACCGCGATGCACGCCGTCAAACACACCAATGGCGGCGCAGATGGGGCGTCCTTGGGATTGCAGCTCCTGCGGTTGGTGGATGATCAGCATGGCAGAAATTCAAGCTGCAGGTGCCGTGACATGGGGCTTCATTCCATGCGCACCAATTTGAGGAAGGGAATGATATGTGCCTCCAAGTCGGCAGGGGACCACTTCAAAATTTCCTCAAAGGGCGAGGCCTGAGCCACATCGAATTGCCCCGAAGCAGTGCGGCGCAAGTGCTTGAGATGCGCGCCGCAGCCCAGGCGCTGGCCAAAATCATGCGCCAGCGTGCGCACGTAAGTTCCCTTGGTGCAGGCCACGCGAAACCAAGCCAGCGGCGGCTCACACGCCACAAAACGAAAACGGTAAATATGCACCAAGCGCTCCTTGCGCTCCACTTCGATGCCTTTGCGCGCCAGTTTGTAGAGAGGCACACCATCCTTTTTGACGGCGCTGACCATGGGCGGCAGTTGCATCTGATCGCCCTCGAAAGTGGCGGCCAATTCATTGAGCTGCTCCAAAGTCACCGGCGGCACTGGCGAGCTGGCCGTTACCTTGCCATCGGCGTCATAGGAGTCGGTGACTTCCCCGAGCTTGATGGCGCCTTCATAGACTTTGTCCGCCGCCATGAACCTATCCGACAAGCGAGTGGCCAAGCCCAGCACCAACACCAGCAGCCCTGTGGCCCCCGGATCGAGGGTGCCGCAGTGGCCCACTTTTTTGATTTGGAACTGTTGGCGGATTACATCCACCACATCATGACTCGTCGGGCCGGCGGGTTTGTCCACCAACAGGGCCCCATCCAATGGACTGAATTCACGTAAAGGCATGTATCAGGTACCGGCAGCATCCAGCGCCTTGCGCACCGCGGCCAAAACTCGACGTTGCACCGACAGGGGACGCCCCGCAATGCGCGCCCCGGCGGCGGCCGCATGGCCGCCCCCGCCGAACTGCGAGGCAATTTGATTCACATCCACGTCCGGGCGCTTACTGCGGAAGCTCACTCGCACCAGCTCCGGCGAGACTTCTTCAAACACAATCGCCACCACCACCGGCTCAATGGCGCGAATGTGGTCAATGAGTCCCTCGGCGTCTTCCTTGGCCGCGCCGGTGCGGGCAAAGTCGGCTTGCTTGAGCCAGAAATATGCCACTTGATCGCGGTGCGTCAGGCGAAACTTGTTGTACAAATGGCGCACCAACCGCACCCGCGACAGGGAATAGGACTGGTACACCTCATCGCATATCTTGGCCAGATTTGCCCCGCGTTTCACCAACTCCGCCGCCACGTGGTAGGTGCTCGGGAGCGTTGTCGGATATTGAAAAGAGCCCGTGTCTGTGGAAACCGCGGTGAACAAACAATCCGCAATTTGGGGGGTGATGGACCATCCGAGTTCCTTGAGCAATCGAAACACCAGCTCGCCGGTCGAAGGTATCCGCGCCGCCACCCAATTGATGTCCCCGTAACGGGTGTTGCTGGGGTGGTGATCAATGTTCAAAAGAATCTTGCGGCGGCCAATACAATCTGCGGCACGGCCCAGCCGCTCCATGCAGGCGCAGTCCAAAGCAATGACGCAGTCAAACTCACCGTTGTTTCGGGGCTTGCGCAGCAGGTGGTCGGGGTCCAGGAAGCGCAGTTTGGAGGGAACAGCATCTTCATTCCAACACTCCACCTGCTTGCCTTCGGCCTGCAGGGCCAGTGTCATGGCCAGTTGGGAGCCGATGCAATCGCCGTCGGGGCGCACATGGCCCACCACGCAAAAGCGCTGATGCTGCCGCAGCTCGGCCATCAGGCGCTCAAGAATTTTGGGACGGGCTTTCACTGTTGCCGGGAGGCGTTTGTTGTTCGAGTTCGTCCAGAATCCGCAGCACACGGTCGCCGCGGGCGATGGAATCATCGCGGACGAATTTCAAATGGGGGGTGTATTTGAGCACCACCGATTGGCCCAGGATGTTTTGGATGAGTTTGCGGCGCTGTTGGAGGAGGTCTTCACCGCGTTTTTGCTGATCGGGTCCGCCCAGAATGCTGAAGTACACGGTGGCGTTTTGCAAATCACCGGTCACGGTCACTTCATTGACGGTAATGAGGCCGGCTTCATCCACCGGCAGTTCGCGGCGGATGATTTCTCCAATCTCGCGCTTGAGCAGTTCGCGCACCCGTTCAACACGCACGGACATGGCGGAAAAAACGCAGAGTTATTCCAATTTTTGGGCCACTTTTTCGAGGATGTAGCACTCGATGGAGTCGCCCTCTTGAAATTCGTTGAAACCTTCCAGGCGAATGCCGCATTCCATGCCGGCACGCACTTCGTTCACTTCATCCTGGAAGCGGCGCAGCGAACTGATCATGCCCTCGTAGATGACATTGCGACGCCGCACCACACGCACCTTGCCGCGAGCCACCCGGCCATGCATCACCATGCAACCAGCCACATTGCCGCCCTTGGAGAGCGTGAACACTTTCCGCACCTCTGCCGCCCCTATCACCGTCTCCTTGATGATGGGCTCCAGCAGGCCCGCCATGGCATCGCGCACCTGGTCAATCAGTTCGTAGATGATGGCGTAAAGTTTGATTTGCACACCCTCCCGCTTCGCCGCTTCGGCCGCCTCGCTGTCCACGCGGGTGTGGAATCCCAAAATGACCGCCTTCGCCGCAGCCGCCAGCACGACGTCGTTTTCGCTGATGGTGCCGACGGCACTGTGCACGATTTCCAAAGAAACCTTGGTGGACTCGATGCGCTTGAGGGCCTCGACAATGGCCTCCACCGAACCTTGTGTATCGGCCTTGACCACCACGCGCAACACCTTCTCGTTGGTGGCCTTGAGTTTGTCCATCAAGTTTTCCAGCGTCATGACCTGACGGACTTCCTGGGCGCGTTGCCGCGCTTCCAAGGCCACTTTTTCGGCTGCTTCCCGCGCCTCCTTCTCGTCTTTCACGACTTGGAAGGCGAGCCCTGCTTCCGGGATGCCGTTCAAGCCAAGCACTCTGACCGCGTAAGATGGTCCGGCTTCCTTCAAACGTTGGCCGTCTTCGTTGATGAGTGCGCGTACGCGGCCGTAATACTGACCGCAGAGGATGGTCTGGCCTACTTTCAACGTCCCCTTGCGCACCAACACGGTGGCCACCGGACCGCCGGGCTCCAAGCCCGATTCAATGACGTTGCCCGAAGCCGGACGATTCGGATTGGCTTTGAGCTCAAGCAAGTCGGCCTGCAAAATGATCATCTCCAACAGCTTGTCCACCCCCTTGCCGGTAAGGGCCGAACATTCCACGTAAATGGTGTTGCCGCCCCATTCGTCCGGCACCAGCCCTTTGTCATTAAGCTGTTGCCGCACTTTCAACGGATTGGCCGCAGGATGGTCACACTTGTTGATGGCCACAATGATGGGCACTTTCGCCGCTTGGGCGTGGCTGAGCGCTTCCAATGTTTGCGGCATCACTCCGTCATTGGCCGCCACCACCAACACCACAATGTCTGTCACGTTGGCCCCGCGTGCGCGCATCGCGCTGAAAGCTGCATGACCCGGAGTGTCCAAAAACGTAATCTGCTGAATCCGCCTCTTGTCGTCCGGATGCGGAAAAGAAATGGTGTAGGCGCCGATGTGTTGCGTGATGCCACCGGCCTCGCCGGCAGCCACGTTCGATTTGCGGATGACATCCAGCAGGGTGGTCTTTCCGTGGTCCACGTGGCCCATGATGGTCACCACCGGCGGACGCGGCTTGAGGTCCTGAGGTTTGTCCTCCGGGTCCACATCCGGCGTCTTGCGTGGCAGGGGATGCAACGCCTTGCTGCGGTCACGGCGCTCCAGCTCGAAACGGAAACCGTGCTTGGCACAAATCCTTATCGCCACCGCTTCGTCAATGGCCTGGTTCACCGTGGCAAACACGCCCGATTCCATCAAATCGGCAATGATTTGGAACGGCTTCCGGTTAATCTTCTCCGCCAAATCCCGAACAATGATGGGCGGTTTCATCGTAATCACCGGCGCATTGGCCGGAGCCACCACCACAGGCGCACGCTGGGCCGGTCCTTGACGCGGCCCCATCTCGGGTTTTCGGGCGGGCTTGTCCTTTTCCTTCGGCTTTTCTTTTTCTTTCTCCTTGGCGCGTTCCGGTTTGGGAGGCGGGGCAGCCTTGGCGGACGAAGAACGGCCAATACCCAGTTTTCCTAAATCAATGAAACCTATTTTTTCGCCAATCGCCGGCTTGGGCGGAGCCGGGGGCGGGGGCGGTGGAGCCGGAGGAGCCGGTGGCGCAGCGGGGGCCGCAGTTGCCTTGGCCTGCTCAACGGCTGGCGGTGTCGGCGCAGACGCAAGGGATGGTTCAGCCGGCTTCGGGGCGCCAACCGTTACCACAGGTGTCGGAGGCTCGGCCGGGGCTGGCGGGCTGGGCGGAGCCACCTCAACTTGGCTTGGGGCTTCCGTTTCAGCCGGGGCGATGGTAGTGGTGGTCGAGGTGGAAACTTCCGCTGCCGGGGTGACCTCTACCGCGGGCGTGGCTGTGGCTTCCACGGGCACGGACTCCGGTAAAGACTCGGCTGGCGGGGGTTGTTCGACAACACTTTCAACCGCTGCTGGTTCCGTTGCTTCCTGTGTCTCCTGTGCTGGTGGTTGCACCTCCGGAGCAGGGGGGATGACAGTTTCCGCAGGGGGGGCCTCGGTGACCACCTTGATTTCCTCCAAGACGGGCGGAGGTTCGTGGGCCGGTTCCGGAGGTGGCGGCTCGGTGGTGACGGGGTGAGGGAGATGCTGTTCGAGATACTCGGCGGTTATTTTATCAAGGGTGCTGGCAGGCACTTTGGCTGCGGCAATGCCCAGCTCCTTGGCCTTGGCCAGGACAACCTTGCTTTCGATGCCCAATTTGCGGGCAATTTCGTAGATCCGAACAGGCATAATTTAATCCTACCCACCGCCGCTGTCGTGGCGTTTTCATGCGCACACTGAAGCTTGGACAGCTTGCATGTTATCCTTCCGCTTCATGCAGCGGTGGTTTCGCCGAGTTTGATTTGCCGCCGGGCGGCTTCTTCGCGGGCGGCCTGAATGACAGCCGCCGCCTGGTCTCCCACCCGGTCGAGGGAGGCCAAATAGGATTCCCCAGCCTGCAACACGTCTTCCAGACTGGTCAAGCCTCCATGCACCAACGCATCGGCCATCTCCCGGCTGATGCCCGGGATGGCAGCGAGGGTTTCGATGGCGTGGGCCATTTTCTCTTCAAATCCGCCCGTAGGCGGGGCCACTTCGGCCTCAATATCCACTTCCCAGCCCGTCAACCGAGACGTCAGACGTGCGTTTTGCCCGCGCCGGCCAATCGCCAGGGAGAGCTGATCCTCACTGACCCAGATTTTCACCCGCCGCCGCGCTTCGTCAATCTCAAATGACTTGATGCGCGCCGGATTCAAGGCGTTGGTGATCAAATTGCGGATGTTGGGGTCCCACGGGATGATATCCACTTTCTCGTTGTTCAATTCCCGCACAATGTTCCGCACCCGTGCCCCACGCAATCCAACACAGGCCCCCACAGGGTCCACCTTCGGATCACGGGTGTACACCGCGATCTTGGTGCGAAAACCCGGCTCCCGCGCTATGGCCTTGATTTCGATGGTGCCGTCATTGATTTCCGACACCTCGCGCTTAAAGAGCTTGATGACAAATTCCGGATCCGCCCGCGAAAGAATGATCTCCGGGCCCCGGGGGGTCTCCTGTACCGCCTTGACGTAGCAAAGGATACGATCTCCGATTTGGAAATCTTCATTGGGCACCCGCTCCCGGTTCGGCAGCAACGCCTCGTAACGGCCCAGGTCCACATAAACATCCGACCGTTCAAACCGCCGGACTGTCCCGCTTAGTAGATCACCCACCCGGTCCTTGAACTCCTCGAAAATCAACTTTTTCTCTGCCCGACGCAAATGCTGGGTCAGGTTTTGCCGTGCATACTGACTGGCAATTCGCCCAAAACCCGCCGGCGTCACCTCCACCTCAATCTCCTCACCCAACTGGGCATCCGGTTTCAACCGCCGGGCGTCAAACAACGAAATCTGGTCGTGCTTGGAAAGCACCTTCTGCACCACCACCAAGCGGGCAAACGCCTTGATGTCCCCCGTCTTGGGGTCAATGGCACAACGCAACTCCCGGGCGGGGCCTACCGCCCGTTTTGCGGACGCCAAGAGGGAATCGCTGAGGATTTTTATTAATTCCTCACGCGGAATCCCTTTCTCGCGTTCCCAATACTCTAATACGGCCAAGATTTCGGCGTTCATACCCATCAAGTGCTCCGTTCCCCGTGGGGAACAAAAAAGTCGGTTGAAGTTGCCTTCCCGACTTTCTCATGCCGGCACGACACCGGCCCAATTTGCAATGTCACGTTTAATCTACTACTCCATGTTCATACGTCAAGGTAAATTTTCATCCTACAAACTGTTTCCACACTTTCTTACGCTCATCACCGCCGCTGAAGTTGTTCGAGGAGTTTGCCATGAATGCCCCCGAAGCCGCCGTTGCTGAAGATGCACACCACGTCTCCGGGTTCGGCGTTAGTCACCAGATGCCGGACAATGGAGTCCACGTCCGGCAGGTAAGCGGCCGGTTTTCCAAGTGCCAGCAAATCATCCATCAATTGTTTGGGGTTCAGGCGTTGGTTGGCGGGCACCTGTTCCAGCCGTGCCACCTCCGCAATCACCACGGCATCGGCATCGGTAAATGCCAGCGGCAGTTCCGTTTGAAATACGTTTCGCCGCGTGGTGTTGGAGCGGGGCTCAAAGACGGCCCAAATGCGCTGGGAGGGGTATTTGATTTTAAGGGCCTTGAGGGTCTCCCGGATGGCCGTGGGGTGATGGCCAAAATCATCCACTATGGTGACACCCCCGGCAATGCCGCGGACTTCAAGCCGCCTCCGGATGCCTTTGAATGTGTCAAAGGCGCTCTGGATTTGTTTGTTGCTCAGGCCGCAGTGTTTGGCAACGCCGATGACGGCCAAGGCGTTGCGCACATTGTGTTCGCCCACAAGGTTGAGGTGAAATTTGAAACTGGGAATTTCAAACTCGCAGGCGGTGGGGCCAAACCTCAGATTAAACGCCTGCAGCGCGGCATCGGAGCGAAGGCCGAAGCGTTTAATGGGGCATGGCAGGTTCTCAAGCAAGGGGGCAAGATTGGTATCCTCATTGTTGGCCAGCAAAAGCCCATTCCGCGGAATTAAATTGATAAAGCGGCGGAAGGCCGTCTGAATCGCCGCCAGATTTTCAAAAATGTCGGCGTGGTCAAATTCAAGGTTGTTGATGACGGCCACCTCGGGCAGGTAGTGCATGAATTTGCTCCGCTTGTCGAAAAACGCCGTATCGTATTCATCCCCCTCAATGATGAACCATTCGCTATCCGTAAAGCGGGCGCCCTGGCCGAAATTGTTGGGGATGCCGCCAATGAGGAAACTGGGATTGAGGCCGTTGTGTTCAAAAACCCAGGCCAGGAGGGAGGTGGTGGTGGTCTTGCCGTGCGTGCCGGTAATCACCAACGAACGCCGGCCTTGGATGAAAAAGTATTTGAGCAATTCCGGCAAGGAGCAGTAGCGCATCCGCTTTTCAAGCACCGCCTCGGCTTCGGGGTTGCCGCGGGAGATGGCGTTGCCGATGACCACCAAATCGGGTTTGTGCACCAGGTTTTGCTCGCCGTAACCAAGCATGACCTCGATGCCCTTTTGGGCCAGAAAGGTGGACATCGGGGGATACACATTGGCATCGGAGCCGGTAACCTTCACGCCTTTATCCATCAAGGCGGCTGCCGCGGAAGCCATGGCCGTGCCGCAGATTCCGATAAAGTGAACACTTTTTACTGCCGTGAACATGGCTGCATCATGGCGAAAACGGTCCGGTTTTCCCAAGCGAAAAATTTAGGGGACGGTGTATTCAGAGCGTGGCTCAGGCTGGCAATCGTCGCGCCCTCGGCACTTTCTCGCGAAGGTACATCCAACACGGAATCTCAAGCAGGGGGGAAGAGGTAGTTGATTCACTGCAAGCTCCCCAAGCAGGAGCGGTCCACGTCGGCGGGACGTGCCCCGGGCATGTCCATGCGGGGCCGCTTTTGCAGCAGGTCCAAAATGGGATCGAAGGTGCGGAGGATGGCTTGATAATCCGGGTCTGCCGTTCCTTTGAAAACCGCTTGTCCACATTTTCCCGTCCCACCGTCCTCGATGGCCAGCGGAGCCAGTAAAAAGCCGTTACGCTGGGGGTTTTGCAGGCGTGTCCAAAACGGGCGTGGCACCCGGCCTCCTTGATGACAAGCAGCACACCGTCGCGCCGCCACTTCGGCAAGAGTTTTGTCAAGCTCAGGCGGGTAGAGTCGCCGGCAGCCTGGCATCTCCGGATAAGCTGTCTCGGAGGTCCCATAGTAAGGGACGTTCAAGTCAATCCACATGAAAATGCGGCGCAAGCTGTCGGTGTCCATATTGACTCGACGCTGGCCATTTGTTTGTGGATGTCCGGTGAGAAGCAGTTCGGTTAATTTGCTCGCCGGCGAGCCCCATTGTTTCGGGGTGATTTGGAGAATGTTGTGTTCCATGCCGTTATAGGTGGGAATCCAACTGGTGTAGGGATTGTCCCACTCGGCTTCCCCTGCGCGTTTGCGCCCGCGGGCCAGGAATTCATAGGAAACGCTGAAGAAATCTGTTTTGTCTCCGCACAATCCACGTTGCCGGCGGGCTGGTTGCCGCTGTGACAACTTACACAATAACGGTCAAGCACCGGTTGAACGATGGTGGAATAGTCAAAGCCGACCCCTTGCCCCCACTCCGGCGGGCGGAGGGTTTGGGGTGATGGGTAACGAACAGGCGGATGAACAGCAAGGGTCGTTTGTTGGCGCGGCTCGTGGCAACCAACACAACCTTGAACTTCCCCGGGCATGAGATGCGTGAACGTCCGCATCCGTTGGACTGCGCGCCCCTGCGCATCCAGCGCCAGGAAATATACCGGTCTGCGTGCAGGTATTTGGAAACAGGCCGAGCCGTCCTCATTCACCCTTGCAAAGCCCCAGACCCGCTTGGCGGCGTAAGTGGCGCCACAGGAAATCACGGGAAATTGGAAGCCAAAAGCACGGTTGGCCACTTCCGTCCGCACCGGTTTATGTACCTCCTCCACCACACAAATTTCCTTCACTTCCCCGGGTTGCACTTGTGGTTCCAACCCCCGATACACATTTTGCAGCACCACCGTGGCCCATTCCAAGGTTTCGTAATCTTCGGAGGTTACCCGCGGCTCGCCCAAGGGCATGAGCACCGGCGGACGCGTGCGCACTCGTAAGGGCATGGGGCTGTAAAATCCCAGCCCATCGCGGGGCCCCAACACCACGGCCTGCTGCAGACCCGCATAATCCCGCACGATCACCGTGCCGCGCTTGGAGACCAGGAAATACTGGTCATCCAACGGGAATGGGTTTTCGTAGGGGCCGCGGATGTGGTTCCCATCGCCCTTGTCCACACGCCCGATGTTGATTTCCGGCGTGATGTTTTCAATGGCTGCCTGCGCATTATTACCCAGAGCGGGATTGATGATCCCCACCGCCCCGCGTGCCGGGCCATTGTGGCTGGTCAGCGTGCAGAGCACTTTGGTTGTCCCGGGGATGCTGCGGGCCTCCATAAAAGTGGCCGGGCTGAGGATGCGATTGCCAAAAAAGCCCGCCAATCCGGTGCCATCCGGATGAATGGTCCAAAGGCTCTGGATGGGGATGGCCGGTTTGTCCACGTATTCCCACCGCGAATAAATCAGGCGGCCATCCTCCAACACGCTGGGGGTGAAATCATTGACAATATTGGCCGAGAGCCGCCGCACACCGCTGCCATCGGCTTCCATGCGGTATAAAATCCCCACAGGTGATACCCAACAATAGGCAAACCGCGAGGCGCGGGTGGACAGAAAAGCAATGCCACCGTCCGGCAGCCAGCAGGCATTGTAATTGTGGTGTGGGCCGTCGGTCAGTTGGCGCAGACCGGTCCCGTCGGCGTTGATGACAAACAAGTGATACCCTGCGGCTTGTTCTCGCCGCCAACTGAACAGGATTTGCCGACCGTCATAGGACACGTCGCAGTCCAGGATTTGACCCTGGGAGGAATCCACCAACCGCCGCAATTCACCCGTCGCGGGCCTGTACAAATAAAGTCCGCCTCCCGCGCCAAAGCCTTCCACGTGGTATGTGTAAACGTGACTGGGATTTAGTTCGCGCCGCTGGATGACCACCAGCTTGTCTAAACCAAGCTGGCCGCGGGCGAGTTTGTTCTTGAGTTCGGCGGACTCCTCGATTTCTTCCGGCAACAGCTCCGGACGTCCCGGCGGCAAAGGAGTGAACCGCCCAAGCGCTTCAGCCGGTACGCGCGTGGCGAAAACTTGGATTTCCGATGCACCCGGATTTTGACCGCCATGGGAGCTGGTGAATTTGAGGGTGAGTTTTTTGGTGGTCACCGCTACCGGCAACGTGATGCGCTGCGGGCCATGCCCCATCCCCAACTGCCCCCGGTGCACGGGTTGGGGTGCCTCGTCCACCCATACTTCGTAATCTTTCCATCCCTCCTCTGCAAACCACGCGGTCCGGGCATAATAAATGATTTCTGCAACCGTTACCGCCGCAGGCCACTCCAGAGCAAACCACGCGCTTTGCCGATGGGTGCGGCCTTGCACGCACCATGCCTCATTCACATCCTGCTGCGAACCAGCGCGGGGTATTTTCCCGTCACAGGCAAACCGGGCCTGGTATTGCACGCTGTATTCAGAATTGGCGGATGCTTTGGCCTTGAGGGCTAGGTTTTCCGGCAACTTGGGCGTCGCCGCCGACAATGCAGTTGCCAGAAACAACCCAACCACCAACCCACACTTACCCAGGGCGCTTGAGGGTAATGGAACCATGCCTTTATACCATAAACCGGCCGAAATTTTGCCTCAAGGCAATTGCGTCATGCATGTGGCGGCTGGCCAACCTGCCCCATCGAATGCTATTGCTGCGGGGTGGGTGCGCCGACATCCGGCCGCACCAGTCGCACGGAGCCATCAGCAAAGCCTGCCTGCGAACGCCCGTGGCTGTGACGATGTGCCAGCCGGTCGTTTGGATGACCGGGCAGGCACGCGCCGTCATTGGGGCGCTCCTCCTCAAACACCACCACGGTGGTTGCAGGAGTGGCAAGTGCGTTGGCCGGCATCAAATGCAGATACATGTTCATAGTATAACTGAACGGGAACGACCGATGCCGCGTATCCATGTCCTCGGGGCAAGTCATCGTGCGGGAGGATATTTCCCCAAGCCACGGCGCCAGTGCACTTTGCTCTATGCGTCGTCTGCCCTGCCAATGTACCCAGTCTTCGGGCAATTCTTCGCCCAAGCGTCCGCTGGCGGGATAGTTTGAGCGATCGGCAGCATGGTTTTGAAATGCCACCACCAGGCGTTTGACGTTTATGGAGCATGCCGTCTCGCGCCCGCGCTCGGCGCTCAGCGAAATAAAACCCGCCACCAACATCCCCAACATTCCCAGCACGAGCAACACCACGGCGACTTCGGGCCGGCTGATGCCGCGCCGCCAATGAGGGTGATGATGGTGATGCAGGTTGGGCTTCATGGAGAGTTTTTCTGCGCGGGCACGGTGGTGCGCTCCACCAGCCAGCGCATGTCGCGGTCTGTGGGCGGTGTGTAAAAGGGCACACCGCTCAAGTGCACGCCCGGCCGCAGCGGCGGCGTGGTGGTGGGCTCCAGCCATTTCTTCTTGTCCACGTGACCATCGGCAAACGAAAGCACCGCGGCGTTGTCGTGGTAGTTGGCCGGCGTGTCAATGATGGCGTAGCGCGCTGCAACGGCCACCGCAAAGTAGCCGTCGTTGATGGAGTCCTCGCGTTCCTCGATGAACACCCACATTTCTGCGGGGTTGGGGATTTGTGCCGAGCGCCGGAATGTCACGTAATTGGTGTCCTGCCAAACGCCGGAGCCGTTCATGTAAGCATTCATGGCCACGGTGCGCGTGCGCGGCAGGTCCGCGCCATCAATGCGCACGGTGCTGCGGTCGCGGGTGCATTTGTAGAGCGTCGCCGAGCGGGTGTAAGGGCCAATCGAACCAAAGGGCCGGTAGGCCTCGCCCACCAGCAATTCGGGATCCACCGAATCGCGTTTGTCTCCGCGCTCGTTGTCCAGCCGCAGCCAGCCGGCCACCCAACTTGGGCGTTGGGCGTTTTTGCCGGCATCCGGCTGGTCGTTGTTGGGCGGCAGCTCTTGGTGATCCAACTCGTAGAGGTGCCAGGCGGTTTGCAGTTGCTTGAAGTTGTTGATGCAGCGCACAGTGGCCGCCCGGCGTTGGGCGGTGCCCATTACCGGCAGGAGCAGCGCCGCCAGCAGGGCAATGATTCCCACCACGACCAGCAGCTCCACCAACGTAAAGGCCGCACGCCTGCCGATGTGTCCCACCGCTTTCATGACGCGGCTCTCGCCTGTCTGAACAATTGCACCGCCGCAACCACCAGCAGACCGTTGCGTATCACCAGCACCAGAGATTCCACCAACGACCCGCCCGTGCTGTATTGGTATCCCGGAAAAATGATGGGCGTGATGAAGGCCGCCAGAGTGATGAATAACAAGGGGCGCGTCCACCGCCCCAAGGCCGCCACCGCCACCACCACGGCCAGCCAGACCATGTACTGAGGGCTGAGGATGATGTTGAACGCCACAAACGCCAGCAACGGCAGCAACAGCATCTCCGACAGATCCGGCAGTTTCATGGCTTCCCTGGCCCGGTACGCCCGACAACAAGCTGCTCCCACTGCCGCCAACACCGCCAGCGCAAACACCGCCCGCGCCAACGGCAGCAACCGCTCGACTGTTGGACCCGTAACTTCCAACCACGCTTTGACCCAAGTGTATTGCGCAGGCCACAAACCAAAATGTTTGCCCAGCCATATCACCGAGGCAAACAGGCTCTCCACTTGCAGGCCCCTTTCGGCATGAAATCCCAGAAACCGCCACCACGGCACCCACAACCCCATAAGCGCCAGCGGCGCAGCGCCGGCCGCCAGGCCCAAGACAAACGGCCTGAGCCGCCCCGTCCGCCAGGCCAGCACCAGCAACGGCGGCGCCCACACCAACGGGTATAACTTGGCCCCCGCAGCCAACATCAACAATGCCCCCGCCAGCCCGTGCCGTTGCCGCCACCAGGCCAGCAACACCCCCAAACACATCGCTGCAGGCACCAAGTCATACCGCTGCAAATACACATAATGATTTGGCGCCGTCATCAGGCAAAACACCACCAGTGGTAAAAAAGCTTTTGCCGGCGGCGCATATACCGCAGCCGCAGGACCATCACCTTGCGGCGTTCCGGCCCTGTGCTCGCGCCACCAAACAAACGCCATCCACACCAGCAAACCCTTCACCACCCAGTCCACCAACAGCATCTGCGCGGAAAATGCCCCCAAATATCCACGCTCCGTCGGCCACAGTCCCGTCACCAGAAAAAACGGCACGGCGTAAGGCGGATATTCCAGCGTGAAATCGCGGTAGGGCAGTTGGCCGTCCCACAGTTTTTGGGCCACCCGTTGGTACAACTGAACATCCCCATGCGGCTTGTGCTTCAGCCCGCGCGCCATCTCCGCCACCACCACCAAGCTCAGAAACCCCACCAAAAACATCACCCAAAAACGCCGCGGGTCAGACACCACCTCCACCACCACCCGCCCAACGCCCCACCGCGATAGCAACTCCTGCAACGACTCCGACGATGTATTTGTTTCCGGTGTGGCCATGCCTGTTTTCAATACTTTTTCCGATTCACCGCACCCTCTCAGCTTGCCCACCGATTATGCACATACAACGCCGTGAAATACAATTGCAATGCTCCCATCAACACCACCAGATACCACAGCACCCACCGACCACGCCCCTCTCGCAAATACACCGCCAGCGCGATGAACATCGGAAACGCCATCATCATCAGCCGCGGATACGACCAGTAAATATGTGTCAACCCAGGCACACCCCCCACCAGCAGCGCATAAGCAAAGTACCGCTCGTCCAATCGCCACACCAACACCAGCGCCTGCGCAAACATCACGTAATGCAAACGGTCCACCGCCGAGTCCATTCCCCCGTGAAACTCCCCTATGTTCAGCAGCCCGCGTATCGCCTGCCCCAAGTTCAGCAGGTTGTCTATGCTCGGCTGGTTGGGGTAGAGCTTTTGCGCCGCAAAACCCTCAAACGGATTCCCGGTAAAATACCACATCACGATGAAGTAACTCAGGTACCCCCCCAGCGGCAGCATCAAATACCCATACTCCCGCCAACCCCGCCGCGACCGCCACAGTTGCAGGAAAAACACCAGCAACACAAACACCCCCACCGCCCGCGTCAAGGGCATGAAATAGGCGTAACTCGCCGCCGGAAGGAATTTCTGCTTGAGCAAGTGCCGTAGGCAACTGACCGACAACCACAAAAACAAGGGCTCAGTATAGATGAGATGGAGAAAGATGGCTCCAGGGAAAACCAGTATCAGAATCAACGCCCATTTAGCTGCATCAGCTCCGTGATTTTCCTCCACCAGCCGGTAAAATTGCACCAGCCCAAGAATGGAAAATAGATTGGCCAGAATAATCCCAGACCAAAACAAATCCCCGCCCGTCAACAAGGAACCCAACCTAATCAACCCAGGCCACAATGGATAGAACGCACAGCCTAAATCACCCGACTTATATCCGAATTTTGCATTGACTAAATATTGGGCTGCGTCCCAAGTTGAAAAATGGCTTGCTAATGTCAACGTATTCTCAAGAGGCCAACCTACAACCTTGCCCCAGCTGCCTAATTGCCACCATGGTAAATGGGATATAAAAACAAGGGCTGTTACATACCATATGGCTTTATAAATAATGAAACCATAATAATATCGTTTCATTTAGCTTAATATATTCTTACACTAAGCCTAGGTGGCACTTTAAAACATAAATATCCAGACTTTTGTAAAACATGCTTCATAATGGCAACATAATAAGGTATTGCCCGACTTTGCGATAAAATATAACAGATTTGCATTGTTGCTTCCTTTGCGGCGTGCGTTTTAAAAAGTTCTCCAATCTCAATTATTTGTCCAAGAAAAGCATTAATCACTAATTCTTTGAATTGATTTGATTTGGTACAGACTTTTAAATTAACTGGAAAGGACACCTTATTACCAACAATAGCATCCGACTGTGCTGGTGCCACTCTTCCAGTACTCGGCCAATGTACTTGGACAGCTACATTCCCAAACTATTGGTGTGGCCCCTGGGAGTTGTTTCCAAGAGCAATTTCCTTGATAATCGTCAATAACAATAAATATTGGGACTTCGTCATCTGCAAATGAATAACAATAACCTACCCAAGTAGGAGCACAAAAGCCGCATCGGTCTGTTCCTTCTGGAAATCTATTATAACCACAACCACCGCTGCAATTTGAATTCTGAATGTAACATCCTTCAAAAATGTCAGAATGAAATCTCTGCAAAACAATTGAACATTTTGGCTTGGCAAACGTCCAAGAGAGTGAATGCAAACGACCACTAATCCACAACTGGGACTGCTTGACGCTTTGATGGCCAGTGTACCTTCCAAT
>Ga0101944_10000711_pt1 | contig 90123 bp, 62 predicted proteins | sample DewCreD2012metaG_FD_75245 | JGI IMG/M metagenome (GOLD analysis project Ga0101944, IMG submission 75245) | Hot spring sediment bacterial and archeal communities from British Columbia, Canada, to study Microbial Dark Matter (Phase II) - Dewar... ... | reverse complement strand
CCGTACGCCAACAATTGGACAGAGAGCCGTTTGGCAAAGGTTGTCTTTCCCGAGGAGGATGGACCGGCAATCAGAATAATGCGGGTTTGATTGGCGCGTCGGACAATTTCCCGGGCAATTTCGGCAATTTTCTGTTCATGCAGTGCTTCGGAAACCAGGATAATCTCGCGGATGCGATCAGCAGAAATTGCATCATTCAAAGCGCCCACGCTGTCAATTCCAAGATGAGCCAACCATGCTCCGTATTGTTTAAAGGTCTTCAGGAGGATTGAAAAATCCGGCAAAGGCAGCAATTCTCTCGGCGCATGACGGCGGGGATATTGTAGGATAAAACCTTCATCCATTGCTTTAAGACCAAACCAGCGCAGGTACCCGGTTGAGGGAACCATGTAGCCGTGATGATAATCGCGGTGGGAACCCAGTTGATACAGAACCAGGGTCTCGCGATGCCGGTATCTTAATAAACGGACTTTATCCTGATGCCCTTTGGTTTCAAAATATTGAACGGCCTCTTTGAGCGGCACGGTCAAACGCTCAAATGGCAAATCTTGTTCCACCAATTCCCGCATTCGGGATTCCAAACGCTTTAATTCCCCCTCGCTGAGCGGATCTCTTCCTCCTACCTGACAGTAATAACCACCAGAAGTGACCGAATGATCCACCGTTAAAACTGCGTCCGGGAAAAGTTCCTCAAAGGCTGCTTCCAGCAGAAAGGTGAGTGAACGCCGATAGATGCGCGCACCGTCTGCACTGGCCATCGTGAGCGGGATAACTTTCGATTCGATAGTAATGGGGTAGGTCAATTCCCGCAATTCATGATTGACAATTGCTCCGACAATCAGAGGATTATCCCATTCTGGTAATGCCTTCAGAAATTCACCCACAGGGGTATTGCGTTTCCCCTGCAACACCCTGCCATCCGGCAGGTGAACTTCAACCTCGTCGCGTGGTTTTATAAAATGGATTGGAGATTTTGCAGGATCGCTCATCTTTGCTTCAGATTACTCCGTGAAAGATGTTTCAAGGATAAAAACCAGTATATACCATCCTGGTATCTAGCCGTATGGAGATTGACGTGTTGTTCTCTTCAAAGTAACCGACAAATCTGCAAGGGCTTTGGTCGCTCAAAGCCCTTGCAGGAAAATCAGGTTTTTACGCAGAACCTTTACGGTTTGAGCAGCTCAATCTGTGCGAAGTCATTTGCAGATAGAGTGCCGGGGTCTGCCTGACTGGGTAAATAAGTACTGCCCAACATCACTTCCTGACTGGTCTGGCTTTCCGCCGGCCAGATCAGGTCAATGATGCGGGTGTGATTGCGCCGACCGTCAGCCGGTGCACCACCAAACCGCCACTGAGCTGATTTCTGCTCTACATCCCGCACTCTCCAGACTCCGGCTGATGGATAACCTTCCTGTCCCAGCACGGCAACTGCAAAGCCCCATGTTGAGGGGTCACCGTTTCCAAATGAGGTACGCGGCACGCGCACTGTAACGGTGCGGGCAGCCGGATCAACCAGAATTTTCATGTTGATTTCGCTGGCTTGAACTGGCTCAAGTGTATCGCTCTTTGGAACCAAGACCTGGGGAGTCCATCCTTCCAACCACAGCGCATAATCCCAGCCGTTACCGCTGGACAGAGCTGCGTTCCGTCCGGGCAACAACAAACGCGCTCCCGTTCCACTTCCCGGGTCTTGATCAATGTAGATATCAATGGTTTGAATTGCTAAACCATTTGGAGAACCCCACGGATTCGGGATGGGGCCGTAAAAACCGATTCGGAAAATCAGATTATTATCATCATAAGAAACCCGGAAGGATTTAAGATCAAAGGCTTTGTTCTGAAAGACCGCATCCGTTGGATATGTGTAGGTAGCGGGTCCGTAATCATCTCCTTCAGGGTCTTCAACTTCAAATAAAACGGTTGAAAGCCCCAAATCCGGAATCACGAACTGGGCTGGTCCTTTCTGCGGAAACAAGGCCTGATCCGTCCCAATACCAATAAAGAAGCGGTATTCATCTCCGGTTTCAAATTCACCCAGCAGAGCAAGGGGTACGGAAAGTTCCAATACACCAGCGTTTGAGGCCGCCGCTCCAATCGCTTCACCTTCTTCCCAACCTTCCTTACCGGCCTTGAAAAGGGTCAGGTCACGACCACCATTCCAGACCAGAGCATAACTGGCAGCCATTCCTAATAGACCAGGCTGCTCCGCCAGAGTGTACGGATAACTGGTTTTCATGCGTCGGTCCTGAAGGTAGATCACCACCGGCGTTTCCAACACCCGCGCCATTGCGCCGCCGCTGGCAGCATCAACTCGCAGGTAAAGATTATTTGCATCCAAAGCATAGGCAAAACCTGCCAGTTGACTGCTTTCAGCAGCCGGGTAATAAGCCGCCTTGTCCCACTCCTCAGCGCCAATGCTGCCGTCAACGAGCGGTGAAGAAATCCCTTGTAATGGTGTTTCGGCGCTGACCGGGCGGGCTTGAATGATGGGGACATCCACAAAGGTCGGTACCGGTTCACCTAAGGTTTCAAACACTTTACGCAGCAGTTCGCGGAAACCTCGATCAAAGTACTCATCCTGACCTGAATCCTGATCGGCTCCGTACCACCAAAACCAGTCCGAACCCTCCGCCAACAGCATGTAATCTAGTGCGGTTTCAATCTTCTCTGCCGGCGCCTGGCGTACTTTCGAAATATCGTACTTCGCCAGCACTTCCCTGGTCTGCCGCAGATATTCCCAGGCTGTATTTTCCTCTGCCTCGCCAATCCAGGTATCGTAATTCGGGCTGAACCATGCCCCCGGGAACAGGTCTTGTATCAGCTGCTGGTCGGGGAACTTCTGGATGTACTCGCTCGGTGTAATCGTGCGGATGGTGTCACTTTCAGAAAGCAGCTGGTAAAAAGTGCTCAGGAATTCAATGCCGTCATTTTCATAGTATTCCCAGGCGTTCTCTCCATCCAAAATGATTGAAACAACGTGAGGACCTTCAGCATTTTGTTCTTTCAATTTGGCACGGATATTTTCAAGGCGTTGAATCAAGTCCTTTGCAGCAGCCGTACCAGAAACACCCGAATAAGTAAATCCAATTTTGTCCGAAAGAACCCCATCACGGAAGAACACGGCCAATTTATCACCAGATTGATTGGTCACATAGTATGGGCGATAAAGATCATCCGGCTGATTGACCGTTTCCTTACTATCGCGGGTAAAAGCATCCAATCCCAGCGACTTAGCCAGCACGGGTTCACCGGTTGCCATCCATGAATAACCGGCCCGCAAAACAAATGGCACCATAATCTGCGCCACTGCCCCCTCACCCGGCCACAATCCGCGCGGGGGTTGACCGAAATTCGATTGGTACAAAGTAACGCTGCGTTGCAGGTGGGTAAGCGCATCCTGCGGGTAGGAGAACTTTTGCGGTAAATCCGAGCCAGGGTTACCTTTGGCCTGTATATTGGTATCAATGAGCAAGGGTAAAATAGGGTGAGCGTAAGGGGTGGTGGTAACCTCAATCTGCCCGGCCTCCTGCAACTGCCGATGCAGCGGGACGATTTCCGCCATCACCCGCCGCACTTCCTGAAAGAGAATGTCTTTATCCTCTTCACTGAAGTTTTGACCTTTTTCAACCAATTCTTTCAGCGGGGGTTGATTTAGGAACATCGGGTCAAACCACACCAGATTCCACCAGATCTGCAGATCGCGGAAATCCTGTTCTGTGAAAGTATTTAAGGCATTTTGAATGGCTTCGGCATCCGTACCGCCGCGTTTTTCTAATAATTCTTTGTAGCGCGGGTAACACCCGATCAATTTATCCCAATTGGCATCAAAGAAACGCTGCAGAATAAAAAGTTTATCCTCATCGGTTAACTGGCTTGCCGGTTTCTCCGTCATCACCCAGTACAAATCCTTGGCACCATTGTTGACGAAATCCTCCAGCTGACGCAACAATACCGGTGTGAGATTGAAGGTGACATGTACATTGGGATATTGGGAAACCAGATACGCCATATCATAGTAATCTTTTGTGGCATGAACCCGTACCCAGGGGCGGGTATAAACCCCGTTTTCATCCTTGTAATAGAGAGGCTGGTGCTGATGCCACATCAAATTGAGGTAAAGCACATCCTCAACAGCCGGCTCCAATACCGGCGTTGGGGTTGGCTTCATCGGTTCAGTTGTATTGACAATCACCGGTTCGGTTGGCACAACCGGGGTCACGGTTTGGATCTGGCATGCTGAAACTGCCAAAACCAGTACCAGAGCAATCAAAATCAAACGGTGAGCTGTTTTCATCTTCTTATACTCCTTCCAATTCAATTTATCGTTTTGCCAGAGCGGGATCATAAATTTGCAAACCGCTCAATGCAGTTCCAATCCAGAGTCTTCCCATTGGATCAAAGGCGAATGTCAAGGGTTCGCCTCCATTAAAACCAGAATTATTGTCTCGATAAACGATCCAATGATCGTTACCGTCAAAGCGGCTGATCAATCCGCCCGGTTCGGTCGGGAAGCCGTGTCCAATCCAAAACCCGTTGCCCGGCTGCTCGATAATGCTATTCACCACGCTGGTAGGCAATCCAGAGCTGCCTAAACGGTAAAAGAGCCATTCTTCGCCTTCCCAACGTGCCACGCCACCCCCAATCGTAGAAATCCAAACCCGATTTTGGGCATCTACGATCAGGTCGGATACTCCGCCCCAACTCAAATCGCGGGCAGAAAAATCCCAACTTTCAAGTGCTTGTGTTGAAACCTCCAGGCGTGAAACGCCCTTTTGTGTGCCAAGCCACAAAAATTCCTGGCCATGGTCGGATTGAAATGCAAGTGCAAATATCCGCAGGTCAGCAAGGCCACCAACTAATTGGGTATACGAAGATAATTGCTGTCCATCCCAGCGATATAAGCCGCTCAGACTCCCCACCCACAAATTTCCCTCTCCATCTTCAACCAGCGCGCGCACGCGAACTTCTTCTACCCCAAACGCATCTTCTGAAATTTGTACCCACCGATCCTCGCACAGGCAACTTACACCCCTATCGCTGCCAAACCACAGATTTCCCCTCTGATCTTCGTAAACTACCCGCACACTTTCATCAAGAATGCCTGAATTTTGGCGGTTGTAAACCCGGCTATCCTCCCCCCAGGGCGACCCTTGCGTAACATGCCATAGCGCAGCGCCTTGAGCAGTGGCAATCATCATATCCCCATTCGATCGCAGATATAAATCATAAATCGTATTGGAAGGCAATGGCGCAGTTTGCGCCATCAAATGCTGCCAACCCCGCCGCAGCAAAGCCTGATCATATTCGTAAGTAACTTTCCCAATGACAATCAATCCCGTAAAGCCGATAATCAACCACCAGAACACTCTTGGCGGTTTTGGGAACATTTCCTCCAGATAATCCCAATAACTTTCTTTCTCGAGAATCCAGGTATATCCCCACCTCAAAAATCCAGATGCACTTAAACAAAGCGCCGGAATAACGATCAAGGAATATTGCGGCCACTTGGTCGGGTAGATCAACAAGATGATAAACTGTACAAGGAACCACCTCGGCAACCACGGTTCTTTACGGCCGTAAAAGTAAAGCCCAACCGCCCCGGCCCAAAAGATAAATTCATCCAATGTGAGGAAAAAGAAAACGCGTGGATGCCACGGCAAGGCAGTCGCCACCCAGATGACCGGCTGCCACCATGGGTAACCGGCGCGTGTGACATCCCCCCCTTCGGTATAAGCCTGATGAAAGGAAACAACCTCCAATATCCTGCGGAATGGCTCATTCCAGAAGTATGGATTTAGAATGAAGAAGGTTACCAAAACAACCCCCATCCAAACCATCATTTGCTGAATATTGACCTTCTTTCGAAATTGCCAAAGCAGGAAAATAACGGGAATGAGCATCAATCCATATGGATATTTTCCCGCAATTGCTGCTCCCATTGCCGCTGCCGCAATCCAAAAAAATCCATAGGAGGCTTTTTGGGCTTCGTCTTCCAGGGATTTCCGAAGCAGTAAAACGGCTAACAGGGAAGCAAAAAGGGGAAAGGCTTCCAGATAAACTTGACTGGTGTACTTGATGGTATAAGAATGGAAGGTCAACAGAAATGCAGCCAGAGGGTCAAAAAGGGCAAGGATGAAGACCTGTAACACCCCAAAAAACGCACTGGTGGAGCGATTGAAGTAAAACTCAAAATCCGGATTGACATTTTCTCCCTTGATCAAAAATGGCAGGCTGTACATCAACTTGACCAGCGGGGGATGCTCTTTGTTTTGATCATAGTTGATGATTTCTGTCCAATCCCCCTGCCGAATCAGTTGAGCATAATCCCTGCCCGCCCGCATATAGACCGGCTCATCTGCATCCAGGGGTAATTGCCAGACTGCCCAGGCATGAATCAATCCAGAAAGCGCCACAATCAGCGCAATCGTATGCCAGCGCTTCCACCACTTGGGCAAGGCACGTAAGGGAAAGTTGAGTAATTTTGCTAACATGACTTTTTGCTACCCCTATTTTGAAGAGGTAGTTTAATTTTCCGGTAGTTTCTCAAATTGATAAATCAATACATCACCCACCGGAACGGTATCCGGAAATTCAAACTCTTGCAAACTCCCATCTTGCTGTACCGACACGACCACCTCCACGATTTTACCTGTCAACGGCTGCAAGCGGTACCTGCCGGGGAGCAGTCCTTCCAATGTGCGAAAGGTTACCTTCTCTTGAGGTTGATTGCTCAAATTCAAAATCACCAGTACCTGTTCATTCTGGGTAACGCGCGCGTAGGATAAAACGGCAGCTGAAGAACAGGCGACTGGATAAAACTGCCCGCTTTGTAGCCCTTCGGACTGCGAACGGATGCGCAGCAGGTTCATATAAAAGCGCAGCAGCGAACTTGAATCTTGCAATTGATACTGAACATTTTTCTCGGCATAATCGGGCTTTGGGAACAGCCACGGCGTGCCGCTGGTAAATCCCGCCTTTGATTCTGCCGACCAGTGCATGGGAGTTCGAATATTCCGATGATCTCCCTGTCCCGTCAGACCAATTTCTTCACCGTAGTAAACAAATGGCACACCCGGGCTGGTCAGGTATACTGCAGCAGCAATGCGGGCTTTGCTTTCATCCTGCATGAGAACAGTCATGACCCGGTCTTGATCATGATTGCTCAAAAAAATACCCATACTGCCCGGTGGGAATAACCGCGTTTCAAAAGTCAGCGTATTGTTAAGCGAAGTGGCATTCCGATTGTTGACATTACTCAAAATTGAACGCGCCAGATCAAAATTGAACACCACATCCATCTCTTGATTGCGAAGATAGCGCACCGCCTCAAAACTGTTTGACCATACCTCTCCCACCGTTATTGCCTGCGGATTGATAGACTTGTAATACCTGTAGAAATCCGCAAACCATTGATGGGTCGAGTCGGTATTCTCCTGATCGTTACCCTGTTCAATGAGGTGCTTGGCAGCATCAATGCGGAAACCGTCCACGCCCGCCTCTTCCAGCCAGAAGCGGGCAATTTGATAAATTTCCTGCGTTACAGCCGGGTTTTCCAGATTCAAGTCCGGCATTTGATCCCAGAAAAGGGCATAGTAATATTTGCCATTGGCAGCGCGGTGCCAAACCTTTTGTCCTTCTGGGCCAGTGTAACCTGGATTTTCATCCTGCCAGATGTAATAGTCGTGATAGGGTGATTGCGGGTCCAGAGCCTGTTGGAACCACGGGTGCCGGGTTGAGGTATGATTGATCACCAGATCAATAATCACACGCATTCCGCGCTGGTGAGCCGCATCTATCAAATCCTTGAAATCATCCAAAGTGCCATAGTCAGGGTTAACCTGATAATAATCTGTAACATCATAGCCATGATAAGACGGCGATGGATGAATAGGCATCAACCACAACGCGTTAATTCCTAAATCATTCTCTGTTTTCGGATTGCCATCATTCAAATAGTCCAGTTTCTGAACCAATCCTCGAAAATCGCCAATCCCATCCCCATCCGAGTCGTAAAAACTACGAACAAAAATCTGATAGAAAACCGCCGTTTTCCACCAATCCACCTCTTCCAGCACCTTATCGGTAGGTGTTTGGTTCGATTGCAAGGGAAGCGGGGTGATTGCACTCTCGGCTGCCCTGTCTGATAAGCCAGCACAGGAACTGATGAGAAAGAGGACAATCAAAAATACAAAAATCCGTTTGAGTTGAATTGAAATCATTGCAATCTTGAAAGAATAGCGCCACTCAACGCCGGAATTGTAACCTTGCTGGTTTGCCCTTCGAGGATCACCTCACAGCCGCTCCCCGTTTCTACCTGCATGATCCAGTGACCTATTAGCCATTGTGTCTGCCGGGTAGCAGAAAGATTGATCACGGTTGTAAGCCGTTCTTCCTCGAATTCTCTCTCCAAAACAAGGATGGCCTCGTTGCAATCCTGCACCTTGCAGGTTCCTCTGCGGAGAGCAGCAAATTGTTTCCTAACCCGAATCAACTGACCATAAAACTTCAGCAAGTCTTTGTCCTGCTCCTCTCCCCACAACATGGGCGACCGGGATTCCTCCGGTATGCCGCGTCCGTTCTGACGTACATCCCGCTGCTGCGATAACCCAGCCTCTGTACCGTAGTAGATTACCGGTGGACCCACAAGACTGAACTGCAGGAGTGCCGCCAGCTTGAGACGACGCTGGTCGTTTCCTGCTGCCCAAAGGAAGCGATTCATGTCATGATTATCCAGAAACGAAGGGCGCGAAAAATCTTGCGGGAAATACGCATGGTGTCGTTCCAGAAAAGAAGCCAGTTTTACCCCATCCCAGCGTCCAAACGCCAGCGACTGACGCAAACCCTCCAGCAGAATAAAATCCAACGCTCCGTCCAGTTGACCGGCAAAAGTCAGTTGGACATCAGAAGGATCCACAATTTCTCCAAATGTCCAGCAATCGGCTTTGGCTTGCCGGGTAACCTTGCGGAACTCTGCCCAAAAATCCGCAGCCGGTCCAATGGCGTAATCTACCCGAAAGCCGTCCACACCAAATTCCAGCCAGTATCTGGCGGCATCCAGCACATATTGACGCGCTGCCGGGTGGCGCAAATTCAATTTTGGCAGGCTTGTCACCCCAAAAAAGGTCTCGTAGTCATCGGGATAACGACGAAAGTTGAACCACTGGCGATAAGGACTGGCAGGGTCAGAAACAGCCTGCTGAAAATAGGTGTGCATGTTAGAGATATGATTGGGAACAAAATCCATCAACACCCGAATGCCCCTCCGGTGGGCTTCATCGAGCAATTCTTTGAAGTCCTTTTTACTGCCCAGGCGAGGTTCAATCTCAAAAAAATCGGTGGCATCATAGCCGTGGTGGCTTGGGCTGGGAAAAACAGGCGTCAGCCAGAGCACATTGACGCCCAAATCAACCAGATAATCCAGTTGTTCGGTAATCCCTCGCAGCGTACCCCCATAAAAATCACTCAAAGAAGATGGATTGCGCCATGGTTGATTCTTTGCCGGCGAAAAGCGATCCACGAATATCTCATACACCACCGCGTCTTTCGTCCAGGCCGGGAGCGGATCGTCATCCACATAAAACCCAAAAATCTGACCCTGATCCGAAAGTTTCTCCCCTCCATCCGCCATCTCAAAACCAAATTGATAACGCACCAGACTGCCGGTTGGAAAACCCGGCAAGACCGCTTCATAATAACTGAGATAGCCCCACAGGATGGTATCCCATTCTGTATGAGTAAAAAACAGAGGAGCGGCAAATCCGTTCAAGGCTCTGCCCTGAGAACCCTGCGGGTCACTTCCATCGGTTGTCCAGTATACCCAACCACGCCGCACAGGGTATTCCGGCCCAACGGATAAAATAAGTCTTACCGGTTGAGCGGGTAACGGATCCAGCGGTAATCGCCGAAAATTATGGCTGATTCCCGCCCGAATTCCATATACCCGCTCTCTCTTTAACTGTTCGGTTGCTAAAGTGCCAAAAATAAAATCGTCCACCCGCTTACCTTTTTTGAAATTGGTTTATCCTTTTACTCCGCCAACCGTTAATCCGGCTTCAAAGTAACGGTTCAAAGCCAGATAAACCAGCACCGTCGGGATAACCACGATGACCGCGCCAGCAGCAAATTGACCCCACGGCACCGAAACACTGTTTGCCAGCGAATATAACGCCGGTACAGCCAGTTTAACCGTATCCGGTGCCGGTACCAGCACCGAGGAAAAGATAAAGTCGCCCCAGCCGGTCATGAAGGCTAGAATGGCGGTTACCGCCAAAGCAGGCCGAGCCAGCGGCAGGGCAATCAGGAAGAAGGCCTGTACGGGAGTCGTGCCATCAATTTGGGCAGCCTCCTCCAGATCAATCGGTATGGTGTCAAAGTAACCCTTGAGATTCCACGTACAAAAAACCAGGGTTGCTGATGTGAAGGCCAGAATCAGACCCAGATGTTTGCCAAACAGGCCAACTGCCGTCAACACCTGCGCAATGGCAACCAGTGAAAGGATGCCTGGGAAAGTAGAGATTGCCAGCAAAAAGATGAGGAAAAATTCGCGCCCCTTGAAGCGAAAACGCGATAAAGCAAATGCCGCCGATGTGCACACTACCAGACTGAAAATTGTGGTGATGCTGGCCACCTTGAAACTGTTGGTGATCCAGGTCAGGTAGGGTCTTTCGAAAAGCATAAAGCGGTAGTTTTCAAAACTCCAATCCACCGGGAAGAACATTCCCGGCAGGCTGAGTGTATACAACCGACCTCCCGAGCGACCCGAAGCCAAAAGGGCAAACCAAACCGGGTAGAGCGCAAATATCACCGCAATCACTAAAAAGGTATATTGTAAAACACGAACGCCAATGGGGGTTCTCTTAATCATGATTCATACGCTCCTTTCGTGATGCGGGTAATTCGCAGGCTGTACAGGGTAGCCAGGAAAAGCATAATAAAGATCAGCACTGCAAATGCGGTAGCCCGCCCATAATTTTGCAGCTGATAAATCTGACGGTAGGCATATACCATCACAAACTCGGTTGCCCCTGGTGTATCCGCACCTGCAAGAGGACCGCCAGCGGTGATTGCATAGGCGGTACCAAACATTTGAAAAGCCGTGATCGAAGTCAACACGGTGGCAGGCAGAACCGCCGGACGAATTAACGGCAAGGTGATGCGCTGCAATTGCACCCACCAGTTCGCCCCATCCACCTCGGCAGCTTCATACAATTCAACCGGAATGGATTGGAGCGCGCCAAGAATCGCCACCATAAAGAAGGGGTAGGAAAACCACAGGTCCGCCAGAACCACCACACCAAAGGCGCTGACCGGATTTTGCAGCCAGATTGGGCCCTGGATTCCAATTTGAGAGAACAATTGGTTAATCGTACCTTGCTGTCGAAAGAAAAATTGCCACACCAACGCCATCAGGATGGCAACCGAGGAAGCTCCCCAGGGTACAAACAAAGCCACCCTGAAAAAAGTCTTACCTTTCAGTCTGGAATCATTCAAAATCAACGCCAGCGTCAATCCAAAAACGAACGTCAATGGCACCCGAATGGCGACAAATAGAATCGTGCGTAAGACAACGATAATAAATGGGCCGGTCGTCATCAGCTGATTGAATGCAGCCCGAATCGATAACAACACGCCCAGTCCAACCACAAGCGCAATGGCAATCAGCCACACCCCTCCTGATGAGATCGGCCTCTCGATCTCTCGATCTAGCCTGCGATTGACATATACCGCCCCGATCAGCGGGGTGAAAGCCAGTAAAATTTTACCCAGCGCCATCAAAGCTTCAGCCGAAAAGAGTTTACCCAACAGTGCCTGATAGTTGGCGAACAACGGTTCCGCTAAACGATATGGCTGCCCCAGTCCCCCTTGAGCATTTTGTCGAAATTGCGGCCAGCACAGAGGATCGAGGAGACCGGTAAAGAACACTTCACAGTCCGGTTTTGGGCGGAATTTATTCCGATTGGTAAATGAAATATAGGTGTTCAGCACAATGGGATATACATTGAACACCAGGATCCCCAACATGGTTGGAAAGAGAAAGAAAAAAATCGTTAGGCCCTTGCGAGTTCCCTTCCAGGTATTCATATCGGACTCCTCTATCCTGTTCCTAAAAAGGGGGAGAATTAAGAAGAGGGAGAGCCACACTTGCTGGCTCTCCCTGTTTACATCACAAATTTACTTCATTCCTGCCACGGCTTCCACAATGGCTGCCTGAGCTTCCTTCAGAGCGGTCTGTGGATCTTGCGCACCCGTCCAGATGGCGGCTGAAGCACGGCCAACCGGACCCCACTGGGCAGAGGAGAACGGTGAAGGTGACATCGGAACACCGATAGCCAGCGCTTTACCGTAACCAGCCACAGCCGGCAGTTGAGCCACTTCGGGATCTTCGATGGCTGCTTTTTGAGCAGGGATGGTTTTGTTGACCAGAGCCAGTTTCTTCTGGACTTCGGCGCTGGTGAAGTACTTCATCACATCCAGTGCCACTTCGGCTTTACCGCGGTCAACTGCGTTCTTGCTCAGCATGAGGGTCTTGATCCCCACGAAGGGTTTACCCATGGAAACGATGGTGTAATCAATACCCGCATCTTCAATACCGGCAATTGCCCACGGGCCGGTCCACCACATGCCAACTTTGCCTTCCTGCAGGGCAGCATTGCAGATATCGTAGCTGTTTTCAGCCAGGGAAACAGCTTTGAGTTTGACCAGCCATTCAGCCGCTTTCAGCGCTTCAGGAGTATCCATGTAGGCGTTGCCGTCTTCATCCACATACGCCGGCACACCGAAACCGAAATAAATCGGTGACATGTGGTAGGCATCTTCAGCCCCAAAGCCCTGATTGCAGATTAGCGGAATTCCCTTATCTGCGTAGAATTTTTCAGCCTTTGCCAGAAGATCATCCCAGGCAAATGGGTCTGTAGGCAGGTATTCTTCGGTGACAAGTGCTTTGTTGGCAACCAGCGCAATACCTTCCATGGTTTCCGGGAGTGCCCAGATTGTATCCATCCAGGTCACACCGTTGATACCCGATTCGGTATAAACGCTCTCAAGGAAGGCTTTGTCAATACCGAAGTCATTCAGCGCAACGATGTTACCCTGCAACGCCTGTTCACCAATTTTGTCGTTTGCCCAACCGATGATGTCGGGACCCTCACCAGCGGGGATGGCCACATTCAAAGCATTGGCTACATCTTCCGGTTTGGAGAGGTCAATTTTGACATTCGGGTGGGAGGCTTCGTAATCCTTGAATGCCTGGGTGATGGCTTCGAGGTACTTTCCATCCCACTGATGCCAGATCGTGATGGTCACCTGCTCGGCAGTGGGAGGAGTGGTGGGTTCTGCAGGAGCTGTAGTGGGTTCTGCAGGAGCCGTAGTGGGTTCTGCGGGGGCAGTGGTTGGCTGTTCCGGCGCAGCCGTCGGGGTAGCCGCCGGTTGGCAGGCTGCCAGAACAAACGAGGCGATCAGCAAAAGGCCGATCAAGGGCATTACTTTCTTAAACATCTCTTTCCTCCTTAAAGAATTTGGATTTTACGAGTCCCTCCGATGGAGGGCAACCCTGGTAAAAGGGTATTCTCTTCTGGGGCAAATAAGTCTTCAAATTGCACTTGAAAATCCTGCACATCACCTCCTTTCAAATAATTAACTTGCTTCAGCCAGCTGATGTAAACTCAATGAAATTGCCTGAGCAACAGCGCCCATTGCCGAAGAGCGCTTGCCAAGCACGGCAGAAGTAATGGTTACCGCTTGTGAGGCGACTTTAAGACTGCGTTGTTTGGCCACTTTGCGCACCGGATCAAGCAGTAAATCACCTACTTGTGCAACCCCTCCGCCAATCACAATCTTGGTCGGATTAAACAGGTTGATCAAATTCGCCAAAGCGGTTCCAAGGTAATATCCTGCTTCCTGAACCAGCTTTTGGGAAAGATGATCACCTTTTCGGGCTGCGGCTATCACATCCATAGCACTAATCGCTTCTACAGACGGGAGCTCGCTCAAAGTTGTGCGCGCCCCGGCTTTGATAGCAAAAATTGCCTTCTGGGCAATTGCCCGTCCACCAGCCAATGCCTCCAAACAACCCCGGTTTCCGCAGGTGCATAACGGGCCATTCTCTTCTATTGTAACATGCCCAATTTCACCGGCACAGCCGGTTGTGCCGCGATAAATTTGACCATCAATCAGCAAACCTGCCCCGATGCCGGTTCCTACCTTGATATAGACCAGGTTGTCAACTCCACGCCCGGCCCCAAACGCCCACTCTCCTAAGGCGCCAAACTCCGCGTCATTTCCGAGCGTCACCGGGCAGCCCCAGGCTTTTTCCAACCACTCCCGAATGGGGAATAGATCCCAACCCGGCATAATCGGCGGACCGCTCACCATACCCGCATCGGTCACAATGGGGCCCGGTACACCCACCCCAATTGCTGTAATCTGAGCCAGATTTACACCCAATTCGTTCAGCCACGAGCGTAAAAACTGGTCAACAAATGGCAGACAGACCTGCGGCCCCTGAAAAATATCCAGCGAGGCTTCAACCTCATCCATTACATGAGCGAGATAATCCGCAAGCACCAGGGTGACATGAGTTGCGCCAATATCCACCCCCACCACCAGCCCGCCTTGCGGGTTGATTTCCAGCTCAATGGCACGCCGACCCCGTGAAAATTGTCCATTGGTTTCGCGAACCAACCCGGCTTTGATCAAATCCCCAACAATAGCCGATACCGCTGCACGGGTCAATCCCAACTCACGCGAAAGTTCAATTCGAGAAATTCCGCTCGGACTGAAACGGATTAAATCCAGTGCGGCATGCTTGTTAAGATTTTTAACATTCGCTTTGGGAACTTGCCAGATTGTGGTGTCCAAACGGCGCATTTCTCCCTGATTCTTGAAACTATTATAACCAAATCGGAAATAATGTCAAGTAACTTAACAAATACTTTGGAAATACAGAAAAAATGTATATACAAGAATATAACCCAACTCAATCCTTTCGGGTATAATTTCGTCTATGTTTCCAAAATCAGTCTGGCGATTAATCAAAACACCACCTGCGCCCGGCGCTTGGAACATGGCGCTGGATGAATCCATTCTCCAGTTTGTTGCAGCGGGTAAGTCGCTCCCTGTATTGCGTTTATACGCCTGGGAGCCGGCCTGTCTTTCTTTGGGTTACGCTCAGCCCATAAAAGATGTAGATTTTCAAAATCTTGTCGAAAATGGCTGGGAACTGGTGCGACGTCCCACCGGCGGAAGGGCAATTTTGCACACCGACGAACTCACCTACGCCGTCATAGCTCCACAGAATGAACCGCGCGTAGCCGGTTCTATTTTGGAAAGTTACCGCCGCCTTTCAACAGCACTGGTCGAGGCTTTGCACCTCCTCGATCTGCCGGCAACGGCTGATAAGGAGTACCCTATCCCCGAGGGCAGTCAACCCAATGCTGCGGTCTGTTTCGAAGTACCCTCCAACTACGAAATCACCGTCCAGGGTAAAAAATTGATTGGCAGCGCACAGGCCCGCCGCTACAAGGGGGTTCTTCAGCACGGGTCTTTGCCATTGCATGGTGACCTTACCCGCATTACTCAGGCGTTGCGCTTTGAGAATGAAACGGAACGCCGGCAGGCTGCTCAGCGTCTACTGGATCACGCCACAACCGTCGAAATGATACTCGGAAAAGTGTTGGACTGGGATACGGCTGCACACGCCTTCAAAACTGCCTTTGAGCAGGTATTAAATATTGAATTTTTGGAAACAGAGCCAGACGTAGAGGAATTAAGTTGCGCTGAAGAATTATTGATTCAAAAATACGCACACCCCTCCTGGACAGAACGCATTTAAACTCTATCCTCCCTACTTGACGAAGATCACGTCGGCGTAACCCAGACTGCGAAACAACCTGCTGAGGTAGGATTCAGCGTTCATTTGCGCCCAATCTAATATCCCATCGGCAATCGCGGCTTTTTCAATTTCCCGAACAGCAGCCTGACGTGCAAGAGTTTCTAAATTGATCTCTCCACGCCGTAAAATCCCCGTTTCGCGGTCATAGACATAGGAAAGATCATTATCCAAGGTAGCCATAAAAATCTCAGCTGCCGGCAATCGAACATATAAAACGCCGTTTTGAACCCATAAATCTTCCGGTTTTAATTTTTCCAGGTCCACCCCTGCGATCACCTTACCATGGGCTACGAAGAGCAACTTATCACCAAATAAAAAACTCAATTCGCCCTGACCTGCCTCGGCAGTAATAATTTTTTCCATGGAATACTGCGCAGTTTCCAATCGCGCGAGCGAGCGGATTTCGTAGATAATGGTCACCGGATCGGGGATGATGGTTGGAGTTGGGTTGAACAACAGGGCCGATTGGGTTGCAATGGCATCCCGAACCTGCTCCATCGGCTGTAAGGCCTCTTGAGTTGTGTTTCGCACCACGGACACTAAAACAATAATCGCCAGTGCAAAGACCAGCGCAAAAGACAGAATAATCAGCAACAGCCCTTTGAAAATCGAATGAACATTCATCTCATCACCTGAATGACTCCTCTATTCATGGACAGAACTTAACTCGGATTATAATCAATATACATTTATTCTGGAGAAATAACTCTGTGAATCAGCCGCTCAGGTTTCTTAAATACAAACCCTTATTATTGAAAATTGTAACCGTAACCATAATGTTGATCATGGCCCTGGCGGCATGTAACACTCAACCGGCCAATACACCAACCCCAACCCCTTCAACAACTCCTACGCCATCTTCAACCTCCACCCCAACCCCCGCACCACTTGGCAGCAGCCAGAATCCGCTGCGAATTGCTTTTTTGCAGGAAACCGAAAGCAATCGCCGCATTGAAATTTCTCGCAGCGAGATTCGCGACAATCTTAAAGAACTAACCGGTTACGAGTTTGAAATCGTGGTTTTTGACAACGCCGCCAATCTGGTCAATGCCTTCAAAGATCAGAAAATTCATCTCGGCTGGCTGCAACCCCTCTCTTACATCCACGCCCACAATCGAGGTTGGGTGAAAATTGGGTTACTGACCAACCATTTTGGCACGTTTTATTACGGTACTCAGTTTTTGGCCAATGTCGAAAGCGGCTATGTTTCCTATTTTGACCCGCTTGCCAACCTCAGCACAGCAGATGCACAAACCGCGCTTGCTCAATTGAATGGAAGCCGGCCCTGCTGGGTCGAACCGGGCTCAATTTCGGGTTACATTCTCCCCTTCGGGATTCTGGAACAGCTCGGCATCCAGACCCAAAACGGCGTATTTGCTCAAACCCATCCAGCCGTGGTACGCTCACTTTACATCAAAGGCATTTGTGATTTCGGAGTCACCTTTTCAATCTCTGGCGACCCGCGCACCTCCAGTCAGGTGATTAACGACTTAACCGACGCTCCACAGCGCGTGATCATCATCTGGCAATCCAATCCCGATATCCCCAACCTGAATCTGTCCTACGCTAATGCGGTGAGCGATTCGATGGTGAAGCAAATCAATGCCGCCTTTCTGGAATTGGTGAAGACCAGTGATGGAAAACGACGCCTCACTCAAGCGTTGAATGATTATGATGTACAGGACCTTCAGGTTGTGGATGATTCGGTTTATGACCCTTTACGCTCGGCTGTACGCTGGTCTGGGGTTGATTTGTCCGATTGGATTGGACGTTGATTCCCTCATTTTTCCGGGCATCACTTCTGGCATGAACCTTGTACTATCCTGAAGAGCGGTTTTCCACTGATGACATGGTAAAATCGCCGCATGGTCAAGAAAATCCTGATGTTCTTAATCCGTTTATTGCTTTTCAGCAGCATTGCCATCATTTTGGGCTTGGGTATTCCCAATATGATTGCGGAGTGGTATGCCCGTGCACGGCAATTTCAGGTTGAGCAAGCCCCTTCTGCGCCGGTAGCCATTGTGTTTGGCGCGGGTCTGACCCGCGATGGCCAACCCTCCCCCGTCCTGCGGGATCGCGTGGCTACAGCAGTTCAGTTGTATTTTGATGGGAAAGTTCAAAAAATTCTCATGAGCGGAGATAACCGATTTGTGGATTACAATGAACCCGGTGCGATGAAACGCTATGCTCTTTCGCTGGGAGTGCCAGAAGCAGACATCGTTTTGGATTATGCCGGCCGCCGTACTTATGATACCTGCTACCGCGCCCGTCATATTTTTGGTGTTCGTGAGGCAATTCTGGTCACCCAACGGTTTCACCTGCCGCGCGCCATTTTTACCTGTAATGGCCTCGGGGTTGATTCGGTTGGCGTCATTGCCGATCAACGGACTTACAGTCAATACGCTCACCGTTTTTGGCGCATCCGTGAAATACCCGCAACCGCCATGGCTTTTGTGGATGTGTTTATAACCCGCCCATTACCCGTACTGGGGGAACCCGAACCGATTTTCGGTGTGAACGACGAATCTTCTTTACAGGAGCAGGCTCACCCATGAACCGAGATGAGGCATTCCAAATCGTCAGAGAATTTGTAAAAAATCAGAATTTGGTTAATCACATGCTGGCCGTCGAGGCAGCCATGCAATTCTATGCCCTCCAATTAAACCAGGATGTAGAACTCTGGCGAGTGACCGGTCTCCTGCATGATTTTGATTGGGAAATCCACCCAACACTGGAAGAACATCCGCAAGCCGGTGTGCCAATTTTGCGGGAGCGCGGCGTTCCCGAAGAAATCATTCGCGCCATTCTCAGCCATGCTGATCACACCGGGGTTCCACGCCAGACTTTAATGGAAAAAGCCCTGTACGCCTGCGATGAAGTTACCGGTTTAATCACCGCCGTTGCACTGGTGCGTCCAAGTCGCTCTCTATATGACCTCACCTCTTCCTCAGTAAAGAAGAAATGGAAAGACCGTGCTTTTGCCGCCGGCGCAAACCGGGAGGAAATCGCCCGCGGGGCGGAAGAATTCGGCGTGGAATTATGGCAACATGTGGACAATGCTATTCTGGCTATGCGAAGTATCGCCCCTCAATTGGGGCTTGAAGGCAATCTCAAGCCTCAATAAATAATCACACCTGCATCAGGGAGGATGACATGACTGGATTAGTGGGGAAAGGTTTTTTTATCTGGAAAATTCAAGATTGTGAGGGGGGCAACCCTCTGGCAATTGCCAGCGCCGCTCAACAGGCCGGTTTCTCCCATGTTCTCGTTAAAATCGCCGATGGCGGCTGGCCGGTCAATATTGATCGCAAAAACAATACCGACCTGCTTCCGCCGGTAGTTCAGGCTATTTGCGATAAAGGCATTCAGGTTTGGGGCTGGCATTATGTTTATGGGAACGATCCGCTGGCAGAGGCCAACATTGCCATCCGGCGCATTCAACAATTTCAACTGGATGGTTACGTCATTGATGCGGAAATCGAGTACAAGCAAGCCGGTAAAGAGCGCGCTGCCCGCCGCTTTATGGGTAAGCTGCGCGAAGCTTTGCCCAACCTGCCCATGGCGCTTTCCTCTTATCGCTTTCCATCCTATCACCCCCAACTGCCCTGGAAAGTTTTTCTTGAATACGTGGACTTCAACATGCCTCAGGTATATTGGGAAAAAGCCCACAATCCTGAAGCACAACTGCGGCGCAGTGTTCGAGAGTTTCAGGGTATGACCCCATTTCGGCCGGTCATTCCTACCGGCCCAACCTATAAAACTGGCGGATGGGCACCCACCGAACAGGACATTCTCGAATTTTTACGCACCGTGCAGGCTTTAGGACTGAGTGCGGTTAACTTTTTTTCATGGGATGAATGTCGTAAACAAACTCCGGCCCTCTGGGATGTCATCGCTCATTTTTCGTTGTCACCCCAGCCACCCCCTCCCGATATTATTGAACTGTATTTCCAGGCACTCAACCTGCACGATCCTTCCTTGATCCTTCATCTCTACCATCCCGATGCCGTCCACATCACCCCAGCGCGGGTTATTCAGGGAAGTCAGGCAATTCGGGCATGGTACACCACCCTGTTTAATGATCTTTTACCGGCTGCAACTTTTACGCTAACCCACGCTTCTCAAAGCGGCAACAGCCGCCACTTCAACTGGACAGCCCAATCCGGCAACATCATGGTTAAAAACGGCAGCGATACTGTTGGAATCATGGATGGCAAAATAGCCTACCATTACACCAACTTCACTATTTCCGCATAATACTACTCTTCACTGCGCCTTCGCCCCCGCTTCTTCGGTGTTTGTTGGATCACTTCCGCCTGGGATGCAGGGGGAATTGCTGGCTTTTTCCTCGCTGTTGCCTTGGGAGTAGAATTTTTTTTCGTTGCCGGTGACGCGGTTTGGGGTTTTCTTTTCGTTTGCCCTTTGGGTTTTGAAACCTCTCCGATGCTTTCCAGAGGCAATTCCGCCTGTTTGGTTTGCACCCCTTTTCTTTCGCCCTTGACCTCTCTGGCGGGTTTTTGGGATGAGCGGGATGGCTCAGCAACCGCTTTCTCGGGAACTTGCCGGCTTCGCCTCACCGGCTTTGCGGGTCTGGATGTCTCCCATTTTCCCAAATGATGAATCACCGCCTTGAGCCCTCTCACCTTCTCGCCGCCTTTCAGGTCGAAAATCGGCTTGCCATTGGTTGCGCGTTTCATCAACGGGATACTATCCATGCGGATGCTTTTCGCCGCCAGATGGTCAAAATAAACCAGGATATTTCGATCCCCCGCTCCGCTTACCGCACCTACCAACCCGCTGCCTTTGACCAAACGCGCTGCGATGATTCCCTGCCCGTATCTTCCCTGTAACACGGTTTGAGAAGCGGGAATACGCCATCCTTTTCCATCTTCAGTCATCAAAAGTAAATCTTCATCCGGGTTGAACACCATGCAACCGATTACTTCATCGCCGCTGCTCAACTTTATTCCATTGACACCGGCAGCAACCAACCCCATCGGGCGGACTTCACTTTCGGCAAATCGAATCATCATTCCGCTCTTGCTCACCAGAATGATCTCCTCGTTTCCCTCAGTGATTAATACACTCACCAGCTCATCACCGGGATTAATTTTTACCAGTGTAAAGGTCTGCGCCGAAGGGCCGGGCAATTCCCGTAGCTCGGTTTTTTTCACCATACCATTACGGCTGATAGTTACAATAAAAAAATCTTTCTCCTGGGGAATCTTCAAAGGAGCCGAGAATAAAACCACCGGCAGGCTTTCACTGCTGAGTGGACAGGCTTTGGAAATGAGTATTCCCTCGCTGAAATTTTCCACATCCGGCAGGGATTGGATCGCAATCGCCGCACACCTCCCATCCCGAGCAGCCAGATAGAGGGTATGGTTTGAACTGCAAAGAAGGATTGTTTCGGGAGCGTCTTTTCCGGTTAAGCGGGGTTGCTTTTCAGCGGAGATTCTGCCAATCAATCCCTCTCGGGTAACCCCCACCCAGACCTTTTCCTCGGGCATTAATTCACTGGTTGTCAGTACATCTTTAGCCGCTTCACCCTGTTTGAGTGAGACAATCTGGGTCCGCCGCCGGTCTGCATATTTTTGCTTAACGCTGATTAGTTCTTCGGCTACAGCTTCGCGCAACTTTTTTGCTGAACGTAGTAATTCCGTCAGGGTTTTGATAATCTTGAGCGTTTCCTGATATTCCAGCTCGATCTTTTTTCGCTCTAATGCAGCCAAACGCCTCAATTGCATTTCGAGAATCGCATTAGCCTGAATTTCGCTGAGTTTATACCGTTTCATTAACTTAATCCGGGCATCCTCCACGTCTTGCGCCTTGCGGATCAGGTTGATCATTTCATCCAGATTAGCCAGTGCAATCCGCAGTCCTTCAAGGATGTGAGCCCGCTGGCGAGCCTTTTCAAGATCATGTTCGCTGCGCCGCCGAACCACCGTAATCCGGTGATCCAGATACACCCGCAAAGCCTGTTTCAAGGAAAGCAGACGCGGTTCACCGTCCACGAGTGCCAACAACGAAATACGAAAAGTGGATTGTAGAGGAGTGCGCCGATAAAGTTCACGCAGAACGTTTTGTTCTTCGGCTACTTTATTCAATTCGATCACAATTCGCATCCCCTGCCGATCCGATTCGTCCCGCAGGTCGCTGATTCCCTCCAGCTCGTTTTCACGGGCAAGTTCGGCAATCCGTTCAATCAGCGATGATTTATTAATCTGATAGGGTAATTCGGTGATGATAATGCGGCTCTTACCTCTGCCCATTTCCTCCAGCTGTACTTTTCCGCGCAGCGTAACCTTACCTCTACCGGTCGCATACGCTGTGAGCAAATCTTCTCCGCCGTCTTCCTGAAGAATGATGCCGCCAGTAGGAAAATCAGGCCCACGCACAAATTTTATGAGGTCATCAACACCAATATCCTCCAATCGTTCCCATCGTTCCAACATATAGATGAGCGCATCAATCACCTCACCCAAATTGTGGGGAGGTATACTGGTAGCCATGCCCACAGCAATGCCGGAAGCACCGTTGATCAGCAAATTTGGCAAAGCAGCTGGCAGCACAAGTGGTTCATTCAAAGAATCATCAAAATTCCGATCAAAATCAACCGTATCGCGGTCCAACTGGAGCAGTAAATCCAAAGCAATCGGCGTCAGGCGCGCTTCAGTGTAGCGCATGGCAGCCGGTGGATCGCCGTCAATCGAGCCAAAATTACCTTGTCCATCCACCAGCGGGTAACGCATTGAAAAATCCTGGGCCATGCGCGCCATGGCTTCGTATACTGCCTGATCTCCATGAGGGTGATACTTACCCAACACTTCACCAACAATTCTGGCAGATTTTTTATAGGCGGAATCGGCTCTCAGCCCCATATCGTACATGCCATACAGGATTCGCCGCTGCACCGGTTTCAAACCATCCCGCGCATCCGGCAAAGCCCGGGCAACAATCACGCTCATGGCATAATCCAGATAGGATTGCTGCATTTCATGGTCAATATCCACTTTACGAACGAGTCCAATCTCCATCAAAACCACTCCTCGCTGGATCGCAATATATATAAAATAATTTTCATTTCAGTTTATCACGGAAAGGCAGGTTTCAGACTTAAAAACAGCGAGGGCATGTTTGCCCTCGCTGTCGTCCAAACTGTTTGAGAAATTAATCTGAACTGGTAATGTTCGCCACGGAAATGCGGTGAACTTCCTTATCGTTGTTTTGGTTTTCCTGTAGGGCTTTAAAACGCCCGTACTCGAAGCCTGTTCCAGCCGGAATCAGTTTGCCGATGATCACATTTTCCTTCAAACCATACAACGGATCCTCAGCTCCGGCAATGGCTGCCCCTGCCAGGACTTTGATGGTGTGCTGGAAGGAAGAGGCAGAGAGGAAAGAATCGGTACTCAACGAGGCTTTGGTCACACCCAGCAAAATCTCCGCAAAGCGCGCCGGCTGTTTGCCTTCACGAATCATCTGTTCATTTACGCGGCGCAGTTCAAGCCGATCCACGATATCCATCGGCAGGTAATGCGTATCGCCCGGCCGAATCACCTGTACCCGTCCCATCATCTTGCGGATGATCACCTCAAAGTGCTTGTCGTTGATGTTTTGACCCTGCGCGCGATAAACCTTCTGAATTTCGCTCAACAGGTACAGCTGGCAGGCCTCACGTCCCTTGATCTTCAAAATGGTGTGCGGGTTCAGGGAGCCTTCGGTCAAAGGCTGACCCGCCTCAACGTGTTCGCCATCCTTGATCAAAATACGCGACGTTGAAGGAATTTCATACTCCTCTGATTCGCGTTGTTCGTAAGTGACGATAACCTTGCGTCCTTCAATGCGCACCCGGCCGGTGTGTTGTGCGGTGATGGAAGCCTCGCCTTGCACTGCAATGGGATCACTTAACGAGACCGTTCCCTCATCCTTGACGACAATGTCCCAGCCCTCTGGAATTTCATACTCATCACTGACCAGTTCACTGTGCTCAACTCGCACCATTCGCTGATCGCTGTATCGGTCAGATTGGATGATTTTGGCCACGCCGGAAATGCGGGTGATAACGGCTTCACCTTTGGGCATCCGTCTGGCTTCGAACAACTCCTCCACGCGCGGCAGACCGGTAGTAATATCACCACCGGCAGCCACACCACCGGTGTGGAAAGTACGCAGGGTTAACTGTGTGCCGGGCTCGCCAATGGATTGGGCGGCAACGATACCCACCGCTGCTCCTAACTCAACCATCTTCCCGCGACCAAGATCCATACCATAACACTTGGCACATACACCGTGAATCAATTCACAAGTCAGCGGCGAGCGCACCTTGACCTCATCAATGCCAGCCTGCAGCAACCGTCGGATTCGGTCATGGTCCAACAAGTCATCCCGTTCGGCCAGCACTTCACCCGTCATGGGGTCAATCACGCGTTGGGCAACGGTACGGCCGTACAGGCGTGCGCTCAAGGGTTGTCCGGCCACGTCATCCGACTTGCGCATCCAGATGCCTTCCTGGGTGCCGCAGTCCACCTCATTGACGATCATGTCCTGGGCCACATCGACAAGGCGACGGGTCAGGTAACCGGCATCTGCTGTACGCAAAGCCGTATCCGCCAGACCTTTGCGCGCGCCGTGGGTGGAAATGAAGTATTCCAGCGCGGTCAGTCCCTCACGGAAGTTGGATTGAATCGGCAGGCGGATGATGCGGCCAGCCGGATCTGCCATCAAGCCGCGCATTCCTGCCAGCTGTGAAATCGGCCCAAAACCGCCCTTCGTCGCACCCGAGTTGGCCATCGTTGCCAGATTGCCGGTCGGATTCATTGCGCGCCGCACAGCATCGGCAACTTCTTTGGTGGTCTGCTGCCAGATCTCAATTTCCCGTTCGTTGCGCTCCTGTTCGGTCAGTAAACCACGCCGGTAAGAACGCTGAACATTTTCGATTTTCTGTTGGGCGCGTTCCAAAATTTCTTTTTTATCTTCTGGCATGGTGATGTCATCAACCGAGATTGTCGCCCCTGACCGCATGGCGTATTCAAACCCAATATCCTTAATGCGGTCAGCAACATCTGTGGTTACTTCCTCGCCACAAAACTCATAAACATCGGCAATCAGGTCTTTAACACCACCCTTATCGAGTGTTTCGTTGACAAATTGAACTTTTTCAGGCAGGATGCGATTGAACAGGGCACGTCCAACGGTTGTTTCGACCATCGTCCGGCGCGGTTCTGAGAGGCGATTATTGTGGTCATCATACCAGGTATCTACCACCACCTTAATGCGGGTATGCACATGCACCTGCTCCAGCTGGTAAGCCAGTTCAACCTCATCCAGATCGGTAAAGTATCTCCCGTTACCGGGGTGTTCTTTTTCATCGGTCATGGTCAGATAATACACACCCAGCACCATATCTTTGGACGGGCTGATGATCGGTTCACCATCTGCCGGTTTAAGCAGGTTGCGCGAAGAGAGCATCAGCTCGCGGGCTTCACGCACGGCTTTTTCTGAAAGCGGTACGTGCACTGCCATTTGATCGCCGTCAAAGTCCGCATTGAAAGCAGTGGTAACCAGTGGATGTAATTGAATGGCACTCCCTTCAATCAAAATCGGTTCAAAAGCCTGAATACCCAGACGGTGAAGGGTCGGAGCACGGTTCAACAAAACCGGACGGTCTTTGATGACCTCTTCGAGGACTTCCCACACCTCAGGCCGATTACGTTCAATGAAACGCCGGGCGCCTTTCACATTGGCGGCATATCCATGCGCCACCAGCCGGGCAATCACAAATGGACGGAACAATTCCAAAGCCATGGTCTTGGGCAGGCCGCATTGATACAGTTTGAGCGTGGGACCAACCACAATCACCGAGCGGCCGGAGTAGTCCACCCGTTTACCAAGTAAGTTACGGCGAAAACGACCTTTCTTACCCTTGAGCATATCACTCAGAGATTTCAGTTCGCGCCGGCCTCTCCGCGAAAGCGCTTTACCGCGTTGCGAGTTATCAATCAGCGAGTCGACGGCTTCCTGAAGCATCCGTTTCTCGTTGCGCACAATCACGTCCGGTGCGCCCAGTTCAAGCAGCCGTTTCAAACGGTTGTTGCGATTGATCACACGCCGGTAAAGATCGTTCAAGTCTGAGGTAGCAAACCGTCCGCCATCCAGCTGCACCATCGGACGCAGGTCAGGAGGAATCACCGGTAAAACCGTGAGAATCATCCATTCCGGACGATTTTGAGAACGGCGGAACGCTTCCACCACTTTCAGCCGGGTAGTTGCCTTCTTGCGTTTTTGCTTACTCTTGGAAGTGCGTACTTCGTGCCACAATTCTTCGGAGAGTTTATCCAAATCGAGGCGTCGAAGTACGTCGTAGAAGGCTTCTGCACCCATATCCGCCCGGAAAACCTGGCCCCAGCGTGATTTGAGTTCTCGGTAGCGGTTTTCCGTCAGGAATGTAAAGGGACGCAATTCCTGTAATTCATCGCGCAAACGGGAATTGGCATTTTGAGAGACGTTGGATTGATCTTCCAGCTGATTGCGCAGCGCCTCCATTTCCATTTCGGCTTGCGCGCGTACTTCTTCAATTTGCATTTTGATCTGTTCCAGGTCGCGCTGGAACTGATCGCGGAATTCATTTTCCAGCTCGTCCAGCCGTTCTTTGACAACACGCTGCACCCGTCCAATATGTTGAGCAGAAATCGTCTCGCCGGCTGCTACGATTTCGGTATTAGTTGCCGAAAAAACAATCGCCGTACGGGTAACATTACCAATCTTATCTTGCAACTGACGTTCAAGCGACTGTCCCTCTTGAATGACCGGTTCCAAACGCTGGGCAATCAATTCATCACGGCGAGCTTCCATGTCCTGCCGACGCTGATTCAATTCGACAATTTTTCGGTCACGCGCCTGCTTGACTTCCAGAATCCGCGCATTGATTTCGGCCGCCTGCTCCCGCTCGGAAACGCTGATTTCATCTTCCAGACGTTTGAGAGCCTTGTTACGGGCATCCTCATCCACATAAGTTACAATGTATTGAGCAAAATACAGAACACGGTCCAGGTTACGGCGCGAAATATCCAGCAACAACCCGAGGTAAGAAGGTACACGGCGGGTGTACCAGATATGGGCTACCGGGGTGGCCAGCTCAATATGTCCCATCCGCTCGCGCCGAACAGAGGCACGCGTTACTTCCACACCACATTTATCACAAACAATGCCCTTGTAGCGTGGATTTTTATACTTTCCACAATAACATTGATAATCGCGGGTGGGACCAAAAATGGCTTCGCAGAAAAGTCCATCCTTTTCAGGCCGCAAACGGCGGTAGTTGATGGTTTCAGGTTTTAATACTTCCCCATAAGACCAGCTGCGAATAGTATCGGGGGATGCAAGGCTAATGCGCAATGCAACTAAGCTTTTCGTTTCCACGAACGTGCCTCCTCTGTTACTTCAAACCAGACAATTTAAACAAATAGAAACGCACGAGAGTCCTTCCCTTGCGTTGAACTTATGAAATTAACCAATCGTATACATGCATGCAAATAATAATTATAGCACAATCTGTCAATATTCAAGTGGTAAAAGCATATTAATTTTCATTTTTTAAGATTTGCAACGCCCCCTTCCCGAACATCTTCCTCCGGCATCACCTGCGGTTGATCCGTCGGTAATTCCATGTAAAAAGTGCTTCCTTTGCCCAGCTGGCTGTCCACCCAGACCCGTCCGTGGTGCCGCTCAGCAATGGATTTGACAATTGCCAGCCCCAATCCCGACCCCCGCTTTTCATAGGCTTCGCGCCGCCCGCTTCGGTAGAACTTCTCAAACAAGCGAGGTAAATCCAGCGGAGCAATTCCGATGCCGTTGTCATGAACCTCAAATGTCAATCTTTCATTCCCTGCACGCACACGCACAACTACCTGCCCATCTTTGCGTGTGTATTTTATAGCATTATCTACCAGATTAATCAAGGCCTGCTGCAATAATGCCAGATCCGCCTTAATCAACAGTCGTTTTCCATCCGCAGGTCCTTCAAAGGTGAGCTGGATATTTTTCTGTGAGGCATGCGCCTGATACTGACGGATAATTTTCTCCACCACGATCATCGGATCCAATTCTTCTAACTTAAGCGGTATGCCCGACTCAATCCGGCTCAGATCCAGTAAATTATTAACCAGATGAGTCATGTCTTCCACTGTTGAAACAATCTTATTCACATAGACTTGCTGCTGTTCGTTCAACTCACCAATCATGGAAAGCATGCTACTATACCCGCGCAGTAAGGTCAAAGGTGTGCGCAAATCATGGCTGACCGTTGCAACGATTTCGGATTTAAGTGTATCCAGTTCCTTGTAATGAGTGATATCCCGCAGCACGCACACCTTGCCTACCTGATAATCTTCACCCATTACCGGCGCAACACTGGCATAAAACACTTTCCCATTGGATAACTGAATCTCACGTGAGGCAATCCGATCCTCCAGAGAACCACTGATTAATTTGATCAGATTTTCGGAGGTAACCACCTCTTGTAAAGGACGCCCCGGCAAGGCGGCCGAAATCAAACCCGGAATGTGCATGGCAGCCGGATTGAGCAATAATAAACGATCTTTTTCATCAAACACCAGGACCGGCTCCGGCACGGAGGCAAGCACAGCTTCTAATCGGCGTCTGCCTATTTCCGCAGAGGCGTACAGGCGGGAGTTTGCGGCTGCCAGGGCAGCCTCGCTGGCAAGCGTATTGAGGAAACGCACTTCGTCTTCGGTAAAATTCCTGGGTTTGTCATACGCCAGCCAAAACGCTCCATAATAGGTTTTTTCAAAAAACAAACCAAAGGCAATCAAAGCGGCCGGATGCGGCTTGCCATTTACAGCACTGATGCGGCGAACCCGGCTGGTATTCGGAATGGATAGCAAATGGTGAGATCGCATCTGCTCGAACATCTGACCGTCCAGATGCTGATAAAGATCCGGTTGTTTTCCTGCTCCCCAGCCCACCAGTTGATCCCCCTCCATTCCAATTTGCACTTCTTGAATAAGAACAACCCGCGCAGAAACACATTCATCGTCCAATGCTGCTTTGAGGATCGGCTGAATCGCTTCGGAAATTTCCAGATTTGCTGCCACCCCCTGACTTACCACCAATAATTGGTTAAGCTCTTCCAGCCTCTTTTTGAGGCTTAATCGCATGGTTTCAAACGCTTTAGCCAGCCGACCAATTTCGTCGCTACCTTTGCTCTCAATTGTGTGATCCAGTTCCCCGTGAGAAATCCGCGCGGCCTGATCAGTCAATTTGAGCAAGTTGTGGGTTACCAGCCGTACAATGCCAAACACCAACACCGACCCGGCACCAAACAAGATCAGTAAAACCACCAAGGTGGGCACAGCAATGTTTAAAGCGATTTGTTGGGCAACACTGGCGGGCACCCGTGCCACAATCTGCCATGGCCGGCCAGTGACCTGCTGCACCAGCACCAATAAACGAGTGCCGGTCGGCGAAGTGTCTTCGTATAACCCTCTTCCAGCCTCTAACCGGCCAACAAACTGCTCGGGTGCTGTGAGAGGTGTGGCAATAGATGTTTGGTAAAGGATGTATCCCTGTTCATCGAGAATAAAACCTTCACCGCCATTCTCCAATACACCTTCCAAAGCACTGAGGGCGGGTTGGGTGAATGGGTTGGACTCAAAATCCGTCCTGCCAAGAACTGCACCCAAAACATCTCCTGCTTCATCCTTTATTGCTGCAATAAAGGATACCTGCGCCGATTTTTCGCCGGGTGAGGGTGAGAGTGGATAAACCTGCACCACGACCCCCTTTAAAGCCAGCCCAATCCCCACCTCTTCGTCTGGCGAAAAATTGAAGTCCTCGCTGCTGATGGGCGGGTAGCTGGTCAGGGGTTGACGCTGCACATTGACCACCACCAACTGTCGAAAATAAGGCACCGCCCTTATACTCTCCATCAAAAGAAGTTGACTTTCTGAGGGTGGGTTTTGGACTAATTCGGGCTGTGCCATGTCAATGATTAAACTCTGACCGGCTTCTAAAAAATATGGCAAAGTCTCGGAAGCAACCCGCGTCAAACCTTCCAGACGCGATTCCATCATCTGCCTTGCGGCTCGGCCAGCCACCCACCAATCCGCCAAAATCAAGATGACAAACAGCAGCACTGCCAGAGGGAGGGTAAACAACAAAAAGCGGGCTTGCAGGCTCACCTCACTGGGCGAGGCAATCAGTTGCACAGGTTTACGCCAGACGGCTGGAAGAAACAGGTAAAAGACCTCAAAAAATAATCCTGCCAGCCCTAATTCAATCCCACGAATGAGATAATGCTGCCAGTTTTGCACCAGCGTAAAATCTAATCGTTCGGCAAGTGAACCGGGAATGGAAAAAAATGAAATTAATAAAAATAAAGGCAGGAAAGCGATCCAGACAGTAATTGCTCCACCTAAAGGATGACGTACCACCTTATAAAAAGGCGTGCGGTAATTTTGCGAAAGCGCAACGCCGATAAATAAACCTAAAAAGCCCCACTCGATAAATGAAAACAGGTCATGGGTGACGAACAGACCAAGGAACAGGCCTGTGATTAATCCAGTAAAAAATGCGGGGAGCGCCCCCGCCAATCCTGCCGCCATGAAAATGGGGAATGCTAAAAAAACCAACACTCCCGTTCGATTCACTTCAAGCGGGAGATTTGGTATGGCGGCAGACTGCAAGAGTGTCGGTCTAAATTCGATCAGTAAAATCGCTAGTGGAACCAGTGCCAGGGACGCCAGGAAAATTTTCCATCGTAAAGGTCGCCGAAAATTGGAAGAGCCCCAGATACCCCTGGCGCTAAGAAGCAAGGACAACCCCAAAACCAACCACCCTCCCCACCCGGAAGAGTGAAAAGGCAGGTAAAAGAAAGGATTTTGGAGTAGTTCGAAATTGAATAAATTCATTTCAACCAATCGTTAAGATTATAGCATTGCTCCGCAGATGGTGTTTTTATTTTAACCATCGTATCACACATCGTTCAATTTCCTCTCTTTCTTTATCCCAACCTCAAAAAAACCTCGACTTTTGTCCATGAACCCGGTTCGCTTTGAATACTCACCATTCCCTGATAGATATCCAGTATCCTGCCGACAATTTCCAGCCCTAAACCACTTCGCTGAGAAGGGTAAACTTTTCTTTCTTTATTGACATATCCTCCCAGCCCTGCAACCTGTTCAGGAGTCATCCCCTTTCCCTGATCCATAACCTCAATTTTATACAATCCTTTTTCCCGTAAAGGCTCACCGTGGACGAAAACAGGCGTACCGGCAGGGGAAAATCTTAATGCATTTTCAACCAGTTCTTCGATGAGTCTGTAGAGGGAATTTTCCGAAATACAAATCAAAGCAGGGGAAACCTCAACGTGAATATCCTCCTGACGTTCAATGCTTTCGGGAATTGTCGCAACAGCCGCACGGACTTCTTGCTGCTTGATTTGAAAGCGAGAGTGCCTTGCTTTGGTAATTTTATCGGCATCCGAGAGGATCACTTCCAATTCTGCAAAGAACAAATATTTTTGCAAAGAATGCAGCAGTCGTTTCGCCGCATTATGGATGTCACTGACAATTTCCAAAACCTGCAAGTCGGCAGAATCGGCAGGCAGGTGGCCAATCAAATATTCAGAAAACCCAAGAATGACACTCAAAGGGGTCAGCAGTTCGTGGGGAAGTGAGAGGCTAATGTTGCTGCGCAGCTCGATTAATTTTTGCTGAGCCTGAAGGCGTAGTTGCTCATGCTTCATAAGGCGAGTTTCAATAGCCTGTAGCAATTCCAGCCGTGAAAATGGCTTGGTAATATAATCGTCTGCCCCCAGCGCCATGCCTTTTCTTAAATCTTCCCGCTGGGTTTTTGCCGTTAGAAAGATGAACGGAATGGTTGAGGTGATTGGACTTTTACTGACAACGGTCAACACCCCGTATCCATCCACTTTTGGCATCAAAATATCACACAAAACCAGATCGGGGAATTCCTGCCAGATCTTATGGATACCTTCTTCTCCATCCTGTGCCCCCACTGCCAGATACCCTTCTTCGCTTAACAAGTCAATAATGTTTTCACGAATATCCGGTTCATCCTCAATCACAAGTATTTTTTTCATGGCATGTCAGCTCTCCCCTGATTATTTTCTCACCGGAATGCGGACACTAAAAATAGATCCTCCCTCCGCGTTCTCTTCGTAATAAATTTCTCCACCCATTGCCTCGACCGAACGCTTGACAATCGTCAGGCCGAGCCCCGTGCCGGGAATGGAATTGACATTCTCTCCCCGATAAAAAGGCTCAAAAAGGTTATCACGGTCTTTTTCGGGTACGCCAATTCCCCGGTCACGTACTTTAACCCAAAAGTCATCCGGGGTGGTAGATAATTCAAGAATCACTTCATTTCCGGCAAAAGAGTACTTGACCGCATTTGAAAGTAAGTTTGAAACAATATTCCGTAAAGACCGCGCATCCGCCTTTACCCGGTTCATTTCACCGGTATGAATAAAAACAATTGGATGTTGATTCTGGTCGGCTTGTTGGATCTCGGTAATTACTTCGTGGCATAACTGGATCAGGTCTATTCCGTCACTCAATTCCAATCCGGCGCCCCCTTCCACCCGATTGACCTCCAGCACCTCACTCAGCATTTGATTCAAGCGTTGAGCTGCTGTCTTGATACGATTGATGTGTTCATTTCTTTTTTCAGCATTCCAGCGCTCACCATAAGTCTCCAAAAGTTCTACCGATGAGAGAATTGTGCTGATGGGGGTCTTAAACTCGTGGGTGGTCATCGTCAGGAATCGATAACGCAATGAATTCAACTCCTGCTCCGCTTTTAGCGCCCGTTGAAGTTCTTCTTCGGTTTCTCTCTGGCGGGTAATGTCGCGGGAAACCGCCATGACAAAATCAACCTCATTTTGGGTTGAAAAAATTGGCACCAACCACGTGCCAAGCCAGATTTTTTTCCTGGCAATGAACGCCGAATTTTCGGTATAAACCGCTTGTTGGGTTTGAAAGACTTGCTGAATTGAATTTTCCGGGATGAGTTTCAAAATATGGGCATAGGATGGCAGCCTGGTTTGAAATTCTCCCCATCCCAAAGCCTGGCGGGCAAAGCTGTTGATATACTCGATGGTTTTTTCGTTTGATATCAGGATAATTAAATCACGAGAAGCTTCGGCAAGGCTTCTATAAAGATTTTCGCTCTGGCGGATTGCTTCTTCGTAATTTCTTTGTCGGGTGATATCTACAAAATATCCGATACCTTCTACGGGTTGTCCTTGAGCATCACGTAATATTTTAATTTCTTCATGAAGATAATGATATTGTTCATCTGCACATAAAAATCGGTATTCCATTTCCAGAAATTCAAGCAATTGCATTTTATCCAACTGCTCCATTACCATTGGACGATCTTCAGGATGAACCTTTGATTTCCAGAAATAGGAATCCTCGACGAATTGATCCGGGGAGTAACCGGTTACAATTGTTACGTTTTCACTGATATAGCGAACCTGATAGGGTGGTCGCGGCATGGTTGAATAAATTACAGCAGGACTGACCGCCAGAAGGCGATTCAGAATGTGGCGCGTATCACGCAACTCGCGCTCTACTTGATCGTTTTCACTCATTTCCCACAACCCCGCACAATTCAAGAGCCTTTTTCAAAACCTCTTCAATGCTCAAACCATCCGTGTTGAGAATCACCGCATCTTTGGCGGGTTTCAAAGGAGCAATTTCACGGGATGAATCAATCTGATCGCGTTTTTTCAAGCCGACAAGCACTTCTTTCAATGTAACACTTTCACCTCGTTGCACCAATTCCTGATACCGCCGTCGGGCACGTTCTTCCAGAGAAGCATCCAGATAAATCTTAAGATCCGCATCCGGCATCACCACAGTGCCAATATCCCGCCCAACCATGACCACCCTGCCTCGTTTTCCAATCCGCCGTTGCAGTTGTGTCATTGCTTTTCGAACGCCGGCATACGCCGAAATTTTTGAAACCCATTTTTCTACTTCGGGGTCGCGGATAGCCCAGGTGACATCCTCACCATCCAGGAGAACATCTTCCTTCCTTCCATCCGCAATACTTGGGCTGCGTACGTCAATATGAACAATCTGAGCAAGTCGAGTTACCTCGTCTTCGTCATTAATGTCAATCCCTTTACGAATGACTGCCAGAGTCACAGCCCGATACATGATACCCGTATCAAAGAACAAATACCCCAGGCGTTCGGCAAGCCTTACCCCAATGGTTGATTTACCGGAGGATGCCGGTCCATCTATGGCAATGCTGTTGGGAATGGTCAAGGTTGCACCTCAGAAGTAATTTCGCTGCCGGGAAACAGACTTTCCCTTGCCCACAAAACAATGACTCTATCTCCCAGTGGCGCCTTTTTAAAAATTGCCCATTGCAGCCATTCCTGAGAAGTCATCAAATCCCAAATGGGTTGAACCTCCCACTGAAAATCCTGGCCACGATAGTTGTCATTGAAAAAAACTTCTTGGGTTGCGCTGGTCAGGACAATCGAATTTTGCAACTGGGGCTGAAAGGTATTTTCAAACACAAAATTGGGATACTCTCTCGCCAACCAGCGCATCGCCGGTTGATCTAGGCCAATCCCCACCACATCAATGCCGGTTCTTGAGCGAACATTCAATTCCGATAAGTCACCAATGGTATCTTTTAACAAATCGGCTTCGGGAATAAAGTTGCCGCGCCAAAATGGGTTCGTTTCCGGGTCTTCACCCAATCCTGCGGCGTGAAAACCGCCTGAAAGCCAGAAAATGGTCAAAATTCCCAGCAGTCCCCATACCGCCCCGTAACCGGCAACCCGCATAGACCATCCCCATCCAATCAGGATAATTGAAGCAATGACAAAAAATGCAGCAGCAAGAATGGCAATAACTTGAGGCTGGGTATTTACCGCAACCCGCATTGGGCTGAATAGAGCCAGAAGGTTTTGTAGGATAAAAGCCAAGAAGGTAAACACCACAAACGCATAAACCAGCGCACCCACCCGCTGATCAAAATCAAACCGGAGAAAGGATGCCAACAAGCGGGCTGCAAGCCCAAAAAGCGGAATGGAGAGCCAAACCACATCCAGCACTTCCCGCCCAGGGTAAATCAACGTGTGAAACAGGGAAAGAATCAACCAGAGGGTCAAAAATCGTTCCAATCCTACCGGTTGTTTGATTTGCCGTATCGCTGCAACCACACCCAATGACAACCCCGGCAACTGATACACTGCCATGGCAGCAAAAAGTAATCCAATCGGCGTGTTTGCGGGGGTACTCCAGCCGCGCAAATAAGTGATTAATCCACTCCCCAATGCGCTCAATCCAAATGGCAGGATTAAAAACACGCTGCCCACGACCAGCACCGTTCCAGCCGCCCAAATCATCATTTCTGTCAGGTGAGATTTAATCAAATCCCAGCCTTCTAACTTCCGAACAAGCCATCTTTGATAAAGCCAGAACGCGATCAAAAAAGGCAGCAATCCCTTCCAAATTTCCACACCACCCAGCAATGCAAGCGCGCCGAACACGCCTGCTGCCTTCCAGCGACGAGCATTGATTGCTCCAATGGTCAACAAAAAGAACAAAATCGCCCACGTGTAACTTCCAGCGGCTCGTCCTGCCGCCAGCCATCCGCCATCCAACGCCAGACCAATTGCCAGAATCAACGCCGTCTTTTTTCCCAGATTTTTTCGAAAAGCGTAAGGAAGCAGGCAGATCAAAGCCCCCGAAAAGGCCGGTAACAACCGCGCCACAAAATCACTTGCCGACAAGAGGTAAAACAAGGCGGTGGTTACCAACAGATACCCACCATCGGGGTTGGAATATAAAGCGTTTTCCCCGCGAGCCAGGGAAAGAGCCTGCAAGGCCAGCCGGGCTTCTCCATCGTTTAGGGATATTTTCCCTAACTGCACAAACCGTAAAGTGAGCGCGGAGAGAAAAATCAAAGCATATAAGACTTGTTCACGATTCAGCGAAAACACATTCTTTTTCATGATTACAGCCACTCAGCGTGTTTTTGCCACCAGCGAATGGGGCACTTCATAAATCTGCACAGTGGAATTCGCAAAAAGCAAACCCAAATTGGATGAAAATTTATTTTCGGAAACACGGTATGTACTTCTTTCCACCGGTCCAATATAAATATAGCGAATGCCGTATTGCTGGATAATTTCCCGCGCTCTTGTCCAATCACCGGTCTGATAAAGCGTTTCAATGTCCACTCGCCGGGAACCCATCTCTCTGGCACTGCCCCGCCATTGAATTTCGTGCCCTTCCCATCCCAACAACGCTGGTTGACCGGAATGAGTCGCAACCCGGGCATACTGAGGATTGTATTGCGGGCCTACAGCCTCAACAACAGGGCCTAAAGGCATACCCCATAAAAATTGAAAAGCCTGCCATTCATCGGGTTCATTGCGCTGCAAATAGGCTTTACCATCCAGTGTCAACTCAACAGGTTGCCCTTTGTGCAAACCCGTTTTGGCAGGTAACATCACAGAGGGATAGATTAATGAGCAAACCAGCATTAGCAACCAGGCAGCTTTAAACAACCCACCCCGTATTCCTCTCAGGCGATTCAAGAGGATGGCACTGCCATAGGCAGCTGCAATTCCCCACAAAAGCCATGTCTGAAAATAAAACTTAAAAATGGTGTTCATGCGAGTACCGAAATCATCCTGTAAATAGAAAAACTCCGGTACCAGTGTCAAACCAGCACCCAGCAAAACTAACAACAGAACAAACCCGTGATTCTGTTGTTCCTCCAGGATGGTTGGTGTGAGGTTATGCTCCACATTCCGAGAATTCCCATAAATCCGGCGTAAAGCAATAATCATGGCAAATACCAGGATAAGGATGACCATCAAAGTCAGCCAGGTACCCGGGCTGGTCATCCGCCTCAAAAAAGCAGCCTCGAATAATTCCGCACCACTTCCGCCCTGTTTGATAAAAAACAATCCGCTCAATGAGTTCAGGGTTTGCCCCAGACTCGCCAGGTTGCCGTCTGCAGAAGTCATCCAAGCCTGCCCAAGCTGTCCAGCCAGTTCAATAAGCTTGCTGGCAATCAACATGAAGAGCCAACCGATTGCAACTATGCCTGCACCGATTAAACTCCCCAGGCGCAGTCCTGATTGTCGGAAAACACTCCATTGACTGAAAAGCCATGCCAGAATGGGTATCATCAATGGCGCAAACATCACCCAGAAATGGACACCCCGCGTATGGAAAATTAGGCTGGGAAGAAAACCGCCTGCCTGTGAAGAAAAACCCAGATAGAAGGGGAGATACAGCAGGATACCCAGAATTCCCAATGTCAAGGCAATGAACAGAAAATCTCCAACCCGCCGCCAGCTCCATCCATCCTGAAAATAACGGTTGAGAGTATACACCCCGGCAAACAAAGCCAGATAGATTGGAAAATCCCACGTATTCAAAAAAGAGAGACCGCCAAAAATCAGCGCGCTTAACCATGTACGCGGATCTTTCAGCCAACCTTGCAGTGAAGGTTCGACGGCTGGTTTTCTTTTTAGAGTCAGGTAATAATTCAAGGCCAGCCCGGCCGCCAGCAGCACAAACGGCATACCCAAAACATGCGGGTGCATGTCTGCCAAAAGGTATGAGAAGAACGGGAATTCGTCAATCACTTCTTCCCGTTGATTGACCAGATTGAAATCCTGTAAGACACGCGAACCACGCCACCATAACCAGTAAGTGCGTTTCGGCGTCCATGAAAGCGGTTCTGGGGGTGGTTGATCAAACTCTTGAATACCCAGCCACTGCCAGAAAGAAGATTCAAGCACCCCTTGCGGATTCCGCTGCCAGAAGATGCCCCGTGCATGAAGCACATCCAGCAAACCGGAAAGATTGCTAACCATCAGGATAAAAAGAGGCGCTAACAATGCCCAACCGACTGCTTTTCTGCTTGAGTTGGGCCGGTCATCCGTTTTGAAAACCCCGCTGAGCAGGTTATAAAGAACCCCATAAGCAGCCAGCGCTGTCAATCCGAACCACATTGCAATCCCCAGGTTGAAACCAATTGAGCTGGGCACGCCGCTCAGGTGAACAATCATGGCTACAATCACATATCCAAAATAATAATAGGAGATTGCATAGCCGGCCAACCACGGGTCAAAGGGTGGAAAGGTTGGCGAACGCAAGACGGCGTTAATAAAAGCCAGTTCCATCGGTTTTTCGGTATAGATGATCTCCGGGTTAGCGGCCCGCACAAACGCCCACAAAAGGTACGCAATCAAAAATAAGATTTCAGCCGTTATAATCAACCGCTTCTGACTGGCAAACCAGATTTTGAATTCCTCCCATTTTCCTCGAAAGACCCATGCGCTCAGACATGCTAAAAGTAACAGGGCAAACAACACCCCACCAGCGTTATTTTGCAGCACACCAAAGGAGGTCAGCAACCAGAAGGAATACCCCCAAATCAACAATCCCAGCGGACGACTTAAGGTGAAACCACGGTCCGGCAAAAATTTAAGAAAGCGATAAGCCAGTGGCAGCGTAATGTATCCTCCCACCGTCACAATCAAATACCAAGAAAAGACCATCAGAATTTGACTCATCGCTTTATCCTGACCTGCTTAAGCCGTTAAGTCTTCCAAAGTTCGGTTTTCCCAATTTAATGCCAGAACCCGCCGAACTGCTTGAAGGGGTATTTCACCGAAAACGTGGGGGTAGGCCTTTCCATTTGGAGCAAGTTCATACTTTACCTCAACGGGCAATGAATCTGGATGGATTTCCAACACCACCACATCTTTCCGACCCGAAAACAAACGATCGGCGACCTCCATTAATTGCTCAGCAGTTGAACAGTGGACAAAACCTTCACTTGCCAGAGAAGAAACGCGGTAAGAACCGATTTCAATGGCTTCATTCCAATCTTTATGATTGGCGATGTGATAAATGAAACTTGCACGATTCTGAGTGTTCAAGGGATGACCTCGTAAATTACAGTATCCATATCCCGGTAAACTTCATTCCAAAGATCACCATTCCATTGGGGAAATTTAGCCAGGCCCGCTGCTTCATAATAAGCCTGTTCCAGCTGACCCACAATGATATATTTTATAGCGTAGCGATCTAAAAGTTCTCTGGTTCGTTCCTTAACAAGCGTATTATAAATTTCCGCCACATCAAAAATGCGGTTTTGAACACTGAAATCATTTGGTACTGCCGCCCGCTGCTGACGCTGATGCCAGTCCCAACCAATGACCGTGGGCAAACCCGTGTAAATCGAAAATCGCGAGCCCCAGCGATAAAGCGGCGTGTTGGCTTCCAAAATCACCGGTGAACCCTTAACATTTTCCTGCATCCAGCGAATCGCCCGGTAATCCTGACTTAAGTCCATCAAACGCCCCTGATCCGAATATTCGGAAGTGCGCATGTACGCCATTCCATCCAGGCCGTGCGGCGCCAGGGTGCTCATGCGGTCGCGGATTTTTGCCGAACCGGCCATCAAAGGATATAACAATGCAGCAACCAGTAATGCACTTAACCCAACCTGCCAGACCTGTTTCCACCCCGATTTCCATTTTTCGTCCATAACCGGCAACAACCAGCCAATCGCGGCAGCAGAACCAATTGCCAGTAAATTCCAGGCTTGTAAATAAAACTTAAAGACCGTATTCATCCGCCCTATATCACCAACCAACACAATCACTTCCACCATCAGGGTCAGGGTTGCCCCGCTACCAATCATGAAAAGAACCACCCGCTTTGCATCCGGTAGATCGGCTCGCAACAGCAAAACCAGGCACCAAACAGCAAGGGTAAGCGCGTAGAAAGCAATTTCAACCCGGAGAGAAACATTCAGCAGCACAACCGCCAGCAAGTATGCAGCCAACCCGCTGAATATCCAGAATCGCCACGGACGCAATTTATTTAATGCGGATAGAGGCGTATTGGCCATCCAGTCAATCGTTTCGGAAACCAGCCATGAGGCAATTACAAAATAAAACAGACCCCAGTGTGTCAAATACGAAGCAACGGGGGAGCGGCTGCCTTCCCAGAGTTGTACGCTGCCGTAACCCTGCGCATACCATTGCATGTACGGGGCAAACAATATAAACGAAAGCCCTGTCAAAAGCAAAGCCGATCCAACTGCCAGCACCATTCGTTTTAACCAAACAGGTATATTGGGAACGTAAGAATCCCAGCCATTTGCGTAACGTAAGCCTGAATAAAGCAAAGCGGAAATTCCCAACCCAAGATAAGTCGGCATATCCCATGTATTGGTTGGTCTTAATACGCCAATCGTTAATCCACCCACCAGTAAAGATATAAGAAATGGCAAAATCTGACGATTATCCCTGAAACTCCATTGCCACTTGCCAAAAACGACCGAAAGGCACCAGCCGAGCGCCAGCATGGTCAAAGGCAGAGCAAACAGGTGAGCATGGGGGTCGGCATATAAAAAAGTGAAAAAGGGAAATTCGGTAATTGCTTCACCAGGCAATGCGCGGCTGGGTATCCAGTACCAGTCGCCGGTGCTGTATGGTAAGCGCGCCCCAGCCAGAAACCTCGAAAGTCCCTGTACCGTCCAGGATAGTTTCAAGAAAATATTTGCTTCTTCCAGGGATGACCCGCTCATGGCAAGCCGCATCAAACCATGCCAGATCATCCGTGCCGTACCCAGATTGCCCAAAACCAGCGCGGCAATCGCAGCAGCAAGTCCTACCCCCATTGGCTTTCCAAAAACAACCCGATTCGCCCCAGCCGCTTCAGTTGTATGGCCTCTCTCTTTGAGAAAGTGGGAAGTGATATTCCACCCTGCGCTGAATGCGCCCAACGCAAAAACTGCAAACATTGTTGGCAGGATCAGGTTGTAGGCAATTGATGGAACGATGCCCAGCCACTTGGTGGGTACCCCGACCAGAACAAAACCATAGTAATAATAATTTATATATCCACCGCTGTACCATGGATTATAGGGGGGGAAGATGGTGCTTTTCAGCACAGCATTGAAGTAGGCAAAATCCATCGGTTTTTCGCCGCCAAAGGCGGGATGCCACAAATCTGGATTGCCTATCCTGATCAGGCTGAAAAGGATAAAAAACGCCAGCCCAATCACCTCCACCCGTAAAAAGTATCCCTTCCGCTCTCGAATCTCTTGAAGAAGATTATCCTTCTGCCAGAAAGCCGCTAATCCACCAGCGAACAAAAGGATAACAAACACGATTGTGATGGTGGTACGCTCAAAAGTCGCCCCCAGGGATGCAGCCAGCCAAACTCCAAACGACAAAAATAGCATCCCCGCAATTTTGATCAGCGGATAGCCTCGATCCGGCAGCCCGCTCATGGCTACACGCAGAATCGGATAGACCAGCCAACCCAACCCACTGATGACCAGATACCAAATCACCCAGCCCAGAAAAGGAAAGCGATTCAACAGTCCTTCACTGTTAAACAATTCAGCCCAGGTGCCGCCGTTCCGCTGACGGGCGAGCAGGTCATCGGGTAACATCAGATTGGCGGGGTAGGAAGAGGCTTTGCCCGGCAGAACATGGATGACTCCCGATAAATCTACACTCTTCAAAAGCCGGGCTGTTTTAGCCGGGTCATATCCATCGCTCTTTTTGAAGATCAACACCTTGGGGTGATCGTAAACCGTAAACGCTTCTTCTGCAAACTGGGTGTTCACTTCAATAGCACCCAGTCTGGGGTTGGACTGAAAAACTGCAGCCAGATCGAAGCCCAATTGTCCGCTGAACATACCCGGCTGTGCCACCCGGTAACACCATAAAATATCTTTTTCGGGGGGACACCCCAGCAAATAACGATAATAGGCTGTTGTTAGAGGATAACGCTCCGGCAGACGTGTTGTCGTTCCCCACTGTCGGTTAGAAGATATGTAAATGTAATCTGCGCGGTTGAGCAGGTCAATCATTTGCTCGCGTTTGTCAACCGTATCGTCTGCATACAAATCCAGGGTCAGGTCGCGAGGGTAAATCCCCGCATAAGGATCATAACCATCCAGCCGCAGAGGAAGGCCATCATCCCAGACGGTTTCATTTACACCACTCGCAGGGGAAAAAACAATTTCAGCATCTCCCGCCAACAACTCCATCTGAATCGAGTAGGTGTTGCCTGCCTTTACGGTTACGGGTGGATTCAGGCTGAGGCGCACCATTTCACCGCGTGCATCCATCCCTTTTGCAACAAAATCATCCGTAAGCGTTGCACTGCTGATAGATTGAGTAGCAGTACTGCGATCAATCACCTCAACCTCTAAAGTTTTCATCCCTTGCTCTGCAGCCCGATCCACCAACCGGTAAAATACAATGTCGCTTAAAATTCCGGATCGCAAAGGCTGGAAAGAAATTTCCAATGGACGGTTTGGACGGACGGCTTCACTCCAGTCCGGCAGCAATTGGCGTAAAGTGTTTGCCTCGTTTTGAATGAGGACTGTTGCCCCACCTCGCAGAGAAAGCGCGCTTTCTGCGCCGTCAATACTCACCGAGAGGGTATAAAGCCGGCCGGTCTCAACCACCAGGGGAAAATCCAGCACAAGCCGATGCGGTCGGGGTTGATTCTCTTCAAAGGTTTGGGTGAGTGTTCCCAGCCCTCTGGCTGCCTGCAGGTTTCCGGCTTCTTGAATGGTGATGATCAGCGTTTTCGGATTGCTGTTCAGTGACAAATCGCGAACTTCGTCAAGGTAAACTTCGCTGATTGTGCCGCTCTGAATGGCGCGGAAACTGGTACGCAAGGTTTCGTTCCGCTGTAAAATCACCAGAGAATTAACTGCCAGCGGCTGATGATACTCTTCATCCGCCGTCTTAATCCACAAATTCACCGCTCCCGGCACATTTTGATAAATCCAGCGGGACGCTTCCACCCGCGTCACCGGGCGGGTATAAATCCCATCAAATGCAAGAGCCCAACCGGCCGTTAAACCCAATACCAATATACTCACGCCAATGACAGCCCAGCGGCTGATTTTGGCCCTAAGGGAGCTTCTCAGGTTTATGGAATTTGTTTTTTGCCACAAAGCAGTGATCGCCCAACCGGCGGCGAGGGCAAAAATGGGGTAAACTGGCAGTTGATAGCGCATCGTCGGATTGCCCTGTAAAGACTGCCAGATAAAGAAGAGGATTGTCCATCCCCAAACTGCTGTAAAGGGGTGAGAAAAGCGGTTCTTAACCAATTGCCATCCCATCCACAGCATCCCACCCCATGCCAACACGCCCATTGGCAGCCCCATGCCCCAAAGTACCATATTCTGGAACGAAAAGGTTACCGGACGACGTGCCCATTGCAAAGCCGGTGGAAAATCCACATCCCCGCCCGTTTGGGCTAATAGACTTTTTAGATTTTCCACCCACAGCGGATTGGGGAGAATGTTCCAGAACTGCGGTCCCTGAAAAGCATAGGGTTGGAACACACGAAAAACCAAAAACGCACTCAACCCACCGGCCAGTAAACCAAATAATACCAACCACAGGGTAAAATCTTTATCCAAACGCTTTGCTTGAAAGTACTTCCAAAACAACACAATCGGCAGCACCAGCGCTACTACGCCCACATGAATCTTGGATGCAGCAGCCAGCCCGGCAGCCGCACCGAAAGCCATACAATTCCAAAGAACCCTTGCATCAATTTTTACCCAAAAATTGTGGGGGAGCCGCGGATGAATCGGTCTTTCGTTTAAGGTCGCAATCCGCACGGCAAAGAAGACCGCCAGTGTGCAAAAAAAAGTTGCAAATGAATCGGTGGTATAAAAATGTGCTTGCTGAATTTGGAGCACAGCCAATGCCGAAAAGGCTGCTCCCAGCACACCCGTGGTTTTACCCCACACACGCTCTCCGATCAAAAAAACCAGAAAAACCGTCAAGAGATCAAATAAAGCGCTCAGGCTTCTACCCACCACAATGATCTCATCCCAGCCGCTGCCGGAAAAGATCCATTCCGCCAGGTAACGGGTCAGTAAAACTGGAAATGTGCCGTAAACAAAGAACCGATGACCAACATTATGCGGGTTCAGGCTGGAATGTGCCGTGTCAAAATACTCCCCGAAATGATTTACAGGTTTGAGATCAGCAGTAACCCAGACCAGAAAGCGCTCGTCGGGGTGGAGATACTGTCCCTGTCCCCAATCCAGACCGTTGAAACGCAAAAACAACCCTGCCAGTAATATACCCAACAGCGCAGCGTCCAAAATCCAGCTCAACCGCGCCGTTGCCGGCAAAGCCCGACTTTTCGTACCCTTCTTTGCGGATATCCCTTCAGTCATGGCTGTCCGGTTTCACCTTCTGGATTGACGGGTGGCACGAAATAAAGCAAGAAATCCTTACCTTCCAATTCAACATCGTACAAATACAACCAACCCGTAGGGTATAACTCCTGCAGTTTGTGAACGGCATCTTCATCACGAGGATTAATGACAAACAATTTTGCGCGAGGTTCATTCAATGTAGTTTCAAATTGATCTGGCCACAACGCATAATCCTTCATTGGATAGCCGGCATTAATTCCGACCAGGCGGGTATCTACCCAGTGGGGATAAGGAACTACATACGCTGTAACCGGGTTACCTTGTGATTCACTGAAACCCCGAATCACCGCTCCAATTTGCGAGGTATTCCATGCCCCAGCCATGAACTGCCGGTCGAATTGACGGAAAACCAGATCATAATTGGCAGAACTGATGAAAAACAAGAGTACAAGGGTTAAAGCAATGGGAATTAATCGCTGAGTACCGCTAGCATAACGGCGCTCGAAAGCCCGCACAATCGCATCCAGCCCCACAGCGGCGAGTATGAATACTGGAATAATCGCCCCGCCACTGCGATTGAGCGAGGGATTTTCCTCAGGAAACGCCAGCGAAAGGATGGAGGGCATCATCAGCAGAGGAATTGACACCAGCAGGAACAAATCAATCCAGTGACGCTGACGTATATAACGAATGACAACCAGACCGCTGCCGAGGAAAAACAACGCAGCACTTATGACATCCAGGGCTGGCCGGTTAGGGATCGAATGCACCCAGATATTCCCATTTTTATAAAAGAACATCACCATGGACTTCCACAAGTTATTGAGGAAGATGATCCATACCGGTGCCGGATAAGTTGTCTCAGTCTCTCCAAGGCGGGTTAAAGCACGATAAGCAAACATTTCAGGTTCGCTCAGCGCGTAACGCAGCAGAGGGAGGAAGATAACCAGTGAAGTTACAGCCAGTAGAACCAGTCCGATGAATGCCTGCTTGCGATTGCCTACCGACTGACGATGGAGAAGATAAATCAAAACCGCCGCAACCACCACCAAAGGCACCAGCCGCGAAGGGCTGTAACCGTGCAATCCCAGACCCAGAAAAATCCCTGCCCAAATAAAATCATTACGCCGGCGATAATGTAAACCTCTTATCAGAAAGTAAAGCGTTGGTGCAGCAAATAATGGATAAAGCGGGAATCTTAACCCAATCCTGGAGATAACATTTGCCCAGTAAGCAACCCCAGCCAGCACAAACGCAAAGAGCGCAACTCGTTTACCTCCAATTTCTTTCCCCAAAAGGTAAATAAACGGCAAGGTGAACAGACCGGCCAGCGCTGTTCCAATTTTCAGACTCATAAAGGATAGTTTCGTTCCGGCAAGGATGGCAATCATCGCCGTCAGGTACATTTGGACCGCCTCCCGGCCGGTATTGCGCGGGAAGAAAATGGCTGTCTGTCCTTGCAAAACATCAGCCACATCCATTAATTTTTCGGCGTGGTCGCTGAACATTTCGCCAGGAACTTCACTCAAACGGTAAAAACGGAAAAACACCACCAGCACAATGGCAAAAAGGATCAACACACTCCACGGTGTAATTCGCAGAATAACGTGAGGTGAGCGCAAAAATAAGGAAATTTTCCTTTTCAGGCTTGCCCATGTGTTCGAAGGAATATAAAATGCTGCCACCAGTGCAGCAGTGCCTGTCAGCCAGAGTGTCAGGTTCAGGGAGGTAAAGCGGTTACCGCTGAAGAAAATAAAGGCCAGAAGCAACAGAGGGATGGAAAGCAGCAACGGGTTACGATTGACCGTTACCGGCATGGGAGAGTTGGTCGCTTCGGAAAATTGAGGCAACAGCCATTCGCGTGAAACCACTGCCAAAACCAGCGCGGCTCCAGCCAACCCATAGAAAATCAATGCAACCGTTACCTGCTGGCGGGGTGGTTCCAGATAAGACTGCCCAATCACAGCCAGAATAAAGGCCAACAGTGTCCGCCATCCCAGCGGTAATCGAACCTGTTTTTCGGCTGGGGAAGGGAAAATCAGCGGTTCAATCTTTTCTTCAGCCATTGATTCAAAAACATCGGTCTCTACCGACAGGCTGACATTTTCTTTTGTTTCAGGAAGCGGCTGATCACTGGGTGGTTGATGAGCCAAAAGAGCCGGTGGCTTTCCTTTCCACGGCATCAGTAAGGCTTTGACATAATCCAGAACAGTAGGTTCTTTTGGTTCGTGCATGGTTGAGAAAAGGAATCAACAGATTCTTACGATGGTATATCTTACATCATGCTCCAATTACTGACAAGCGCTTCTGACACAAGGGATGATTGACTAGAGTCTCTTTTGGGCAATATAAAAAGAATACACGCCGGTTTCCTGCTCAGGCGGCTCCTGATAGACGGATTGGCATACCCTTTGAGTAATCGCCAGATTCCAGGGTTGTGAAACCAGAATCCAGCGTTTGAACAACCAGCGGCTGACCAGAGAAGGTAAACCAAAATAATGACCCCATTCCAGAACGCTTAGAGCCCGCGGTGAAAAGTAATCCCACTGGCGGATTACCTCAAAACCTGCTGTTTCAAGACGGTTCTTCCATGTAAAAAAGTCATCACAATGATAATGGCGCGATATGCGGTTGAAGAAAGCACGGTATTGCTTTGCCAGACCGTGCAGACCTAGCCGGTCAAAAAAACGGGCGATTGAAAGGGTCTCCAGAAAGCGATGATTGGGAACACAGAACACAAACACTCCACCCGGTTTGAGAACCCGAGCAGTTTCTTCCAGAACAGGCTGCAAGTCGGGAATATGCTCTAATACAGAATTACTGACAACACTCGCAAAAGTTTCATCATCAAAAGGCATCTGCACGCCACTTCCCCGCAGGGTCAGACGGTATGCGTGCCGGTTTGCGGCTTCTTTAACCGGCTGCCACCATGGGTCTAAACCTACTGTTAACGGTTTCTCAAATGCAATCGAGGCGAAATGACCATCACCACAACCCAAATCCAATACCGGCTCAGCCAGCTCAATGGTCTGGTAAAAGCGGGCTTCAACCGCGCGCAACACTCCCCGAAAATAAGGCAGCTCGCGGATATTCAACCACAAAAAATCTTTTTCAATGGATGAAGAATAGCCCAAAGCCTTCCAACCTCACCTTTCAGGATTTGCGAATTTCTCTTTGGATTTCAGCAAACAATTTTTCGTATTCTTCGGCAACCCTATCCGGTAAATAACGCTGGCGGATGGGCTGAGGATCGCGAATATAAGCGGTTCGGTTGCCTAAAACTTCCAGCAGTGCTTCTGCCAGCCCTTCTGAATCTCCAATCTCAACCACTTTGCCCATTTCATGAATCTTAACCGGTTGACGCACACCCGGTAAATTTGAAGCAATGGAAGGTGTTCCACTGATCATGGCTTCTATCTGAACCAGACCAAACGCTTCCGTGGAATTCAAGGATGGCAAAACCAAAACATCCAGGTTGGGATAAAAGCACGCCATCTGTTCAGGAGAAAGATTACCCAGAAACTGCCATGCCCCACTTTCCTGAAAACGGGTAATCCGCGGCATTATCCTCGCGTAGTAAGCTTCTTCTCCCACAATGTTTTGATAAGTGCCGGCAAACTGCACCTGCGTCTGCGGATAAACCTGCAACACTTTGGGTAACGCTTCTACCAGCACCTCAACACCTTTTTCTGTCGCCAAACGCGCTGCCATCCCAATCACCGGTCTGCGATCTTGAGGATTGGTGCGCAGCCGAAACTGTTGAATTGCCTGTGGAGGCACTTCAGGCAGTTCGACCGGAGGGGGGATCACCTTCAACTTGTGCAAATAACGTCTTAAGTACGGTGAATGCTCGGCATAATCTTGGGTATAGGTTACAATTCGATGGGTAAATCTGGCAGCCAGCTCATTCATGAAAAGGACAGCCTGATTGGCTGCCCAACTTAATAAACCCGGCGGCATTCGCAAGTCACAGTGGTAGGTAATTACGGTGGGTTTCTTCAACAAGCGACCGCGCAAGGCAACCCCGGCGGCATCAAATTGTGGCAGGTGTAATTGAATGACATCATGTTCACCTACGAGCCGGTTGGCGGTCAAACCAAAGGACGGCATAATCACCCCTTTGCTGACCCGGAACAAAACCGGAACCCGCACGACCCGCACTCCTTCCACGGTTTCATCCAGTGGCAGGGATTTGTCATATTGAGAAGTCATCACTGTTACCGCATGACCGCGGCGGGCAAAAGCACGCGCCAGCCGCTCTGCATAAATCGTCAACCCGGAGGTATGGGGACGGTAATAGGTCAGGATGATCAGAATGCGCATAAGCCTCAGAACAAATCCCGGTTGGTTTTTACCCACTCAAACAAGCGCTGAATACCCTCTTCGACCCCCACTTTGGGTTTCCAACCCAGTATCTCTTGGGCTTTGCGGGTATCAGAAACATATACCCGTTGATCACCCGGCCGCCAATCCCCTCTTTTAACCGGGATACTTTCCCCGAGCAGCTTTTCGAGCAAGGGGCCAAATTCCTGCCAGACAGAAATGGTAAATTCAGCGCCCCCTCCAATGTTAAACACCTGACCAGCCGCAAGATCAATCCGCTCGACGGCCAAATCATACACATCACAAAGGTCTTCTACAAAAAGAACATCCCGCACCTGCTTGCCATCCCCATAAATTGTGATGGGCAGCCGCTTGACAGCCGCAATGACAAACCATGCCACCCATCCCTGATCTTCAATCCCAAACTGCCGGATTCCATAAATACAGGACTGGCGCATGACCACCGTCCGCAAACCGTAAATCCGCGAGTAATCGCGGGTGTACTGGTCTCCACAGCCTTTTGAGCAACCGTAAGGAGAATGAAAATCCAGGCCAAAAGTTTCCGGAATACCATACGGAAAATCCACATAAGCATAGCGGCTTGCCAGCTCTGTAACTTTGACCTCCTCCATGCCGCCATACACCTTGTTTGTAGAAGCGTAAATCACAATTGGATCACGCCCGGATAGCCGCGCGGCTTCTAAAACATTGAAAGTTCCCATAGCATTAATCTCAAAATCATTGCGCGGATCAACCACCGATGTTGTCACCGCAACCTGCCCGGCCAGATGCACAATCACATCCGCCTCGCTGGCTGCCTCTTGAATGGAATGCGCATCGCGGACATCTGCCTGAATGAGCCGAAATGAGTTTTCGCCGTATGTACTTTTCAGCCAGTCCAAATTACGTACAGCGCCGGCCCGGGATAGATTATCATAAATGATCACTCCTTCGCCGCGTTGAAGAAGTCTGGCAACATAATTTGAGCCAATAAAGCCCGCCCCGCCGGTAATTAAATAGTTTCTCGGCATAGAAGTTCCTCCTTCATCTTCAGGATGATGTTGGATTGATGACTTTGGCTTGAATATCCCTCAAGAATGTACCCACCGATTTTCCTTGTCTGACCAGTGCAGTAATGCCCAAAATACCGGTAACAACAAATTGTATAAAATGCAGCGTGATAGCGTATGCCAGCGCCGCAGTTTGATCCACTCCCAAAATGGTCAAGGCCCCAACAATCGAAGCCTCAAAGGTGCCCAGCGCTGCCGGCGCAGAGGGTATGGCAATTCCCATTGCAAGAACCGCATCGGTGAACATTCCCCACCAAAATGGAGCCTGAGGATTGATTGGCAAAAGAAAAACATAATAAGTGGAAACCGCAACCCCCCACGAAGCCCCAATCCATATCAGGCTGAGAATAAACTGGCGTGGATCAGAAAGGGTTGACAATCCCTGCATTAGAGCGCTCAATTGCGGAACCACCACCCTGCGAACGAAACCCCACTTTGAACCGATCTTCTCTACAAGGCTAATGACCCATTGCTGATTACGGGACATGACAAATAACAAAATAAGCCCGGCGATGACCAGCACCAGCGTTAGGAGAGCAACCGAACGCGCCCATGCCATGCCCAATGCCAGCGGCAGGGTTGCCAACAACAAACCAGCCGCAATGGCAAGATCAAAGGCTCGTTCGATGATGATGCTGGAAAGCACCCGCGCCGGAGATAATTTGGCAGCCTGCCCCAGCAGCAAAGCCCTGCCAAACTCACCCGCCCGGAAGGGGAACAAATTATTCAACAAATAACCCTGATTGATCGCCCAAAAAGTCTGGCTGACCGAGGCATGATTCCCCAAAATCACCCGCCATGCCACTGCCCGAACAACCAAAAACAGAATGGTTAGCAATACTGCTGCCAGAATAAACCCCAAAGGTATTCTGGCAATTGCCGGCCCTAATTCCTCCCACTGAGCCAGCCTGAAAACCACAAACAATGCAATCAAACTGATGATAACACCGGGCAACCAGCGACCGATGTTACCGGATCTTTTGCTGGATTGGTTACTCAATCTTCCTCCAAGCGAAGAATTGCCATGAACGCTTCTTGAGGAATTTCCACATTCCCCACCATTTTCATTCGTCTTTTACCGCGTTTTTGTTTTTCAAGCAATTTCTTCTTCCGGGTAATATCACCGCCGTAACATTTTGCCAATACATCCTTCCGCAAGGCTTTGACATTTGCACGGGAGATAATCCGTCCATTTGCAGAGGCTTGAATGGCAACATCAAACAGTTGGCGGGGGATCAGTTCTTTCAACTTGCTGACCAGCGCCTGCCCTTTGTGGTAGGCATTGTCACGATGTACAATGGTAGCCAAAGCATCAACCGGTTCACCACCCACCAGCACTTCCAGTTTGGTCAGGTTGCCGGGTCGGTAATCGGCAAAGTGATAATCCATCGAAGCATAACCGCGTGTCCGCGACTTGAGCTCGTCAAAGAAATCTACAATCAATTCGGATAAGGGAATCTCGAAACTCAATTGCACTCGCGTTGGAGCAGGATATTCCTGCTCCTTAAAGATCCCGCGCCTTTTCTTTACCAGCTCCATCACTGTGCCGTAGTAATCCACCGGGGTGATAATTTGTAATACCATCCATGGTTCACGGATTTCAGCAATTTGAGATTCATCCGGTAATTGCGCTGGGGAGTCGATGCGAATCACTTCCCCGCTATTCAGTACGATTTCATACTCAACCGAGGGCGCTGTAACCACGATGTCCAAATCATATTCGCGTTCCAGCCGCTCCTGGATGATTTCCATGTGAAATAGGCCCAAAAAACCACACCGAAAACCAAAATTCAGAGCCTGAGATTTTTCGGGTTCGAAAACCAGCGAGGCATCATTTAATTGTAGTTTTTCCAATGCCTCTTTTAAATCTTCGTAATCTTCCCCTTCCACCGGGTAAATACCGGCAAAGACCATGGGTTTGGGATGTCGGAATCCGGGTAATGGTTTGTCTGCCGGGCGCACTGTACTGGTAATGGTATCCCCTACCCGGCACTCCGATACCGTCTTCAATCCGGTGGCAATATAGCCGACATCTCCGGCCTGCAAGTCCTTGACCGGTCTCATATCCGGAGCAAATACCCCAATCTCAACCGGCCGAATATCCACATTCGTGGACATCATTCGCAGCATATCCGTTGAGTTGATCTTCCCGTGCATCACCCGCACGTAGGCCACCACCCCTTTGTAAGAGTCATAGTGCGAATCGAAGATGAGGGCCTGCAACGGCGCATCCACCTCTCCTTTTGGTGGTGGAACTTCCTTTACCACCGTTTCGAGCACCTGATCTACATTGATACCTTCTTTTGCGGATATTCTCAAAATTTTTTCGGGTTCAATACCAAGCAGGTTATGGATATCTTCTGCAACCTCATCAACCCGCGCAGATGGCAAATCAATTTTGTTGATTACCGGCACAATCACCAGGTCAGCATCCAGTGCAAGGTACAAATTAGCCAGTGTCTGGGCTTCGATGCCCTGGGTCGCATCCACAACCAGCAAAGCGCCTTCACAAGCCATCAAAGCACGGCTGACCTCATAACTGAAATCCACATGCCCGGGTGTATCAATGAGGTTGAGTTCGTAAGAATCTCCATTTTGAGCCTGATAGATCATCCTCACCGCCGAGGCTTTGATGGTCACCCCCTTCTCACGCTCAAGATCCATCGAATCCAGCACTTGTTCCATCATTTCACGGTCAGAGATCGTGCCGGTCAATTGCAGCATCCGATCCGCCAGAGTGGATTTTCCGTGATCAATATGAGCAATAATGCAAAAATTGCGAATGCGGTCTTTTTCCATAATCGAGGTTAGTATACCCTAATTACCCCCAAAGTAACAGAGCGCACCCTCACGGTGCGCCCTGTTCAAAGCCGGTTCGGTTTGCTTATCAGGCAATCGAAAACAGTCGCATCCGCACTTCATCGGATCGTTCAATGGCAATTCCCCTCTTGCGGACGTTCTCTCCAAGTGTCATAATCGCCTGCGACAATTCTGCGCTCTTATTGACCCGTAAAACAGGTTGCCCCAGCGCATCCGATTTTTGAGTTAATTCCGGATCATCCGGCAAAGTTACGGTTACGGCATGTTTTAGCCGCTCGCTTATTTTTTCTACGGTAATCGGGTTGTCAGAATTGAAGCGATTGACAACCATGGCAACTCTATCACGCGACATTCCAAAGGCATCCCATAAATCCAGGAACAAACGGGTATTTCGGATGGCATTAATCTGCTGAGAAGTTACCAGCACCACCACTTCCGCCGCATCCAGCGCGGCTAATACCGGGTCCGAAATGAATGAGTCGGTATTCACTACAATGTAATCATAGTAACGGCGCAAGAATTCAAGTATTCGGGTGAAATTCTCACCGCTGATTTTTTCAGCAAATTCAGGACGGGGCGGAGCCGGTAATATATACAGCCCGGTGGCCCGATTCAGGAGCATGACACTTTCAACCAGTTGCAAATCCAGATCGTAAAGGCGGGGTACCAGGTCCAGCACCGACAATTGCCCCAGTTCATTGAAGAACAAATGGACATCACCAAATTGCATACTTCCGTCCACCAGCACAACTCGGGCTTCATGGTCAATATCCATCAATGCCAGGGCAAGATTGGCTGCAATCGTTGTCGTTCCCACCCCTCCTTTGGGACTGTACACCGTTATCACCTGACCATTTGCGCCTTTACCACCCATCGGGGCTGGTGCTGTTCCGCCTGGCCCAAGTGCTGGGGCGCTGCTCTTCTGTCGTTCAGAACGAGCCAGCGCAGCCGCACGGTGTAATACATCTGACAATTCTTTGATGGATACCTCATGGGTGATAAAGTCACAGGCACCCGTGCGGATGGCCTGCAAGACAATATCGGTATAATTATCCTGTGAAATCAGCACTACCTGGGTATGGGGGAATTCTTTACGAATAATTTCCGTCAGGTTGATGCCGTTCATGTCCGGCAGGTTGTACTCTATAAGCGCCACTTCCGGCTTCAAATCGCGAATTACTTCAATGGCTTCCTGCGCAGACATGCATGAATTGACCAATTCAATATCATCAATCAAGCCAATTGTTTTTTGCAAGTGTTTGATCATTTGTGGGATATTTTCAACCAGTATGACCGATATTGCACTCAGATCACTGTGCATACCCACCTCCCGATGGCCGGTTCCGTTATTTTTACTGTCATCTAAAAATTGGTTCATTGTGCACCCCCGTCAGGTTCCTTTTCATTATACAAACAATGATAGCAGAAAACAACGTAAAAGATTCAAGATTTAAGAAAATTATAAACAATTTTTGCAATTAAAGTAATTATAATGATTAATGTGTTTCAGGAGCAAAAATCAAGGGATTGATTTAGAGGAAATTTGTGTATAATGAAAAAGGGGGACTTAATATGAACACCCTCCACAGTCAAGAATCATCTGATTATCCCAAATCAGAGCGTGAGCAATTACAGAGGGCAGCCGTGAGCGATTCATCTTCTTTAGAAACCGATCATCCTGATGTTGAGATCGAGCCAATTGACTCATCTTTTACCGAAACCGAAAAGCCGGAAATAGTGGCAGCCACAGTTGTGGAACAGAAGACCCCAACGGAAGAGGTCGTTCCTGCTGAAGAATCAACTCCGGAACTTCCACCCGCCAAACAAAACTGGCTTAGCCGACGGATTCAGGTAGTAACCGATACGATTGAAGAGTGGAAATTCCTTCGCCGGGAGATTCGAGCATTCCCTGCTCGCACAAAAATACGGATGAAGGAGATCGAAAATCACTTTATGGTTTATCGGTTGACTTTTGCCAATCTGACCTACAAGGCTCCTCGCATCGAGGAAGAAATCCAGGAAGTTTATAACAAAATCATCAGCCAGATGCCCCTCCTGGAAGAACGCACCAGAAAGCGCTCTCTTCTCTTCCGCAACTTGCAAACTTTAAGGGAATTGCATCAAGAATGGCTCAAAGTTGCGGAGCAGCAAGATCACTTGATTGCCCTTTTACAAAAAGCCCCCAAAGGCATGGATTTTTACAATCGCATGCAGATTATTCGCGAGCAGCGCAGACAGGAAGAGCTACGCCAGAAAGAAAATCAAGAGCGCATTGAAGCCGCTTACGAATCCCTCAAAAAGGCATTGAGTTATGTGGAGCATCAGTGCAAGGACGATGAACCCATTGTTTATGGAAATGAGGTTCTCACCCTTGAGGATGCCCAAAAGGTGTGGAATGAGCACATCACCGAAATTCTCACCATGAAGGATTTGAAAAATGCCAGCGTGGAAACCGTCCTTGCACGAATCCGCTCATTGGAAGAGACCATTCGTGAGTACCCCAGCCTATCCAAGCAAATTCAGAGAGTGGGGGAGCGCTTTTCCCGCCTGATTGCTTTGCATGACTTGCTTTCCTCCTATGGAAAGAGAATCATCCCGCAGGCGGAAATTTCGCGGTCTTCTACCATAATGTTTGAGCAAATTCCTGCTCTCTGGTCAACCGGTCAATACCACAATCTTAAAGTTCTACTGGAACGGGTAGAAAATTTCCTGAATTTCTACGAAAATACAGTTGAACTTGAGGTCGCCATAGGCGAACGCCGCCGCTCCGGTTTTACACAGGGTTTGGCCCCCTCCATTATTCCGGGGGTGGGTGGTTTATCTCCGTTGATTGGACTTGCACGTGTATTGGTTGCTGCCATTGATCAGCGCGACCGCTACATGATTGGCCATTCTGAAAAAGTTGCCCGCCTTGCGGTAGAAACCGGTAAAAAACTGGCCTGGTCAAGTGGCGATCTTGAATTTCTTGAAATTGCTGCCTTGCTCCATGACATTGGAAAAATCTCCATCCCCGAAACCATTCTGACCAAAGTCAAACCCCTGACTTCGCAAGAATGGAAGATGATTCAGATGCACCCATATTACGGGGCTCAAATTGTCAAACAAATGAATGTCTTCAACCGAATTGTGCCATGGATCTACCACCATCAGGAGCATTGGGACGGCACTGGTTACCCCGATCAGCTGAAAAAAGAGGATATCCCTCTGGCCAGTTCCATCATCGCTGTCGCTGAAGCCTTCACTGTGATGACCGCAGAACTTCCTTACCGAACTGCAGTAAACACCGAAGAAGCGCTCGAAAACATTAAAGAATCTGCCGGAAAACAATTTGCCCCCGAAGTTGTTGAAGCATTTGTGGAAGGCGTGGTAGAATCAACCCAAGAGAAGTCTAACAATCCTCAAAAATAAGTCCCTGATCCCCTATGACCAAAATTCAACCTTTCATTCATTACGCACCCGAAACTTGTGCTTTTTGTAATGGCAATGGGAGTGGTCGCTGCCGGGATGGCAATATCTACGAATTATGCCCGGTATGCAACGGAATCGGTACTGTTCTGGTGGCACAGGAACCCAAAAAGTGCGCCTTCTGTTCCGGTGGCGGCGGCGGATTATGCAAGGACGGTTATGTGTATGACCGCTGTCCGGTGTGCAAGGGTTCCGGTTGGGCTTATGTATACGAGGAAGAAACTGAATAGCCTGAATCTTCTAATTCGAGGGGGTAAGAACCAACATGAGATTCTTCAAACGGGTCTTTGCAGCAGTTTTTGTTGGTGTAATTTTGTTTTTGGTATCCAACATTATTCCCCTCAAAAACCAGCTCGACCAGATTCAAAAGAGTCCAACTTCGGCTATTGCTGATCTCCCCCTTCCCCTTCTTCGCAAAACAGAACAACCTCCATCCATCAATTCGGCATCTTTAATGAACGCCGAATCAAATATTGCAAATCAACTACCCCAAAATCAAACCAATCCCACCTTCACACCCACGGCAACGCTGGTAGCCTTTACCCCTACACCGACCTCCTCATCATTTGAAGAATTCGAACCACGCCCTCCAGCGGACATTGTAACTTGTGCCGAAATCTGGTCTGTTCCGGAGATTCCCCTCAACTTACCACTGGTGCTGGAATACCCCCGCAGTGTGGAAGAATTGTACACCGAATACAATTACTACTATCTGGCTGCCATGTTAATCCAGAACAAGATGGTTGATGCCAGCCAATGCCCTTACAATGGATTGCAATCTGCTACGACTGCAAATCAATGTGGGGTGGAAGTTGCCCGGCCGGTGATCATCGAATGGCAAAACCAATACGATTCAAAGATTTTTGAAACCGGCGTCAATTATGGGGTACCGGCACGCCTGTTGAAAAAGATTTTTGCAATCGAAAGTCAGTTTTGGCCAGCAATCTATATTGATATTCTGGAAAGCGGATTTGGACAACTCAATGATACCGGCGCAGATGCACTTTTACTGTACAGTCCGTATTTTTATGCCCAATTCTGTCCGCTCATCCTTCATCCCAGAACATGTGAGCAGGGTTACCTGGGCATTCCTGAATCGGGGCGCGCCTTGTTGCGGGGTGCGCTGGTTCGTCAGGTGAATGCCACCTGCGCAGATTGCCCTCAAGGGGTTAACCGTCAGCGTGCGCTGAGTAGCATACCCATCTTTGCCGAAGTAGTCAAAGCCAATTGCAGTCAAATCAATCAAATTGTCCGCAATACTACAAGTAAAAAATCCGGTGAAGTTGCCAGTTATGTGGATTTATGGAAATTCACCATGGCAAACTACAATGCCGGCCCCGGCTGTACAGCTCGGGCAATTGAAAGCGCATGGAAAGAAGAAGGAGAATTAACCTGGAATATTGTATCCAGTTATTTCACTTCTAAAGAATGCCAGAGTGCGCCTTTCTATGTTTCCGATATTTTCAAAGACTGAATCGGCTGATTGGTCATTTCCTCAATAAGTGATATCGGATTGGACAATCCCTGACCTTGCAGTGACAACCAAATCAAGAATTCAATATTGCCTTTTGGGCCGGTAAGGGGAGAACGCATCAGCCCGCGAATGACCCATCCCTCGCGCTGGCAAAAATCAACGATCTCGCTTAAAACCTGCCGATGTACCTGCGAATCACGAATAACGCCCTCTCCACGAGCGGCTTCCTCTTGACCGGCTTCAAATTGGGGTTTGATTAATGCAACCACCTCACCGTCATCGTCGCTTAACCAATGCCGGACAACCGGTAGAAGGATTTTCAAAGAGATGAAGGATGCGTCTATCGTCACAAAATCAATTTTTTCATCAAATCCCTTCAGATAGCGCGCGTTGGTTCTTTCCATTACAACCACACGCTCATCACGCCGCAGCTTCCAGTGCAACACGCCATATCCTACATCCACCGCAAAGACCCGCGCTGCTCCGTGCTGTAACAGACAATCTGTAAACCCACCGGTGGAAGCTCCCACATCTACACACACTCTGCCCGTCAAGTCGGTCATCCCAAATTCAACCAAAGCCGCTTCCAGCTTTTCTCCCCCTCTGGATACAAATCGGGCCGGTTGAATGACCTCAACCTCCAAACCAGGGTCAACCATTTGCCCGGGCTTCTGCGCAATGGTTTGACCCACCCGCACCTGACCTGCCATAATCAGACGTTGAGCCTGACTGCGGCTTTCTGCCAATCCTTTTTCCACCAACCATACATCCAATCTTTTTTTCATACGGATATATTCTAACTTGCTTTCATCCCACCTGCGATTTTATTACCCAAATCAGTTATTAAAATTTGCGGGTAAATTTGAATCAATATGATATGATTGGGGTATGCTTTCTGCCTTAATCAAAAGCATGCGACCGCGCCAGTGGAGCAAAAATGTCTTCGTCTTGGCTGCGGTTGTTTTCGATAAGAAATTACTCAATCCTGAAGCAGTCGGCAAATCGCTGGCAGGAATGGTTTTATTTTGCCTGCTTTCCAGCAGTGTTTATCTCATCAACGATATTTTGGATGCCGAAGCAGACCGTAATCATCCCCAGAAACGAAACCGGCCAATTGCTTCGGGAAAACTACCTGTGCCAGTTGCTGCGGCCGCAGCGGTTGGTATTATCCTTATTACGATCCCGGTATCGTTCCTGCTTTCAACATTGTTCGGATGGATCGCCTTAATCTATTTTCTGGTCAACCTGGCTTATTCCACCCGCCTTAAACACATCCCCTTGATTGATGTGTTAATTATCGCAGCAGGTTTTGTTTTACGAGTGGCGGCAGGGGTCTCGCTCATTGAGGTTGAGCGCTTTTCACCCTGGTTATATGTGGTGACCACATTATTAGCTCTTTACATCGGTTTTGGAAAACGTCGCGCCGAGTTAACCCTGCTCCAAAATGATGCAAATAACCATCGTCGAGTTTTGGATGGTTACAACCTGGCTTTACTTGACCAATTGATCACCATCGTTTCGGGTACAACGATTGTAGCCTACAGTTTATACACCTTCTCAGCACCCAATCTTCCAGATAACCACAGTATGATGCTCACCATTCCGTTTGTCATTTACGGTATCTTTCGTTACCTTTACTTAATTCAAGTTGAACAGGCAGGCGGCGCGCCGGAGGATATTGTCCTGACCGATAGACCTTTACAGGCAGCCATCCTCTTGTGGGGTTTATCTGTACTTTTTGTATTCTACTTAAACTAACCCATTATGCCTGCTGTTACTGCCTCCGCACCTGGAAAAGTCATTTTATTCGGTGAACATGCAGTGGTGTATGGCCAGCCGGCAATTGCCGCGCCGGTAACTGGAGTCAAAGTTAAAGTTATTGTCCAGGCTGATCCATTACAGCCATCTGGCAATATCCGCATTGAATCTCCTGCAATCAACTTTCATGCCACTCGCACTGAACTTCCTGAACAACATCCCCTCAACACCCTGTTTCAATTGCTGGAACAAGCCTTGCAAATTTCCCGCTTACCGGCCATGAAAATCAGCATAAATTCCACCCTACCGGCAGGAGCAGGTATGGGATCAAGCGCGGCGGTAAGTATTGCCATGATCCGCGCCATCAGTCAGTTTGTTGGCTTACCCCTGGAAAACGAGCAGGTAAATAAAATTGCCTACGAAGTGGAAAAAGCCTTTCACGGCACTCCAAGTGGTATTGACAATACCGTAATCACATACCAGATGCCAATTTACTACGTGCGAAACCAGCAGCCAGAATTGATTCATTTGAAAGACTCCATTACTCTGGTAATTGCCAATGCCGGTGAAGCCCCCTCAACAGCAGCAATGGTTGCCGGTGTCCGTCAGCGCTGGCAGCAACAACCTCAATATTATGAGCAAATCTTTCACCGAATTGGCAGGATTGTGCAGTCTGCCCGGAAGATTCTTGAGGAAGGCGATTGGTTAGCCCTGGCACCCTTGATGGAAGAAAATCATCAACTATTGCAATCCATGGGTGTTTCTTCACCGGCCCTGGACACACTGGTAAAGGCCTCTTTACAAAGCGGCGCTTACGGCGCAAAATTAACCGGGGGAGGCGGTGGTGGTAATATCATTGCCTTGGTGCCACCTGAACAGGCCGGGCAAATTGCCCAACGTTTATTGAATGAAGGGGCATTTCACACCTGGCTGACGACACTCCGCCCCCTGAAAGAGGATGACCAATCATGAGGAGAATTTTCCTGAAACTGGGCGGATCCCTGATCACAGACAAACATCGTCCCGCAACTGCCCGTTTGGACATTATTGAACGTTTAGCCGAAGAAACATTAATGGCTACGCGCAATCTAAATAATACCCAGTTGATTATTGGTCATGGATCCGGCTCCTTTGGTCACATACCAGCCAGGCAATACCGCACTCGCCACGGTGTTTTTACGCCCGAAGACTGGCTGGGCTTTTTGGAGGTCTATCGGCAGGCAAGGGCTTTAAGTCAAATCGTCTTTGAAATATTCAGCCAGAAGGGATTGCCCATAATCGCCTTTCCGCCTTCGGCAGTCATTCTGGCGGAAAATCAGCACCTCGCCGAATGGAATCCCAAACCGCTGATTTCGGCTTTACAGGCAGGTTTCATCCCGCTGGTCAATGGTGATGTGGTTTTCGACTCTCGCATCGGGGGAACAATTTTTTCCACCGAGGATGTGTTCATGGCATTATCAACATCACTCCCCCCTACCGAAATCCTTTTGTGTGGCATCGAAGAAGGTGTATTCGCCGATTTTCCGGTCTGTTCCAGAATCCTCGACAAAATCACCCTTCAGGAAAAATCCAGCATCCTACCCCTTCTAAAGGGTTCGGCAGCTCCCGATGTCACCGGGGGTATGGTTGAGAAAGTTCGCCTGACCCTCGAAATGATTCAATCCATTCCCAACTTACGCGCCATGATTTTTTCAGGCCTGTCTCCCGGAAATCTTCAAAATGCTTTATCGGGCAACCCTACCGGCACTCTGCTCACCAAAGACTAGGAAAGGAGTATTTGCATGATCTCTCGGCAAGAACTGGAAGATATCGAAGATAAAATTTTAGCCCCTTACGCCAGCCGCAGCAAGTATTCTCGTGGCAGGTTTTATCCGGAAGATGAGCCAGCCTACCGAACCGTATTTCAGCGTGACCGCGACCGGATCCTGCATACCACGGCCTTTCGCAGACTGGAATATAAGACGCAGGTTTTTATCAACTACGAAGGGGATTATTACCGCACACGCCTGACCCACACGCTGGAAGTCGCTCAAATTGGCAGGACTCTGGCGCGGGCGCTGGGTGCCAATGAAGACTTGACCGAGAGCATCTGCCTGGCTCATGACCTGGGTCATCCCCCCTTTGGACATTCGGGTGAGATCGCCCTGGCCCGGCTTATGAAAGATTACGGAGGTTTTGAACACAATAAACAGTCCTTGCGGATTGTCACTGAATTGGAACAACGATATCCGGACTTCCCCGGCCTCAACCTCTCCTGGGAAGTACTGGAGGGGATCGTCAAACACGAAACCGAGTATGACAAAACGGATGCGCGCGATTTTAACCCGGAATTGCGCGGGCACATTGAAGCCCAAATTGCCAATGTAGCCGATGAACTGGCTTACACGGCCCATGACCTGGATGACGGTTTGCGTTCCGGAATGATTACTCAGGAAATGCTGGAGGAAATCGAAATCTGGCAGGTGATGAAATCATCCATTGGCTGGCAAGGTGACGGTTTGGATGACCTCACCCGTCACCGCATCATTCGTCGCTTGATTGGCAAGGAAGTGGATGACCTTGTAGAAAACACCTCTCGCAACCTGAAAGAAAGCGGTGTCCAATCGGTTGAGGATTTGCAAAGGTTAGACCATAATGTTGTCACTTTTAGCGAAACTTTCCACCGCCGTAACCGCCAACTCAAAGATTTTCTCTACAAAAATCTTTACCGTCATTATCGCGTCGTACGGATGGCTGTTAAAGCAGAACGTCTGATCAGCGAACTCTTCAGCGCCTATTGTCAGGAACCGACCATTCTCCCTCATCATGTTCAACAAAGAGTGGAAAAGTTTGGTCTACAACGAACGGTTTGTGACTACATTGCCGGCATGACTGACCGTTATGCCACCGAAGAATACCGCAAACTTTTTAATGCCGAAACCCTGCCATAATTCCTTTGGTTTTCAAGCGCTTGTTTCCGATTAGGGAAAAAACATGGTATCATTATCGGCGTTAATGAACATTTAGGAGTTAGCAAGCATGTCTGAAGCTTCATATTTGACCCAAGAGGGTTTAATCCGCCTGCAACAAGAACTCGATTATCTCAAAGGCCCCGCCCGCGAGCAACTTGCCAAGCGCCTCCGCGCAGCAATTGAACAGGGTGATCTTTCGGAAAATGCCGATTACTCGGCTGCCAAAGAGGAACAGGGCTTCCTTGAAGGCCGCATTCGCGAACTGGAACAACTGCTTTCAAATGTGATTATCATTGATCACGTCGAAAAGAACTTAAATGAAATCGGAATCGGTGATTATGTCACCATTCAGGAAGAAAACTTTGAGCCGGAACGCTATCATCTGGTTGGCCCAAAAGAGGCTGATCCCAGCAATGGAAAAATTTCTCACGAATCTCCCATTGGCAAAGCTCTGATAGGTCACAAAGTGGGTGATGTTGTTGTGGTGGACACCCCCAATGGAGAAATCCGCTTAAAAATTCTCAAAATTGAATAACTGGCTGAAACTTTAAAAAACAAAGGGCTGCTTTTCAGCAGCCCTTTGTTTTTTAAAGGCATCCAAATATTTATGACTTGGGCCAGACAGCCAGTTCAAGCGTCAATCGCTCAAAGTAACTGTTCTCAGGTAAAGCTCCGCCCCCAAGGCTGACATCCACCACTCTCGCTTCCAGTTGTAAAGTGGCGGTTTCGAGCAGCACCCTTCTCTCTTTAGCCACTTCAATCGGCTCACCTTTGGATTCTAACCGCTGGCGGATCGCCGGGTCGTTGAAGGCATGCGGCGACATCAGCACTTTGGTGACCGTTTGAATGTCATTTTTATCAAACAACCACACCTCAAAGGCGGTCACCTTCTTAGGGTCTCCAACACCGATGGTTTCGGAAATTCCGACACCGCACTCACCTAAAAATTCGCCTGTAGGTGAATCGATGCTGAACGAATCATCATAGAGATCGTCCCCCATAATGTAGGTGGTCATGTACTGACTGATGGGGGCTTCCTGACCCTCAGCGGCAAAATCCGTGCGCTCAGCCTGGCGGTTCAAATCCTGAGCCATACCTGCCGGACTTTCGGTTTTCACTGGTCTTTTGCGAATTACCAGCAGATACACCAGCCCCGCTCCAACGCCCAGCGTGACCAGACAGAGGAGGACAACCAATCCGACACGGGAACCCCCTCCTGCCGCAGGCGGTTGGGTTGGTACGGCTGTTTCACCCGGTAGTGGAACAGTTGGTCCCATCACCAAAGCCCGGAAGGAATTGATGTCTCCTTCGCTTAGGTTGCACGTGCCGGGTTTAAGCGCATCCAGCAGAGAACCGCCCGATTCCCCCAATGCTTCAAAACGCTGCATGGCAATGGCGGTATCCCCTTTTCTGGCATATGAATCAATGACCAGACACAGGTATTCCTGTTTGTAGTCATCGCGCAGTTGACTGGGGTCTGCGTTGACCCACTTAACCGGCCAAAGCCCCCATCCCAGCACAGGTAGACCGATGATCAAACCGATCACAAAACCTGCAATTGCTGAGATGAGCGGATTGCGTAATTGTTCTCGAATCTTGTCCATGATTTTTTTGCTCCTCACTGGCTGTGATTATCTCTGCCGTGCAGTCTTTACCAGATACCTGAACTTATTGTAGAACAAGGTTTAATTTGGCGCAACTGCGATTGCGGCATGAATTTATGCTCTGTGAGGGTGAGTTGCAATTCTCATGCCGATTCCGGCGAAGTTTCTCCAATCTGCTCCTGCAAAAAACTTTCCTCGCATTTCACACATTGCAATTCGCGTTTGTTGGTAATCACCAGCAAACCACCGCAATTCGGGCAGGGAGTAGACACCGGCCGCTTCCAGGTGGTAAATTGACAGGTCGGGTAATTTGAACAACCATAAAATACCCTGCCCTTGCGTGTCTTGCGTTCAATCAAATCACCGCCGCACTCAGGACAGGAAACCCCAATTTTCTCCAGCCACGGTTCGGTATACCGACATTCCGGAAAATTGCTGCATGAGATGAACTTGCCATACCTTCCCCAGCGGATAATCAGATCATGCCCGCACTGCGGACAGGCTCGTCCAACCTTCTCCACCGTTTTGGTCACCGGCATCAATTCCTGGGCTTTTTTTACTGTCGGCTCAAAATTATCGTAAAACGAACGAATCACATCCACCCATTCCCGGTTACCAGATGCCACCTGATCGAGATCGTTTTCCATTTTCGCCGTGAATCCCACATCCACAATATCCGGGAAGTGCTGCACCAGCAAATCGTTGACCAGCAAACCGGTTTCTGTGGGGATCAGTTTCTTGTTTTCGCGCACCACATAGCCACGTTCAACAATTGTGGAGAGTATTGGAGCATAGGTCGAAGGTCGCCCAATCCCATATTCTTCCAGCGTTTGAACCAGCGTGGCTTCGGAATAACGCGGCGGGGGTTGCGTGAAGTGCTGCTCGGGCAGCAGACGCTGTAATTCTTGCGGTTGACCTTCCTCCAGCCCCGGCGGAATACGAACATTATCTTCTTCTTCGCTTTTCTGGTCTTCGTCACGAGATTCCTCATAGATTGCCAGAAAGCCGGGGAACTTCAATGTTGAACCTGAAGCCCGCAAAAGAAAAATATTCAGTTTTCCCCTGCCTTCAACATCAACCGAAACGGTGTCCATTACCGCCGCTTCCATTTGAGAGGCAATAAATCGCTGCCAGATGAGCATATACAGTTTGTACTGCTCAGGGCTCAGGTAGGGTTTGACTTTTTCTGGCAGACGCAAAACGGATGTTGGACGAATCGCTTCGTGGGCTTCCTGTGCGCCTACTGCGCGAGTCTTATATTGGGGCGGCATTTCGGGCAGATAATCCTTCCCATAGGTATTCAGGATATACTCCCGGGCTTCCCTTTGCGCCAATTCCGACACATTGGTCGAATCGGTACGCATATATGTGATTAAACCGGTTGAACCGCCTTCGCCGACATCCAAACCTTCATACAATTGTTGAGCAATCATCATCGTTCGGCGTGCCGTGTACCCCAATTTCCGAGAAGCCTCTTGCTGCAGGGTGCTGGTAATGAAAGGCGCAGCCGGTTTTCGTCTTCGCTCACCGCGCTTGATTCGCACAATCTGGTATTGTGCCGGTTCCATATCCTCGAGCAAACCTTGCACTGTTGTCTGATCGGGTAATTGGGGTTCTTGTTCATTCACCTTCACCAGCTTGGCAACATAGGTCTGCTTACCGCCTTGGGGTTTTAACTCAGCTGCAATCGTCCAGTATTCTACCGGCACAAAGGCAGCAATCTCACGTTCTCGCTCTACAATCAATCGCAGTGCCACCGACTGCACACGACCAGCCGAAAGACGGCTGCGCACCTTCTCCCACAAAAGTGGGCTGAGATTATAACCGACCAGACGGTCCAAAATGCGCCGCCCTTGTTGGGCATTGACCAGATTCATGTTGATCTTGCGCGGGTGAGAAAATGCCTCCTCAATGGCAGGTTGGGTGATTTCATGAAAAACAACCCGCCGCGAGATATCTTCGGGAATTTCTGCGGCTTCCAACAAATGCCAGGCAATCGCTTCTCCTTCCCGATCCGGGTCAGTTGCCAGATAAATTTCTTCGGCTCTCTTTACCAACTCTTTTAGCTCTTTGACCACTGCCCGCTTCTCGTTCGGTACGCGGTATTTGGGTTGGAAATTGTTTTCCACATCTACCGAAAGTTCCGAACGCAATAAATCGCGGATATGCCCAACCGAGGCCTTGACAGTGTAGCCTTTTCCCAGAAAACGACCGACTGTCCGAGCCTTTGCCGGAGATTCCACAATCACCAGTTTACCGCTTCGTTCATCACGGCCATTATCCTTTCTGCTTCTGCTCTGTTTTTTCGAATGGGCTGAACTGATTAATTTATCCGCAGGTCTTTCTCTCTTTTCTGGAGCGGGCAAATGTTCATGTTCGGGTGTTTTTCCCATTCGATACAATTGAGTGCCGCATACCGGGCAAATTCCCCGCGTGACCGGGGCACCCACAGCATTAAATTCTGCTCGAGGTGAGGCAATCTCTCGTTTCTCTTTGCACTTGACACAATAGGCTTCCAATGCTTACCTCCCATTACAGGTAATTTTCTCTTCCACTTTGTTTTAATATCTGAACAATCTCGCGAACCGATTGGGCTTTGTCTTTATGACAAACCAGTAACACATTTCCACTATCCACAATGATCAAATTTTCAACACCAATTGTAGCAATCAAACGCCGATCGTCCTCGCACAGCACCAGTGTTTTTTGAGAATCGAGGGCGAGCCATTGGGAAGTCAGGCGAATGTTTCCATCCTCATCACCTTCCAGAACTTCAAACAGCGAGTCCCAACTTCCAACATCGTTCCAACCCAAACCAGCCGCGGGTATCACGACCACTTGCCGGGCATGTTCCATGATGCCGTAGTCAATGGTTTCTGGTTTCAAACCCATCCATAGAGGAAGCCAATCCTCTTTTTTGTCAAAGCCCGATTTTTCAATTTGCAGCATCACCTTGTATAATTCGGGCAACTGATTTTTAATTTCTCGCCGAATTTGATCAACCTGCCAGAAAAACATTCCCGAATTCCAGTCGTGATCGCCGCTTTCCACCATTTTCCGGGCGGTTTCCGCATCCGGTTTTTCTTTAAACTTCAACACCTGATACACTCGTTGTTGATTGATTTCTGCCACTGCCTGACCACGCTGAATATAGCCATATCCGGTGGAAGGATGGGAGGGATGAATACCCAATGTTACCAGATATCCCAGCCGTGCAGCTTCATCGGCAACCTGTAAGATTTTCTGAAAATATGCCACATCCTGAATGATGTGGTCGGCGGTCAGCACGGCCATTACCGCTTGCTGATCTTTTTGATACAAGAAAGCCGCCGCCAATCCCACCACGGCCGCTGTACCTTTGGGAGCCGGTTCGATCAGGAAATTTTCAGATGGAATTTCGGGGCAATCCTTTTGTAAATCAAACGCCATTTCTGCACCGGTAACCACAAGTATTCGTTCGGGTGGAATTAAACCATACAGGCGATCAACGGCCAGTTGAAACAGGGTTCGATCCGAACCCAGCTTAAGCATTTGTTTTGGGCGTGCTGAGCGGGAAAGAGGCCACAAACGCGTCCCTCCCCCGCCAGCCATGATCACAGCATAAAACGATTTATTCATCATTCCTGAGGTAGGTTTCCATTTCTTCACGGATGGCCCGGTAATTCATTCCACCATTATTCCTCACCAGACCCTTCAATTCCATCATGATCAGGCATGCAGAAACCTTATCAATTGGCAAACCACTTAAAAAGCTGATTTCATCCGCCGTCAGGTTATCTTCACCCATAACTTGCAATAGTTTAGCCTCTGTTTCATCAGAAGGCAATACCTTTCTGGCAATCCGCCGTGTATTCACCTGTTGAATATTGAGGGCCTCCAGCACATCGGATGGATTCAGGAGAGGGCGTGCTCCATTTTGGATCAGGCGGTTGACACCCTTAGAGTTAGGAGAATGGATATTTCCGGGTACTGCCAGAACCTCCCGCCCCTGATCGGCCGCAAAAGAAGCCGTAATTAACGCTCCGCTGGTATCGCCGGCCTCGATCACGACGGTTGCCAACGCCAATCCAGAAATGATGCGGTTGCGCGGCGGGAAGTTGCTGCTCTCCGGAGGTGTACCGGGGGGATAATCACTGATGAGCGCGCCGCTGGCAGTAATTTCTTCGGCCAGCTTCGCATGCTCAGGGGGATATATCACATCCACACCACAACCCAGCACTGCCAGCGAGCGTCCTCCGGCTCTCAAAGCCGATTGGTGAGCCACAGCATCTGTGCCGCGCGCCAACCCACTAACCACTGTGACGCGGTTGCGCGCCAGAAATGCCGCCAGTTCCTCTGCAACCTGTTTGCCGTAAGCCGAAACCCGCCGTGTTCCAACCACGGCTACAGCCACTTCATCTTCCGGTAGATATTCACCCTTGATGTAAAGTACGGGAGGTGGCTGGTCAATTTGACGCAGCAAAGTGGGATACGTTTCATCTTCCCATGTTATCACCTGAATTGCTTTGCGTTCAATATTTTCCCAGATACGCTCCAAATCGATTTGGGAGCGGATTTTTAAAAGTTGTTCCACCAGACGGGGATGCAGCCTTACTGCAATCAATTTTTCATACGAAGCTTCCCAAGCGGCTTTCAAATCCCCGTCAAAAGCCTGTAACAACCGGCTCAGGCGGACTGATCCAATTCCTTTAACGTAATTAAAGGCGACCCAATAGGCTTTGGGGTTCATCCATTTCGCTCCAGGCTACAGCCACTCTGGTGGAGAAAGGATTATTTTACGCTCCGCTAATCGAATTTCGAGGACAAATTCATTGACCGCCGGTACCAGCAATTCAGTTTGGGTGCTTTCCTCTCGGATGATGTATACATCATTTGCACCGGTTTCGAGGATCTCCACCAGCGTTCCAAGTCTCTCGCCCCCGGGTGTAAAAGCATTCAGGCCTAACAGCTCATGATGGTAGTATTCACCCTCTGGCAGTGGTGGAATTTCATCAGACCGGACAAACAGGTATTGGTTACGCAATGGCGCGGCCGATTCGGGATCATCAACTTCTTCAAAGGCAATCAACACTTGCCTGCCTTTTGACCGCAGCGATCGAATGGTCAGCCGGATATGCTCTTCGCCGGCGTAAACCACCTTGCCGCGCACCAATCGCTCAGGAAAATCGGTCAGTAAATCCATGACCATCTCACCCTGAAGGCCATGCGCCCGCCGCAGGTAACCGACAGCCAGAAAGACAGGCTCGCCCGAGGGAGGCGAGCCTGATGTTTCCCTGCTATAGTCCGAATTGAGCGGACGGCGGTTCATCAGCGAGGCTCCATCACATCCAGTGTTGCCTGTTTACCCTCGCGAGCAGCTGCAACACGCAGTAAAACCCGCATTGCGTTTGCAACCCGTCCACTTTTTCCAATGATTCTGCCCATATCTTCTTTGGCGACCCACAGCTCCAGCCGGGCTTTTCCGCCCACCCACTCCTGACGTACCCGCACCTGAGTGGGGTCATCTACCAGAGAAGCGGCAATATATTCAATCAGCTCTATCACAATCAATCCTTTCGCACAATGGCTTTGGATGATAGCGCGGCCAAAGATCAGGCCGGATTGGTTTTTACATCTACCTTGCGGGAAGCGTAATAGGCTTCTGCTTCCTTCAATACTTCCTCTACAGGCTCCCCGGCTTTGACCCGCGCAAACCGCTTGGTCAAACCCACACTGTCAAACAATTGTTGAACCGATTCGGTGGGTTGAGCCCCGTTTTTGAGCCAGTGATACACCCGCTCTTCATTCACCTGAAAGGTGAAAGGCTCAGTGCGGGGGTTGTAAAAACCAAGAATTTCAAGGAAACGACCATCGCGAGGGCTTTCTTTATCAGCCGCCACAATGCGATAACTGGGTTGTCCCTTTAAGCCAATACGGCGCAATCGTATTCGAACCATAGTTGATTTTTTCTCCTCATTTTTACATGATCATTTTAGCATATTGAATGGCAATTTAGGTTTACCTCCAAAAGTCGAGGGGCGCTGAAGGGGGCGCTTACTTCTAGAGGCACTTTTTCAGCCAAACAGGCGCGGCAATCCCCGTCCTCCTGTTTTTTGTAAGGTCTTAAACATTTTCTGCGCATCCCGGAACTGTTTGAGAACCCGGTTGACATCCTGCACCTGGGTACCGGATCCGCGCGCAATTCTCCTCCTCCGGCTGGCATTAAGAATTTCCGGTCGCCGGCGTTCCTCGCGGGTCATCGAGTTGAGGATCGCTTCGGTAATTTTCAACGAACGCTCAGCCTCTTCCGGAGAGATGCTGCGCGCCATTTGACCCATGCCACCGGGTAACATCTCCAATATTTGTGCCAATGGACCCATCTTGCGAATCTGTTTCAGTTGTTTGGCAAAATCCTCCAGAGTAAAAGCGCCGGAAAGCATGCGTTCCGCCTGTTCCTGGGCTTCCTTTTCGTCAAAAGCCGCCTCTGCCCGTTCAATTAACCCAATTACATCTCCCATGCCTAAAATGCGCGAAGCTAACCGACCAGGATCATATACTTCAATAGCATCAATCCCCTCGCCAGTGCCAAGGAACTTTAAGGGTACACCGGCAACAGCACGGATGGATATGGCAGCGCCACCCCGGGCATCACCATCCATTTTCGTCAGCATCAAACCGGTCAGGCTCACCGTATCCCGGAAGCCTTCAGCGACATGCAGGGCTTCCTGACCAATCATCGCATCTACCACCAGTAAAATTTCATTGGGTGTCACGCGCCGGGTAATTGCTTTGAGTTCATCCATCAAGGCATTATCCAGCTGGGATCGCCCGGCTGTGTCCACAATTAAAACGCTGACACCGCTTTTCTGGGCTCTCTCAAATGCCCGTGAAACCAGTTCTGGAGGTTTGACTCCGTTTTCTGTATAAACTGGAACCCCAATTCTCTCGCCCAACGTCTGTAATTGCTTGATGGCTGCCGGGCGGTATGGATCAGCGGCGACCAGTTCAACACGTTCACCCTGCGAGCGCAACAACGAGGCAAGTTTTGCTGCTGCGGTGGTCTTGCCGGAACCCTGCAGCCCAACCATCATGATGACCCGTGGCTTCGGGCCGGTCAGGTTCAGCCGCGCTGGCTCGCCAAGCGTTTTGATTAATTCCTCGTGGACAATTTTGATGACTTGTTGGGCGGGGTTAAGTGCCTTTGATACTTCTGCACCGACCGCGCGCTCGCGGACACGATTGATAAAGTCCTTGACCACGCTGAAGTGAACATCGGCCTCCAGCAATGCCAAGCGAACTTCGCGCATGGCAGCATCTACATCCTGCTCGGATAATTTGCCCCGCCGGCGAAGTTGTTGAAATACCTGTTCCAGCCTTTGTGAAAGCGATTCGAACACGCTGACCTTAATCCAAAAGAAATCAACACCCCAAAGGGGCGTTACGCCTCCCAATTCTAGTCGGATAAACAACAATGGTCAAGGTTAAGACCTGAAGAAATTTTCAAGCCGCCTTTCGCAACTTTTTACAAAGAATGGGGTTATAGGCAAAGGAATAATATAATAATAAAGAACTTGAAGGAGAAAAAACATGTCAAAGGTAGCCGTCGTCACTGACAGTACTGCCTATATCCCCGAACATTTAGCCAATGGTTATGTTCTGCACACGATTCCGTTACAGGTTGTGTGGGGAGGAGAAACCTTCCGCGATGGAGTGGACATAACTCCATTGGAATTCTACACTCGTCTGCAGCATGCTAAAGTGATGCCCACCACATCACAACCTTCACCTGCTGCCTTTCAACAAGTTTACACTTCCCTCCTGGAACAGGGCTACGATATCCTTTCCATCCACATCTCGGCGGCCCTTTCGGGCACCATTGATTCCGCTGTACAGGCCAAACAGACCCTTAACACCGATCGGGTTGTTATCATTGATTCTTTTTCAGCGGGCATGGGTCTGGGTTTTCAAGCCTTGCAGGTAGCCCGTGCGGCCAAACAAGGCGCTTCATTGGAGGAGTGTAAAACAATTGCCGAAAAAGCCGTAAACCATACCGGGGTTTTATTCGCCGTCAGCACGCTGGAATTTCTACACCGTGGGGGACGCATTGGAGGCGCTGCCGCTTTTCTCGGTACTGCTCTGGGTCTTAAACCAATCCTCGGTTTGGAGAACGGAAAAATTGTGGCGGTTGAAAAAATCCGCACCATGAACAAAGCGGTGGATCGCCTGATTGATATTTTTGTAGAACGGGTGGGCAGTCAGCGGCCGGTTCGCATTGCTGCCCTGCACGCCAATGCACCCGCCGAAGCCGAACGCCTGCTCGAAAAAGCCTGTCAGCGTTTTGAACCTGCCGAAATAGCTGAAGCCTTTGCCGCCACCGTTTCACCCGTCATCGGCACCCATACCGGTCCCGGTACTGTAGGGATCGCCTACATGGCAGGAATGTGATTGGTCAATCTTCCTGATATTGATTGACAGATTTCCTTTCTGTTCCCATACCTCTTTTTTATTGAACGGTCTTTGGTAAAATGAAAAAGACCGTTTTCTTTTCCCTGTAAATCACCTCCGAGGTTACAACAATGCGAATATATTCCGAGATTGGCGTGCAGGTTGCGGATGTTTTACTTCCCAAAAAAGGGATTGATTTACGCAAATGGGCAACCATTGCCTGCGATCAATTCACCTCTCAACCCGAATACTGGGAACAGGTAGCCAGAGAGGTTGGCGATGCCCCATCCACGTTAAATTTAATTTTGCCTGAGGTTTATTTAGGTAAACCAGAGGAAATGGAACGCATCCAGACCGCTCAAAAAACCATGCGGCGGTACCTGGACGACGGCATTTTTGAAGTGTACAGCGGTTTAATTTATGTTGAACGCACGGTAATGGGCAAAACCCGCCATGGGTTGATTCTCGCGCTAGACCTGGAAAAGTACGATTATTCCCCCGGTTCTCAATCCCTCATTCGAGCAACAGAAGGCACCATCCTGGAGCGGATACCACCTCGCATGCGCATCCGCGAAGGAGCAGCGCTCGAGCTTCCTCATATTTTGGTGCTGATTGATGACCCGCACCGCACGGTTATTGAACCGATCAGCCAACATGCCAATGCGCTGATCCCTCTCTATGATTTTGAATTGATGCAAGGCAGTGGACATCTGAAAGGAGCGCTCATCACCGATCTCAACCTGGAAAAACAAATTATTAAATCGCTCGAACATCTGGCAGCCCCTCAGGTTTTCTACCCCAAGTATGGGGTTGGGAATGAAAAAGGCGTTTTGCTCTTTGCGGTTGGAGATGGTAATCACTCTCTGGCGACTGCCAAGGCCTGCTGGGAAAAACTGAAACCCTGCGTGGGAATGCATCATCCTGCGCGTTATGCGCTGGTCGAAATTGAAAATCTGCATGACCCCGGCTTGGTTTTTGAGCCAATTCACCGCGTGCTCTTTGGTATTAAACAATCACCTGTAAGCGCACTTGCCCACTATTTTGGCGAAACTGGCGTAACAATAGCCGATTGCCCGAACGCAGAAGCAATGGAAAATATGGTTAAAAACCAGTCCAGCAATGACCAGATGATCGGCATCGTATCACCGCAGGGCTTTGCTACTGCCGCCATCCACAAGCCAACTTCCAATTTACCGGTAGGAAGTCTGCAAGCTTTTTTGGATGACTGGCTGAAACAAGGCGGAGCCGAAAAAATTGATTATGTACACGGCGAGGAAGCCCTGTATCATCTCTCCCGGCAGGAAGGTAATTGCGGTTTTTATCTGCCCGCCATGGATAAAAACGAATTGTTCAAGACCGTGATTCTGGATGGTGTACTTCCCCGTAAAACTTTTTCAATGGGGGAAGCAATCGAGAAACGGTTTTACGTGGAGGCCAGAAAAATAATCTGAATGAAGCGGTACAATCCTTTACAACCCCATCCTCAAGCTGTTCCGCCCGAACAGGTCAGGTTACTGAATCTGCAGATTGAACCATGGGAAGACCGCCAGCGGGTGCGCGTTCATGCCCGGCTCACCCCCTTTCAAAAACCTCCCAATCTGGAGTTTGAGATCCGTACTGCAGATGATCAGGTTGTTGCCAGCGCCTATATTGTGGAAAACATTGATTTCGATCTGGTCATTACCATGCATCTGCGCCAGCTTCCACTGGAAAGACGTTATTTTACGCTTTACGCCCGTGTTGAATATGATGAAATTGGACTGGTTTACCAGGACCAACAGAATTTCTCTTTGTGAAATAACTCCATTAAATCATTTATATTTTTTCATGGAGGAAAGGTCGCTTCGCAGCAGGAAATGAAAAGGCATCTTCGAAACTTAAGTACACTGGTCAAGCCTTATATTCGACAAATCGTGCTTGCCGGTGTCTTCCTGCTCTTCCTCACCCTGATTGAAATGTCCTTCCCGGCGATCATCCGGCAAGTGATTGATATCGGTCTAAAGGATAATAACAATCGCTTTCTGATGGTCTCAGCCGGGATAATTCTGGTGTTGGGTCTGATTAAAGCGCTGGTCAGTTTTCGGGAACAATACCTGACCGAATGGATCGCTCACCATGTGGCTTATGACCTGCGCAACCGCCTTTATGACCACATTCAACGCTTATCCTTTCAATACCATGACCACATGCCAACTGGTCAACTTATCAGCCGGGTCATTGAAGATGTGCGCTCCCTGCAGAACTTTGCCGGTCATGGGCTGGTCGAACTGGCCCGAATTATCATCCTTCTCTTCGGCATTGGAATTTACCTCTTTAGCCGCCACCCGTTGCTGGCAGCCATTGCCATCTCGCCGCTGATTCCGCTGATATTGCTGACCACAGATTTTGGCAAGCGTGTAGGAAGATTGTTCCTTGCGGTGGATAATACCCTAGGCGAACTTTCCTCCATTTTGCAGGAAAATGTAGTCGGTGTTCAGGTAGTACGTGCTTTTGCTCAAGAAAAGTTTGAAACCCTACGCTTTGACCAAACCAACCGTAAATTGTATGACCGACAAATTACGGTCGTAAGGGAATGGGCAAAAGTCATGCCCTCGACCATCTTTTTAGTCACCCTTGGCACAATCTTAATTCTGTGGTTTGGCGGTCAAATGGCAATCCGCGGCGAGATCACCGTTGGAGAACTGGTTGCCTTTAACAGTTATATGCTTCTGCTGGCAAACCCGGCGCAACAATTGGCATGGCTGGTCAACGCTGCTGGTGAAGCTTATGCCGGTTTGCAACGCACCTTTGAAATACTTGAAACCCAGCCGGATATTCAATCCCCGCCCAACGCTATGGTTTGCCCTCCCTTTCGAGGGGAAATTCTCTTTGAGCGAGTTTCTTTTCGCTACAATGAACATGAAAGGCCTATCCTCAGTGACATCAACTTGAAGATTGAACCAAACCAGCGGGTAGCGATCATCGGCGCAACCGGCTCGGGCAAGACTACGCTGGTCAACCTGATCCCCCGATTTTATGATGTCAGTGAAGGTGCTGTAAAAATTGACGGTATTGACGTTCGCCGGATGGATCTTTCATCTCTCCGGCGTCAAATTGGCATTGTTCTGCAGACTTCCCTCCTCTTCTCCACCACGATCCGGGAAAATCTGGCTTACGGACGTCCGGATGCCAGCGAGGAAGAAATTATCGCTGCAGCCAAAGCAGCCCAAGCACATGATTTCATCATGGAACTGCCGGAAGGTTATGATACCGTAGTTGGCGAGCGGGGAGTTACTCTTTCGGGCGGTCAGCGTCAACGGATTGCCATTGGCAGAGCGCTATTGATGAATCCGCGGATCCTGATTCTGGATGACTCAACTTCCAGCGTAGATGTGCAAACAGAACACTTAATTCAAAAGGCTTTATCCGTACTAATGGAAGGCCGTACCACCCTGATTATTGCTCAACGTCTTTCGACCGTAAAAAAAGCCGATTTGATTCTGGTGATGGAACAGGGTCGCATTATTGAACGGGGCACTCATTCTCAACTGCTTGCATTAAATGGTTTTTACCGTCAAATTTATGAACTTCAGCTGAGAAATCAGGAAGAACTGGAAGAAGTCCTCCCCCTTTCACAAGTTGCTCGTTCTAAAGTCAATTTTCGATCAGGAAATTCGTTGGAGTAAAAAAAATAGCATGGCTGTCACCGTTCCATCCAACATTCATGAGGATGTGCAATTCAAAGGCTACGACCCACAGGTAATTCGTGGATTGATGGCATTTGTAAAGCCTTACTGGAAACCCTTGCTGGTCTCATTGATCCTCATGGCAATCACCTCAGCGGCCTCGGTGGCTGGACCCTACCTGGTGAAACTGGCCGTGGACGAAGGCGTGGATGGACAGTCTCTTCCGGCATTGCGCAATATCGTCCTGCTTTACCTGACCATTGCAACTCTGCAATGGTCCGCCATCTACGGACGGGTTTTTATCATGTCCCGCGTCGGACAATCCATCATCTTTGATGTCCGGTCGAAATTATTTCATCATCTTCAACAACTTTCCCTCAGTTTTTTCTCACATTACTCAGTCGGGCGTATCATCGTGCGGGTGATCAACGATGTGAGTGTTTTACGAGAATTTATTACCTGGGCCATGCTCGCCATTGCCCGCGATTTATTTGTACTGGTTGGCATTGTAATTACCATGTTCAGTATGAACCCGCGCCTTTCTTTGCTAACCTTCAGTGTGATCCCGCTCATCATTTTCAGCACACGCCTCTTTCGGAAGCGTGCCCGTGAATATTACAGAGAAACACGCAAGGCCATCAGTTGGGTCAATTCCGTCCTCGCTGAAAATATCAACGGCTTACGGGTTGTACAGGCATTTTCGCGTGAGGATAAAAATTACACCTACTTTCGAGATGTGGTGAACCGCAACAACCTGGATGTCAACCTCAAAGCCGCGCGCCTGGCTGCGCAATTCTTTCCCAGTGTTGATTTTTTGGGCATTACAGCCATGGCACTGGTCGTCTGGCTGGGAGGCAGCGCCGTTTTGGGAGAACAAATTTCACCCGGCACGTTGGTTGCCTTTGTATTGTACATAAACCGCTTTTTCGACCCAATCCGTGATCTGAGCCGCCGCTTTGATACCTTCCAATCCACCATGGCTAGCGGCGAGCGCATTCTCAACCTTTTGAATGCCCCCATTGAGGTACAGGACGCGGCGGATGCCATTGAAATGCCTGCTATTCGAGGGGAAATTCGCTTTGAAAATGTCAGTTTTCACTATTCTGATGATCCTACCCCGGTTTTGCGCAATATTGATTTAACAATTCCAGCAGGTCAGACTGTTGCGCTGGTCGGAAAAACCGGAGCAGGAAAATCCACTCTGATCAAGCTGGTTGCCCGTTTCCACGATCCAAGTGAAGGAATTGTCCGAATTGACGGTTACGATCTTCGTCAGGTGACCCAGCAGAGTCTACGCCGACAATTTGGCATCGTCCTTCAAGACCCCTTTCTGTTTTCCGGAACCATCCGTGAAAATATCCGCTTTGGCAGATTGATTGCTAGTGATGAAGAAGTCGAAACCGCTGCCAAAACGGTGGGAGCAGATGAGTTTATCCGCCAGTTACCACACGGTTATGACACACCCGTAGAAGAAGGTGGCGCCATTTTGTCGGTCGGGCAGCGTCAATTGATCTCATTTGCTCGTGCCTTGCTGGCTGATCCACGCATCTTAATATTGGATGAAGCCACTTCCAGTGTAGACACCCAAACCGAGCGTATGATTCAGGCTGGCCTTAACCGCCTATTGAAAGGGCGCACCTCTTTGATCATCGCTCATCGTCTATCTACAATCACCAACGCGGATCGGATTCTGGTCATCGAAAACGGAGAGATTATTGAGGATGGCACTCATGCTGAACTATTGCAAAAAGGGGGGATATACTATCATCTCTACAGTTTACGCTTCGAGGATGAATAATCGGGCCAGTTAACAATATTGATAACCAAACCCAATTGAAAGGCAGTTTGGTTGACTGTTCAATTTTTTGAATGCTACAATAAACCTTAAATGAATTCAAACTCGAATGTCACTGAAGAAAATCGGTAATTTTTCCGTGCGGACGCCCTCACCGACCTGACCAATTCCTCATCATCGCCGGTTTTCTTCCCAAATTGCAGATGAACTCGTCGTTGGGAGATGAATGGCTGGTTCTCCAAAAGTAAGTAAAAAAAGAAAGCCTGTCGGCTGGTTAACCTTCATATTTGCCCTGCTGGTGGTGCTACTGTGGAATGTCATCCCCATCATTCGGGATCAATGGCTGCTTCCTCCTACCCCCACCTTGCCAGCGCTCTTACCCACTCCCCTTCCGCTTGAAACACCCGAATCGCCCCTTGCCCGTCCAGAGGTGAGCAATCTGAACGTTGCCCTTGGTGAATCGATTGCACCCCGAAATGACTCAAACCCCGATGGGATCATGGTGTTTGCGATGAGCGATGGGCCTTTCATTCATTTATTTGCCTTCCATCCAACCCATTTACCGCTTTCCCGTCTGACCAACCATCCCTGGGACGATTTGCACCCGGCGATCAGCCCGGATGGCAGCCGAATTGCTTACGCTTCTCGTCGGAACGGCTACTGGGATATTTACATCCTTGACTTGAGGAACGGTGCATTAACCCGCGTTACCGATACCCCGGAATACGACGGTTGGCCAAGCTGGTCTCCTGACGGCCAATGGCTGGCCTACGAGACCTACGCCAATGGCAATCTGGATATCTTTATCCAATCTCTCGCTGATCTAAGTCAGGCACCCATCCCACTCACCAACTCCTCCAGCGCTGACCATTCTCCGGCATGGTCCCCGTTAGGACAGGAAATTGCCTTTGTTTCTGACCGCAGCGGACAGGATGAAATCTGGACAGCCCGGCTTGACCAGATTGGCGAACGGTATACCAATGTCAGTCTTGGGGTCGGCAGTCCCGCTCATTCCCCTTCATGGTCACCCGATGGTCACTTTTTAACCTGGGGTGGCCGTTACAACGCCGCCGATACAATTTTCGTTTGGGATAGCACGTTCCCCCAAAAACCAGCCGTAGCAGCCTTTGCAGGGAGCAATGCGGTTTGGAGTCCGGACGGAAAGGTGCTCCTGACCCGTCAGACCGACTTTTTACAGGATCATCTGGCTGGTTTTGAGGTTTCCTCTAAAAAACTGGCGCTGCCTTTTTGGGTTATGCCTGCAGCCATTCACGGCATGGATTGGAAAGGCGGGCAAATCAACGATTTGATCATGGCATACCTGCTGGATAGTCCGGCAGTTCTACCCTCGCTTTATAGCGTTCAAATTACACTCGCACCCCAATCTCAGCCCAACCGTTTTGGACTGGTATCCCTAACAGATGTCAATGTCCCATATCCCTACTTGCACGATGCAGTAGATGAATCCTTTGCAGCGCTCCGCCGTGAAGCTGCCCGCCAATCAGGCTGGGATATTTTGGGAAATTTGGAAAACGCTTACTTGCCGATTACCGAGCCACCCCACCCCGGCAGTGTGGACGAGTGGCTGCTGACCGGCAGAGCGTTTGCGATTAATCCCTTACCCATTCAAGCCGGCTGGATGACGATTACCCGCGAAGAACGCGGTGGGCAAACCTACTGGCGCATCTTCATCCGCGCCCGCTATCAGGATGGATCCCAGGGGCAACCCATGAAAGATCATCCCTGGTCACTGGATACGCGTTACAACGGCGACCCGCGCACCTACGAACAGGGTGGCGCTTTCACCCCGATACCGGATGGATACTGGATTGATTTCACCGAACTGGCAGGCCGCTTTGGGTGGCAGCCGGTAGCGGCCTTACAAAACTGGCGCACATTTTACCCGGCTGCCCGTTTCAATCAGTTTGTCAAAACGGACGGTTTAGATTGGAATGGGGCGATGGCGCAGTTTTATCCACCTGAGGCGATTCAAACGCCAACCGCCATCCCAACCCTCACCCTTACACCTACCATTTCTCCCACAATCCGTTTTTATCGGACAGCAACACCATTGCCAAGCCCCACCCCAACCAGTCAGCCCACCCGCCGGCCAACATGGACACCGCTGCCCGGAGCCGTTCAACCATGAACAAACCCGGTAATCTTTTCTTTTTTACGCTGTTGTTTGCACTGCTGCTGAGCGCCTGCCAGAGCAGTGCAGTTGCGGATGCCGCCCCATCAACAAAAATTGAAGCGGCCGCGGTCGCCATCGCCACACCCCTGCCCGATACCAATCTTTCTTCCCCAAATACGGAAACGGCCTGGCAGGCTTTAGAAGCCGAAGAGCCGCTTAAATTCACCTTCCCAACACCGGCAGATCCGCCAATTTCTCTTTGGCGTCCACCGCTTTACGAGGTACCATGGGCGGTCGATCCTCACGATCATTTCTACTTCATTCGCCCAATTGCCGCCGATGAAGTCAACTGGCCGCTGGCAGATTACCGCTACGGTTATTATTTTACCGGTACAAATATTGTCCACACCGGCATTGATATTGATGCCAAACGCGGTACGCCGGTGATCGCAGCTGCAGACGGTACGGTTGTTTGGGCCGGGATTGGACTTTACAAAGGACCCGATTCGCCGGATGATCCCTACGGGATTGCGGTCGCCATCCGTCATAATTTTGGATTTGATCGCCGTCAGTTATACACCATCTACGCTCACATGGACCGCGTGGATGTTTCGGTCGGGCAAACTGTGAGAGCGGGTGATCAATTGGGCATCGTCGGAAACACCGGTTTTACCACCGGCCCTCACCTGCATTTTGAAGTCAGACTGGAGCGAAACAGTTACTATGTTTCGCGCAATCCCGAACTCTGGTTGGCACCTCCACAGGGGTGGGGTGTTCTGGTCGGGAGGTGGATGAAAGCCGACGGATCTCTCATCCGCCTGCTGGATGTGCGGGTTTCATCATCTGAGCTTAAGCGAAGTTGGGTGGTACGAACTTACGCACCCGAAAGCGTCAACAGTGATGATTATTATCGCGAGAATCTGGTGCTGAGCGACCTGCCGGCCGGTGAATACAACCTTCAGTTTTCTTATAACGAAACCGATTACCAGACTCGTTTCAGAATTAACCCCGGAGCAATCACCTACCTCACCTTTCGCGAAGGATACGGTTTTTCCAATCGTCTTCCCAATTCTTCTTCGGATACTCCAGTTTGGCAACCTGTTGAGCCATAAAACCTTGACAATTTGAGTGGCTCAGTACAGAATCGAGGGATTGTCTGCCAGCCAAATGGCAAGTATCATTGAGAAAGATTTAAGAATTGGAGGAAGAATTATGATCATCAAAAAATTTCTGAAACAGGCGGCCATGGGAGCACTGCTGTTAAGCTTGCTGCTCTCGGCTTGCAGCCGTTCAGAGGCTACACCAACAACCGACCCCGCTATGATTTTCACACAGGCTGCCGAAACAGTCGCCGCCGGTTTGACTCAGACTGCCGCCAGCATGCCAACCGCCACCCCTACAGTGACTTTACCGCCTACCAACACCCCTGAACCGACTCAGGCAGTTTCTCCCACCAGCGCCGAAACACCTACCGCCACCATTCCACCAACCGCTACTCGTCCGTCGGTAGCAGACCGGGCGGACTTTGTCAGCCAGTCCCCCCTTGACGGCACGGCAATGTACCCGGAGCAGCCCTTTACCCTGACCTGGACGGTGAAAAACGTGGGGACAACCACCTGGACAACTGCCTATCAAGTGCGATTCTTTTTGGGAGATGCCACATTACGATTTGGAGCATCGGATTTTCGTTTTCCCAAGGAAGTCAAGCCCAATGAAAACTTAGATCTGGTGTTGAGCATGAAAGCTCCCACCAAAGCCGGCGATTACACCACCATTTGGGTCTTGACCAATGCCGAAGGACAAAATTTTTATACCCTGACCCTGAACATTAAGGTTTCTGGTAGCGTACCCACTCCAACCCCGACGACTGCTCCTGCCACCAACACCCCGCCACCGGCCCCGACTGAAACGGAAACACCTTCACCCACTCCGTAATCCGCCTCCAGATGGCACAGGTTTCGCAAAACATCAAAGAGTTCATCAAAGCCGAGGCATCCCGTCTCGGCTTTGATCTCGTTGGATTTACGGATCCATCACCTCCGGCCTCATTTACGGTTTATCAAAACTGGTTAGCGCAGGGTCTGCATGGCGAAATGACATATCTTTCACGACCGGATGCCGTTGCCCGCCGCGCCGATCCTCGCCTGATTTTGCCCGGTGTCAAGAGCATCATTGTGGCCGCCATGCGTTATCCGCGTCCCGAAGATGCCCCACAAGCCGCTGCTCAACCCAGCGGGAAAATTGCTGCTTATGCATGGGGGGAAGATTACCACAACATCATCCCCTCGCGTTTGAGTGAACTTGTTGTTTCCTTACAACAAAACCACGGGCTTTCTTTCGAATGGAAAATTTATACCGACAGCGGACCCGTTCTGGAAAAGGATTTAGCCCAACGCGCCGGTCTGGGATGGATCGGTAAAAACACCTGTTTGATCCATCCGCGCATGGGGTCTTATTTTTTGCTGGGTGAACTGTTCATCACCCTCGCTATTGAACCCGACCCGCCCTTCTCATTGGACCTTTGCGGTACCTGTCAGCGTTGCATTCAAGCCTGTCCAACCCGTTGCATCCTGCCGAACCGGACACTGGATGCCCGGCGGTGTATCTCCTACCTGACGATTGAAAACAAAGGCGGGATTCCAATCGAATTACGTCCGGCTCTTGACCAGTGGGTTTTTGGTTGTGATATTTGCCAACAGGTTTGTCCGTGGAATATTCGCTTTGCTTCCCCGCAGCATGATCCGGCTTTCTCAGCCAGAGACAACACCGCCCGCCCAGTTCTGACTCAAGAGATTTGTTTATCATCAGCCCAGTTCAAGCAAAAATTCAAGCAGAGTTCCATCCAACGGGCAAAAAGGCGCGGTTATTTGCGGAATATCGCAGTTGCACTCGGCAATTTAGGCGATGAGAAAAACCTGCCAGAACTGGCCGATTGCCTGAAAAAAGAGAGCGAACCTCTGGCTCGCGCTCATGCAGCGTGGGCCATTGGTCAGATTGGAAATCAGCAAGCCTGGATTGTATTGCAAGACGCTCTGCTTTCCGAAACCAACCCGCAAGTCATTGAAGAAATTCGTCTTGCACTGAGCCGATTTCCCGCAGATACAGGTTGACCTTAATTCCTCACGGCATCCATTGGGGGAACGCACCATTTTCAAACAGGGTTTCGATCCTTTGATCCGCGCGGTGCCATATGAGAATTTTGGGCGAATCGTTTGACTGGCTCAAATTAATTTGTTGAAACACCACCCTCTGCCCGTCTGGCGACCATTGATAAGAGGAATAATTCATCTGCGAGTCATTCGTGATCTGCAAGATCGGTTTACCGTTGCGGTCAAACAACCACAATTGTTTTCCCTCCTGGCGGCTTTGGGTTTGAATTCCACACACCACCAGCTCGCCGTCCGGTGACCACATCGGCAAGGAAACCCCTAATACTTCAAATGAATCGTCAAAAAAGCGGCTTACAGAACGGGTTTGCAAATCCAAACGGAACAGGGTGCTGATCGGAATTGTTCCCTCCCCATCCCAATCGGCAACAATCAAGGTGCTACCGTCCGGTGACCAGCTGCCCCGGCCGGCTACCCGGCTGGGAATGATGGAACTGCTGCCATCCTCCAAATTGACCAGACGAATGGCTTGTTCTCCAAAATCATAAAACGAAACCATTGAACCGTCAGGGGAGAAAACCGCGAGAGAACCGTATAAGCCGGGATTATTGAACAGCAAATTGATCGAACCATTTTCCAAATCAATGATGTAGATTTTACCAATACCTTCAACCAGACTGGCGGTCAGTCCGCTCTCATAACGGGTATATGCGATATAGCGGCCATCTGCAGTCCAGGTCGGTTCGATGCAGGCATAATCACCGCACTCTGCCAGTACCTTTTCCTCCGAGCCATCGCGATTAATTAAGACAAGGTCACTGCCATCACGGAGGTTGATTCTGGAATAGACAATTTTTTCTCCATCCGGTGAAACAGCAAAATCAAAAACCCGGCCGGCGCTGGTAGTAATCGCATGTTTCTCGCTCGTCAGCGGGTCTAATTGTAGTAATTCCGGTGAATAGAGCGGGTCGCTCAGGAAGACCAGCGAAGCGGGACGGATCCGTAAATCCACCTCAAACGGCTGACGCAGCAATCTGCCATCCCGGCTGCGCGCCCCTTCTGCCAATACCAGTTTCAGCAAGGTTCCTTCGCCCAGCGTGGAATTGGGGAAAAACCGAATGGTGCGGTCGTCCAGCCAGCGCCATTTTCCCTGCCATACCGGCTCAAAAGAGAGCCTGCTTTCGACCGAAAACCGTTCCATCTCCTGTTGAAATCGCACCTCAACCGGTCCACGCCCACCAATCATTCCACTTTCGGAAGGAAAAACGATTTGCGGTTCCGGCAATCCGATTTGATAGCTGACCAGTGCCAGGACCGCCAGCGCCAGCGCCAGCACCGCCATCGTCAACAATGTGATTTTCTCAAACCGACCCAGTTTCATGGAAAGAGATACGGTTGTTCAGGCTGAGGGACGGCTTCAACCGATTCGGCAAGAATTACGGGGAATAATCGCTCATCCCGCTCGATTAAGTCAATTTTGCCCTGCACACGCACCCAGTTGTGTTCTTTGAGCACGGCAGCCTGCGGGTATTCAACAATCATCCCCAGGGCAGTCGCATCTGCCACACAGCAGGTAATGGTAAATCGCCCCACCATGAATTGATTGGCCGTCAAGCGCCCATCCGAAAACACAAATCCCGTAACATCAACCGGCTGACCAACAAATTGCTGTACATTCTCACTGAAACTGAATAAACGGATCCAGTCGAGCACTGTTCGTTCGGTAGGGCTAAGTGATAGGATACTGGCGGTATCCTCAATGCGTGCGGAGAGGGGTGCATCAATGCTGATCCCCCGGTTAGCCACCGCAGATGGGCTTAACGGCCTGGCTGGAATGAGAAAACCAATCAGTATTGGGATCGCCAGCCACCACATATTTAATCCAGGATTATCCGCCATGGTTTGATCATCACCTTGACCAGATATGCGTTCCGCATAAAGTACTTGCGCAAGAACGACAAATAACAAGCCAGCAAAAAACACCAAAAACACAAAACGCTGGTTGATATACAGCAGAATGCTGCCATTCCAAACCCGGCTGAGTAAGTACAGCCCCATCAGCGCCAAAATCAAAGCTTGAAAACTTCTTCCAGCCCGTGCAGTCACCGTCACCTCATCCACAGGTTAATTGCCACACTGGAAACCAGCGTAAGCAGCCACGGCAAGATAACCAAAACCACTACGGTTCGCCGCCTGAAAACCCGCAGGTACATCAAAGTGGCTTTGATATCCACCATTGGCCCATAAACCAGAAAAGCCAGCACCGCTCCAGTGGAAAAAGTACCCGTAAAAGCCAGTGCAATAAACGAATCCACCGTGGAACATACTGAAAGCAGCATAGCCAGCATGGAGAGTACAATCACCGAAAGAACCGGACCCTGTCCCAACGCTAGCAGCCAGGTTTGCGGAACAACGGTCTGCATCAGAGCAGCCAGTAAAGCCCCGATGACCAAAAAACGCCCCATCTCGAAAAATTCATCCCCGGCAATGAGCATGATTTTTTTTAATTTTTCTTTCAAGGATAGTGGCTGTTCTTGATTTTCGTGTTCAAGATGAAAATGGAAGGAATGTGTCCCTTCTACATTAACCGAACGGATGATTCGGGTTGAGTCGGGCTCAATCATAAACAACAAGCCAACCCCAACCGCAATGAGTAAAGTGAACGCAAAGCGAAGCCAAAAAATGGGGGTATTACCAAAAGCCGCAAAAGTGCTGGCAATTACAATCGGGTTTATCACCGGCGCTGCCAGCAAGAAGGCTATCCCAACCGGTACCGGAATACCCTTTGTCATTAAACGGCGCGCCAGCGGAATACTGCCACATTCACACACTGGAAAGAACAAGCCGAGCAATCCACCTAATCCAACAGCAAGAAAGCGATTGCGTGGCAACAAACGGCTCAGTTCATTTGCGCTAAAAAATACCTCCACCAGTCCGGAACCAAGTGTCCCTAACAGTAGATATGGAGCAGCTTCTATAAATATTCCTAAAAAAACTGCGGAAAAATTACTCACCCCATCTACAACTGCTAAAAGCAACACTCCCTGCCTGTTGAAGACTTGTTGCAGGCGGGCGATAACCGCCAGCATCAACACCGCGATCAAAACAAATAAAGGGAAACGCGGTAACAAGCGGACCGCCCAACCCGGACTGGCGGTGTGGGTATGTTCTTGCATGGGTCTTTAGATATACTCCAAATGCCGATTTCGAGGGAGATTTATACCATATTATGGTTAGGAAAAAATTAAGGGGCTTTCACTTTTTTCAAAAAGCCCCTTTATCGTCACCTTCAAAAAATCATCAGGAACCGCTGGTCGGTGATGGCGTTGCAGTTGGCTGCTGAGCACCAGCCGTTGGGGTCAATGTTGGCGGACGGGTTGGTGTGGGTGTGACCAGATTCACCCGCACGATTAGAGTTTGCCCGGCGGAAATGAGATTTTTATCCGTGATTTTGTTTTGAAGCATGATGTCATCAACCGTGGAATTGAACAGCGAGGCAATATAATCCAGTGTATCTCCGGTTTTGACCACATACTCAATGCGTGTCCCGCGCGGCAAACCAGTGGGGAGCGGTGTTTCAGTTGGCAAAGTCTGATTGGGCGCCGGGATGAGAATTTTATCTCCCTCACGAATTGGGCACTGTCCGGCGGGGAAGTTATTCAACGCCAGCAGCACCAGTAAATCCACTTCATACTTGACTGCCAGATCAAAACAGGTATCACCGCTTTGCACCGTGTATTCAAATGGCCCCGAAGGCGTAAATGTTAACGTCGGTGTGGGCGTTTCGGTTTCGGTTGGTGTCATCGTCACGGTTGCAGTTGGCGGCACCGGGCTTGGGGTGAGCGTGGAGGTGGCTGTGGGTGTGGGCGAGGAAAACAGGGCAATTTGCGGCCGGCTCCCTCCGCTGACCCACAAAATAATCAGGATGATCCCCATCAAAACCAGCAACCCCGCCAAACCCCACGTAAGGTAGGGCATCATCTTCTGGCGTTTGCGATAGGAATCGATTACGCTTTGAGGCGAATTTTTTCCACTCATGATTTTTCCTGCTCCATTTCCGGGTTTAGGATTATTCTCCGGTGAGATTGGGATGGTGATTACAGGATCACGAGAAGTATTCTACACTAAAAAGCAAGAATTGGGATAGCCTTGATTTTGTCAAGCACTTCGGCATGAACTGTCATGATATAATTTACACAACGAATGTTTAATCTAAAATCACTGGAGGAAATCCATGGAAATTAATCACACAGAATTCAAGCGCTGTGATGTGGTAAAAGTATCCGGTCGCGTGGATAGTTCCACTGCTCCTCGTCTTGCCGAGAAAATCAACGAAATCACTGACGCGGGGCGTTTTCGGATTGTTTTAGACCTCCAGGATTTGGATTTCATCTCCAGTGCCGGCTTGAGGGTTTTGATCGGCGCTCAAAAAACCTGCAAACGCTATAACCGTGGCGAGGTCGTTTTGGCGAACGTTCAACCGAACATCCTTTCCGCTCTTGATCTTGCGGGTTTTACTCCCTTCTTCAAGATTTTTGACGATACCGTCTCGGCGGTGGGTAACTTTTAAGGTACAGGTTTTGGATTAATGCCCACCTTCGTTTTTCCGGGCAAATATGAAAGCCTGGCTAAAATTGCAGAACTGGTTCAAATTGCTACCCGAGAATTTGGGCTGGATTCTTGTGCTGCTTACGGTGTAGAAACAGCCGTAGATGAGGCCTGTTCCAATATCATTGAACATGCTTACGGTGGAGAAGATCGCGGTGAAATCGAGTTTTCATACGAAATCACCGCAAACTCCTTGATTATCACTTTGCGAGATCACGGAAAGAAATTCAAACCCAAAAAGATCGAAAAACCAAAAAAGAATGTCCCTCTGAAAAATCGTTCAGACCATGGATTGGGATTGTATTTCATTCACCAGTGGATGGATGAAGTCCATTATGATCATCGTGAAGGCTACAACATCCTTACACTGATCAAGAACAAAGGCACAATGAGTTAATGAGCCCCGCTCCCAGGCAGACGATTAAACCGGATTGGAAAGAGTTTCTCCGCTTCGGTGAAGAGCTGCTGGCACAGCCTGCCGTGGCAAGTCAGTGTGAATGGATTTGCCAATGGATCGAAACCAAATTGACGGCTAGCGCTGAGTTATGGCTGGCAAAACCATTTTATCCGTTACCGGGCGAAAACAATTTAAAGACGATCCCGGCGGATGATACCCCCGCCATTGTGCAGGAATGCTATTCGAAGCGAAAGACAGTCCTGGATACTCCTTTATCCCACTCTGCACCCCACACAAAAGAACTCCCTCTGAAAATAGCCGTACCTCTCGTAACCCAAAATAATCTTTTGGGAGTATTGCTTGTCTGGCGCTCCAGCGAAGTCCCCTTCAGCAAGTCTGAAATCGAATATATAGAAGGAATTGCCTCTCATGCAGCACTGGCCATGCAGGTGCTTCGGCAGGCAATCATCAAAAAATGGCGTCTTGAACAATTATCGCTGGTGCGGAAAGTCAGTTCTGAGGTTACCCGGCTGCGTGATATCGATCAATTTTGCCAGCACCTGAGCAATACTATTCTGGAAAAATTTAATTATTTTCTGGTTTCTATTTATACCTTCGATCCGCTTGCCAAGATCTTGATTCATCGCGCCAGTGCTTCAAAGATTAAAGAAATTACCGGCCAGCTGGCATCACTCCATATCCATCCCGGACAAGGGATAATCGGCCAGGTAGCCGAGAATGGTGTAGAAGTCATTGCCCAACGAGTTGACAGCGACCCTCATTACCGTTCACTGCCGGGTTTGGAAGCCGTTCAAGCCGAGGCCGCCATTCCCATTCAAATTGGCAATCGCATTTTGGGTGTGCTTGACCTGCAAAGTGATGAGAAAGATGCCTTCCATGATGTTGATCTGGTAGTCCTCCATGCCCTGGCGGACTATCTGGCATTCGCACTAGAAGGCATGCAGCTGATTAACGGGTTAGAAAAACGCACTCAGCAAATCTCTGCACTGTTGGATATCACGCACAAGCTCACCTCGATTCTGGATTTTGACGAGTTGCTGGAAGAGGTAGTCGAGGCCATCCAGCAGCACTTCGGCTATCCGTACGTGCATATTTTCATTCTCCACCCCGGTAGAAGAAAATTGATTTACGAGGCTGGCAGCGGCGCTCGCAGTCAGGCTTTAGAGGAAAATCAGGTCATGTACGATTGGGATGACCCGCACGGCATTATCCCATGGGTAGCACGCACCGGCCAAACCTTACTGGCTAATGATGTCAATCAGGAACCCCTTTACCGCCCATCCACCCTTCCCCCAGCCGATACCCGAGCCGAGCTGGCTATCCCGCTGGCTTATGCCGGCGAAATCCTCGGAGTTTTGGACTTACAGTCCGATCAGGTTAATAGTTTCGATATTCGCGATATCCCTCTGCTGGAGTCACTGGGTTCCACAATCGCTATCGCTATTCGCAATGCGCGGTTGTACCGCTCCGAGGTGTGGCGGCGTCAGGTTGCCGACTCATTCCGCGAAATTGCCGGACTTGTTTCTGCGAATGTGGCTTTGCCGGATTTGCTGGAAAGGATTCTCAACGAGGTTGACCGCAGCCTGCCATGTGAAGCAACGGCAATCTGGTTGATTCAGCCCGGCAGCGAGATGAATGAAACTCCGAATCTGATGCTGGCTGCTGTACATGGCGCTCCTGCCGATAAAGTGTGGGAGGTGATTGAATCCAACCCTCAAGCCCGTCATTATTTGCTGGAAGCATTGAAGGCGACTTCTCCGTTGATCCGCCAGCCAACCGACCCCATCGGTCCGCTGGGCAAAGCGCTCGATTTTCCCTCTGATTATTCTTCGCTGGCAGCCCCTTTACGCGCCGGAGATGAACCCCTGGGGTTATTGACCATCGCCCACCACCTGCCCGGACGGTATGGAAGTGAAGCCAGTTTAATCACCATGACTTTTGCAAACCATGCCGCAGTTGCAATCCAAAACAATCGTCTATTCATGGTTTCTCAAGAACAGGCGTGGATTTCAACCATCCTTTTACAAATTGCGGAAGCAACCCAGGGAACCCAGAACGTCGAAGAACTGCTGGATACCATGGCAAGGCTGACACCCATGCTGGTAGGGGTAAGAAAATGCGCCTTTTTCGTCTGGGACGAAAACCGTCAGGTCTTTACCCTGCTCTCCGAGCATGGGCTGAACCTAGCTTACAAACCTGGAACACTCACCTATGATCTTTCTATCCCCCTCGTAGCAAAACTGGTCGAAACCCGCGAAATTATTTTTATACAGAACGTTTCCGAAGAGTTACACCTGGCTGAAGCGGGGGTGGATGAAGAGAGTGGCACACTGGTCATATTGCCGATGATCTCCCGCGGGCGGTTGC
>Ga0101944_10000710_pt1 | contig 90170 bp, 87 predicted proteins | sample DewCreD2012metaG_FD_75245 | JGI IMG/M metagenome (GOLD analysis project Ga0101944, IMG submission 75245) | Hot spring sediment bacterial and archeal communities from British Columbia, Canada, to study Microbial Dark Matter (Phase II) - Dewar... ... | reverse complement strand
GGACTGACATGGAGTGGCAGCTGCGCAACTGGCTCTATTTCACCTGGCTGTCAGGCGACCACATTGTGGAGCAGCACGTCCACAACATTGACGTCATCAACTGGGCCATGCAGGCCCACCCCGAGAAGGCCATGGGCATGGGCGGCCGTCAGGTGCGCACCGACCCGGCATACGGTCATATCTACGATCATTTCTGCATCGAGTTCGAGTATCCCAACGGGGCGCGCGTCATGAGTATGTGCCGCCAGATTGACGGGTGCGCGAACAACGTCTCCGAACGCGTGGTCGGCACGCGAGGCACATCAAACTGCAGCGGGATGATCCGGGGCGCCGTCGAGTGGAAATACGAGGGACCGAACAACAGTCCTTATGACGACGAGCACAAGGATCTGATCCTCAGCATCAAGGAAGGGCAGCCGCTGAACGAGGGGGTTCAGATCGCGGAGAGCTGCCTGAGCGCCATCATGGGCCGGATGGCCGCCTACACTGGCCAGGTCATCACCTGGGAGCAGGCGCTGAACTCCCAGGAAGATCTGATGCCGCCGAAGCTGGAGTTCGGTCCGCTTCCGGTGCCGCCCGTGGCGATGCCGGGGAAGACGAAGTTTGTCTAGAGTCTAGAGTCTAGAGTCCAGGGATCGCAGGCGGGAAGGCGGAGCGCCGCAAACGTTCCTGCAGGCAGGAGGGAAGCCGCAATGCTCATTTACGGCATAGACTTCAGCGGCGCCAGGGATGCCGGTGAAGGCATCTGGGTGGCGGCCGGAAAAACACGCCTGGGGCACCTGCGGATAGACTATCTCGCCCCCGCCCGCGATCTGCCCGGCTCCTCTCCGGCGCGTGAGGACAGCCTGCGATCGGTGACCTATCTCATCGCGGGCTCCCGAGCCTGCAAGGCCGGGCTGGACTTCCCGTTCAGCCTGCCTTCGGAGATGGTCGGGGATGACTGGGCGCAGTGGGCCCTCTCCCTGGGAGAGCGCTTCCCCGACGCGGAATCCTTCCGGGACTGGTGCCGCCAGACTTCCGGGGGCCAGGAGAAGTTGCGCCGCACCGACATCGAGGCAGGTGCGCCGATGTGCGCATGGAATCTGCGCGTCTACCGTCAGACCTATTACGGGATCCGCGACGTCCTTGCTCCGCTGGTCCGCGCCGCCCTGGCGCGCGTCATTCCCATGCAGGAACCAGACCGGCGCAAACCCCAGATCTACGAAGTCTGCCCTGCCTCCACCCTGAAGGCGGCGGGACTGTATATTTCGTATAAAGAGACTGGCCCCGCGGACCGCGTAAGCCGGCGGGAGGCGCGGCGGATCATCCTGGAGTGGCTGGAGAAATACTGCCGGGTGCGCTTCGCGTCACCGGAGCTGCGGCGGCGGGCTCTGGACGACGGCGCGGGCAACGCCCTGGATGCCGTGCTGTGCGCTTACGCCACGGGCCGGGCGTGGCCGAAACTGTCCGCCGATCCCCTGGAAAGAGTGGAAGGCCGGGTCTACTATTGAGGTAAACGCTTTTTCGGAGCACCGACCTATCGAGGATAAGCGAAGGAGGTCTTTCGTGAGCATAAGCAGACGTGAGTTTCTGGCAGGAGGAGCTGTGGCCGGAGCCGGACTGATGGCAGGACTGCCCGCAACCGCAGCCGAGGAAGCGAAAAAGGAGCCGAAAGCCGTGCTGAAGATATCCAGCCAGGAGGGAGTCATCCCCGGAAGGGACCTTCCCGAGAAGCTGGCCAAAATGGACGCCTGGGGAATCGAGGGACTGGAGGTAGGTGGTGGCGGACTCCCGGGCCGAGTGACCGAAATCCAGAATGCCCTGAAAAACTCGAACGTCCGGGTGAGCGCTATCTGCGCCGGATTCCGGGGAGTGCCCATCTCGCACGACGAGGCGGTACGGAAAGAGTTCGTCGCAAGCGCAAAGGAGATCCTGGCGGCAGCAGGCGAGCTTGGCTCAACCGGCCTGATCGTGGTGCCGGCGTTCAACGGGCAGACCGAGCTGGGACACGTTGAGGGCAGAAAGGTGCTTGTGGACCTCCTGCCGGAGCTGGGCGAGTTCGCCGTACAGCACAAGACCCGCATTCTGCTGGAGCCCCTGAACAGAGGAGAAGCCTGGTTCCTGCGGCTTCTGGCGGACGCCGCGGCGATCTGCCGCGATGTGGGTCATGCCGGCGTTATGATGATGGGCGATTTCTACCATATGGCGAAGGAGGAGACCAGCGACCTGGGCGCATTTATCTCGGCCGGGAAGTATCTCCACCACGTGCACCTTGCCTCCCGCACCCGGAAGCTCCCTGGACAGGACGAACGCTCGTTCGTGGAGGGGTTCAAGGGGCTGAAGATGATCGGCTACCAGGACTACTGCAGCTTCGAATGCGGTGTGGAAGGGGACCGGGACGTGGAGATTCCGAAGTCCGTCAAGTTCCTCCGCGAGCAGTGGGAAATGGCGCAGGTGTGAACGGCCACCCCGACTATCCGGCCGCAATGCTGTGGGAGTTCGTCCGCCGCTCTTACCTTGCGGCGGACGGACTCTGGTTTTTGAGGTGCGAGGAGGAGCTTGGCTACGGGGAAGCCCTCCGGCTGGACGAGCTTGTCTGGCGGACGATGCCGCGTCTGCAGGCGCGCCGGGCGCGGGAGCTGCTGGGGCTGGACGGGAATGGTCTGGAACCGCTTTTGCAGGCTCTCGGACTGAAGCTCACGGCGGAGGGACATCGCTTCAGGTCTTCGCTGACGGACGGCGAGTTGTGCATCGAGGTGACGGAGTGTCCGTGGCTGGAAGCGATCCGCCGGAGCGGGCGGGACGCAATAGCCGGGGACATCTGTGGACGCATCTGCGAACCTGAGATGGCATTGTGGGCGGAGCAGTTCGGCTGCGCCGGATGCGTGTTCACCTCACGCCTCAGTGAGGGCGCACCCTGTTGCCGGTTGGTGTTCCGGTCCGGTTGAGACCACAGGCCTCGCGCCCATGAAATGAGTACGGTATACTTATCGTACACTTATCCTCGGAGTCCACACATGCCGGCCCCACGGAAAAGACAGAACTTCAATATCACCCCGGAGCAGGAGGCGGAGATCACGGCTCTCAAAGAGACTCTCGGAGCCTCCACCACGAAAGACGCCCTCCTGACCGCCGTGCGCACCACAGCGGCTCTGGCATCGGAAGCCCGCAAGGGCAAACGGATCTATCTCGAGGATGCTTCAGGGCACCGGGAACGGCTCCTCCTGCCCCAGATGGAGACCCGGCAGGCAGAGTGGAAGTACCTTGTGGCGCGTCCGCACGCCTGGCGGAGGCAACTGTTTGTGAAGGGACGGCGCTTCTCCGCGTTCACGGTGTGGCTGGATATGACGACCAACGACCTGACACCAGAGGAGACCGCGCAAAACTGGGACCTTCCTCTGGAAGCCGTCCGGGAGATCATTCTCTACTGCGAGCAGAACATGGACCTTCTGCGGATGGAAGCCGAGGAGGAGCGCCACCGGCTCCTGGCCTCCGGGCAAAGCGTTGACCCTGCGTCTACTGCTTGACGAGGACTGCTCCGCCCGGATTCTGGTGGCGATGCTCCGGGCGCAGGGGTGGGATGTGCGCACGGTGCGGGACGCCGGGCTTGCGGGTCAGGATGATGAGACCATCCTGCAGGAGGCAGCTCGCGATGGCAGAACCCTTGTCACAAGGAACGCCGGCGATTTCCGGCAGCTGCACGAGCGGAATGCCGGTCACTGCGGGATCCTGGCGATCTACCAGGATGTTGATCCCGCCAAAGCGATGCGATATGCGGATATCGTCACCGCTATCGCTCACCTCGAAGCAAACGGGTGGGAAGTGAAAGGGCAGTTCGTCGTCCTCAACGTGTGGCGCCGACCGCGGCCGTAAAAGTGGTGCACGGAAATAAAGAGATGGAGAGGTGAAGCAACCGGTATTTCCAATACGCGTCTCCCGGCGGGCGTTCACACTCATCGAGCTGCTGGTGGTGATCGCCATCATCGCCATACTAGCGGCGGTGCTGTTCCCTGTGTTCGCCCGCGCGCGGGAAAAGGCGCGTGAGACGGCCTGTCTGAACAACCTGAAACAGCTGGGGACGGCGTTCCTGATGTATGCCGACGACCACAAGGGCCGTTTGGCGCCCTCCACGGCCTACTTCAACAACTTCCGGGGAAGCTGGGAACCGGGAGTCATCATCACGTACACGAAGGACCGCAAGATAGACCAGTGTCCGTCTCTGACCCGGCAGGAGCGTGAGGCCCCGCCCCCGTGGAGCTACAGCATCAACGGCTACATGATCTATATGGGCGCAGGGGGCTACTTCGACAGGACCACGCCTTCGCCGCTACGCGATCAGGGGATGCCGATGTCCGCCTACGCCGACCCCTCGCGCACAGTCTACCTGGTGGACGAAAGAAAGGTGCGGCAGGGAGATCAGGATCCGATTCTGAACGACCCGAATTTCGTTGACCGGGACAAGACCACGGACCGTCACAGCGGAAAGGCGACCGGATTCTTTCTGGACGGGCACGTGGGAATGCTCCCGGGCGGCGCGCAGTGGGACAGTGCCCGCTGGCCGTGGCCGGACAACACGCTGATCTTCATCGGACCACCCGTGAGGTAGAAGTGGAGGCACAATTGCCCGCGCATCTGGTTGATTGTCACACCCACGCCTTCCCCGAAAAAGTGGCGGAGAAGGCGCAGGGATCGCTCGCCCGTGATTACGGGCGGGAACCTTACTATGACGCCACGGTGGGAGGGCTGGTTCAGATCATGGACCGGGCGGGTGTGGATGTGTCGGTGATCCTGCCCGTAGCCATGAGGGCTGATCAGGTGCGGTCCATCAACGACTGGGCGGCACGCACGGCCTCGGAGCGCGTGATTGTCTTCGGCAGCCTGCATCCAGATTATGAGGCGATCGAGGAAGAGGTCGAACGGATGCTCTCGATGGGCATCCGGGGGATCAAGTTGCAACCCGGATGGCAGGGGTTCGCTCCCGATGAAGAGCGCATGGACCGGATCTACCGGGCCTGCGAGGGACGTTTGATCATCTGTTTCCACTGCGGAGGAGAGCTGCGGCAGGACATTCCGCTGCTTTCAACGCCGGAGACACTGGCCAGAGTGCGGGAAAGGTTCCCGGGACTCACAATGATCGCCGCCCATATGGGCGGATTCCTGATGTGGGACCGCGCCGAGGAGCTGCTCATCGGGGGCGATCTCTATCTGGACATCTCCTTTTGCGGGCCGGAGTATATGCCGGGAGAGGAGCTGGCGCGCCTGATCCGGAAGCACGGCGCGGACCGCGTTCTGTTCGGCAGCGACGGGCCGGCCGGCAGCGTACTAGCGCAGAAGGAGCACCTCCTCTCGCTTCCGCTGGAGCCGGAGGAGCTGGAGCTGGTGGCCTGGAAAAATGCCGCGCGGCTGCTGGGTCTGGACAGCCTGAGCTGAGGCCGGGCTTTCCAGGAGCCCGTCTGATTAGAGGATGGACCGCCCCACCGCCTCAGCCACAGCCCGCAGATCATCCGCAAGCCGATGGAACGTCTCGGGCCGGAGCGCCTGCGGTCCGTCACAGAGCGCCGCGGCAGGATCGGGATGCACCTCCACCATGATCCCGTCTGCGCCCACCGCCACCCCCGCCCGCGCAAGGGCCGAAACATAACGCCAGTCGCCGGCCGCGTGCGAGGGATCCACCACGACCGGCAGGTGGCTGAGGTGCTTGGCGACCTGCACGGCAGCAACGTCCAGCGTGTAGCGCGTGTAGGTGCGGTCCACGGGGTGCACCCCCCGTTCGCAGAGCACAACGTTGGGGTTGTCCTGGCAGAGGATGTATTCGGCTGAGAGCAGCCACTCGTCAATGGTAGCCACGGGACCCCGCTTCAGCAGGACGGGCTTGCCCGAGCGCCCTACAGCCATCAGCAGGCGGAAGTTCTGCATGTTGCGGGCACCGATCTGCAGGATGTCCACCTCCGCGCATTTCTCCACGTCGCCTTCGTCCATCACTTCGCAGATGGTCAGCAATCCTTCGGCGCGGGCCGCATCCACCAGAAGGCGGACGCCTTCCTCCCCCAGCCCCTGGAAAGAATAGGGCGAAGTGCGCGGCTTGAAGGGGCCTCCACGCATGATGCGCGCCCCACCTTCCCGGACAGCGCGGGCGGCCCTGGCCATCTGATCGGGGTTCTCCACCGCGCAAGGTCCGGCGATCAGCACCACCTCCCGTCCACCGATGCGCACTCCGGAGCATTCCACCACCGTATCCGTGGGATGGAATTCGCGGCTGGCCAGCTTGTAGGCGCGGCTGACCTGCGTGACCCTGTCCACGCCCGGAAGGGCGGACAGACGTTCGGTCAGCACAGGGCGCAGATCGGGCGGGATGGCGCTTGCCACCCCCACAGCTACCCGGTCGCCTCCGGGGATCTCGACGGCCTTCATGCCGCTTTGCTGGATGACCTCGCACACCGCACGGATCTCTTCGCGCGTTGCGCCGGACTGCATGGCGACGATCATCTGCTGACGACTCTCCCTCCGCTCGGAATGACCCGCTCAGGGTCCGTCAAGAGTTTGTTCCACACTGTGGGCGGGGTCTCCCTGCGCCCGCAGAGCGTGGCTCGTAGACGCAGTAAGGCTCCTCACCCAGATAGTCTCCCGTCTCCCCGAATGCCCTCGCGCGGCATCCTCCGCAGACTCCCCGGAACTCACAGACGCCACACTTGCCCTTCAGGCAATCGTAATCGCGCATCTGCCGGAATACCGGGGCCTGCCGCCAGATGTCCGCAAAGCGCTGGATACGGACATTCCCCGCGCTGACGGGAAGATACCCGCAGGGATACACATCCCCACGGTGTGAGACGAAGCACACGGCCGTGCCGGCCAGGCAGCCACGGGTCACGGCGTCCATCCCGTGCGTCTCTCTCGTGACCCGGACACCCTCCTGCGCCGCCCTCTGACGCAAGATGCGGTAGTAATGGGGCGCACAGGTCGCCTTGAGACTGATGGAGACCCGCCGGGAAGCGTCGTAGAACCAGTTCAGGATGTCTTCGTACTCCTGCGGGGAGATCTGCTCTTCTTCGGAGATCTCCAGACCGCACCCCACCGGCACCAGAAGGAACAGATGAAACGCCACCGCCCCCAGCCGCACAGCCAGATCCAGAATCTGAGGTAGGTGATCCTTGTTGTGATTGGCCACCGAAGTATTCACCTGGAACGGCACTCCGGCGCTGCGGAACGCCGCGATACCCCGAAGTGCAGCCTCGAAAGAGCCGGGCATCTGACGGAAAGTGTCGTGCGTCTGCGGGTCCGGGCCGTCCAGGGAGACGCTGGCGCGCTCCACACCGGCCTGTTTTGCGCGGAGCGCCACCTCCTCCGTGACCATCGTTCCATTGGTGGCGAGGGCCACCTTCAGCCCCCGGTCCGCGGCATAGCGTGAGATGCGGAAGATATCGTCCCGCACCAGCGGCTCGCCTCCCGAGAGCACCAGAATGGGCGCACTCACCTCCCGGATGGCCTCGATCATGGCCAACGCCTCCTCCGTGGAAAGATCATCAGGAGACGCGAAATCCGTTGCCGAGGCGCGGCAATGGATACACTTGAGGTTGCAGGCCGCCGTTGTTTCCCAGAAGATCAGGCGCGGCAGGAAACGCTTTTCCGATTGCGATGCGGAATGCGAAGCATTAGAACGGGGATGGCCGGTCATTGGGTCTCCTCTTTCCTGAAACTCAGTATAACCGCCTGCGCACGCGTCTCGCGACAGGCAGGGAGAGTATCGCGCGGCGGGGAACCAGAGCGCAGGGAAAGCCGGAAGGGAGGAACGGCAAGAGATGTCCCCTTCGACGCTTGAGATCCTGGCGGCGTTTTCCATACTGACCCTCGCTCTTGCGGAAGGCGAGCCGGCTTCTTCCGGCGCCGTTCTCCCCGGAGGAACGGATCCCAGGGAAGAGGCGCGCAGGGAGATGGTGGAACGGATGGACCGTCAAAACCTGCGCCTGAGGACCTCCGCTGTAGTTGAGACATCCGCCGAGATGCTGCGCCCGCCAGGAGGACTGCCGGCGGGGGCGGAGGTGGCGGCCGTCCCCCCGCGCATTGAGCTGGCCATCATCCCCCTGGAGCCCCGGTTTCTCAACCGGCAGCCGTCGCCGGATATGCACGTGGGCGTCTGGAGCACGTGGGGACAGGGATTCTACGACGCAGCCACCGCCCGCTACTACGGCTCGGTGGGCAACCATGTCTTCTACGACGCACGCATCCACCTGGTGGAGTATGATACCCGGAGCAAGATCATCCGCCTGCTGCCGGAGATCAATGCCCTGATGGGACGCTTGCCCGGAGACTTCGGCGACGGGAAGATCCACGGCCACCTGGACCTGTGGAACGGCAGGCAACTCTGGTTCTGCACCTACTGGTGCGCATACCCCGAACCCTCGAAGGAGCAGTTCGAAAGCGGCTACGACGGAGGGCACCTGCTTTCCTGGGACCTGGACAAGGAGAAGCTGACAGACTACGGAGCGCCGCTCAAGCGCGCAAGCTGGCCATATCACCGGGTGGACGCGGCGCGGGGGCTGCTTTTCGCGGTGGGGGCGCTGGGAGAATTCATCTGCTACGACCTGAAGGAGCAGCGGCTGCGGTTCGGCGGCTTTCCTCCTGAGGGCATCCGGTGGAGCGACCGCTGTATGGTGCTGGACGACGCGACGGGCTGCGTCTATTCCTCGAACGACACTCCTCGCGACCCCGAGGCGCACCTGATCCGCTACGATCCGCGCGCCAACCGGTTCACCCGTCTGGAGAGCCGAGTGCCTCCTGACGAGGACGATGGGACTTCCCGGCAGATCCGCGCTCACTCGCGGGGCCGGCTGCCGGATGGCAGCATCCTGTGTATCACCCGCGGGGGACAGATGTTCCGCTTCTGGCCGGACCAAGACCGGGTGGAAAGCCTGGGCAAATGCTGGCCCGCCCCCAACGCGGAGCTTTACACTACGAGTGTCGCGGTCAGTCCGGACGGCCGCTTCGCGTATTACGTGCCCGCAGCCCACGGACGCGCGCACCGGTTGGGAACACCCGTGGTGCAATACGAATTGCGCACCGGGAGGCGCAAAGCGCTGGCGTTCCTGCATCCTTTCCTTTACGAGCGCTACGGCTATACGGCCTCGGGCACATACTCCGTGGACATCACTCCAGACGGGAAACGCCTGCTGATGTGGTTCAATGGAGCGTTCAAAGACCTCTCAACGGACATGGAGGACGTGTTCGGAGATCCGTCCATCGTCGTGCTGGACATCCCGGAAGAAGAGCGTCGCTGAAGACCTTCCGCCTAGCGGACCCCTAGCCTGCGGTCCAGGGCTCGCAGGAAGGGGACGGACTCGATAAGCGCGGAAAGTGAGCGCCGCTCCGCATAGACGTGGACCGCGATGAGAAGACCCAGGCAGACCACCCTCGCCCACAGCGGCCAGAGCAGGCAGACGCCCAGTCCCAGCAAGCCGCCCAGCGGATTTGCGCCCCCGTCACCCAAAATCCGCCGCCCCCGCGAGTCACCCGGCAGCAGGACCACTAGGGAGGCAGCGGCAGGAAGAGTCAGCAGCGCATAGTCCCGGACGACAGGCGGTCCCGGCAGGGCAGCGGCCAGTCCCACCCCGCACAAAGCAGCCCAGAGAAACAGAAAGGTCCAGCCCGCGCGTCCCGGGCGCAGATCCAGCAGGTTGATAAAGTTCGCGGAAAGGGCGATCAGCAGGCCATCCAGGAGAACCAGGTGCGGCGCGGCCGTTCCCTCTCCCAGGAGCCAGGCTGCCCACAGGCTGGCGAGCCCTCCCCCGGCTGCCTTGAGAAGGCCGGTGGTCACCCTGCCCTGGCGCATAAGTGTCCGCAGATGCCCCCCGAATCCTCCCGAGCCGTGCGCGCCGAAGGCATCATCCAGGAAGCCGAGCACTCCCAGACTCCCGGCCGTCACAAGGAATGCCAGCGCAATCCCGGGTTTGACGCTCTGATCTCCTGAGGCAAGCACGCCTAGCGGTACGGCGCATCCCCACGCCGCCACATACACCCCGTATCCGGAGGGGACACAATCTCCCCGGAAATTGGTGACCCGCCGCCCGAAGCGGCCAAGCGCGATACGGCAGAAGAGTGTAAGAGCTACCCCCCAGACCAACGCTAAAAGGGCGGCCTGGGGAGTCATGATCGTGAGCTCCGGGCGCGCCTGCGGGAAAAGATCAGCCAGATCAGCGCCCGCGCGATGTGAAGAAGCTGCCGCCCCCTGTGCAGGAACCCGCGCAGATCCCGGCCGGTCCTTCGATGGCTCATCGCGAGCGGCACCTCGACGACCCGCCACCCTCCGGCGGCCGCCCACCCGGAAAGGGCCGTCTCCACGCCGAACCCGCGGCCGAAGCCGCCCATCGTCTCTACGATGCGCCGGTCCAGCGCGCGCTGCCCGGAGAGTGGCGCCGCGAGTTGGGCTCCGGTCAGAACCCGGATGCCCCATCTTGCCAGCCGCAGGGCCAGTCCCAGCCCCCCTCCTCCCTGGCGGGAGACAAGCTCCGGAAACACGGCCACTGTCATATCCGCTTCATCCGCCAGCACCGGATCCAGCAGCGGCTGAGCCAGGGACGCACTCTCGCCCAGATCGCCGTCCAGCATCAGGATCACCGGTTCCCGCGCCTCGCGCAAGCCCGCGTCGAGAGCCGCCCCCTTGCCACGGTTGCGCGGCAACCTGAGCACCCGCGAGGCTCCTGCATCAGCCGCCGCCGCGGCGGTCCCGTCCGTGCTGCCGTCGTCTATGACGATGACCTCGGCGACCCCGCGCAACCGCGACGCCGCTCGCACCGTGTCTGCGATGCGGTCTTCCTCGTTGAATGCGGGAATCAGCAGGCTGGCCTGCCTCACCGTGCCGTCAGACGCGCCGGCAGGAACTCCTCGGATGCTCCCAGTCCGTAGTGCCCCTCGCCCCGGACAAGCGCCTCCACCAGACACAGCCGGCCGAAGGCCATATCCGCGTGACTGACAGTGGGGACGTCGAACTGCGCCCAGAAGTCCGGCGGGGTCTGGCTGCCCGCCCCTGCGCTGGCCACAGCCGCCGAGAGCCCGGCGCCCTTCAGCTTGCCAAGCAGCGGCTGCACCACAAGATCCTTCAGGGCAACCGGGTCCGAGCCTTTCGGGAAGACGATCACCACGAACCTGTTCGGGCGGGAATAGTCACCCTCTCCCTGCAGCAACCCCACCGAGGCAAGCGTCTCGAACGGTTTCTCCGGCCGGCCGGCGGAAAGAACCGTGGAGACATATCCCCAGATCTGCTGATACGGCTCCTTGCCCGCCGCCTGGAACTCCAGGGGAAGCGCCTGTGCGGCCTTTTTCATCTTCTCCGGATCCCCGAAGCCGTAATCTGTATCCAGCCTGGTCACAGAGTTGACCACCGCCCCGGCCTGCTGCAGAGCCGCCTTCACGGAGGCCGCGACCTCCTCGCCCTGTCCCATCTGCACGATCGCGACCCCGCGTCCGGCAAGCCGACCCTGCAGAAGCGGGGCATACAGACCGGCCACCAGACTGTCCGCCTGCCTGAGCTGACGCATCGCGGCGTCCAGCGCGGACTGTTTCTCCGCCAGCGTGGCCTGATGCGCCTGAAACTCCCTGTTCAGCCGCTCGATGGCGCGGCTCTGCCGGCTGATGGCTTCGTTCCCGGTCAGGCCGCCGCTGATGGACGCGCCGATAAGAATGCCGATCGCCAGCGCCAGAAACACCGCGACAAGGCTGTAGACGTGATACTTCAGATCAATCAATGCGCCCCGTGACCTCCCTGAGTCACTGCCCCAGTATACGCCACTCCAGCAGCTTCAGCCGGATGGCGTTCCCCAGCATCTCCAGCCACGCCCGCGCCGGCTCGCTCTGCTGAAAGATGATGGTGACCAGCATCAAAGCCCCTAGGAGCAGAAGCAGCAACTCCGTCAGCGGACGCCGGGCTGGATAGAGCTTGCTGACCCCTCTCGCGTCCACCAGCCGCGAACCGATGCGCATCCGCACCAGCAGAGTGCTGGCCATCCCTCCCCTGCCCTTCTCCAGAAAGTCGAACAGATTGGAGTGCGTGCCCACCGCCACGATGAGCTCCGCGCCGTGCTCATAGGCGAACAGCATGGCCGCGTCTTCGCTGGTACCCGGCACGGCGAAGGTGCTGTATTCCAGCCCCATCTCCCGGACGCGCTCCTCCCCCGGCGCGGGACGGCCGTCAGCATACGTGTGGACCACGATCTCGGCCCCGCAGCGCAAAGCCGCATCCGAGACGCTGTCCATGTCCCCGATGATGACATCGGGCCGCAGCCCCATCTCCAGCAGCGCGTCGGCCCCCCCGTCCACCCCGATCAGCACCGGGCGCACATCCAGAAGATAGCCGCGGATGATCTGGAGATCCTGCTTATAACTCTCCCCCCGCACCACGATGAGCGCGTGACGCCCCTGTATGGGAACTCGTGTGGGCGGAGGCTTCACCGAAGCCAGAAGGACGCTCAGCTCCTTCGACGCGCGCTCCAGCGTGTTCTGAGCGAAGCGCTGGAGCTCTTCGTCCAGGTTCCGGCGGCTCTCCTCCAGCTTGCGCTCCACCACCTCGGCGGTCTGAAGCTCGCCGTCAGCCACCCGCGCCCCGTCAAGCCGCAGTGTGTCGTCCGCGATCTCGGCAATCGTGCCCTCGCGGATGCGGTCCATCAGCGACGGATCCGGCACGTCCAGGAGAGGGATGCCGGCCTCCAGCAGCACGGAGGGTCCGCGGTTGGGGTAGCGCCCGGAGATTGACGGCGCCAGATTCACCACGCCGGATACCCCGGCCTCCACAAGCATCTGCGCCGCGACGCTGTCCAGGTCTTTATGGTCTATGATGGCGATGTCGCCGCGCTTGAGGCGCTTCGCCAGATCCTTCGTGCGCCGGCCGCACCTCGCCGGGCCGGCCGCCCTGGAGCCGCGCGACCTGCTAGCGCGTGCGGGGCTCGATGCCAAGAAGTTCCCGCGCATGCCGAACAGCCGCCTCGCTTTCCTCGCTTCCGCCGAGCATGCGGGCCAGTTCGCCCACGCGCTCTTCCCCTTCCAGAGCCCGCACGCTGATAACAGTCCTTTCTCTTCCCGAAGCCTCTTCCCCTTTCTCCACCTTCAGATGATGGTCCGCAAACCGGGCGATCTGCGGCAGGTGCGTGACGCAGAGCACCTGCCTGCCCCGGCTGATCGCCCGGAGTTTCTCCCCCACAGTGTTCGCGGTACGCCCGCCGATACCGGTGTCTATCTCGTCGAACACCAGCGTCTTCACGGGGTCGCACTCCGTGGCCGCCACCTTCAGGGCCAGCATGGTCCGCGACGCCTCCCCGCCGCTCGCCACCCGCGCCAGCGGCTTCAGCGGTTCGCCGGGATTCGCCGAGATGAGAAACTCCACCCTGTCCTGACCGCGGGGACCGTGCGGCGCCTGCTCCACCGCAACGTGGAAGCGCGACCCCTGCATCCCCAGCTCCTGAAGCTCGTCCTGGACCCGGCGGCCAAGCGTCTCCGCGGCCGCTCTGCGCACTGTGGAAAGCTGCTGGCCAAGGTCTTCCGCCTCCCGGCGGGCCCTGTCCCGCTCCGCCTCAAGATCCCGCCGCCGTTCGTCCGAGCGCTCCAATCCGTCCAGTTCCGCGGCCACGCGGTCATGGTAAGCAAGAACCTCTTCCACCGTGTCACCATACTTGCGCTTCAGGGACGCGATGAGATCCAGGCGCGACTGCACCTGGTCTATGCGCTCCGGACTGACATCCAGGCTGTCACGCCAACGCCGGACCCCTGAGAGCGCCTCCTCCAGCGACACGACGGCCGATTCCAGCAGCGAATGAAGCTCCGCGATCCCGGGATCGTAGGACGCCACGGATTCCAGCGCTTTCATTGCCTGCCCGGCGGCCCCCACCGCGCCCGGGTAGTCGGACTCGTCTCCGGAAAGCAACTCCGCACACTGCGCCGCCGCCACGAACAGCTTCTCCAGGTTGGCCAGCCGCAGCGCCTCCTGACGTAGCTCCTCCTCTTCTCCCGGCCGCAATGCGGCGGCTTCGATCTCCCCCACCTGAAAGCGGTAAAGATCAGCCAGCCGCGACCGCTCCCGTTCGTCGGAGACCAGACTCTGAAGCTCGGACGCAGCTTTCTGAAAAGCGCACCATTCCGAGGAGTAGCGCGATCGCAGCTCCAGCGCCGTCTCTCCCGCGAACGCGTCCAGAAGCTCCAGCTGCCACGCGGGCGAAAGCAACAACTGGTGCTCGTGCTGTCCGTGCACGTCCGCAAGAAGGGCCGTCAGTTCGCGCAGGAGCCCGAGGGTGGTCAACCGGCCGTTCACCCGGCATTGCGATCGCCCCTGCGCGGTCACCTCGCGGGAGACGATCAGCATCTCGTCTCTGCCGAGGCCGGCCTCCTCAAGCTGCGCCTGGACCTCCGGGGAACCGCTCAGATCGAAGGCCGCCTGCACCAGCGCGCGGTCACACCCGCTCCGGACGCAATCCGGATCGGTCCGCTCGCCCAGCACGGCATTGAGGGCATCCACAATGATGGACTTGCCCGCGCCGGTCTCTCCTGTGAGGACAGTAAGCCCCTCCCCGAACCGGACGTCCAGGCGATCTATGAGGGCGAAGTTCTCGACGTGCAGTTCTGTGAGCATCGCTCCCCCGGGCAGGCCCGGCCGGGCACGCGCCGGCCGGGGAGCTACCGCTCGAATCTTTCACCAAAACCCAGCCGGCTGTCCAGTTGCTTGTAGAACGCTGTGCTGCTGATCTGGACCAGATCCGCCGTGACAGGCGCCCGGACGATGCGCACCAGGTCACCTTCGCCCAGCCGCTCGAAATGCTGGCCGTCCACGGTGACCGTGGAGTTGCCCGGATCCCCCGCCGAGACCTTTATCTCCTCTTCCGCTGGAATGACCAGCGCCCGCGCGCTGAGGGTATGGGGCGCGATGGGGGTAAGCGTCACCACGTCCAGGTCCGGATGGACCACCGGACCGCCGGCGGAGAGGGAATAGGCGGTGGAGCCTGTCGGAGTCGCGATGATGAGGCCATCAGCGCTGTAGCGCACTACCTCGTGCGAACCCACCACCACGCTCAGGCGCAGCAGCCGCGAAAGCTCCCCCCGCCCCACGACCACGTCGTTCAGCGCGAGATGCCTTCCGGCTACCTCTCCGCCGCGCAGCAGTTCCGTCTGCAGCATCATCCGGCGGCTGAGGGTGAAGCGGCCCTCTAGAACGCGCTCCAGAGCTTCCAGCGCCTCCTCCGGCTCGGTCTCCATGATGAAGCCGTAATGCCCGAACTGGATGCCCAGCATGGGCTTGCCCGCCGGGGCGGCTTCCCGCGCCACCCGCAAAAGTGATCCGTCACCCCCCAGTACCACCAGCAGGTCCGAGCGAGCCACCAGATCCGGCAGCGAAGCCTCCTCCGCCCCGCAGGGGAAGGGCGCGGGACTTTCGATCAGGACCCGGCAAGATGCTGCCCGCGCGCGCTCCGCGAGCCGCGCGCCGAGGGGGAAGGCGTCCGGCTTACTGGGGTTTACGACAAGCCCGATGCAGTCCAAAGCCGCAGGACCGGTGAAGGGATCCGGATCAGCTCCGGATGCCCAGACGCGCCAGGTTCTTCATTGCGTCCGGATGGCCGGGCTCCAGCTGGACGGCCCGCTCGTAGTGCCTGCGGGCTTCATCCTTCCTGCCCGCACGCTCCAGAACGGACCCGAGATTGTTGTGCGCGGTCGCGGAGTTCGGGTCCAGCTTGAGCGCCTTGCGCAGTTCGGCCTCCGCCTCCGCCAGCTTGCCCGTCCGCTCCAGCACCAGCGCCACACCGATCAGCCCGGGAACGTCACCCGGCCCGCCTTTCAGCGTGGCCTGATAGGCCTGACGCGCCTTTTCGTACTCCTTCTGCTTGAGATAGAGATTGCCGAGAGCCAGACGCGGGGCCGGGTCATCCGGGCGTTCGGCCGCCGCCTGCTCCCAGAGAGAGATGGCCTTCTCCATCTGGCCCGCCGCCTGATAGGCCGCCGCCAGATTCTGCCGGGCGGGTGAGAACTTCGGATCCGAAGCCAGAGCGGCCTCGAAGCGCTCAATGGCCCAGTCCATATTGCCCTGAGTGTAATACAGCCACCCCAGATTGTTCAGAGCCTCGGGATCTCCCGGACGCAGCTCCAGCGCCCGCAGATAGGAACGCTCCGCAGCCGCATTCTGCCCCGCCTTCCCCTGAAGGACACCCAGGTTCAGGTGCACCAGATACTCATCCGGCTGGATGCGCGCCGCCTGGGTGAGCGCCTCAATGGCCAGCGTCAGCTTGCCCTGCCCGGCGTAGATCTCCGCAAGCGCCATATGGGCGGCATAGTCATCGCGGTTGAGGGTTACCGCCTTCCTGAGGGCCTCCAGCGCCAGCGCAGACTGCCGGCTCTCCTTCAGAGCCAGGCCGTAGTTGGACCAGTATAGCGCCTCCTGCGGCGCCAGGTCCGTCGCCCGCTTATAAGCCCCCACCGCCGGGATCACCTGACCGGAGTTCTGCAGCGCCACGCCCAGATTGTTATGAACGCGGGCGTCGTTGGGGTCCAGTTCAAGCGAAGAACGGTAGGCCGCAGTAGCCTTGGCATACTCCCCCTGGCGAAGATACACGTTGCCAAGGCTGTAGAAAGCATCCGCCGACTTCGGCTGACGCCGTGTGAGTTCCTCGAAACAGGCGCGGGCCTTGTCCAGTTCGCCGGTCTCAAGGCACGCGTTCCCCAAGTTTCGCAGAGCCTCCACATTGGAGGGGTCCAGCTCGCGAGCCCGCTCCAGAGGCGCCACCGCCTGCGCCGCCTGACCGGTCTTCAGATAAAGATATCCCAGCCAGTTGTGAAGAAGGATATTGTCCGGCGCTGACGGCCGGGCGTCCTCCAACTTCTGGATGGCTTCGGCCGGCTTTCCAGAATTGAAAAGCGCGATCGCCTCCCGGACGGCGTCATCTCCCGGCGCCGCCACCGCGGCCCCGCTCACAGCCGCGACCAACGCGACCATCCAGAACCACCTTCTAACGCAGAGTCTCATAACTGGCACCCCTCAACATCCGGTCGGGAGCATCCCCATCCCTTCTTGCCTCATTCGCTCACGCCGCGCCGGTGGTGACGCGAAGCGGCTTCCTGATGTGCCCCAGCAGATAGAACGAGCCCGTCACACATACCACGCCATCACGCCCGGCCAGAGCGCACGCCCGGGAGATCGCCTCGTTGACCTCCGGGCACGCGGACACATCAGCGCAGTAGCGTTCTGCACTTTGGACGATTTCTCTGCAGGGACGTGTTCCCGCCTCTCCGGTCTCCGTCGCAATGACCCATCGCGCCAGCGGGGCCAACCGGGAGAGCACCTCCTCCGGCTCGTGCGAAGACATCATACCCGCAACCAGCGCGAGCGGCCGTCCCTGAAGCCGCGGCTTCAGGTAGCGCGCTAACTCCTCCGCGGCGGCCGGGTTGTGGGCCCCGTCCGCGATGACCAGAGGCCGCCTTCTCAGGACCTGGAGCCTCCCGGGCAGCCATGCCTCCTCCAACCCCTCCCGGACGCACCTCTCATCCAATGGGAATCCGGCGTCCGCAAGCGCCTCAAGAGCGCCCACGGCGCAGGCAGCATTCACGGCCTGGAACTCGCCCTGAAGAGCCGGCCTCACCCCCTGCAGCATCCAGCGCCGAGCTCCGAGATCCAACTCAAGAGGATCCACACCCACCGCAACGCGATAAGTGACACATCCCGCCACCCCTTCCGGCGGCTGTTGCCCCTCCGGCAGAGCCCATATAACCGGGGAGCCAGACTCCTCTGCCCTGCGCATCACCACGTCCGACACGGTCGAATCCGTCGAGCCGCAAACCACCGTAACTCCCCGCTTGATGATCCCGGCTTTCTCCGCCGCGATCTGCGCCAGGGTTTCCCCCAGATACTCCATATGGTCCATCGCCACGTTCGTGATGACGGATACGTCCGGCACGATCACGTTCGTCGCGTCCAGCCGCCCTCCCAGTCCCACCTCCACCGAAGCGAACTCCACCCCATCCTGCGCGAAGCACAGGAAGCCCATCAGAGTCTTCGCCTCGAACTCCGTCAAAGTCCCCCACCCGCGCGAGCCGGCCTCCTCCATCAGGCTGCGCGCCTCGGTGGCCAGCTGGGCGAAACGCCGGCGCGTCACCATCCTGCCCTCCACCTGAATGCGCTCGCGGATGTCAAACACGTACGGCGACAGATACAGACCCGTCCGCACACCGGCTTTCCGCATAACGGCGGCGATCATCGCCGCCGTGGAGCCTTTGCCATTCGTGCCGGCGATGTGAGCGGAGCGGAAGGCCCGGTGAGGATTGCCCGCCAGCTCCAGCACTTTCAGGAACCGTTCCAGCCCCAGCTTGATCCCGAAGCGGCGCAGCCCGGAGAGCCACGCGACACTTTCCTCAAAGTCCATGACGGGTCAGGCCATCTTCTCCAGAATGCGGTCCAGATCCACGAACTCCTCGAAAAGCTCCTCCGCCGTGCGGACCTTCTCGGAGTCTCCCGGGCGCACCTTGACGATGAGTTTGTTGACCTTGCTCGCCACCGTGAAGGTATCCTCCGGAACAGAGATCACCGGGATGAACGTGCGGCTGATCAGCTCCATGATGTTTCTGTGGGGCTCGATGCCACCGGTGATGACGATGCCGCTCACACAGTGAGTCTTCCCGATCCCCACAACGCAGGAGCTCATGGCGGCGATGACCAGGTCCTCGCGCGTGCCCGGCGTGATGAGCAGCACCTCGCGGGCAAAGTAATCCATAGCCTCGTGTGGGGCCATGGCGCCGATGACCATCCGGCCCACCGTGTTCTTCAGACCGGACTTGCCCGAGATCAGCTTGCCTCCCAGATCCTCCAGGATCTGCTCCATGGTGGGGCTGGAGAGGACCTTGCGGTATGGCACCACCCCCACGCACTCAAGCCCCAGGCGCTCAAGACCCTTGCGGACCGTACGGTTGACCTTGTCGTATTTGTCCACCTCCACCTTGTTGATGATCACGCCCAGGATCTCCACCCCTCGCGTGTCGAACAGCGCCTTGTTCAGCATCACCTCGTCTATGGGACGGCCGATGCCGCCGGATGCGACCAGCAGCACCCGCGACTCCAGCAGACGGGCCACATCGGCGTTGGACATGTCGAAAACGGACCCCACGCCGGCGTGGCCTGTGCCTTCGATGACCACCACATCGGATTCGCTGGCCACATGCGAGAAGCTCTCCAGCACCTCTTTTTCGAGCTTCTCACGGTCGGGTGAGAAGATGTAGGACTCGGTGAAGCCGCGGGGAATGGCGATGGGAGACATATCCGCCAGATTTCCCTGCAGATCACAGGTCTCGCGGATGAGCAGGGCGTCTTCGTCAATCTTATGCCCGTCCAGCTCCGTGTATCGCTGGCCCACGGGCTTGATGTATCCGACGCGGTCGAAGCGCTGCTTCAGCGAGTGGATAAGCCCCAGGCTGGTGGTGGTCTTTCCGTCGTTCTGCCGTGTGGCGGCCACGAAGATGCGCGCCGGTCCGTTCCGGCGAAGCCGGTCCGGTCTGACAAAGGTGGTCTTCTTCCTCAATTCCGTCCTTTCAGCGGCTCAGGCTGGGGTCCCCGTCTCTGTACCGGGGCCCGGCGGATGAATCGTACCTGCGCGCCCGTCCTTTGTCAAACGGTGGCGCTTTCCTGCGCCTGCTGCCCTGTGCTGCGCCGGTATTCCTCCAGTTCGCGGCGCGCCTCCCTGCTCATCCGCTCCAGACGATCCATCCAGCGCTTCCGGAACGGTTCCAGCGCCTCCCTCACAGCCTCTATGATGGCCAGATCCCGGAACCACTTCCGGTCCGCCGGAACGATGCGCCAGGGAGCCTGCTGCGTGCTGCATCGCCGCAGCGCCTCCTCGTAAGCCTTTGTGTAGCTGTCCCACAGACTGCGGTCCTTCCAGTCTTCCACGTTCAGCTTCCAGGCTTTCACCGGGTCTTTCTCGCGGTCCAGCAGACGCCTTTCCTGCTCTTCCCGGCTAATGTGCAGGAAGAACTTCAGGACGATGGTGCCGTTTTCGACTAGCAGCCTCTCGAAGTCGTTGATGCGGTCATAGCGAGGTCGCCACACCTTCTCCGGAGCAAGCCGCCGAACCCGCACCACCAGCACATCCTCATAATGGGAACGGTTGAAGATGGTGCAGAACCCTTTTGCCGGGACTTCCCGATGCACCCTCCATAGAAAATCGCGGGCTAACTCATCCGGAGTGGGAGCCTTGAAGGACACCACCCGGCAACTGGGTGCGTGCATGGAGCGCATCAAGCATTTGGCCGCGCCGTCTTTTCCGCCAGTGTCCCTCCCCTGAAGCACCACCAGCAAGGCGGTCTCTCCTGCGGCGAACATGAGCTCCTGCAGCTCCCCGAGACGGGTGCTCAGCTCAGCGGTGAGCTGCTTACCCTCTTCCTTGGTCAGCCCGCCGTCTTCCGCTGTATCCAGATCATCCAGCCGGATGCGCTGACCGGGTTTCACAAGCTTTGAATACGCCATCTCCCCTCCTTTCACGCCGGACGACGCCCCGGAGACGCCGCCGGGTGTGGTATCATACAGTGTTTTTTCTCCCGGAGGATTACCCGCCCGTGCGCGCTGAGATCGTTTCCGTCGGCACCGAACTCCTGCTTGGCCAGATCACCGATACCAACGCCGTCTTCCTGTCGCAAGACCTGGCCGCGCGAGGCATTGACGTGCTTCACCGCAGCACCGTCGGCGACAATATGGAACGCCTGGAGGCGGCCCTGCGTCTGGCGCTCTCCCGCGCGGACATCGTCATCACCATCGGGGGACTGGGACCCACTCAGGACGATCTTACGAAAGAGGCCTGCTCCGCGGCCACAGGCATTCCTCTTGTGCCGGATCCTGAATCCGAACAGGCTATCCGCGATTTCTTCGCCCGGCGGGGAGTTCCCTTCAACGAAGCGAATCTCAAGCAGGCCCTCCGGCCCGAACGCGGGACCAACCTGAAGAACCCGAACGGCACCGCGCCGGGATGCGTCTTCGACTGCGGCGACCGCTCTATTATCTGCCTGCCCGGCCCTCCTGCCGAACTGCGGCCGATGTGGCTGAACGAGGCCGTCCCCTGGCTCGCCGCACGCGGATTCACACCCTCGGAGGTGCTGCGCTCCCGGGTGCTCCGGTTCGTGGGGATCGGTGAGTCGCTGCTGGAGCCGAAGGTCCGGGATCTGATGGCAAGCTCCAATCCCACCCTGGCCCCCTACGCCAAGACCGGCGAGGTGCACTTGCGCATCACTGCCAAGGCGCCGGACGAGGAGTCGGCTGTGGCGATGATCGCGGAGATGGAGCACGCGGTCCGCGAGCGGGCGGGCGAGTGGCTGTATGGCGTGGACGACGAGACACTGGAAACGGTTGTGGTGCGGCAGGCGCTGGAGCGGGGCGTCACACTGGCGACGGCTGAATCCTGCACGGGGGGACTGATCTCTTCCAGGATCACAGACGTGCCTGGCAGTTCCGGAGCATTCCTGCTGGGCGCGGTGTGCTACTCCAACGAAGCCAAGACTGAGATTCTGGGCGTCCCCCCGGAGATGATCGCCGCACACGGAGCGGTGAGCGAGGAGGTGGCCATCGCAATGGCCGAGGGCGCCCGGCGGCGGTCGGGAGCGGACATCGCCGTTTCGGACACCGGCATTGCAGGGCCATCGGGAGGAACGCCCGAGAAGCCCGTTGGCCTGGTGTGGATCGGCATCGCCAGCGCAAAGGGCGCAAGGGCGGAGCGGAACCTGTTTGCAGGAGACCGGACCACCGTCAAGCTGCGTGCGTCTCAGGCGGCTCTTGCGCTGCTGCTCAAGACCATCCGGGAGGAGTCCGGACATGGCGGCGGGTGCTGAGGCGAGCGACAGGCTTTTCGTGGCCGTGCTGCTGCCCGCCGGCGTCCGGGAGGCGCTAGGAGAGTTGATCGAGCGCGGCAAACAAAAAGGAACAGATGTTCGCTGGACCCGCAAGGAAAACCTCCACATCACGTTGAAGTTTCTGGGGGATGTCCGGCGAGACGGTATCCCGCATCTGATAGAGAGTCTGAAGGAGACGGCGGCCCAGAGGGACGCCTTCCACGTGACGGTGCAAGGTCTGGGAGCCTTCCCGTCCGCCGGGCGGCCCCGTGTGCTGTGGGCCGGAATCGCGGAGGGCACGCACAAGCTGGAGTCGCTGGCCGCCGCAGTGGAAGGGACCCTCAGGCCGCTGGGCTTTGGGAATGAGGAACGCTTCAGCGGGCACATCACGCTCGGTAGGCTACGCCGGCCGGAACCGGCGCTCTGGTTCCGCGAATGGTCCGCGCAGGAGCGGATGGAGCCGCTGAAGGTGCGGGTGGAGAGTTTCTGGCTGATGAAGAGCACGCTGACGCCGGCCGGGCCCCGCTACGAGGCGCTGGCGGAGTTTGCGCTGGGGTCAGGAGCAGAGACGCGCTCCGGGAGGGGCGCTGAGGAGTGAGATGGACAAAGAGAAAGCTCTTGAGCTTGCGATCACACAGATAGAACGGCAGTTCGGGCGGGGTTCCGTGATGAAGCTCGGGCAGCGCCCGCAGCTCAAGGTGGACTCCATCCCGACCGGCTCGCTGGCGCTGGATCTTGCGCTGGGTGTCGGAGGCATCCCCCGGGGGCGGGTCATCGAGATCTACGGGCAAGAGTCTTCAGGGAAGACCACGCTGGCCCTGCACGTGATCGCCGAGGCGCAGAAACGGGGAGGGATCGCGGCCTTCGTGGACGCAGAGCATGCGGTAGATCCTCTTTACGCCAGGAATCTGGGCGTGGACATAGACAACCTGCTGATCAGCCAACCCGACACGGGGGAGCAGGCACTGGAAATCGTGGACGCGCTGGTGCGCAGCGGCGCTGTGGATGTGGTTGTGCTGGATTCAGTAGCCGCCCTTGTGCCCAAGGCGGAGATCGAGGGCGAGATGGGCGATTCCCACGTTGGGCTGCAGGCCAGGTTGATGTCGCAGGCGTTGCGCAAGATCGGGGGGTCGGCATCCAAGACCAATACTGCGGCCATCTTCATCAACCAGATCCGCGAGAAGATCGGCGTGATGTTCGGCAACCCGGAGACCACACCGGGAGGCCGGGCGCTGAAGTTCTGGGCGTCCGTACGGATGGAAGTGCGCCGCGTGGAGACACTGAAATCCGGGCAGGAGCCCATCGGCAACCGCGTCCGTGTTAAAATCGTAAAGAACAAGGTGGCGGCGCCGTTCAAGCAGGCGGAGTTCGATGTCTTCTTCAACAAAGGCATCTCCCGGGAGGGTTCGGTGCTGGACGTGGCCGCGGAGCTGGGCATCATCACGAAGACCGGCACCTGGTTCAACTATGGCGACGTGAGGCTGGGCCAGGGCCGGGACAACGCCCGGAAATATCTGGAAGAGCATCCCGAGCTGTGCGCTGAACTGGAGGAGCGCATCCGCAAGGAGGCGGGAGCCGAAGCAGCCACGACGCTCGCGGAGCCGATTGCTGACGAAGAGATAGACGAACTGGTCGGCGCGGAGGAGTGAAGCTGGCGCAGCGGACGCTCCGCGCCATTCTGATTATGACCGGCGTATCTCCCGCGGGCGCCGGATGAGGCGCCCAAACAGGCCGGTCTAGGGAGGGAAGGCCAGCGCTTTCCCTCAGGGCAAGACTGATAGCGCCAGCCGGACGATCATCCGCCGGACAAGCGCATATTTCCCGAATGTCCTGCCACCAGGGCAGGCTGAGCATAAAACGGAAGGACGAGCGGAGCAATGCCTAGCTGGTTCTGGCCCGTCGTGGGGCCGCTCCTGGCCGCAGCGATCGCCGCTGTCTTGGCCTTCATCATAACTACCCGCGCGGCGAGGCAGCGCGCGGCGGAACTGCTGGCAGAAGCCGAAAAAGCCCGCGAACTCGCAGAACGGGACATCGAGACCCGCAAGCGGGAGGCTCTGCTTGAAGCAAAAGACGAAGCCCTCCGGCTGAAGCAGCAGATAGACGCCGAGAACCGTCAGGAACGCCTGGAGATAAGCCGGGCGGAGGAGCGTCTGGCGCAGAAAGAAGATCTGCTGGACAAACGGGCGGAGGCGGTGGCGCAACAGGAGCGCGCGCTGGCTGCCCGCATCGCCGAAGACGAAGCCCGCCGGCGCGAACTGGACCAGGCCTGGGAACAGCATACCAGACTGCTGGAGCGCATCTCCGGAATGAGCGCCCAGGAGGCCCGGGAAGAGCTTCTGCGCCGCGCCCGCGAGGAGGCCGAACGGGACATCGGCCGGATGCTCCGGGATATGGAGCAGAAAGCCGCTGAGGAGGCGGAACGCAAGGCCCGGAACATCATCGCCCTGGCCATCAACCGCTGCGCTGTTGATCAGGCCGCAGAGACGACCGTCTCCGTGGTACCCCTCCCCTCCGACGAGATGAAGGGCCGGATCATCGGGCGAGAAGGGCGCAACATCCGCGCATTCGAGACCCTGACCGGAGTGGACGTCATCATTGACGACACACCGGAAGCCGTGGTGCTTTCCGCCTTCGACCCGGTACGCCGGGAGATCGCGCGACTGGCGCTGGTGGATCTGGTGGAGGACGGACGAATCCATCCGGCGCGCATCGAGGAGGCTATCGAAAAGGCCCGGAGCGAGGTGGACGCTCAGATGCTGGAGGCGGCCGAAGCGGCCATCCTGGATGCCGGCGTGGTGGGGATGGGCAGCGACCTGATCCGTTATCTTGGACGGCTGCGCTTCCGCACCAGCTACGGGCAGAACTGCCTGCGGCACAGTGTGGAGGTCGCCCGTCTGGCGGGTTATATGGCCGCCGAACTGAAGGCGAACGCCGCCCTGGCGCGGCGGGCCGGGCTGCTGCACGACATCGGCAAGAGCATGGACTCGGAGATGGACGGGCCGCACGCGCTCATCGGGCTGGAGCTATTGAAGAAGGCCGGCGAGAAGGAGGCGGTCATCCACTGCGTGGCCGCGCACCATAACGACATCGAGCCCACCAGCATCGAGGCGGTGCTGGTGCAGGCGGCCGACGCCATTTCGGCTTCCCGGCCCGGCGCCCGGAGGGAGTCGCTGGAGTCCTATGTGAAGCGTCTGCAGCAGATCGAGACAATTGCGGAATCCTTCTCCGGTGTCGAGAAGACATTCGCCATACAGGCGGGCCGTGAGATCCGGGTGATGGTGAAGCCGGAGCAGGTGGACGACGAGACGGCGGCCATCCTGGCGCGGGAGACTGCCCGCCGCATCGAGCAGGAGGTCCAGTATCCCGGGCAGATCAAGGTGACGGTGATCCGGGAGACGCGAGCGGTGGACTATGCGAAGTAGGATGGCGGCGGGAGGCGGCCTGTGAGAGTGCTTGTGGTGGGAGATGTGGTCGGCCGGCCGGGCCGGAGCGCCGTCCGCTCCCTGTTGCCGCGCATCGTTGAGGAGCACGAAATCCACTTCATCATCGTGAATGCCGAGAACGCCGCCGGGGGCAGCGGCATCACCGAACCGACCGCCAGGGAGCTATTCGAAGCCGGCGCGAACGTTCTGACTACGGGCAACCACGTGTGGGGACAGCGTGAGGCTTTCGGCTTTGTGGACCGGGAGGAGCGCCTGCTGCGCCCGGCGAACTTCCCGGACGGCGCGCCCGGAAGAGGCGCCGGTGTGTATCAAGTCCGGGGAGAGCGTGTGGGGGTGGTCAATGTTCAGGGTCGCACCTTCATGCAGGCGCTGGAGGATCCGTTCAGGACGGCGGAGGAGCTAGTGGGGCGGCTCCGTGAAGAGTGCCGGATCATCTTCGTGGACATGCACGCGGAAGCAACCTCGGAGAAGATGGCTCTGGCGCGTTTCCTGGACGGTAAGGTCACGTGTGTATTCGGGACTCACACCCACGTGCCCACCGCCGACGAGTGCATCCTGCCCGGCGGGACGGCCTACATCACGGACGTGGGGATGACGGGGCCGGTGGATTCCATCATCGGGATGCAGCCGAAGGCCATTATCGAGCGCTTCCTGACGGGCCTGCCGGTTCGCTTCGAGGTGGCCCGGGGGAAAGCAGCCCTGCACGGCATTCTTGTGGATGCCGACGAGAGGACCGGAGCTGCCACAGCGATCGAGCGCATCCGGCTGACGCAGGACTAAAGCCATCGCACGGAACAGGGCTTCCCCTTGACGGAGTCAAAGGGTATGAATGACAATGCCGCGGAAGGGCGCGGAGCGCTCTTGAGACGGCATCGGAAGGGACAACGAGAGTCGTGAACTTGAGACAGTATCTGGCGCGGGCGACGGTCTTCTTGCTGCTTTTCGGAGCCTGTGGAGCAGGAGAAGCCCGTGATGTGTTCCTCTACCGGGGCGATCCCCTGGATGCCGCCGGCATAGAGGTCTCGGCCTGGGGCGACGGATCCGTCCGCGAAAGCCAGGAGCCGGGAGTCACGGGCACCCGCAGCATCGAGTTCAACACGAAAGGGCTGTTTTCCGGCGCATTCCTGACCTGGAAGAACCCCGTTGAGATAGCCGAACCTTCCGCCATCTCACGCTTCGATTATCTGCTGCTGCGTCTGAGATTCAACCAGACCACCCGCCTGGGTATCGAGGAGCCCGGCCTGGCTCCGAACATCAAGGGCGACTACCGCCCCCTCCCAATGGACTACTACGGCAACTATTTTGGCGAGGATCTGCCGATGGTGCCCAAGGTCCGCCGGATCCGGGTGATCCTGTATTCCGCAGACGGACGCGCGGTTTCCCATTCTGTGCCGGTGGTCCACAAGACCACGGACGAGGACGGGTGGTTTGCCGTGGCGCTGCCGCTGGCCGGGTTCGGACTGACGGCCCAGTCCAACGGGTTCCCTCTGCGCCGGATGGCCATCAGCGCAGACATCGAGGACAAAATCTGGATCGGGGAGATCCGCATCACCACCGACGATTCGCCCATCTACGTGGACTCTCTGGACGATCAGGATGTTGGAACGCAGGACGTCATCGTGCTGGTGGGATCCGCCGATGCGGGTATCACCTCCCTGTTATACTCCTGGGACTTCGACGAGAAGGACGGCATCCAGGAGGATGCCCGCGGGCGGGTGGTGCAGGTGGTCTACCGCCGCACGGGGACCTACACGGTGACCCTGACAGTCCGGGATCCGGACGGCATCAAGCAGCCGGCCAGCACAAAGGCTCAGATCACGGTCAACTGAGCCAGACCGGATTGGCGTGCCTAACGTGAGGGCAATGCCCCGCCACGCAGGGCGGCGTGCCAGTGCACCCGGCTGAACAGGCGCTCCCATGTCTCCAGGGCCGCGTTCTCGTCCATTCCGCGGTTCGCCTCGGACGGCGTGATATCACCCACAAAAGCGACCTGACGGGAAGTGGAAGCTCCTGTGAAGTCTGGCAGGTCCGCCAGCACCCGCACTGTGACAAGGGCTGCCTGCGGCTCCACGGCGAACGCCGCCCGCGCCACTTCCTTGGCCTGCCGAAGTATGCGCACGCGGTCGGCGGACGTCGCCGCTCCCTGCCAGGTGACCGTGATGGTGACACTCTGATTCCGCGGATCCGCCCACGCCGCGTCCGGACTGCCTCCCAGCCAGATGTCGCTCTGAGCACGCAGCCGCTCCAGGAAACCCTGTTCGGGCCGGGCTGTCCCCGGCGGAAGGGGAACTGTGGAAGGCTGCGTCTGCTGCGGCCGCGAGGCGGCTGGCGATTCACTGCGGGGCGGCGTGTAGGGGACCGGAGGCTGCTGTGCGGTACCGCTGCCTTGAGCGGTGCGTCCCTGCTGCCCGGTGGCGGCATACGGCGCGGGCGAGGTGTCCGTCGTCTCAACCGTGCCATCCCCGCCGAGTTGCCGGATCGCCAGTGCGATCAAAACGATGAGCACCAGCCCGGCCAGCACCATAGTGATGATGTTGATCAGAGACCGGTAACCCTCGCCCCGGACGAACTTCTCCAGGCGGGACTCCCCCGCAGCCGAATCATCCGCCGGCGGCGGCGCGGGCTTCGCGCCCCGCGCCTTCAGAACGGCCTTTTCACGCTCCAGCTTGGCGCGCAGAGAAGCGTTGGCCGGATCCAGATCCAGCGCCATCTGATACCAGACGGCCGCCTCCTCCACCCTGTTCTGATCGTGGTAGATATCACCCAGCAGCGCATGGGCGCCTGCATTGTCAGGATCTGATGCCAGAGCCTGCAGGCAGAGCCGGGTGGCCTCCTCCCAGTTCTTCCGTATGCGCGCCAGATTGGCCGCTGCCAGCTGTTTCTCGACTTCGCCCTGTCCGCCGTCCGCTCCGACTTCCGGCGCCACCGCCCCGCACGAAGGGCAGTAGGCGGGGTCGCCATGGATCTCGCCCCCGCAGGAGGCGCAGTTATGCGCTTGACCGCTCTGCAATGGACTCACACCCCCGTATGTCCGAAGCCGCCGTCTCCCCGCGCGGTCTCCGCCAGTGACGCGCTCTCCCGCAACTCGGCCCGCGCCACCGGTGCGATGACCAGCTGCGCGATCCGGTCCCCCCGGTTGACGACGAAGGGCTCCTCTCCAAGATTGATGAGGATCACCTTCAGCTCTCCGCGGTAGTCGGCGTCAATGGTCCCGGGAGAGTTTACCATGGATATTCCGGAACGCAGCGCGAGCCCGCTGCGGGGACGCACCTGACCTTCGTAGCCGGGAGGAATCTCAAAGCGGAAACCGGTGGGCACCAGAGCGCGCTGGCCCGGCTGCAGAACCAGGGGTTCTTCCACGGCGGCCGCAAGATCCAGGCCACTGGAATGCGGCGTGGCGTAGGATGGAAGCGGCAGATCCTCCGCGCCCTCGACGCGGCTGACCCTCACCGGGACCCGGTTGGAATCCATCCCTGCGGCATCCCCCTTCCCCTACAGAAGGCCGGACCCATTCCCGCCGCGGCGAGCAGGCCGGCCCGTAGAATCTCAGTTCCCCGCGCCGGCGCGGATCTCCGCTTCGTCTTCCTGGAACTGCGGCGGGCACTGCGGAAGGGCGAAGGTGAAGGTGGAGCCTTTGCCCAGCTCGCTTTCCACCCAGATCTCCCCGCCGTGGGCCTCCACCAGATGCTTCACCAGGAACAGCCCGATGCCTGTCCCTCCGACTTCGCGGGTGTCGCGGTTGTCCACCCGATGGAAGCGGTCGAAGACTTTGGGCAGGTGCTCTTTGGGAATGCCCACGCCCTGATCGGCCACAGAGATCACCACGCGGCCCGAGTCGTCCACGGACCCGCGCACCGTGACCTGACCGCCTTTCGGAGAGTACTTGATGGCGTTGTTGATGAGGTTGGTGAGGATCTGATCCACCTTGTCCTCGTCCGCAACCACAACGGGCAGCCCTTCCATCCCCTCAATGACCAGCTCGTGATTGGTGGCGTAGGAGCGCTGCACGTTGACCACCTTCTCCACCAGCGCGGGCAGGTCCACCGGCTTGGGATTGAGATCCAGAGCGCGGCCCGCCTCAATGCGCGAGACGTTCAGCAGGTCCGAGATGAGGCGCGTCAGGCGGTCGCACTCCTGATCAATGATCTCATAGAACTCGCGCGTGGTCTCGCGGTCGTAGTAGCCGTCCACGTCGGCAAGCAGCGTGGAGATGAAACCTTTGATGGACGTCAGGGGGGTCCGCAGCTCGTGAGAGACCGTGGAGACGAAGGCTGTCTTCATGCGCTCCACGCTGCGGATCTCGGTAATATCGTTGAAGATGGCCACTGCCCCGATGGTGGCGCCTTCTTCATTGCGCACCGGAGTGGTCTGCGTCTGGTAGACGCGGGACTCCTGCCCGGTGGGGCTCGCGATCTCGATCTCGGTGGCCACCTCGCTGTTCTCGAAGATGGACTCCTTGAGAACCTCTATGATCCGCTCGTTCTTGATGACCTCTTCGTAGTTGCGCCCGTTGAGGTCCGCGTTCTCCAGCCCCAGCATCTCGCGCGCCGTACGGTTGATCTGCATGATGCGGCCGTTGCGGCCCACCATCAACAGCCCGGCGTAGACACTCTCGATGATGGTTTCGAGCTCTTCCTTCTCCTCGACCACCTCGCGATACATCTGGGCGCTGGCCACCACGGCCGCCGCGTTCTTGGCCATCCGCTCCAGCAGGCGGACGTCCTCCTCGATGAACACGTTGCCGTAGCGCTTGTTGAAGACATGCAGCACGCCGATGGTAGTGGTGTCTATGACGCGGTTCTCGGAGTCGCGCTTCTCCACGATCAGCGGCACGCAGCAGCCGTTGCGGATGTTCAGGAGGGCGACATTCTCCTTGAGGGTGCGCGGGTCGTTGATTGCGTCGTAAAGGATCTCGGGTTTGCTCTCGCGGAACACCTGCCCGGAGATGCCCTGATCCACAGGCACGCGGAACCGGCGGACCTCCTCATCGGTCAGTCCCAGAGCGGGGCGGGTGGCGACGAGTTCGTTCTCGTCGCGGTCGTAGAGCATAAAAACGCACTTTTCGGCCTGCAGGATCATGGCGATCCGCATGACCAGCCGCTTCAGGGTCTCTTCCAGCTCGGTGATGGGAGCTGGCGGTTCGGCGGATTCGGACGCGCTCCGGAGCTTGGCTTCCAGCTCCTTGTTGGCCTCCTCCAGGATCTTGATGTATTTCTGCTTCTTCTCAAGCTCCTCGGAGAGCAGGCGCACCTGTTCTTCCAGCGGCGTACCCGTTACTGCGTTGGGATTTGTCGTTTCAGGCATAGTTATCCAAGTAGTGCGGTCAGCGTCTGCGCGTCCCTGGCAGGGCCCTGCCGCAGCCCGTTCGATGTGGAGCCCTTCGCTCCGGGGGAGCGGCGCACCGTGCGGAGCGGTCCTTTCCCCGTCGCCTAGAATGGCATCAAGCCCGGGGGCCGGAACCGTCCGCCGCCTCCTGCGTCGAGTATACCATCAGCGCAAAATGGCAGTCAAACTTGCCCGGACGCGCCTTCGCGCCCCCTTGATAGACGCCCCGGGAGCCCTCCGGGTTCGGCGCCGCATTGCCTTGCGCCCTGCACTCGGCCGCAATCTCACAGAAATCTTCGGCGCGGGACGTGACCATCTACAGCGGAGCACCACCGGCATTGCCCGCAGGCGCTGCGCGTGCTAAAATCGGCGAGGAACAACACCAAGGAGGTTGCACGTCCCTTGCTCATACGGCAAAAAGAGCTCAGGCGGAGGCGGAAGCGCGCCCGGGACCGCTACAAGGAGCGCATGAAACAGCAACAGCAGCAGGGGGGCGGAGAGCGCAAGACCGCGGCCCGCTCATCCCGCACGCGAAGCGCCCAGAGCCAGCAGAGCGAATGACAGACCAGAGGCGCCGGCAGGCCACAAACGGCACGTTGTGACGCCTGCGAGGAACGAAGGCTTTGCACAGAGGCCGGAGGGCACAAGCCCTCCGGCCTTTTTCTTCCAGAAAGAAACCCAGAATACTGTGGGGCGCGCTCAGCCCTCTTCGGAACCGGCCGGGGCGGGCGGAGCGAAAAAGATCTCCTCAATCACCCTGCGCGCCGCTGGCTCATCCACCCGCAGGGCGGAGCGCGTGGGGGTGGCAGGGAGCACCTCCATGCGGATGTTCTCAGTACCCACCGACCGCACAAAGCTCGCCAGACACAGGGCCTGGCCCGTGGAAAGGTTCGTCTGAGACTCCTCGGTTGCGATGGCGAGCAGCCGCGGCAGCTTCATCAAGCTGGAGGGCCGGGCCAGGTGGGCGGCCAGGCTGTGAAGCAGGCGCTGCTGACGGGCGATGCGCTCCTGGTCCGTGTCTCCGTGGCCGTCGTTGGACTTGCGGAAGCGTACCAGTCCCAGAGCCTGTTCCCCGTTCAGCTTCTGTAGTCCCGGTTTGAGGTGGATGTGCAGGTTTCCCCAGTTGTCGTCGTAGTTCAGCTCTTTGTCCACCTCCACCATAACACCGCCCGCCTCATCCACCAGCCGGGCAAAGACGCGGTAGTCCACCAGGACATAGGCATCCGGCGAGACACCGGTCAGGTTTTCCACCACCTGAGCCACCAGCTCCGGGCCTCCGTACTGGTTGGCCGCATTGATCTTATGCCGTCCGCGGTACCCCGGGATGCGCACCAGCGTGTCCCGCGGGATGGAGAGCATCCCCACCCTGCGCTCACGGAAATCCACGTGAGCGAGCAAGATGGCATCCGTCCGGCCGCGGGTGTCTATTACCTGTCCCCGGCGGTTGCGGTCCTCGTCGCGGCCCAGAAGCAGGATATTGACCGAATCACGTCCCGGAAAAGCGCGGGCGGGCGAGACTCCGCCGGTCAGTGCGGCTCCGGCGGCTTCGCGCGCGGGCTGACTGGAAACCAGCCAGTAAGCGAGCGTCCCGGCGGAGACGGAAATCAGGATGAAAAGCAGCAGCAGAGCTCCCCTGAAAATCAGCCTCAGGGGCGAAACACGCCTGCGCCTCCGGCGCGGCGCCGCAGGAAGATCGGCATAGCGTCTTGACAATGGCAGGACTCTCCCCGGTCAGGTCGCCGGGCGCTTTCCGGCGGGGCCGGCGCGCCATCACGCCTGTGTTTTGCGGTCGGTGAGGAAAGGTGGCCCGGGCGAGCCACAGCATTATAGGCCCGCGCTCACCCGGCCGTCAATACAGCGCCACCGAGTAACTTCGGGAAACTCCTGTGAAAAAGTTCTACCCGGAGCGTCTCAGACACTGCAATCCGGCGACTCCAGAACCGACAATTCTCACCAAATAGAAGGAAGTCGCGGGTTGCCGGACATCCCGGTCCCAGCCGGGAGCCGTCTCCCGCTCGTGATTGCCGTGGAGGGGCAATAGGATGATGAAAACGGACCAGACTGGCATCGGCCGGACCGGATCCGGCGAGCCGGACCGCCGCGCGGGACGCCTGGAGCAGATCGGCATCAAACAGCGGCTGCTCGGGGGCTTCATTCTGGTGGCCGCTCTGGCACTGGCCGTGGGTTTCACAGGCCTGAGATCTATGACCGCCACCCACAGGGCTATGGAGACAGCGGTTCTCACCGAACAGGACACCGCCACTATGCTTCAGAGAGAGATAGACCACATCCTCTGGGTGCGAAAGTGCGGACAGTTCCAGCGTGACGCGTCCATCACACGGCTGGAGGTGGAGAAGGATCCCACGAAGTGCAAGTTCGGGGAGTGGTACTACAGCGATGCCCGCAAGGAGATGGAGGAGCGCAGTCCTGAGACGGCGGCCATCCTTCGGAAGTTCGAAGAGCCACACCGCAAACTGCACGAATCCGCTCATCAACTGGAAGCTTTGCTGGGCCAGGGAGCAGCATCCCGGAACCAAGCAATGCATTTCTTTTCTAACGAGATGAACGGGCATCTGAAGGAGATCCAGGGGCTATTTGACGAACTCGTGCCCGCCCTGCAGAAGAGTTCCGAGGAGGCGCAGGCATCCGCGGAGGCGGTCGCCGCCAGGGCTCGCAAAGGCATGCTGACGGGGATGCTCATCGCCGCAGCCCTTGCGGTGGCACTGGGGATCACCATCTCCACCAGCGTCATCCGCCCGGTGAGCATTCTGGTGAAGGCCGCCGAGACGGTGAGTCAGGGCGACCTTCGGGTCAACGTCAACTCCGCGGCAAAGGATGAGCTCGGGGTTCTGACCCGCGCTTTCGGACAGATGGTCTTGAACCTGCGGGAGATCTGCTGCACGGTGAACGCCGGAGCCCAGCGAGTGGCATCCTCAGCGGAGGAGCTCACGGCCACCGCGCAGCAGGCCGGACAGTCCGCCCAGCAGATCGCGCAGACCATCGAGGACGTTGCCCGCGGTTCTACCGAGCAGTCCACCCAGGTGTCCTCTGCTGTGGAGGATATCCGCAATCTGGCCGCAAGTCTGGAAGAGCTTTCGGAAACGGCTCGCCAGCAGGCGTCCATCGTGGAATCCGCCGTCCTTTCCGTCAAGGACATCACCGACGGCATCGCCACTGCCGCGAGCGGGGCGGAATCGGCGGCGGCCAGCACCACCGAGGTGGCGCAGGTGGCCCGCGCCGGCAAGGACAGCGTGGACCGCACCATCAGCGGGATGGAGCGCATCCGCGAGACCACCGAGCAGGTGGCGCGCGCCATCCGGCAACTGGGAGAATCCTCCAGCCAGATCGGCGCCATCGTCCAGGCTATTGACGACATTGCGGAGCAGACCAACCTGCTGGCGCTGAACGCGGCCATCGAGGCGGCAAGAGCCGGGGAGCACGGCAAAGGCTTCGCCGTGGTGGCCGACGAGGTTCGCAAGCTAGCCGAGCGCTCCGGCGTGGAGACCAAGGAGATCGCCGGGCTTATCCAGCAGATCCAGGCCGTCACACAGGAGGCGGTGCAAGCAATGGAGGCCGGACTCCGCGAGGTGGAGGCAGGGTCTCAGCTTGCGGGCGAGGCGGGTGAGTCGCTCCAGCGAATACAGCGGGCGGTGGATGAGGTGGTCAACCGGGTGATGGAGGTCTCGGCGGCCACTCAGACCGTCAACAGCTCTTCGGCAGAAGTGGCGAAGGCCGTTGAGACGGTCGCGTCCCTCACGCAGGAGACCTCCGCCAGAGCACAGATGATGACCGAGGCCAACCGGAACGTGCTGGCGGGCGCGGAGAAGATCGCAACGATCAGCGAAGCGAACGCAGCGGCGGCGCAGGAGGTCTCGGCAGCGACCCAGGAACAGAACGCCTCGGTAGAGGAACTGAGCGCCTCCGCGGACGAGCTGGCCCGCGTGGCCGTGGAGTTGCAGGAGTTCACAGGACGTTTCAAGACCGGAGAGGAACGAGTCTCCACCCGGGGCTCAAGTTGCGGACCGGACCTGCGGCTCGCCGCCTGATCGGGTTCCAATCCACCCTACGAGACACCCTGAACGGACAGGCCCCCGCCCGGTGGGCGGGGGCCTGACTGCACTCGGACGCTCGACGCTCAACTCTAGACTGCTATTACGGTGGTCGAGCAGCGCGCCGCAGGCGCGCGTATCGAGACCACGTATTGCCGCATGTGGTTTCGACTCGTCCGGCTTCGCCGGACGGCTCAACCACCGTAGAAGAAAACGGGCCGCCCTGCGGGGCGGCCCGGTAAAAGATACCGAATGCGGATGGTTCGCTTACGCCTTCCGGCGCAGGCGGAGCAGACCCAGACCGCTCAGGCCCATCAGCGCTCCCATCTGGAAGAAGACAGGCTCGGGAATAGGAGGCAATGCCCGGGCCTGAACGTCATCCCAGTAGTAGTCAGCGGCCTGACCGGCAACCCCGAAGTTATAGGCCTGGACAAACACCGTCGTTAGATTGGGAAGGCTGGTGTTCACTGTCAGGTCGGTGTATACCAGGTTACCGTTCAGATAGTACTCGAAGCGGTCCCCCAGGCCCCGGATGGCAAGAGTATGCCAGCCTTTTTTCACGGGCGTGGCCAGGTTGACCCATCCGCCAGCATCATGATCCCACACGCGCCAGACGCTCATTATATTCTTTGAAAGCGGATTCTGGAAATCATTCGGATCGAAACGTCGCAAACCGATGATAGGATAGAGAGCTCCGGTTTCATCGCCGACTACACCGGTGCGTGCCCAGAGATCCGTGCGGCGGAGGTATTTGCCCTCAAACATATCTTCCGAGACATAAAGTTTGCCGCTCACTTCCCACGGGGCGAAAATGGCTGCGGCACGCTGGCGTCCCTCCGTCCAGTAGAACTGGTTCGCCAACCCCGACTGCTGTGTATCGTGCACGCTGTCGACGGAGATCTTCAGACGGTAGTCACCGTCAAAGAGCACGGATGCAAAACCTGCGGGCTCATAGCGATCCGTTACCCAGGCAGAATCTATGCTGTTGAAAGGATCGAAAAAGCCCGCGGAATACGCACCCGGCTGGACCAGCATCGCCGCAAGCACGGCGGCAACCAACAATACGCGTCTCATCAGAGATCTACCTCCCTCGTTTAAAAGTCTTTCGAGCTTTCCACCGGACGCTTGAGGTGCTCCGCCGGTGGTCCGAATTTACGGGCTCAGGATAGCACTCTGGAGGCGCCTTGGTCAAGAGGGAAGTCGCAAAACAGGTATTATTGACAGGGTGCGACTTGCCCTGTCTGCAGGTCAGCTCCGGCCCCTCTCGCCTTCTCGACTTGTGCTACGGTGGTCGAGTAGCGCGCCGCAGGCGCGCGTATCGAGACCACGCAGGTTGATGTCCGTGGTTTCGACTCGTCCGGCTTCGCCGGACGGCTCAACCACCGTAGGGGCAAATTCCGGGAACACGTTCACGGAACTCACGGGGCGGATGGAGTTCAGTCGCGCGCAGGTCAGGTCATCCCCCCCATCCAAACCTTCTCCCACCAGGGGAGAAGGCATTATCTTGCCCTCGTCCTGCCGAGCAACCTCGGTCTATAACTGCCCTCCTCAGCGGGCGATGGGAGAGAAACCCTCTAGCGAGAACGGGCAAGGGTCTGGGTGAGGGCGAATTTCGAGTCTCGACACTGGACGCGCAACTCTAGACTGCTATTACGCTGGTCGAGTAGCGCGCCGCAGGCGCGCGTATCGAGACCACGCAGGTTGATGTCCGTGGTTTCGACTCGCCCGCCCTTCGGCGGGCGGCTCAACCAACGTAGGGAGCGAGCTCCGGGAGAATGTTCCTCGAACGCCGATTTTCCAGAGCACCCCTCACCCCAGCCCTCTCCCACAGGGGGAGAGGGGGTTACATTACCAGTGACCAGGTCTGTTCGAGTCCCGAATCCTGTCCCACGGCGGGTGAGGGCTTCGAGGCCGAACTTCACAGCCTTCGACTGTCAGCTTTCAAGCTCTGACCTTCAACTTTCATCCCTCAACCGTCAACTCTCAACCGTCGACTCTCGAGTCTCGACTCTCAACCTCAGACCTTCAACCCTCAACCTTAGACCCTCACCCCCACCCTTGAAGCCTCCACCGAGAACGCTCGACACGGAGCGCGGGGACTTCCTGGAGGAGCGTTACCCGCGGCGGATCTCGTCGAGGTAAACTTCCCAGAGGCCGGACCAGGGGTAGCACCGGGAGGCGCGCTGAAGCTTGCGGCGCAGGCGCTGGATAAGGCGCCGGACGCCCTCCCGCGAGCATCCCCGGTCCCGTGCTATCCGGTGTGGCGGCTCCCCGGCCAGCAGTCTTTCCAGCGTGACGTTTTCCAGCTCCGTCAGACCGGCCAGTCTTGCCAGCTCGCGCACTTCGCGGCGCAGCAGATACATCCCTGGACGGAAACCCTCCGCCGGAGGCAAGCCTCGCCCCTCCTCCACTTTTCGGCGTTCACGGGCGATCTTGCGGCTCAGGTCCCTCTCCGAGCAGAACGCGCCGGGCTCGGAGGTGGGCAGGACGGGGAAGCGCTCTTCCCGGACAGTCATGGTTCTTAGACCCTCCTTGACATCATCGAACAGATGTTCTATGATATACCCGTCAGGATGCCAGTGCAACCGTTTCTATGCAAAAGTTTACAAACAGCAGTCCCTGTCTCCGGAGCGGGCTGAGAAAAAAGGAGGTTGACGGAGGGGGTGTCTGGCGCCCTTTATTCATGGGAGTGAACTTTTGCATAGAGACAGGAGACAGATGCCAACAGCGAAGCAGAGGCAGGCTCTGGACCTGCTGTTCGCCATGGCTCCCGAGGAGGCGGCGGCCCGGCTGGGCGTCCGGCCCGCCACGGTTCGCAGGTGGCTGGACGACCCCGCCTTCGCCAGAGCGTTGCGCAGACGGTGCGCGGAGCGGAGAGAAGCGGCAAGGCGCATCGCGGCGGAGGGTGTGCTGGCCGCCGCTCGGGAGCTGGCCCGACAGGCCGGGGCGGGAGAGGAAAAGACAGCGGCGCGGGCGGCGCTGGATGTGCTGAAGGCGAGCGGAGTGCTGGAGGCGGCCGGGGAAGCCGCCAGCGTGGACGGCACGGCCATCGCCGAGCTGATGGACCACCTGGCCGCAGAGGAGGAAGGTTGACGTGGGATAGCCGCCCGAAGCCCCGGATCGCGCTGGCCCGGGCGCTCTGGGGATGGCGTCCGCATCCTTCTCAGCGCGAGTGGCTGCTGGACGACTCACCGGTGAAGGTGGCGGCGTGCGGACGGCGCTGGGGAAAGACGGAGTCCCAGGCCGTGGATGCCGCCACCTTTGCGCTTGCCCGCCCTGGATCCGTCCAAATGATCGTGGCGCCCACGTATGACCAGGCGAGGCTGATCGCCGGTGGCGTGGAAAGGTTGCTGACGGGATGCGCGCTGACGCGGCGGCTGGTACGTATCCGCAGGACACCTTATCCGCAATTGCAGGTCCTGGGCAGCCTGATCTCGGCCCGCAGCGCCGACGACAGCGGCCGGGCCATGCGCGGTCACCGGGCAGACCGGGTGATGGTGGATGAGGCGGCGTTTGTGCCGGAGAGTGTCATAGCCGACGTGATCCAGCCGATGCTGGCCGATACCGCGGGTCAGCTGATCCTGATCAGCACACCGTACGGGCGCAATCACTTCTGGCGAGCCTGGTGCGCGGGGCAGCAGTCCGGCGGGCGCATCCGGTCCTTCCGGTTCCCCTCGGAGGCCAACCCGCACATCAGTCTGGACTATATCCAGCATCAGCGCGCGGAGCTGCCGGAGCGGGTGTTCCGCACGGAGTATCTGGCGGAGTTTGCGGACGACTCATCGTGCGTGTTCCCATGGCACGACGTGCGGGAATGCGTGCGGTTGTGGGAGAGCGCGGTGGATCCGCCGGAGAGCCGCGTGGTAGCCGGCGTGGACTGGGCGCGCTATTCGGACTTCACTGCATGCGTCGCCATCGAGGCGAGCGGCTTTCCCTGGAAGGTGAGCGCCCTGGACCGGTTTCACGGGCTCAGCTGGGAGGCATCCGTCGAGCGGGTGGCCGATTTCGTGGAGAGGACCGGGGCCCTGGCGGTGCTTTGCGATTCGACGTCGCTTGGCGACCCGCTGCTGGAGCAGCTGGACCGGCGGCTTGCACGGAGCCGGCTCGCAGCGGCGGCGGAGGGGCTGGTGTTCACCGCGCGCAGCAAGCGCGACATTGTGGAGCACCTCTCCCTGCGCATTGCGCACCGGGAGATCGCCCTTCCGCCGCCGCAAGGAGAGGAAGCTGCCGCGCTGCGGCGTGAGCTGCTTGCCTTCGGGCGCGACGTGCGCGCTTCGGGCGGAGTGTCCTTCGGGGCCCCTGCGGGAGAGCACGATGACTGCGTCATGGCTCTTGCGCTGGCTGCCTGGCGCGCCAGGAGTCTGCCGGAGTTCGCCGTACGCCTGGAGCGCTCAAACTGGAGCGATGAGGATGGCGGCCATTTTGTGGCCCTGAGGGACTTTGCCGGTGGCTTTTGAGGAGGAGAGGAATGCTGAAGACCCTTCTGGAGCGCCTGAGATGGCGGCATCCGGAGACGGAGGAGCTGGCTGCAGGGCGGCGGAGCCTGTGGAGCAGGGACACTGTATTCCCGCCCTGGTCTCCCGACGACCTGGTGCGGCGCAGGGGGCTGGAGATCTATGACCGCATGCAGACGGACTCGCAGATCTCGGCGTGTCTGACCACCAAGAAGTTCGCCGTGCTGGCGGACGGCTGGAGCGTGACGGGCGCCTCGCCCGACCCGAGGGATCAGGAGGCCGCCCGCTTCTGCCACTGGGCGCTGAGCGAGATGCGCACATCCGTCCAGGATGTGCTCTTCTGCGTGATGGATGCCCTGGCGAAGGGGTACTCCATCAGCGAGATGAACTTCCGGCGCGTGAAAGAGGGGCCGTACCGCGGGCTCGTGACGCTGGACTCCATCAAGCACAAAGACCCCGCGCTCTTCGACTTCCGGACAGACGAGTATCTGAACGTGACCGGTCTGGTGCGACTGGGAAGCGACGGCGAGCCGGAACGGGATCTGCCCCGGGAAAAGTTCGTGATCTACACATACATGCCCGCCTATGAGGATCCGCGGGGGCGGTCCGACTTGCGTCCGTGCTACCGCCACTGGTGGGTAAAGGACGTAGTCCAGAGGTTCCTGGCTATCCACCTGGAGCGGCATGGGTCGCCTGTGGTGAAGGGCACCTACCGGCGCGGCACCACCCGCCACCAGCAAGAGGAGCTTCTGCGGGTGCTGGAGGGCATCCGCCAGGAGACGGCCATCGTGGTGCCAGAGGATGTGACGGTGGAGCTGATGGAGGCGGCCTCGCGCGGCGAGCAGGGATATCTGGAGACGCTCTGCTATCACGACCGGCAGATCGCCAAGGCCATTCTGGGCGAGACGCTGACACAGGAGGAGGGATCACGGACCGGGGCGCTGGCTCTGGCGAGGGTGCATCAGGACACGTTGCGGCAGCGGGTGAACAAGGTCCGGCGCGATCTGGAGGAGACGGTCACGCGCTCTCAGGTGTTGCGGGCGCTAACGGTGCTGAACTTCCCGGGAGCCGCCATTCCGCGATTTTCGCTGGAGGGAGCTGGAGGAGAGACATCAATTCAGGACAGGAGGAGCGACGTATGAGACTGGGGATGCTGGCGCGGCCGCTGTGGGCGGTGCTGGCGAGAGCTGTCAAGGAGCGGCTGCACAGGCTGGTGGACTCCATAGACGAGGAGGATCTTACGGAGTTCAAGGCGCGCTTGCACGAGCGCATCGAGCGGCTGTGACACCGGGCTGAGGAGCTGGCGTGCAAGGAGAGAGGGAAGGCTAATGGCAGGTGACAGGCCCCGGCCGGAGTCCGGGGAGGTGGAGCGGACCGCCCGCATCTTTCAGGCGGGAAGCTACCCCGAGAGAGGACTTGAGATCGGCCCCGGCGATCTGGATGCCATCGCCGGGGCTTTCTCTTCGCCGGCCCCCGTGCTGGTGGAGCATCTGGAGGGGCCGCTGCGTCTGGGATGGCTGACCCGCGTATGGCGGGAGGGAGCGTCCCTGTTCGGCCGGCTTGTGTTCAGCCGGGCGGCCTGGGATCTGATGCGGGAGTGCGGGGCGCGCGCCCTGTCCGTGGGACTGGACCGGGAGACCCTGCGCATCCGCGAGGTCTCGCTGGTCAGCCGTCCCCGCGTGGCGGGGGCGCAGGTGTTTTCCCAGCGTGCTGTGCGCGCGGCGGTATTCCACGTGGACGATGAGGAGGAGAGTGCGGCATTGACGGAAGCGGCAAAGGATGACATCCGGCCCGTCGAGACCGGAGAGGAGGGCCGGGATGTGGCGGAGATCAGGGAGCGATTGAGGATCAGCGAGGCAGAGAAGACCCTGAAACAATTCATCGAGGAGGGCAAGATCGCCCCGGCGGCGGCCGGAGCGGCGCTGGCCATCCTAAGCGCGGACGACCCGGCAGCGGTCTGCTTTGCGGATGGCAGCCGTTCCAGCGCGGCTCAGGCGTTCCGGCAGTTTCTGGAGGCTCAGCCGCCTGTGGTGCTGTTCGGGGAGACGGCTCCGGCCGGGTCACCTGGCCGCAGGCACGGAGTCTCGCGGGATCTGCTGGAAGCGTTCGGGCTAAGCGACGACGACATCGCCCGCTACGCGCGGATGAGCGAGGAGGAGTGGAATGGCCGCATTGCAGGATGACCGCTACATCTGGCGGCGCGACGGGCATGTCCTCTGCATTCCCGTGAAACAGGGGGCACGCATCTACAAGGGAGCCCTGGTCTGCCGCAGCGGAGGCTATGCCGTGCCGGCGGCTGACGCATCTGGCCTGAGCTTCGCCGGCGTGGCGCTGGAAAGCGTGGACAATACGGCCGGAGCAAACGGCGACGCCGAGGTGCGCGTCTGGCAGACGGGGGTCTTTCCCGTGTTCAAGGCATCCGCGTCCGTGGCCGACATCGGGCAGCAGGCATGCTGCGTGGACGACCAGACCGTCGCGCTGCCCTCCGCCACCTCTCACGACGTGATCTGCGGCCGCATTGTGCGGGTTCTGGGCCCGGGAGAGGTGGAGCTGAAAATAGACGGGGCGGCGTTTTGAGAAGGCAGCGTCCCTCTGGCGGGTGTTGAAGGAAAGGAAGGTGTCATGCTGACAGGATCGGACATCCCGGCCGGGTTGAGCGACGGGGTGCGCGCGCTGTTCTTCAAATCTCTGGAAAGCACTCCCGGCCAGTACAGGAAGCTGGCGATGGTGCTGCCGTCGTCGCAGAGCCGGGAGACCTATGCCTGGCTTTCGGCCGTTCCGGGAATGCGGGAGTTCGTGGACGAGCGCCAGCCCTACGGCCTGCGGGAGCATTCGTTCACCATCGAGAACAAGACCTGGGAATCCACCATCCAGGTGGAACGCACGGCGCTGGAAGATGAGCAGTACGGGCAGATCCGGCTGCGCATCCAGTCTCTGGCGGAGGCTGCCGCACGTCACAAGGAGCAGCTTGTCTTCGAGCTGGTGCGGGACGGGTTCAATGCGCGCTGCTACGACGGGCAGCCGTTCTTCTCCAACGCCCATCCCGCTTCAGGTGGCACAGTCTCGAACCGGGGCGATGAGGAGCTCTCGTCCGCGGCGCTGCAGTCCGCCATGTCGCGGATGGCCCGCCTGACGGACGAGCGGGGGCAGCCGCTCGGGATCCTGGCGGATACCCTGGTGGTACCCCCGGAGCTGGAGTGGAAGGCGCTGGAGATCGTCACCAGCCCGCTGGATCCGGACGGAAGCGGCAATGCGGCCAATGTGCTGCGCGGACGGCTGGAGGTGATCGTCAGCCCGTATCTGACTGATCCGGATGACTGGTTCCTGTTCTGCACGAAGGGCGCTCTGAAGCCGCTCATCCTGCAGGAGCGCACGTCCGTGGAATTCCGCGGACCGGACTCCGGCCTGGCGGGCGAGGAGGCCTTCATGCGGGACAGGCTGCTCTACGGGGTGCGTGCCCGCTACAACGCAGGTTACGGCCTCTGGCAGCTTGCGTTCGGAAGCAAAGTGAGCTGATCTCGCATCCGGGGGACCGGGCCTTGGAACCCGGTCCCCCCTTTCATTTTCTGGAGGAGGTGCCTGCTATGGGAGCAACCAGAAACGTGTTGCCGGTACTGGTGGATATTGCCCGGATGGCGGGTCAGGATCTGTCCAGCGGGCGAGTCAGGACTGTGTGCGGCGGCCCTGCCGCTCTGCGCGTGTACACGCCGCAGGAACTGGGAATCAACGGCGTATCTCTGGGCTCCGCGGTCGCCAGCGTATGGGTGGATGTGGCGGGCTACCGCTCGCTGACGGCCTTCATCCGGATCGAAGGAGCGCCCGGCAGTTCGGTCAACCTGAACCTGGTGGCCACGCCGGTGGGCCCGGGCGACACCTGGGGGACGCCCGAGCAATACCAGGCCAACATCGCCGCGCGCGCTTCAGTAAATGGGCCAGGAGTCTACATCGTGGCCAACGCTGGCACTCAGCCCACGGTCTCCGGGACGTCCTGGACTGGATGCATTGCACGCCGCGCGAAAATCGAGGTGGGAGCCATCGGCGCGGGGGCTCAGGCCTGGGCTTATCTGCTCTGTCTCCCGTGACCGGCCTGCGGCAAAGGAAAGGTGAGGAAGTATGCCTCTGTCTGTGACCCGTTCCGATGTGAAGCGAAAATGCATGGTGGCGTCTTCCGAGACCACTTACGACAGTGCCATTGACGCGCTCATCGCGGAGATGTTGCCCGCCATCGAGCACTCGCTCGACCCGCAGTACCTTCAGGACACCTCGAACGCCGGGCTTCAGGCGGAGCTGCGTCTGGGAGCGCTGGAGCTGATCGCCGCGGAGTTCCTGGCTCAACGGGCCCGGGAACCCGGTTTCATGGAAGAGGTGCAGGTGGGTGGGGTGAGGCTGGGTCCGGCCTGGGAGCGGGGCAGAGCACTGGCGGAGCAGGGCTCTACCCGGCTTGCTCCCTACCGGCGCGCCCTGGGAGGAGCAGCGCAGGCGCTGGCGGCTTCCCGGAGTCCCCGCCCCGCTCCACTGTTGACGCACGAGACGCTGAAGGAGGTCTGAGACAGGATGGGCATCCTGGCCGACCGTCTGCGACGGAAGCTGGAGACATTCGGGACCCCGGTCAACGTTCCCGGCAAAGGGACGCACCGGATGCTGCTTCAGGACCTGACCGCGTCGCAGATGGCCGTATATCTGGATCCGGCCGAACAATCGCAGATGACGCTGCCGGGAGTGTACGCCGTTGCCCTGGCGGATGCGAATATCGTGGAGAATGACACGTTCACGGTGGACGGCCGGACTGTCACGGTCCGCAAGGTGGTCCGTCCGCGCCTGAAAGGCGAGGCGCTCTGCCGCGGCCTGCTGGCCTGGTGAGAACCCGGCGCCGGTTGTGGAAAGGAGTGAAAGCGATGCCGGACAACACGGATATCCTGAGCCGGCTGGCGGTCATCGAAAGCCGTCTGCAGGACATCCTGGGGCACCTTATGGACCTCCGGCGCTACGTGCCGGACCGGGTGGTGGAGCACTCGGAGCGCCTGGAGCAGCTGGAGCGCGCCATGCGCAGCGTGGTGTGGGGAGTGGCGCTCGCCGCCGGAGGGCTTCTCAGCGCCTTCCTGGCGCACGTGTTCGGGAAGGGTTGATCTCTTCAAAAACCCTTCTCAATACGCCTTGACCACCTTGAGCAGCAGGCGATCCGTGAACGACCGGCTGTTCGGGTCGCCAAGGATCAGGAAGTACTCCAGCCCGCCGTAGCCGGAGCGCGAGAGACTGAGATACCAGTTGGTGTCCCCGCCCGAGCGCACCAGACGGCCACCTGCGTAGCGGTCCGGGGCGAACTGATAAGATACGCTCAGGATGTCCTGACGCGCCGACGTCCCCACCCGCACCTGCTCCGAGGATGCCGAGACCGTGAGACGGTCGAAAAAGCGCCACGTCACCGACGGCCGCACCAGCCGGTAGTCCTTCCCGGCGCGTGTCCCCCATGCGACGCTCAGCGCCAGGGTATGGTAGCGGTCCAGCTCCGGCCAGCTCCATCCGGCCGAGAAGAACGCATCCCGCCGCTCCTCGAACCTTCCCTGCGTCCAGGAAGCAGATACCCGGTGTCCCGCACGGAAGGAGACCGCGCCCTGCGCCGACCACCCCTCCCGGAAGAACCCGCCATGATAGCGGGAGTAGCTGTAAGCCGAGACCGAGAGATCATACCGGCGCAGAAGTCCCGTGCGGGGCTCCAGGGCGTAAGAGGTCTCCCATTGCGCCCCCCGCTGATCCCTGTGGTTGATGAAGCCGTTTCTGGGCCGGAACTGCGGGCTGACGGAAACAAGCGCAAGGGAGGACGTGTACCGGGGGCTGCTCCATTCGAGCGCGATGTTGGAGTAGTCCCCCGCATCTCCCGCATCTTCCGAGCGCGCCACTCCGCCCCACATCCTCCAGTCTCCCCTCCGGAGGCTGCCCGCGGCGACGGCGACCCGGTTGACACGATCTCCCTCGTCGCGCTCCACGTACTGCAGAACCGCCGACGAAAACGGCGAGAACTGCTTCTCCACGCGGGCCACCGTGTCCCGGCGGTCCCCGATGTTCTCAGCCCGCATGATCCCCAGATCCACCCCGCCCCGGAACCTGCCGAACAGCCGTGCCCCTGCGTCGAACTGAGGGATGCGCACGCTGCGGAATGGATTGAAGCCCGTCAGGGCTCCCGTGAAATAGCCCGATCCCTCCAGAAAGAACGGCCGGCGCTCGTCGGGCAGCTTCTCGGAGTAGGAGAAGTCTATGCTGGTGACCGCCCCCTCCACGTTCGAGAAATCCGGGTTCACGGAGAACACCGCTGTCTGGAAGGCGCTGAGCTGATAGCGCACGTCCAGCCCGGAGCGAAGCGTGCCGCGGCCATCGTCCCATCCGCCCAGGGTGTAGGCCAGCACGGAGAGCGGCCGAAGCGGTTTGGCCGGAGGCGGCACCACCCCCACCCATTCCCCGTTCAGATCCGGAAGCTCGCGAGGACCGATGTTGGACCAGTAGCACTCCACGTCCAGCCGGGCGATGTAGCGCTCGAAGTTCAGTCCCATCGTCACGGGGTTGCCGCCGGTCTCCGGGCGGATCAGGATATCCCACGGGATGGCCATCTCGGCTGTCCATCCGTCCTCCACGATGCGGGCCGCGCTTTTCCAGACGCCTTCCCACTCCTGACGGTTGGCGCGGCCGCCCGCCAGCCGGGTGTTCTGAGTACCCAGGGCGTTGATGGTGAAGCGGTTCTCGTAGTCGGAGGTCTTGCTGTTGAAGGTGTCCAGCCGCAGGCGGAGCCTGTCCTCTCCCACGAAGCCGGCCTCGCGGCGCGTCTCCACGGCGCGGATGCGGTGCGGTTCCGAATCGAAGGCGTGGAACGCCACGTAGATGTTCTCGCTGTCGTAGCAGATCCACACGCGGGTGTCGTCGGCCATCGGTTGGCCGGTCTGCTCGTCGGTGAAACCTTCCTGATATGGCACCTGCGCCCAGCAGGCATCGTCCAGCGCCCCGTCAATGACGGGCGGCTGGCTGACGCGGACCGCCGGGAAAGAGCGCACGGTTTCCGGCTGAGCCGCGCAGGAGGCGCAAAGCGCCGCAGTCAAGAAACAGATTGTGGCAATGAACCTCAAAGCACCTGACGCCGGAGTTCTGTATATCAAAAACCGCCGCGCATCCGCCCGGCAAGGACGCATCAGATGATGCGGCGCTTCCTTGCGGGAACCTCCGTACAGGGCAGGTCCATCCGCGCCTTCGAGGTGCTCCCTGAGCGGGAGCCGGGATCCTGGTTGCTTCTGCTGGGAGTAGTCCACGGGGACGAGCCCCAGGGGCGCTGGCTGCTGCGCGATGCCCTGCGCCGGTGGTGGGAGGAGCCGCCCGCCCGGAACATAGGGCTGGTGGTGATTCCCTGCCTGAACCCGGACGGCTCCGCAGCCCGCACGCGGGTGAACGCCCGGGGCGTGGACCTGAACCGCAACCTGCCCACGCGCGACTGGACCCCGCGCTCGCCGCGCGAGTCCAACCACCCGGGCCCTGCGCCCGCCAGCGAGCCGGAGACGCGCGCGCTCCTGCAGCTTATGGAGGGGTATGGTTTCCGCGCCATTCTGAGCGTGCACTCCATGCGGCGCTATCAGATCAACTGCAACGGACCCGCACGGGACTGGGGCGAGGCGCTGGCGGCGGTGTGCGGCTATCCTGTGACGGACGATATCGGCTACCCCTGTCCGGGGTCGCTGGGAACATACGCCGGCGCGGAGCGGCAGATCCCCACCATTACGCTGGAGGTGGACAGCCGCGCCCGGATGCCGGAGATTCTGCGGGTGCATTCCCCGGTGATCCGCAGGGCGGTGGAATGGTGGGACAGGATAGCGGAAGGACACGGAAGGTGAGACACTGCATTCGCGACTTCGTACGGATTGTAAGCGAGACGTTGCCCGTGCCTGAGCCCGTCTACGAGTTCGGAGCTCTGCAGGTTCCTGGTCAGGAGGAATTCGCGGACCTGCGCCCGCTCTTCCCGGGCAAGCGGTATGTGGGCTGCGACATGCGGCAGGGCCCCGGGGTGGACGTGGTCGCCGACCTGCACGATCTGACTCTGGAGAGCGGCTGTGCCGGCACGGTCATCGTGATGGAGACGCTGGAGCATGTGGAGTTCCCGTGGAAGGCGATGGAAGGGGTGCACCGGCTGCTGCGGGACGGCGGGTTGCTGGTCATAAGCTCCGTTATGAACTTTCCCATCCACGCGCATCCCAACGATTACTGGCGCTTCACACCGGAGGCCTTCCGGAGCCTGATGCGGGACTTCCCTGTGGCGCACGCGGACTTCGCCGGGGATGATGAGTTCCCCCATACGGTGGTGGGAGTGGCCCGCAAGAGCACGGAGCCCTTGCCGCCGGAGTTCTTTGCTGCGCTGGAGCAGTGGAAGAGGCGCTGGTACTACCGGGATGGCAACTGGAGGCGGGACCTCAAAAGAACGCTGCTTTTGTTTGTCCCCCCAATCGTGCGCATGGTTTTGCCCCGAAGGTTAGCGAGGGCTTTATGGAGATGAGTGGGATGAGCACGCAAGTGCCGGAACGGCTACCGTGCCAACGTAGCAATCCGCAGATTCCCACCATTACGCTGGAGGTGGACAGCCGCGCCCGGATGCCGGAGATCCTGCGGGTGCATTCCCCGGTGATCCGCAGGACGGTGGAGTGGTGGGACCGGGAGATGGAAGGAGAAGGAAGGTGAGAAAGTCCATACGCAGCTTCGTGCAGATGATCAGCGAGACACTGCCCGTGCCGGAGCCCGTCTACGAGTTCGGAGCTCTGCAGGTGGAGGGACAGGAGGGTTTCGCGGACCTGCGCCCGCTCTTCCCGGGCAAGCAGTATGTGGGCTGCGACATGCGGGAGGGCCCCGGGGTGGACGTGGTGGCCGACCTGCACGATCTGACACTGGAGAGCGGGTGCGCCGGCACGGTGCTGATGATGGACACGCTGGAGCACGTGGAGTTCCCGTGGAAGGCGATGGAAGGGGTGCACCGGGTGCTGCGGGACGGCGGGCTGCTGGTGATGAGCTCCGTGATGAACTTCCCCATCCACGCGCATCCCAACGATTACTGGCGCTTCACGCCGGAGGCCTTCCGGAGTCTGATGAGGGACTTCCCCGTGGCGCACGCGGACTTCGCCGGGGATGACGAGTTCCCCCATACGGTGGTGGGAGTGGCCCGCAAAAGCACGGAGCCCCTGCCGCCGGAGTTCTTTGCCGGGCTGGAGCGGTGGAAGAGGCAGTGGTATTTCCTTGAGGGCAATTCCTGGCGCAACCGCAAGAAGATGTTCCTTCCGCCCATCCTGCACGGGCATTTTCTGAGAAAACTGGCCGCTACGCTGCGGAGGTGATGGGAGCAAAGCGTGCGAATATTGGAACGATCGCTGCCAACGGAGCAGACGGCATGAGGGAGGACGAATGGCAGAAGCATCCACAGCCCTTCAGCAACTGGCACGCCTCGCGGCAAAGGGTCTGCCGAGGCAGGGCGAAGCTGGCGCGCTCACCGAGCAGATCGAGCAGGCAATGGAGGAGATCTTTAGGGAGCGCTACCGCAGGGACACTCACTGGCTCAAACGGGTGCGCTATATGGAAGGGGACAGCAATGTGCCCTTTGCCGGCTTCGTGCATCCGGAGAGCCCTTCCAGCGGCCAGTATGGCGGTATGTCGCTCATCTGGTTTCCTGTGCGCGGCGACGAAAACGAGTCAGGTGCCTCACTCATTACGTTCGTCTGCGGGACGCGGGGGCTAGCCCCGGATGAACACATTCTGGGCCGTCCGGGTCACGCACGAAATCTGGAAGCCCTCAAACGCTATCTTGCGGAGCAGGTGGGAGTTAGGATGTGGTGCAAGCACGACCCGGCAAACCTTTCCCAAACCGTGCCCGAGGTAGTGCGCCGTTCGTATCCCCGTTTTAAGGACGTCTTCGGCCGCTATGGAGAGTACCTATACGCTATGGCGGAACTGCCTCCAGATGAGTCGGCGGCCGTGGCGGTCTTTTCGGCATTCCTTGATCTCTACGCTTGGGAGCGAGGCTGGACGCCGCTTTCGAGTGCTCAGGGCGAAATACAAAGGCTTCAAAACGCTTTACGGAGCAAGATCTTCCCATCTGTCAATCGGAAGGACGTTGTTGACCTTCTCTTCGAACGGCGCTTCGTGATCCTCCAGGGGCCGCCTGGTACTGGCAAGTCACGGATGGCTGACGAAATCCTAAGGCAGGATTTCCGCGGAAACGGGATGAGTGTCCAGTTCCACCCCGCCGTTACCTACGAGACGTTTATCTCCGGGATTGCTCCTCAAGTCGGGTCGGGCAACCTGACTTTTGCAGTTCGCAGTGGAACCTTGGTGGACGCTATTCAACAGGCAGGTCGCGAGCCCTATCTCCTTCACATTGATGAGATAAACCGGGCCGACCTCGGGAGCATTCTCGGCGAAGCCATCTATCTGTTGGAAGCGCGCGAGATCTCCCAAGGACAAGCCCGTCAGGTCCGCTTGCCCCAACCACTTTCCGATGGCAGGCAGGAGATTAGTATTCCTCCGAACCTCTATATCCTCGGAACGATGAACAGCGCGGACCGATCCATTGCGATTTTGGACCTGGCAGTTCGTCGAAGGTTTGCTTTCGTGGACATCTGGCCCAATCTTGAGGTGATTGAAGACCAAGGGCTGGAACTCGGCACCACGGCTTTCGCCTATCTCATTGATCTTTTCCGCCAGTATGCCAACGAAGAGAGCCTCTGCCTCCTGCCCGGACACGCCTATTTCCTGGCCGACAGTGAGGCGGAACTTCGTAACCGCCTGCAATTCGAGTTGCTGCCGCTGCTCAGGGATTACATCCGCGATGGGCGCGTGGGGCAGTTTGAGTCCGAACTACGTGCTTACATAGGATGGCTTGAAGGCGAGCTTGCGTTGAATGCCTAGGACAACGGCCCGCCACCAATGGCAGTCTCCGAGTCGGTCTCCGCTGCGCCTGACAGACTCAGGGACGCTGACCGTTCAGGCGAGACAACTGGGATTGCACGGGCGAGAGGGCGGCTGGACAACCTTTGGGGAGTCGTTCCTTGCGGCCAACTCGGCAGCACTTCACTCATTGGACGTCAGCGCTCACTTTGACCTTGCTTCCGCCGACCTCCGTCTGAGACTTCGCGCTGGAGGACGAGTCGGTGCAGTTCCACTTCGCTCACCCATTACACAGAAAGTCATTGGAGGCATTGTTGTGGAACCACGGTTCGGGTGGAGCGGCATTGGGAGAGTCTTGGAAGCGGTCGGGTGGAGTGCAGCTCCAGAGGTCCTGCACTTTCCACTAGTGCCAGGCAGTGCTCGCGACGTGCCCCCTTGGGTTCTGGCAGGCCCGATTCTCCACGCTTTCGCGGACCTGCTGGGGAAGACAACCAGAGGGTTTAGGGCTGCAGAGCAGACGCGCGAGATGCCTCGCGGCCGAATAGACTGGAAGCGTTACTGCAACCGCCAAATCCCTCGGGGACAACTCCATCGTCTGCCCTGCATCTTCCCGGTGCTGGGACCAGACCAGACGCTCCTGTCTTTCGTGCACTGGGGGCTGCAGTGTGTTTTGCGATCATTGCTCCCTTATGTGATGACGGACCCTATTGCGCGAAGGTTGTCAGCATTTGGCGAATCGCTGGCGGCCCTCGTGAAGGACTTCCCTACTCGCCAGCCGTCTCATTCCCAACTGGATTCCCTACTCCGCGGCAGTGGCCTGCCTAGCGAAGCGCTCCGCAATGGCGTCCAGTGCTTAGGATGGCTGGTGGATGAAAGAGGACTAGCGGGGCTCAACCAGACGGATGGTCTGGCGTGGCGTCTTGCGATGCACGATCTCTTCGAGGCGTGGGTCGGTACTCTCGCCAGAACTTGGGGCGCGTCTTTCGGGGGAGCTGTGAGGGCAGGTCGGGAAGGCCACGTGCGGATCCCGATTCACTGGGAGACCACGGGAGCGGGGAGTCTCAAGGAGCTTGTCCCGGACATTGTCGTGGAGGCAGGCGACACCGTCGTCATCATTGATGCGAAGTATAAAGCGCATTTTGAAGAGATGGATGACGCTCGGTGGCGCGAGATCGCGGAGGAGATCCAAGAGGAGCACCGCCGCGATCTTCACCAGATTCTTGCCTACTGCGCTGCCTACGACGCGCCGCGGGTTGTGGCAAAACTTGTCTATCCGATGCACCCTGCCACGTGGCGTCGGCTCAAGGAGCAGAGACGCTCTGTGACCCGGGCGATCATTCCCGGGCACGGTCGTCAGGTTGAGCTTCGGCTTGCCGGTGTGCCTTTGCTGCTTGATACTCCCTACCTCTGTCAGGAGATAGTGGAGGCTTGGGGACCTTTGCGTTAGCCTGAGAAGCGGCGATACAAGCGCTCAGCCGGTTCGAACTCGCGCCAACCCTCGTCCTTAGCACGCTGGAACACTCGGACCAGTTCGACAATGCTTCGCCCTTCCGGGTCCGTGACCGGCGCATCGGTTTCTTTGAGTCCTTCGAACTCGTGCCAGCAATGATCGTCGTCGTACAGCCTCGTGCTGACCCACAAAAAGATCTCGGGGACCTGCACTTGATCCGCGATGAAGTAAAGCCCTTCCGAGCACGCTTCCCGGATCTCCCGTTCCGCCTCCTCCACGCTGAGAGAAGATTCTCCCTGCATGACGATCTCCCCGAACGCCTTCCAGTTGGACGCGTCGCGATAGTAGCTGAAGCAGACATTTCGAGCCATCGGTTTCCCTCCTGAGCGAAGTCCTTTCGCTTTTGGGTTGCCCTTCAGAGCCGTTCGATTCCAAGATGCGGGCAACAGACCTTGTCGAAAGGTGAAACCAGCTTGGCCGGCTCTGCCCGGCCGGTCCACGGCCTATGAGTATCATCCGGGGCTGTCAGTGGGAGGGGGAAAGGTTTGCAGCTGGAGGAATGGACGTGGGTGATTGCGCCGCCTCACCCAGACTCTCTCCCAAAGGGTGAGAGGGCCTTTCCTTTCTCCCGGCTCGCTTTACACCCTGCGTTTCTCCCTGCAACCCTCGCGGGCGGCAACACGAAAACCGCCGGCAGAAGAACGGGAGAGGGCTCGAGTTAGGGCGAAGCCTCTTGCCTTACAACTCTTGGCCCGATACTCCCGACCAGCGTAGTCTGCAACCTCGCCGCCCACTACGGGAGGCACTGCACCGGGCGACACGCCGTTGACGGCGTCAGGAGGGATGTGGTAGGTATCCGGGTGGAAGCCGCAGCGCCTGCGGGCGCGTCTAATACACTGAAGCCATACTCCGCGGGAGCAACAGGACGCTTCCGTGCGGGTAGGCGGAGAAAGGAGCCGGCTGACGATGATCTCTCCCGTGAAAGCGATTGCAAGGAGACTTCTGGTTGCCGCGCTGTGCGTGGCCACGGCGCTTGCCGCCGGAGCGGCCAATGCCGCCCCGAAGATCACCTTCGAGAACACACAGGTGGACTTCGGCACGCTGGGACAGGGCAAGTCAGTGGACCTGATCTACCGTTTCCGGAACACCGGCGATCAGGAACTGACCATCGGGAACATCCACACCTCTTGCGGGTGTACAAACGCCACCGCTCTCAAGCGGTCTCTGAAGCCGGGCGAGGCTTCCGAGATCCGGGCGAAGTTCAACTCCGGCAGCTTCCGGGGCAAGATCACCAAGACGATCACCGTGGAGACCAATGACCCCGGCAACCGCGCGGTGCAGCTGATGGTGGTGGGATATGTGAAGCCCTCCGTGGAGGTCTTTCCCCAGAGCATCAACTTCGGCACGCTGAAGAAAGGCCGCACCTTCCAGCAGACCGTGGTGCTCAAGCCGGAGGATCCCGGCAAATTCACCATCCGCAGCGTGGATGCGCGCGCTCCGTTCATCACGGTGGGCCGGCCAGTTCGCTCGAAATCCGTGCCCGGCGCCTGGGAGTTGCACGTCAAGGTTGACCCCGCCAGCGTGAAGCCGGGCCGCATCTACGAGATGATCCAGATCCGCACCGACTTGACCGTTCAGCCACTGGTGGTGGTGCGAGTCATCGGGTCGGTGGTGGAATAGGCCACCCGGGCCCTCTGAGATGACCAGCCGCGTACGCTCCACCCTCGCCGGAGCCGCCGGCATTGTTCTGGTCTCGGTGATCCTGGCGCTGGCAGTCAACACCGCACTGCCTGGAGGTGTGCCGGTCCTGACGCCTCCGCCCTCACCACCGGGCGAGCCACTGGACTTCGTCCAGGTGTGGGAGGCGTTCGATCGCAAAGACGCGACCTTCATTGATGCCCGGCCTGCAGATGAATACGAGTACGGCCACATCCCGGGAGCCGTGAACGTCCCGCTCCTGGAGCGTGACCGGCATCTGCCGGCGCTGCGCCGCGAGATCCCGCCGGAGCGCAAGATCATCGTCTACTGCGATGGCGAGGAGTGTGAGGCGTCGGAGAAACTCAGCGCCTGGCTGAAGGACCGGGGATGGAAGAACGTCTATGTCTTCACGGACGGCTATCCATCCTGGTTGGCGGCGGGGATGGAGATCGCGAAAGGGGAATCGCCGTGACGGCCGGGTACCGGGTCCGTCAGGCGCTTGCTCTGGGCGGCAGGCTGGCGCTGGGAGCTGTTTTCATCTACGCGAGTTACGATAAACTGAGCGGCTCGCAACTTTTTGTGGATGCGGTGGAGAATTACCGCCTGCTCCCGCGCGTGCTGCTTTATCCTTTCGCCGTCATCCTGCCATGGGTGCAGTTCGTGACCGGTATCTGTCTGGTGGCAGGCGCACTCGTACCAGGGGCCGCTCTGGTGTCGGCCGGGCTTTACGCGATGTTCCTGGCTGCGATGGCCAGCGCCATCATCCGCGGGCTGGACATTAGCTGCGGGTGCTTCAATCTGAGCGAAGAGGGGCAGCGGGTGGCCTGGGGCTCACTATGGCCACGAGCGCTGGGACTGATCGCCAGCATCTATGTGATGGCGGCGTCAAACGTGTTTGAATGGCCCCTATCCCGGCTTATACGCCCCGGGAAGGGTAACGGGAAGGAGACTCTCTGAATGCAGGTGACCTGCCCTGTGTGCTGGCACTCAGTGGTGACCGTGGCCACATGCCAGTCGTGCGGGTTCCGGCAATGCCTGGAATATGAAGGACCGGTATGCAAAGTGTGCGGTGGTGTGTGCCGTCCCGACGTAAAGCGGGAGGAGGCGCCTGCCGCGGCATCCGGGAGCGAGGCGCCCTGAGCCTGCCAAAACACCTCCGGCAAAGAAAGGAGGGGCGAAGATGAGTTTCGTCATCCGCTGCGTGTGCGGTCAGTTGATGACTGCGGAGGACGATTACGTGGGCTTGGAGGTGGCCTGCGTCCGCTGCTCCACCGCCCTTCGGGTGCCTGAAAAGCCTGCCGACGATCAGCCAGCGCAGGCCACGCCCTCGCGGCCCGGTGCGCAGATCCCTGCCCGGCAACCTCTCCCCGAGGGAGTCCGACCACACCGGGGCGGCCTGGCGGTCACTCTGGGCGTGCTCTCCATCCTGTTTGCTCCGCTGTGCTTCGCCATCGGAGCCGTGCTGGGAATCGCAGCCATTGCAGTATCGGCCGAAGATCTCAGAGGCATTCAGGCCGGCACCGTGGACCCGGCAGGCCAGTCCTCCGCTTCTTCGGGGAGGATCATGGGCATCATCGGGCTGGTCATCTCGCTGGCAATCCTGGTCCTGACCGTGGGGATGCTGAGTATGGCCGAGCTGTTGCTCAATCAGTTGAACCGCTTCGACTGAACGCGGGGGATTGTCTATGTTCCGCTAGTCGCGCTCTGCTCCCTCATCCCGCTTGCCTGAAAGGATGAGTCCCAGAAGCCGCAGCGCGCCCGCCTTGTCCAGCGGTTCGTTTCCACTGCCGCACTTGGGCGAGTGGATGCAGGAGGGGCATCCCTCCTCACACGGGCAATCGCGCAGAAGCTCCAGGGTCTCCGTCAGCAGTTCCTTCAGCCTCAGATAGCACGCGCTCGCGATGCCAACACCGCCCGGATACGCATCGTAGATGAACACCGTCGCCAGCCCCCCGGTGTCCAGGTGATAGGGATGCGAGATGCCTCCCACATCCCACCGGTCACAGGATGCCACCAGCGGCGTGAGCCCGATGGCGGCGTGCTCGATGGCATGGATGCTGCCCATCAGGTCGAACCCGTCATCGCTCAGCCGCCGCACCAGCCGGTGAGGTACGGTGAACCAGAGTCCCTCTGTCAGGAAACTCTGCTCCGGCAGGTCCAGATCCACCACAGCCTGCACGGAATCGGAGTAGAGGTCTATCTTCCGGTAGGCAACCACGCGCGAGGTCACCTCCACCCGCCCGAAATGCGCGGTTGCGGCGCCCAGCGGGACACTCTCCACCTCCTCAACCACCCTCAGGTCCACCTCCTCCGCCGCGCGGGTGTAGTAGTGGAACTCGCCGGGCTCCACCACCGCCTCCCGCGAGACAAGGTTCAGGCTGACAACGCGGTAGCTCTCCCCCTGATGCAGGTAGATGGCCCCCTCGTGGACCTCCCGGAATGCGCGCTCGGCATCCACCTCACCAAGCTCCTGTCCTGAGCGGGTCACAATCCGGAAGCGCGAGGAGGAGGACGATCGGATGCCTACCAGGGCCGCAGGATAATCGTCCGGAAGATAATAGAACCTCCCTCCCCGGAATCCCAGGTCGCCCTCCGCGCACAGGCGCCAGGCGATATCCGGGGCGTTTTCACCGAAATCAAGCAGATCCTGCTCCGTGGCGGGAAGCTCAAAAGCGGCGCAGCAGATGTGCGGAGCCAGGATATACTCGTTGGCCGGGTTGACCAGGACGCGCTCGTGCCCCTGTTCGAAGAAGTAAGAGGGATGGGTCATCAGATACTGGTCCAGGGGATCTTCCAGCGCCACGAGCACGCTGAGAGCCTCTTCACACCCCCGTCCCGCGCGGCCGGCCTGCTGCCAGGCGCTGGAGATAGTCCCAGGGTAGCCCACCAGCACGGTCGCGTCCAGTCCCCCGACATCCACTCCCAGTTCCATCGCGTCGGTAGAGACCACGCCGATCAGGCTCCCATCGAAAAGCCGACGTTCGATCTCCCGGCGCTCCTCCGGACGGTATCCGGCCCGGTAGGACATGACGCGCTCGCGCAGCTGCGGATCGAAATGTTCCAGCTGCTCTCTGGCATAGCGCAGAACGAGCTCTGCGCTGCGACGCGCACGGGTGAACGTGATGTTCCGGACCCCGTCCGCCACCAGCCCGGCGAACAGCCCCGTCGCCTCGCTATGCGCGCTGCGCCGCCGCCCGTCGCTGCCCAGCACCGGGGGGTTCCAGAACACGAACTTGCGCGGCCCCCGGGGCGATCCGTCATCATCAATGACGCGCACATCCAGTCCGCTCAGGCCGCGGGCCAGTTCCTGCGGATTGGCGATCGTGGCGCTGGTGAAGATGAACTGCGGGCGGGATCCGTAATGCCGGCAGATTCGCCGGAGCCTGCGCAGCACGCAGCCTACATGCGAACCGAACACCCCCCGGTAGGTGTGCATCTCGTCCACTACCACGAACTCCAGCCTGCGGAAGAAGCGACCCCAGGCAGCGTGGTTGGGCAGGATGCCCTGATGGAGCATGTCCACATTGGAGAGCACCAGTCTGGCCGTCCGCCGGGCCGCCGCGCGATCGTCCCGGGAGGTATCGCCATCGTAGGAGCAAAGCCCCACCCTGCCGGGCAGGCGGAACTGCCTCAGCTTGCCCAGCTGATCCTGCGCCAGCGCCTTGGTGGGATACAGATACAAGGCTGTGGCCGAGTGGTTGGTCAGCAGCCGCTCCAGCACAGGGAGGTTGTAGCAGAGGGTCTTTCCGCTGGCCGTCCCCGTGACCACCGCCACGCTGTCTCCTGCCCGCACGGCCTCCAGCGCCGCAGCCTGATGGGTGTAGAGCGACTCGACACCCATCTCCTGCAGGGAGCGGAGCAGTGCTTCGGGCAGAGGACGGGCCGGTTCCGCATACCGGGCATCCCGTGGAGGGATGTCCTCCACATGAACGATCTGCCCCGAATACCCTTGCGAATGGCGGACGCGGTCGAGGAACTGGAACGGTGTCATCCGGGAGCCTGCCCTCCGCAGGATTGTGACTGCGAACACGCGTTCGCGTCAAGCTGGAGATCCCCAATTGCCGAACGCTCCGCTGCCAGGCAACGGAGCGTTCCCCACAATCCCTCGAAAAGCCGTCTGGCTACAGCCGTTCGATCTGGCTGAACTCCAGTTCCACCGGAGTATCCCGGCCGAAGATGGAGATCAGCACTTTGACCGTCTCCTTCGGGACGTTCACGTCCTCTATCTTGCCGGTGAACTCCGCAAAGGGGCCGCTCACTACGCGGACCACATCCCCCACCGCCCACTTGACGCGCGGGGGCTGCTTGGGGCCGTCCACCGCTTGAAGGATGCCCTCGATCTCCCGGTCCTGCATCGGCACCGGCTTGTTCCCGGAAGAAACGAAGCCGGTGACACCGGCCGTGCTCTTGACCAGGTGCCAGGTGGTCTCATCCAGCACCATCTCGATGAGCACATATCCCGGGAAGATCTTGCGCTGGACTTCCGTACGCTTGCCGCCGCGCGTGCGAAGCTCCGGCTCCGTGGGGACAAGGATCCGGGAGATCTTGTCCTTCAGGTTGAGCGACTCAGCCCGGCGCTCGATGCTCGTCTTGACTTTGTTTTCGTGGCCCGCGTATGTATGAACCGCGTACCAGTGCTTTTCCATGCCTGAGTCAGTGCTCCGCGCCGCCTGCTCCCGCCCTGCGGCAGGGCATCAGCGGCCCAGTCCGAAGAGCGTCTTCGTGATGTAGGCCAGGATAGAATCTACTATGTATACGTAGAGAGTCACGAAAATGACGCCGGCGAAGACGGCCGTCGTCAATCTCCGGATGTCCTCCCACGACGGCCAGGTCGCCCTGCGGGTCTCCGCATAGGATTCCTTCAGGTAGTTCACCACCTTCGTGAAGATCGAGGGCTCCCGCCTGGCCGTAGCCATCTTAGTCGCCATGCCTTGATGTGTCCTGTGTCAGTCGCCTGAAAAAGGGGATGGCAGGCCCTGCCGGATTCGAACCGACGACTTCTGGTTTTGGAGACCAGCGCTCTACCAGCTGAGCTAAGGGCCTGCGACTCTCCGTGGAGAGAACCTGCGCCCGGCAGACGGATGCGCCGGAGGCAGCGTGCCCGGATGAACGGGGCAAGCTACTTCGCCTCCCGGTGCACAGTATGTTTTCGGCACACCGGGCAGTGCTTCTTGAGTTCCAGCCGCTCCGTCTGCTTGCGGCGATTCTTGGTGGTCGCGTAGTTGCGCGCCCGGCACTCCGTGCACGCCATCGTTATGACCACCCTGATATCTGTCGCCAACGTTGTCCTCCCGATAACAGGGATGCGCTCCGCCGCCGCGCCGCAGGCCGGCGGCGGAGCAACTCAATCCCTGAACAACTACTCGATAATCTTGGAGACGACTCCAGCGCCGACGGTGTGGCCGCCCTCGCGGATCGCAAACCGGAGACCTTCCTCCAGCGCAATCGGCACGATCAACTCCGCGATGATGTGCACATTGTCCCCAGGCATCACCATCTCCACCCCCTCAGGCAGCTCCACCGACCCCGTCACGTCCGTCGTCCGGAAGTAAAACTGCGGACGATAACCCTTGAAAAACGGCGTGTGACGGCCACCCTCCTCCTTCGTCAACACATACACCTCAGCCTCAAACTTCGTATGCGGCGTGATAGACTTCGGCTTCGCTATAACCTGACCCCGCTCTACATCCTTGCGCTCCACTCCTCGAAGCAGAAGCCCCACATTGTCCCCTGCCTGGCACTCGTCCAGCATCTTCCGGAACATCTCTATCCCCGTCACCACCGTCTGACGGGTCTCACGAATCCCCACAATCTCTACAGGCTCGTTCAGCTTCAGCGTCCCACGCTCAACACGACCCGTCGCCACCGTCCCACGGCCCGTGATCGTGAACACGTCCTCAACACTCATCAAAAACGGCTTGTCCGTCTCTCGCTGGGGCGTCGGAATGTAGCTGTCCACCGCATCCAACAGCTCACCAATCGCCTTCGCCCACTCACTGTCCAGCTTCCCGGCCTCAATGTCCTCAAGCGCCTTCACCGCACTCCCACGCACCACTGGAACATCGTCCCCGGGAAACTCATACTTGCTCAACAGATCACGGACCTCAAGCTCCACCAGATCCAGAAGCTCCGGATCATCCACCATGTCCGTCTTGTTCATAAACACCACGATATACGGCACGTTCACCTGACGCGCCAGCAAAATATGCTCCCGCGTCTGAGGCATCGGCCCGTCCGCAGCGCTCACCACCAGAATCGCTCCGTCCATCTGCGCCGCGCCCGTGATCATGTTCTTGATGTAGTCCGCATGACCAGGACAGTCCACGTGAGCATAATGACGCTGCTCCGTCTCATACTCCGCGTGGAAAATGTTGATCGTCACACCACGCTCACGCTCCTCAGGCGCACCGTCAATCTGATCGTACGGCGTATACTTCGCTAGCTCCTTCTTCGCCAAATACGCCGTGATCGCCGCCGTCAATGACGTCTTCCCATGGTCCACATGACCAATCGTCCCAATGTTCACATGCGGCTTCGTCCGCTCAAACTTCTGCTTTGCCAACTCCTCTACGATCCTTTCTAGACCGCCGCCGGGAGGCGGGCCTGCCTCAGGCCCGCACCGATCCTCCGGCCCGGACTCACGCCCCCACGGGCTGTCCCTGATACTTCGCCAGAAGCTCGCTGGCCAGCGCCTTCGGCACTTCCTCGTAGTGCGAGGGCTCCATTGTGTAGGAAGCCCGTCCCTGCGTCATTGAGCGCAGCGTCGTCGCGTAACCGAACATCTCGGCCAGCGGCACATACGCCCGGATCACCTGGGTGTTCGCCGGTCCCGCCTCGATACCGTCTATCCGGCCGCGCCTGGAGTTCAGGTCGCCGATCACGTCCCCCAGGTTCTCCTCCGGCGTGATCACCTCTACCGACATCACCGGTTCCTTGATGACCGGAGCGGCCTGCCGGACGCACTCCTTCAATCCCATCGAACCGGCGATCTTGAACGCCATCTCGGAAGAATCCACCTCGTGGTAGCTACCGTCCACCAGGCGCACCTTGATATCCACGATGGGATAACCGGCGAGCGCTCCGGTGTCCAGAGCCTCCCGCACCCCGGCCTCCACCGCCGGGATGTACTCCTTCGGGACCACGCCGCCCACGATGGCGTTCTCAAAAACGAATCCCTGCCCGGGCTCCAGCGGCTCCACCTCCAGCACCACGTGCCCGTACTGTCCACGGCCGCCGGTCTGCCGCACGAAGCGTCCCTCCGCCCGCGCCGGCTTCGTGATAGCCTCACGATACGCCACCTGGGGACGGCCGTGGTTGGCCTCAACTTTGAACTCCCGGAACAGCCGGTCTATGATGATCTCCAGATGGAGCTCGCCCATACCGGCGATGATGGTCTGGCCGGTCTCCTCGTCCGTATAGGTGCGGAACGTGGGATCCTCCGCCGACAGCCTCTGCAGGGCCACGCCCATCTTCTCCTGATCGGCCTTGGTCTTCGGCTCGATGGCGACGGAGATGACCGGCTCCGGGAAGGTGATGGACTCCAGCAGAATGGGGTTATTCGCGTCGCAAAGCGTGTCGCCCGTCCCGGCCTCATTCAGGCCGACGGCGGCGACGATATCCCCCGCATAGACCTTGTCCACATCCTCCCGGTGGTTCGCGTGCATCCTCAGAATGCGCCCGATGCGCTCGCGCTTCTCCCGGGAGGCATTGTAGACCTGCGCGCCCTTATCCAGCGTTCCGGAGTATACACGGAAAAACGTCAGACGTCCCACATAGGGGTCAGACATCACCTTGAACGCCAGCGCGGCAAACGGGGCGCTATCGGAAGGCTCCCTGGTGATGGTCTCGCCCGTGCGCGGATGCACACCCGAGACGGGCCCGATGTCCACGGGGCTGGGCAGGAAATCCACAATGGCGTCCATCAGGAGCTGCACGCCCTTATTCTTGAAGGCTGTGCCGCACAGAACCGGAACCGCCGTGCCCCGGATTGTGGCCTGCCGCACCGCCGCCACCAGCTCTTCCTCCGAAGCGGGATGCCCCTCAAGGTAGCGCTCCAGCAGGTGGTCATCCACCTCCGCCAGCGATTCGTACAGCTTCTCGCGCCACTCCTCAGCCTGGTCACGCATCTCCGCTGGAATCTCCACGGTCTCCATCTTGACGCCAAGGTCGTCGCCATAGATGACCGCGTTCATCTTCACCAGATCCACGATGCCAACAAAGTCCGACTCCTGCCCGATGGGCAGCTGGACCGGAACCGCGTTCGACCCCAGGCGCTCCCGGATGCGCTGGACCACCTTGAAAAAGTCCGCCCCCACGCGGTCCATCTTGTTGACAAAGCAGATGCGCGGGACATTGTAGCGGTTGGCCTGCCGCCACACCGTCTCAGACTGGGGCTGCACGCCCTCCACGGCGCTGAACACCGCAACCGCGCCGTCCAGCACCCGCAGGCTGCGCTCCACCTCCACGGTGAAATCCACGTGGCCCGGCGTGTCAATGATGTTGATCTGATGCCCCCGCCACTCGCAGGCCGTGGCGGCAGACGTGATGGTGATGCCGCGCTCCTGCTCCTGCTCCATCCAGTCCATCGTGGCGGCGCCATCGTGCACCTCACCCATGCGATGGATCCGCCCGGCATAGAACAGGATCCGCTCCGTGGTGGTGGTCTTCCCCGCGTCAATATGCGCGGCGATCCCGATATTCCTGACTTTTTCCAGCGGGAACTTCCGCATTCTGATCCCTGTGTCTGCTATGTCAACTTCCGAAAAGAAACGTCGTTGCCGTACAGCGGCAAGTTCTTGCCGGCCTCAAGATGGCCCCGGGCCGGACGGCAAACTCAGGGGCGGACATTCCTTCGCAGTCAGCCCGCCCCCGAAAAGAGATGCTCGAACCGGAGCTAGTACCGGTAGTGGGCGAACGCCTTGTTCGCCTCGGCCATCCGGTGCCCGTCCTCTTTCTTCTTGATGGATGCGCCCTGATTGTTCGCGGCGTCCATCAGCTCTCCCGCCAGCTTCTCGATCATAGTGCGCCCGCCGCGCTTGCGCGCATTGGTCACGATCCAGCGGATGGCAAGAGAGGTCCTGCGCTCCGGACGGACCTCCACCGGCACCTGGTAGGTGGCGCCACCCACGCGCCGGGGCTTGACTTCCAGCACCGGCATCACGTTGCGCAGCGCGGTCTCGAAGATCTCGATCCCGGGGCGGCCTGTTCTGGCCTCGATCTCTTCGAGCGCCCCGTAGACGATCTTCTCGGCCAGGCTCTTCTTCCCGCGCATCATCACGCGGTTGATGAAGCGCTGCAGCAGCACGTTCCCGTAGACCGGATCCGGCGGAATCGGCAGTCTTCTGGCAGGTCCTTTTCTCGGCATTTGCTCCTGGTCTCTCCAGACTCCCCTGCTGGCGCTTCCCCCGGGGGAACGCCAGCCGTCGTCAAACCTTACTTGGGCTTCTTGGTCCCGTACTTCGAGCGGCTGCTCTTGCGATCGCGCGTTCCGGCAGTATCCAGCGTGCCGCGCACCACGTGGTAGCGCACTCCTGGCAGATCCTTCACGCGGCCTCCGCGGATGAGCACCACAGAGTGCTCCTGAAGGTTGTGCCCAATGCCCGGGATGTATGCCGTGACCTCCATCCCGTTGGTCAGGCGGACCCTGGCGATCTTGCGGAGGGCAGAGTTCGGCTTCTTCGGCGGAACCGTCCTCACCACCAGGCACACCCCGCGCTTCTGCGGGTTCTTCTTCAGAGCGGGCGAAGCCGTCCTTTTGCGGACCTTCTGTCGCCCCTTGCGCACCAGCTGACTGATCGTTGGCATAACCTGACTGGCCTACTCCACTTCAGAAACGTGTCTTATCGCCCACCCCGAAGCAGGGGCGGCTTTTTCCGGGCCTACGGCGGGCATCCCTCTCACGCGCCCGGCAACAAAAAACCCCTCGACACACACACGAGGGGCATACAGACGCCTGGGAACCCAGGTCAAAATCGGTCAATTGCGACTGGCCTGCTGGATGCCGTATCGCCCCCTTCGTGAGCCGGAGCGCCCCTCGAAGACGTTATGCGGGGCAGCCCCGAATGGTCGAACCGTGACAATATACCGGAACACTGCGGCGTTGTCAACATCCGCCGCAACGCGCCGGCAACAAAACAGCGTTTTTCAGGCGCGCCGGCGCCCGGAAAGAGATTATCGGCCGGGGAGAACAGGGCCTGCACCCTGTCTCCCCGGAACTGACAGTTCAGATGATGGCCGGTCTCAGATCTCGGCTTCCTCGGAGGTCGGGTCGAAATCGGCCTCGATCTCCGCGTCCACAGCCTCCTCGTCCAGATCCTCCAGATCTATGGACTCCAGAGCAAGATCCACCGCCTCCTCGACGTCCTCTTCCATCTCGGGTTCGGGTTCCGGCTCGGGCTCCGCCAGGACGTCCCGCGCCCGGTCCACGGGAAGGATCTCCGCAAAGTCCTCCTGCTGGCGCGACGCCTGCTGCGCCCGGCTGGTGATGGGCGCCAGAAGAACGCCGTTGCCGTCCGTGACCACCAGGTCCCGATACATCGGCAGACCCGTCCCGGCCGGGATAAGCCGTCCGATGATGACGTTCTCCTTCAACCCGACCAGATTGTCCACCTTGCCGCGCACCGCAGCATCGGTCAGCACCCGCGTGGTCTTCTGGAAGGAAGCCGCCGACAGGAAGCTCTCGGTAGCCAGCGACGCCTCGGTGATGCCCAGCAGCACCCATTCCGCCGTCGCCGGAGTCCCCGGAGGATCCTGCGATAGCACCCGGCGATTCTCGTCCTCGAAGACGAACTTGTCCACCACCTGCCCCGGCAGGAACGTGGTGTCGCCCGGCTCCACCACCTTCCGCTTGCGCAGCATCTGCCGGACGATCACCTCGACGTGCTTGTCGTTGATGTCCACGCCCTGGGACTTATAGACGCTCTGGATCTCCCGCACCAGGTAATCCATCACGCCGCGGACGCCCTGAAGCTGCAGAACCTTCTGCGGATCGAGCGGACCTTCCGTGAGCCGGTCGCCGGGCTGCACGATGTCGCCGATCTCGACCTCTAGGTTGCCGCGGTAGGGCACCAGATGGGTCTTCCGCAGCATCACCTCTGTGACTGAGGTCTCCCGCAGCTTGCGCAGGAGCTTCTCGTTCACCTCGCTGCCCTTGGGAGCCAGCACCTCGCCGGTCTCCGGATCCACCACGTCCTCGGCCAGCACCTCTCCGGAGCCGATCGGCTCCGAAACCGGATGCGGTGAGTGGATGACCACCTTTTTGAGGCCCGTGGTCTCGATGTCCGCCACCCGGCCGCCGACCTCCGTGATGATGGCCTGCCCCTTGGGCTTGCGCGCCTCGAAAAGCTCCACCACCCGCAGCAACCCGCGGACCTGGTCCTCCAGCACCTTCAGAACCTGCTGGATAGCCCGGGTGCGCTCGCGCTCGGCGTGGTGTTCCCCTTCGTCAAAGGAGATGATGCCCTGCCGCATGTCCTCATGCAGCTCGCGCAGGGACTCCTGTTTCTTCTTCTTGACCTCGGCGACGCCGGTCAGATACTTGCCCGCGACGCCTCCCGTGTGGAAGGTGCGCATCGTGAGCTGCGTGCCGGGCTCTCCGATGGACTGCGCCGCGATGATGCCCACCGCCGTTCCGATCTCCACCTCCGTGCCGGTGGCCAGATCAAGACCATAGCAGCGGGAGCAGACCCCTTGCCTCTGCTCGCACATCAGCGGGCTGCGGATCCAGACCTCCGTGATGCCCGACTCCTCGATGCGCGCCGCCTGCTCGTTCGTGATGATCTCGCCGGCGCGGACGACGGGCTCGCTTTCGCCCGGCAACAGGATGTCCTCCAGCGCCGTCCGGCCGCGGATGCGCTCTTTCAGGGTCTCGATGACCTCGCCGCTCTCTTCGATGGCAGCCACCTTGACGCCCTGCGTGGTGCCGCAATCGTGGCCGCGGATGATGACGTCCTGCGCGACGTCCACCAGCCTCCGGGTCAGGTACCCGGCGTCCGCGGTCCGCAGGGCCGTGTCGGCCAGACCCTTGCGCGCTCCGTGCGTGGAGATGAAGTACTCCAGCACAGAGAGTCCCTCGTGGAAGTTGGACTTGATGGGCAGGTCCTCGATGAGGTTCCCGAACGGGTCGCTCATCAGACCGCGCATTCCTGCGAGCTGGGTAATCTGTTTGGTGCTGCCGCGCGCTCCCGAATCCGTGATGATGTGGATCGGGTTGTCGTGAGAGATGTGCTCCAGAATGGCGTCCGCCACCTCATCGGCCGCCTTCATCCACAGCTCCTGGACGTTGCTGCGCCGCTCGCTCTGGGTGATGCGCCCCATCTCGTAGTAGCGATTCTGCTTGATGACAGCCTCTTCTGTCCGGCGGATGATCTCATCGCGCTTGGCCGGGATGTCCATGTCCGTCATGGAGATGGTGATCCCACCCTTAGTGGCGTAGAGGAACCCCAGACTCTTCAGCTCGTCCAGCAGCTGGATGGTGCGCATCCGGCCTTCAGCCTCGTAGCAGCGGTTGACCAGCTGGGCCAGCTTCTTCTTGTCCAGCAGGTCATTGACCCACCGCAGGCTCTCCGGCAGAATGCCGTTCAGGATCAGCCGCCCCGCCGTCGTGACCTCGATGCGCTTCTCACCCGTGGCCGGGTCCGTGATGCGCACGCGGATCGGCTCCTGCAGCCGGAGCACCCCGTTGTCGTGAGCCAGCAGCGCCTCCTGTGGCGAGGAATAGACGAACTCGCCCGGCTCACCCGGCGCCATCTGGGTCAGATAGTAGGCCCCCAGAACGATGTCCTGCACCGGCGCCACGATGGGCCGGCCATCCGCGGGACTGAACAGGTTCGATGTGGAGAGCATCAGCACGCGCGCCTCGGCCTGCGCCGTCCAAGAGAGCGGCACGTGCACCGCCATCTGGTCTCCGTCGAAGTCCGCGTTGTAGGCGTGGCACACCAGCGGATGGATCTGAATGGCCTTTCCGTCCACCAGCACCGGCTCGAAGGCCTGAATTCCCAGCCTGTGCAGCGTGGGAGCACGGTTCAGCAGAACCGGATGCTCGTGGATGACCTCCTCCAGAGCATCCCAGACCTCCGGCTTCATCCGGTCTATCATGCGCTTGGCCGTCTTGATGTTCGTCGTGAAGCCCCGCTCGACCAAGGTCTTCATGACGAACGGCTTGAACAGCTCCAGCGCCATCTCCTTGGGGAGTCCGCACTGATGCAGCTTGAGGTGCGGACCGACGACGATGACCGAGCGCCCGGAGTAGTCCACGCGCTTGCCCAGCAGGTTCTTCCGGAAGCGCCCCTCCTTGCCTTTCAGCATGTCGGAGAGCGACTTCAGTGGCCGGTTGTTGGAACCCACCACAGGGCGGGCGCGGCGCCCGTTGTCAATGAGCGCGTCCACCGCTTCCTGAAGCAGGCGCTTCTCATGGTTGACGATGGACTCCGGCGCACGGATCTCCGTGATCTTCTTCAGCCGGTTGTTGCGGTTGATGATACGCCGGTACAGGTCGTTCAGGTCGCTGGTGGCGAACCGTCCGCCGTCCAGCTGAACCATCGGGCGCAGCTCCGGAGAGATGACCGGGATGCACTCCAGGATCATCCATTCCGGGCGGCTGCGGGACTCGATGAAGGCGTCCACGATCTCCAGCCGCTTGATGGCGCGCGCCCGCTTCGGTCCCTGGGTCTGGGCGATCTCGGTGCGCAGCTGGCGCTGGAGAGCCTCCAGGTCCACCTCGGCCAGAAGCTGCCGGATGGCCGCGCCGCCCATTCCGGCTTCGAACACGCCGGTCACATCGCGATCCAGCCGTTCCGACACAACCTCCAGCAGATGCTCGATCTGCCGGTACTGGTCGTCCGTGATCAGCTCGAACTTCTGGACGCTCTCGATGAGCCGGAGCGCCGCGTTGATGTCCTCGATGCGCTCCTCGGCGTCTTCCTCTTCCTCCCGGATGCGCGACTCGACATCTCTCTGAACACCCTCGGCATCCTCTTCAGAGAGAGCCTCGCCCTCCTCCCCGCCTTCGCGGATCTGGCGGACGCCCTCCTTGCGGATCCGGGCGATGTTCTCGTCGCGCTGCTCCTGGATATGCTCGATTTCCATGGCGGCCACGCGCCGGATGTCATCCATCAGCTCGTTCAGCCGCTCACGGTCCACCTTCGTCACGATGTACGAGGCGAAGTAAAGAACCTTCTCCAGGTTGCGCGGAGGGATGTCCAGAATGAGGCTGAGCGGGCTCGGGACGCCCTTCAGGTACCAGATGTGGCACACCGGCGTAGCCAGCTCGATATGGCCCATCCTCTCACGCCGGACCTTGGAGCGGGTGACCTCCACGCCGCAGCGGTCGCAGACGATGCCCTTGAACTTGACCTTCTTATAGCGTCCGCAGTGGCACTCCCAGTCCTTGACCGGACCGAAGATCTTTTCGCAGAACAGCCCGTCGCGCTCCGGCTTGAACGAACGGTAGTTGATGGTCTCCGGCTTCTTCACCTCGCCGCAGGACCAGCTGCGGATCTCGTCCGGAGAGGCGATGCCGATTCGGATCTTGTCGAATGTCCTAGCGTCCGTCATAGTCTGGTCTCCTCGGGCGTCATCCGGATGATCTGCGAACGTCTGCGCGCCGCCGCCCTCACCGGATCATCACTGTCCGGGTATTCGTCATCGCTGTCGCGCAGGTCAATCTCGCGGTCGTGGTCGTCGGCCACCGACACCTTCAGGCAGAGGCTCTGGAGCTCGTTGACAAGGATCTTGAACGACTCCGGCACCCCGGGCTCCTGAATGGTCTCGCCCTTGACGATAGCCTCATAGGTCTTCACGCGTCCCACCACGTCGTCGGACTTGATGGTCAGGATCTCCTGCAGCGTGTAGGCCGCGCCGTAGGCTTCCAGCGCCCAGACTTCCATCTCTCCGAAGCGCTGCCCGCCGAACTGCGCCTTTCCGCCCAGCGGCTGCTGGGTCACCAGGCTGTAGGGCCCCGTGGACCGGGCGTGGATCTTGTCGTCCACCAGGTGGGCCAGCTTCATCATGTAGATGTGGCCCACGGTGACCGGGTTGAGGAACTCCTCGCCGGTCATCCCGTCCCGCAGGCGCGCCTTCCCTGTCTGAGGGTCAATGCCACAGCGGCTCTCGACGATCCGCTCGATCCCCTCGATGATGCGGTCCACCTCCAGTCCGGCCGGCGTGAGCTTCGGCTCGGGCAGAGGTGCGGCCGCCAGCTCGCGGGCGCGCGCCTCGCCAAGCTCCTCGCGGATGTCCACCCCCTGCTGCTCCAACCTCTCGCGCAGGCGGGCATCCATCAGGGAAGCCTGATACTCCCAGGCCTTCTCCGGCTCCTTGACAGCCGGCGGCAGACCCAGCTTCCGCGCGATCTCTTCCAGGTGCACCGGCCCGAGCCGCTCCAGGATGCTTCGCGCCTCGGCCAGAATCTGCCGGTAACGCTCGGCCAGCGGCTCCGCAGACACCTCGAAGGGCGGCTCCGCCCGGCGGGAGAGATCCAGCAGACAGCGGTCCACCAGCTTCTTAAGATCCCGCTCCGGCAGCCGCTTCACCGGCAGCCCGAGGTCCGTGGTCAGCAGATCCTGCAGGATGTTGATCCGCAGGCGCCAGCCCAGGATGGCCAGGTCGGCCAGAATCTCCGCTTCCGTCGCGCCCTGGAAGATAGGGTTCACGAACTTCACCCCCAGATACCGCGACACCAGGCCGAGATGAGTCTCCAGAATCTGCCCGATGTTCATCCGGCTTGGAACCCCCAGGGGGTTGAGGACGATATCCACGGGCGTCCCGTCCGGCAGGAACGGCATGTCCTCCTCGGGCAGGATCTTGGAGATGACTCCCTTGTTCCCGTGGCGGCCGGCCATTTTGTCGCCCTCCATCACCTTTCGCTTCTGGGCAACATACACGCGGACCACCATGTTCACGCCGGGGCTCAGCTCATCGCCCTGGGCCATCTTGATCAGGTCGCCCTCGCAGCGCTCGCAGGAGTTGCGGTCCGGCTTCTTGGAGAAGTTGAAAATCGCCCCGCAGCTCTCGCAGCGATACTTGAACCGCGAGAACACCTTGACGTCAACCACCTTGCCCTTCTCGCCGTGCGGCAGGCGAAGCGAAACGTCGCGAGTCTCCTCGGCCTTCTTTCCGAAGATAGCGATGATGAGGCGCTCCTCAGCGGACAGCTCACCCTGTCCCTTCGGAGCCACCTTGCCGACGATGATATCCTCCGCCTGGACCTCCGCGCCGATGCGGATGATGCCGTTCTCATCCAGATCCTTCAGCTGATCCTCGCCGACGTTTGGGATGTCCCGCGTGATCTCCTCGGGACCCAGCTTGGTATCCCGGGCCTCTGTCTCATATTTCTCGATGTGGACGGAGGTGTAGACGTCGTCCTTCACCAGCCGGCTGGAAAGCAGGATGGCGTCCTCGTAGTTGTAACCCCGCCACGGCACGAAGGCGACGAGCACGTTCTTGCCCAGTCCCAGCTCGCCGTGGTCTGTACACGGGCCGTCCGCCAGAACGTCTCCCGCCCGCACACGCTGACCGGCGCGGACCACTGGCTTCTGCGTGATGCAGGTGCCCTGGTTGGAGCGCAGCAGGTTCAGCAGGGCATAGGTGTCCACCGTGCCGTCCTCGCGCTCGACGACGATCTCTTCCGCCGTGACCCGCTTGACCACGCCGTTGGCTTTCGCCAGCACCATGGCCCCGGAATCCCGGGCCACGCGCTCTTCCAGCCCGGTCTTGACCTGCGGGCTCTCAGCGCGGAGCAGCGGCACCGCCTGACGCTGCATGTTAGAGCCCATCAGGGCGCGGTTCGCGTCGTCGTTCTCCAGGAACGGAATGAGCGCCGTCGCCACGGAGACCATCTGATCCGCGGAGACTTCCATATAGTCCACGGTCTTCGGATCCACCGTGGGATACTGGCTGCCCTCCCGGACGATGACCTTCTCCTCCAGGATCCGGCCGTTCTCGTCCGTCTTGGCCGTTGCCGGCAGGATGCGCGGGACGTGCGGCTCGTCACTCAGGTGCGTGATCTGCCTGCGCTCCTCTTCCTCGGCCGACAGCCACACCAGCTCTTTCGTGGCCACCCCGTCCTTCACCACGCGGTAAGGCGTTCTCAGGAAGCCGTATTCGTCTATCTTTGCGTGGCAGGCCATGGAGCCGATGAGCCCGATGTTCGGGCCTTCCGGCGTCTCGATGGGACAGATGCGCCCGAAGTGCGAATGGTGAACGTCGCGCACTTCCAGCTTGGCGCTCTGACGCGAAAGTCCGCCCGGTCCCAGCGCCGACAGTCTTCGTTTGTGGGCAAGCTCCGCCAGAGGATTGGTCTGGTCCATGAACTGGCTGAGCTGGCTTGAACCGAAGAAGCTTTTGATGCTGGCCGAGATGGGCTTCACCGACAGCACCACGTTGGGCATGATGTTGCCCGGGTCGGCGCTGGTCATGCGCTCCTTTGCCACCTTCTCCATTCTCAGGAAGCCCAGGCGGAGCTGGCTCTGCAGCAGCTCGCCGATGGACCGGACGCGCTTGTTCTCCAGGTGGTCAATATCATCCGTGGACGCCAGATAGTCGTCCGAAGTCTGGCTCAGGCGGATGATGTAGCGCAGGATCTCCAGCAGGTCCGTGGTGGTGACGTGCGTCACGCTCTCCGGGATGCTGGTTCCCAGCTTCCGGTTCAGCTTGTAGCGCCCCACCCTGCCCAGATCGTAGCGCCGGTTATCGAAGAAGATAGAATTCAGCAGGTTGCGCGCGCTGTCCAGCGTGGCGGGATCGCCCGGGCGCATCTTGCGGTAGATGTCCAGGAGCGCCTCCTCGGCGTCGTGCGTCCCGTCCGCGTCCAGAGTGGCGTCCACATACCGCGGTACCGCCAGAACTTCCAGCGACTTCAGGCCGAACCCTTCGATCTTGCGGGCCGCCTCCTCACTGATGCGCTCGTATGCGGCCACCAGCGGCTTACCGGTCTTGGGGTCCAGGATATCCTCCACAGGCCTGCGGCCCTTCAGCGCAGCCCGGTCCGTTTCCTGGAGCACTTCACGGGTGCTGAAGTAGTCCAGGATCTCCCGGGTGGTGCCGCAGGGCACCGCGGGACGGTGCACGGGCACCGTCTCATAGCCGGCCTTCCTCAGCTTGGAGATGTCGCGGGCTTTGAGCTGCTTGCCGGCCTCCACCAGGACCTCACCGGTCTCTTTGTCCACGATGGACTCGCGCAGCACGCAGCCAGCGGCATCGGTCAGAGATGCCTCGGCCGGAGCAGTAGGACACGCCTGAGGGAAACTGCTGAGAGCACGGATCAGCGTGGTCAGCGGGAATTTGCGGGTCTGCCCGATGCGCACCGTCACCACGTCGTTGGCATCGGACTCCACCTCCACCCACGCCCCTTCGTTCGGGATGATGGTGGCGTAGTACAGGATGCGCCCGGAGATATCCATGGTGTCCTTGAAGTACACCCCGGGCGAGCGGGCAAGCTGGCTCACCACCACGCGCTCGGCGCCGTTGATGATGAACGTTCCCCGCTCCGTCATCAGGGGCAGGTCGCCCAGATAGACATCGGTCTCCGTGATCTCACCGTCGCGGGTCTTCAGCCGGACAACCGCCCTGATGGGAGCCTCATGCGTCAGGTCGCGGTCGCGGCACTCCTCCAGAGGATACTTGGGCTCGCCCATGTGGTAATCCACCAGCTCCAGCTCCAGGTTGCCGGTGAAATCCGTGATGGGCGAAAAGCTCCGGAGGAGTTCCCGGAGGCCATCTCTAAGGAACCACTCGTAGGAGTCCAGCTGGATCTGGACGAGATTGGGCAACTCAACAACAGGGTCGGCGCGCTTCAGCCTGTGTTGTACCTGCATGATGTAGAGGTCCTCCTGCGGGTTACACGCAAACCGTCATTATAACATGGGTTCCGCCGCCCGGCCACAGCCGGAAAGCCCGCGAACAGGCACTCTCTTCGCGGGCTGAAGGCCGGTTCGCGACGTCGCGCAGAACCGGCCGCCATATCTCCTTGCGGGAATAAGCGTGAGGATGACGGGATAACGCGAACACCGGGAGGATTATACGCGTTTGCGTCCCGGAATGTCTTCCGTCACGCGGCCCCCATCCGCCTTTTTTGCAGTTTTACCTGCCCTGATCCTGACTGCAGACGTCAGAAGAGGCCGCAGCCGATGGCCGCGGCCTCTCTGAAGGACACACCAGGCTTGCGGAAGCCCGGCGGGTAGTTACTTGATCTCGACCGTCCCGCCCTGCTCCTCCACCTGAGCCTTGATCTTCTCGGCCTCTTCCTTGTTGACGCCTTCCTTGATCGGCTGCGGGGCGCCTTCCACCAGATCCTTGGCCTCCTTCAGCCCCAGACCGGTGATCTCGCGGACCACCTTGATGACCTGGATCTTCTTGTCGCCCGCGGCGGTCAGAATGACGTCGAACGAGGTCTTCTCCTCGGCCTCGGCGGCTCCAGCATCAGCGGCAGCCGCGGGGGCAGCCACAGCGGCGGCGGCCACGGGCATCGCGGACACCCCGAACTCCTCCTGCAGAGCCTTCACGAACTCGTTCAGCTCCAGAACGGTCATATTCTTGACTGTCTCGACCAGTTCAGCTACGTTAGCCAACTCTCATTCCTCCTGCTTCGAATCTCTGATTGCGATACGTTCCGATGCGCCGGACGCAGCCCGCATCCGGCTATGCCGGTGTCCTCACGCGGCGGCTTTCTTTTCAGCCACCCCCTGCAATGTCCACACAACGCTGCCGATCAGCTGCTGCAGCGTGCCTGCCAGATTGGCCAGGGGAGCCTGCAGCCCGCCCAGCACCTGGGCGATCATCTGCTCCCTGGGCGGCAGCTTCGCGATCTGCGTCACGGCCTCAGCCGAACACGGCTTGCCCTCAACCACTCCGCTGCGGATGGTCAGAGGACTTCGAGTCTCCTTGATGAAATCCGCCAGCAGCCGCGCCGGAGCAACGGAATCCCCAAGGCCAAACGCCACCGCCGTCGGACCCTCCAGGTTCTCCACCAGCTCCGCAAGGGGAGTGCCCTCCGCCGCGCGGCGGAGCAGTGTGTTCTTCACCACCCGGAACGTTACTTGCTCCGGCCTCAAGCGCGACCGCAGCTCGTTAAAGTCCTTCATGGACAGCCCGCGGAAATCGGTGAGAATGACCGATTTCGAAGCCGCCAGCATCTCACTGAGCTCACGGACCGTTTCCTGTTTCTTAGGTGTCGCCATTTTACTGTTCTGTCTCACCTCCTTTCCTGGCAGGTTGGTCTCCATCAAACGGAAAAGCCCCGGACAGTCCCCGCGCCGAAGGCGCGGGACGCCGAGGCGTAAACCGCGCGAGATCTATGACCACCGGACTGCCGCAAACAGGATGCGCAGCGGGTCAGAGATACTCGCCAACTGCCTCGGCGGGCGGGCGGAGTTATCCACCCATTAAGCTCCCCTTACCGGGAGCGCCTGCTTTCTCAGGCTTCTCCGTATGAAGCTGTCTTATCCGTGGACGCGCCCTCCGGACCTGACCGGCCCGCGCGTCCGGCTACACACCGCGCTCCGCAAGCGACTGGGCCCGCTGGGTGTCCACCTGGAACCCTGGTCCCATTGTGCTGGAGACGGTGATCTTTTTGAGATACTTGCCCTTGGCTGCCGAGGGCTTTGCCTTCAGCAGAGCATTGATGAGCGCCGCGAAGTTCGCCAGCAGGTCCTCGGTGGGGAAGGACACCTTGCCGATGGCGGTGTGGATGATACCCGCTTTGTCCACACGGTATTCCACGCGGGTGGCCTTCTTGATGTCGTTGACCACCTTGGCCACGTCCATGGTGACCGTGCCGGCCTTCTGGTTGGGCATGCGCGGACCCAGCAGACGTCCCAGCCGCGTCACCATTCCCATCACATCCGGGGTGGCCACGGCCACATCGAAGTCCCGCCAGCCTCCCTGAATGCGCTCGACCAGATCCTCTGCGCCCACGTAGTCCGCCCCGGCCTCTTCGGCTGCCTTGGCTGCGTCGCCCTTGGCGAACACAATGACCTTGCGCTTCTTTCCCGTACCGGCGGGAAGGGACGCCGTCCCGCGGACCATCTGATCTCCGTGGCGGGGATCCACCCCCAGGTTCACAGAGACGTCCACGGTCTCATCAAACTTTGCGCTGGCGGCCTTCTTGACTGCCTCCAGGGCCTCCCGCGGTTCCAACGGCTCGGTGGCGGGCACCCCGGCGGCTTTCAGAGCATTGACGTATCGCTCGCTTCTCTTCGGCATAGAAGTCCTCCCCTGACTCAGTCCACGATCTCGATGCCGGCGGAGCGGGCCGTTCCGGCGATGATCTTCATCGCGCCCTCGATGTCCACGGCGTTCAAGTCCGGCATCTTGACGCGAGCGATCTCCTCAAGCTGCGCGCGGGTCACGCGGCCCACCTTGTTGCGGTTCGGCGTGCCAGAGCCCTTTTCGATGCCCGCGGCCTTCTTCAGGAGCTCCACGGCGGGGGGAGTCTTGAGGACATACGTAAACGAGCGATCTTCGTAGACCGTGATCTCCACCGGGACGATGGTGCCCATCTGGGAGGCGGTCTTCTCGTTATAGCTCTTGATAAACTCCATCATGTTGATGCCGTACTGCCCCAGAGCGGGGCCGACCGGCGGCGCGGGCGTCGCCTTGCCCGCGGGGATCTGGAGTTTGACGATCCCCAGCACTTTCTTGGCCATGCCTGTTCCTTTCGATCCTCCGTCAGTCAGATCTCCCACGCCCGGACCGCAAGGGGGCGGCGGCGTGGTACGGCGCGCGTCGGCGCGCGAGAAGGATGATACCCGGGAACACATTATGCCGCAACTGCGCGCCCTCTTTACGCCGGCCGCATACACCTACCCGAATGGTTGCCTCATGCTTTTTCGCATCAATGGTAAAGCCTCGACGCTCACCAGAGCACGTGGCCGAGGCCTCCGTGGCCGGAGGAAATCGAGTGTTGCCTTGCGGACAGCATATGGCCCCCTGACGCTTTTGGCGCGAGGGAGTTCATCGGTGCACTGGCCGGGCCGGCGACAGACCTACCCCGCGGCTGTTCGTGAAGCGCCGCCGGGGTAAGCCGGGGTAAATTGACAGCCCGAAGGAGCCTTCCTATAATCCGTATGTCCGTCCCGGACCGGATCACAGGGCGGACGCGCCGAAGTGGCGGAATGGCAGACGCGGCGGTCTCAAAAACCGCTGGGGCAACCCGTGTGGGTTCGACTCCCACCTTCGGCATTTCCTCTACTTCTCGCTTTCTTGGCGAAGGCAATGGCTGGTCGGTACTCTTATACCGGGAGCCGTAGCCAAGCAACTCTTCTCACTTAGCAGCCAGACTAGCCTCTACGCTGGTCGAGTAGCGCGGCGTCAGCCGCGCGTATCGAGACCGCGCTTTGCAGGATGTGGTTTCGACACGCCCGCCGAAGGCGGGCGGCTCAACCACCGTAGGGGGCCCGGTCTCAATCGGTTCCGCCAGAGGCGCGGATCTCGGCCTGGGAGGGGCGGAGGTATTCGGGGATGAGTTCCATCGGGTCCAGCAAGCAACCGGAGCGGGCGTCCTGCAGCGCTGCTTCCAGCACATCCGCGATGCGGACGCGTGTGATGTCCGTGCGAAGCTTGAGGGACACCCCGCCAACATCCGCGGCAGAAAGGGCCCCGGCACACAGTTCCACAGCCGGGCCAACGGCCTCCACACAGCCATTCACGCCGGAGGCGGCAAGCCATCCTCCCAGCGCAGGCAACGGCAGGACGGTGTCGGGCCGGACAGGCTCCCACACGCGACCGGACTGCTGGCGATAGAGACCGGCGTAGACCTCTCCGGGGCGGCAGCGGATTAGCGGCAGCCTGATACCCCCCTCATCGGCGTCCCCGGCCATGCACAGCGCCCGCAGCGTGGAGACGCCGGACATACGGGCGCCGCAGGCGTCCGCCAGCGCCCTGGCCGCCGCCACTCCCACCCGGATCCCCGTAAACGACCCGGGGCCGCGTGTGCAGGCCACCACATCCAGATTCTGCGGGCGGAGGCCTGCTTCGCGGAGCACGTCACGGATGAGAGGCGTCAGCCGCCGGAGCGCATCCCGCTCGTGTCTGAAAGAACGTTCAAAAACTCTTCCATCCCGAAGCAAGAGCCCGACGGAGATGTCCTCCAGCGCGGTGTCCAGTGCCAGAATCATCATGCGTCCCCCTCCCCGGGCGGCGCCTGCACCCGGATGATGCGCTCCTCCGCCGACGCACACTCCAGCCGCACCCGCCAGGTCCGCCGCCCCCAGTCCGTCCCCTCAGCCCGCTCCGGCCACTCAACAAGCACCACGAAACGCCCGTCCAGATACTCGTCCAGCCCCAGATCCTCCAGATCCGCAGGACCGCTTAGACGGTACAGGTCCGCGTGAGCCACCGGATACCGACCGCGGTACTCGTGCACCAGCACGAAGGTCGGGCTGGAGACATGGTCCGTGCTGTCCAGCCCCCGGACGATGCCGCGGACAACCACCGTCTTGCCGGCGCCGAGTCCGCCCTCCAGCAACACCACATCGCCCGGCTGAAGCCGCGAGGCCAGCTCGCGGCCGAAATGCTCCGTCTCATCAGGCGAGCGCGTCAGCCGTTCCATCCCTGCGGATCCTCCCCGTTTGCGTTCCAGATCATCCGCCCCGCGCTCCACACCGCCTCCACCTGACAGGCCGACCCCTGCCAGACAATGGCGCTTATGATGTCCTCCGGCTGGCCCTCACCCGGAACCGTGCCGGTAAGCCGCAACGCAACCGCATCGGCGCGTGAACCCGGCTCCAGCATCCCGCGATCTCGCCACCCAAGCGACGCCGCGCCTTCGGACGTAGCCATCGCAAAAACCTCCTGCTCCGTGACAGGGGCCGACCGGAGGCGCGACCCCATGACGGCCATTCTCATCTCCTCGAACAGATCCTGCCGCTCGCTGGAAATGGCGCTGTCCGTGCCCAGGCCGCACAGAAGGCCCGCATCGCGCGCCGCTCGAACCGGCGGGATGCCAACCCCGAGCACCGCATTGGACACAGGACAGAAGGCGGCACAGACTCCACGCGCCGCCAGCACGGCCAGATCCCCCTGACTTGCCTGCGTCAGATGCACCGCCTGACTGCCGGGATGCCAGTAAGACCGGTTGTCCAGATACTCCACAGGGCTCATCCGGTGCGCCTGGACGGCGATGCCCCGCTCGCGGCGCTGCCCGGCCAGAGCACCCTCCCCGCTGCGGATAAAGGCGGATTCCTCCGGACTCTCGGCCACGTGGATGGAACGCGGGACGCCTTTGAACCGGCTGACCACGGCATCCAGCGCAGGCGAGCAGGCGTTGTAAGGTGCGTGGCAGGACAGCCCAATGCGCACATCCGCGCCGCTTTCCTGTGTCATCCGCTCCAGTTCGGAAGCCAGGAAGTCCAGGGCAGGAGTATGGTCCGCCTCGGGATCCAGGCAGAACACCTCGCGGTACACCACCCCGGAAACACCTGCGTCACGGATGGCCGTATGCGAAACGCCCGCAGCGCTGTGGTCAGCAAGGGTGGTGACTCCTCCCCTGATCTGCTCCCGCACACCCATACGAGCCGATTGCTCGAAGAACTCGCGGTCACGCCCCAGAACCTCGCGCGCGACCTTCTCCAGCCAGCGGGCGAATGGCAGCCCTCTGCCCGTCCCGCGCAGAAGGGTCAGCTCCAGATGGGTATGGGCGTTGATCAGCCCCGGCAGGATGACGCAACCCGGAAACGAAAGGACAGGATCACCCGGGAAAGCGCGAGCGACTTCCCTCCCCGCATCCGTCACGCGCCCGTCCTGGAAGCGAACCTCGCCTTCAGGAATGACGCACCGGGGGGACTGAACAAGCCAGTCTCCCCGGACGATTACCGCACCGCCCGCCCGGCGGTCCGTTGCGGGCATAGAGACTTCAGCTCCCCTCGCGCTCCAGCGTCTCCTTTGTGATGACGCGGGTCGGCAGGATGACCTGCTTCGGAACCTCCTCGCCATCCAGGATCTTCAAAGCGTATTCGATGGCCTCGGCCCCACAGGTAGGATAGACAAAGGTGGCGTCCAGAATACCTTCGCGGACATACTTGACGCCCTCCGTGGGCAGGCCGTCAATTCCGATGAACTTGATGGTCTTCTCCCGGCCTTTGCCCTCCTGCTGCGCCGCCAGGTAGGCTCCGTGCGCGCTGGGGTCGTTGTGAGCGTAAACGGCGTCAATGTCCGGGAAGCGCGAAAGCGCAGATTTCATCTCGCGCTGAGCATCCGGTTCCAGCCACTTGCAATCCGCGCTGAAGATGATCTTGATATTGGACCCTTTGATGCCCTCCATAAAACCTTCGTGACGGTCTATGGCGGGCTGAGATGTCATCAGGCCCTTCAGCTCCACCACGTTGCCTTTGCCGCCCAGGATCTTCACCATATGGTATCCGGCCTGGCGGCCGATCTCCCGGTTGTCCCCGCCGATGAACATCGTGTAATCATCGCCGGCCAGCGCCCGGTCCAGAACAATGACGGGAATACCCTTCGCCATCGCCTCTGCGACCGGTTTGGTCAGCGGCACGGACTCCTTGGGCGAGATGATGATCAGGTCCACCCCCTGCTGGATGAACTCGCGCACCTGGTTCTGCTGCACCTCGGTACGGTTCTGAGCATCTTTGTAGAACACACGGATACGATCCTTGTGCTTCTCAGCGGCGGCTTTGATGTCGGCATTCATCTGCACGCGCCACGGCTCTCCCAGGTTGCACTGGGAGAAACCGATGTTGTAGATGCGCTTGCCCTCGGACGAGCCGCCGCCCGGGGACGATTCCGGCTGTTTTCCGCAGCCCGCCAACATAGCCGCTGCGGCGGCTGTCACGGCAAGTATCAGGCAGTTCCACTTCATTGCTGTTTCTCCCCGCTTGCGGCCGCGCCTACTGCTTGCGTCGCTGGATCAGCACGGCCGCGACGATGATAAGCCCCTTGGCCAGCAGGCGGTACGCCTCCGGCACGTTATTGATACTCAGAATCTTATTGATGTATGCGATGATGAGCGTCCCGATGAGCGTCAGGAACATCCCGCCCTGACCGCCACTGAGGGACGTCCCGCCGATGACCACGGCGGCGATGGCGTCCAGCTCGTACGTTGCTCCCGCCTCAGGATCGCCGATCTGGATGCGGCAGGCGTTCACAGCTCCCGCGATGGCCGCGAACAGCGCGCAAAGACTGTAGGCGGCGATCTTCACGGCTCCCACCCGGATGCCAGAGAGCCGGGCTGCTTCCTCGCTGCCTCCCACGGCATACAGCCGACGGCCATAGGCGGTGTAGCGCACGACGACCAGCATCACCGCGATGGACAGAAGGAACAGCAGCGTGGCCGGCTGCAGCCCGAGCCATCCCAGCGGAGATGTCATCCAGCGGAAAACATCTGGCGGCGGTCCCTGAAGAGCATACCACTCCTGAGCGCCCGGCTGCACCTTGATGCCGCCAGACAGCAGCTTGGCTCCTCCCCTGGCCGCAACCATCATCGCCAGCGTGGCCACGAAGGGCTGAATGCGGAACCTTGCGATCAGCACGCCGTTCACCAGCCCGGCCGCAAGGCCGGTGATCGTCACGATGGCCAACGCCGCCGGGGCGCTCCACCCGTAGCCGATGAGCAGAACGGCAAACAGCGTGGCCGCGAAACCCAGCACGCTGCCCACCGACAGGTCTATCCCTCCCGTCAGGATGACCAGCGTCATCCCGCACGCCAGCAACCCGTACTCCGAGTACTCGAAAAGGATGTCGCTCTGAGTCTGCCAGGTCAGGAAGATGGACTGCCCAGTGGCCAGGTTGCGCGGTGTGAACAGGACGCCGAGCAGAAAGACCGCCGCCAGCGCCAGCACGCCACGGAACTCACCCGCGAGCGCCAACGCCCGCGCGCCGGAGAACCTGGACGGACGGACTCCTGGCTCACTCATCGGCCAGCCGGGCCAGCCCGGCGAACCTTTCGCGCAGGGCGGCGTAGAGCGATGAATAGAATGCGTGCAACGGAGCGTAGCGCTCCACCGCCTCGGCCCGCGGCTCGTCCCGCTCAACGGTGGACAGTGTCGCCCGGCAGGCCTCCTGCACGCTGGACCAGGCTCCCTGAGAGACCCCTGCCAGCAGGGCCACTCCGAATGCCGGCCCCTCGTCCACATTCAGGGTGACATGCGCCCGCCCGATGATGTCCGTCAGGATCCTGCGCCACACGGCACTGCGGGCCCCGCCGCCCATCACACGGACCTGAGTGGTATCCACCCCGATGGAACGCAGGATGTCGAAGCTGTCCTTCAACGCGAACCCCACCCCTTCGAGCACGGCTCTTGTGAAGTGAGCCCGCGTATGGGCCAGCGTCGCGCCGAAGAACACCCCCCGCGCATACGGATCGGGATAGGGAGTGCGCTCTCCTGAAAGATAAGGCAGGAAGAACAGCCCGTCGCATCCGGCGGGAATCTCCGCCGCCTCCGCGGTCATCAGGTCGTAAGGATCCACGCCTTTTTCAGCCGCCAGGGTTTTGATGTCCTGGCAGAAGGTATCACGGTACCAACGCAGCGAGCCTCCCGCCGACAGCACCACGCCCATAACGTGCCACTTGCCGGGCACGGCGTGGCAGAACGTGTGCGTGCGCATCTGCGGATCAACGAACGGCTCATCCGCGTATGCGAAGACCACCCCGGAGGTTCCCAGCGAGGAGCTGACCAGGCCGGGTTCGACGATGCCCGAACCCACCCCTCCGGCCGCCTGGTCCCCTCCCCCGCCAACAACAGGTGTCCCGGGGCGCAGCCCGAGCTGCTCCGCCGCTTCGGCGCTGACGGTGGCGGAAGGCTCGACGGACTCGAAGCACTCCGGCAGCCAGTCCGGCTCCACGAAGGAGGCGGCCATCATCTCAGGCGACCAGCGCCGCTCACGCACGTTCAGCAGCGACGTGCCGCTTGCGTCCGAGACCTCCGTGGCGAAGGCCCCGGTCATCCGGAACCTTATGTAGTCCTTCGGCAACAGCACCTTCCGGATCCTGGCGAACGCATCCGGCTCATTGTTCTTCAACCAGACGATCTTCGGTGCCTGAAAGCCTGTCAGGACGGGATTGAGGGTGATGCGAGCGACCGTGTCCGCGCCAGCGCGGGCGGTGATCTCCTCGCACTCGGCCGCCGTGCGCTGATCGCACCAGAGAATGGCCGGCCGGATGACCTGTCCCGCCGCGTCCAGAAATACGGCTCCGTGCATCTGGCCCGAGAGCCCGATCGCTCTTACATCGACCCCGTTGACTCCCGCTTTCCGGAGCGCCTCCGGAACGGCCTGAAGTACGGCCTGCCACCAGTCTTCAGGCTCCTGCTCCGCCCACAGAGGGCGGGGAGTGGAAAGCGGATACTCGGCCGTGGCAGACCCTTTTACGCGGCCGTCGCCATCTATGACCAGGCACCGTGCTCCGCCGGTGCCGATGTCAATCCCCAGGAAGTGACTCATCAGCTGTTCTCTCCCAGCGCAGAAAGATGCGCGGCATGGCGCTCCTCCCGGCGAAGGAGCGCCCGCCGGTATCCTCAGATGAACTGCTTGAGGTGCCTCAGACCGATCTCCATCCCCTGTTCGCGGCCCACCTTGCCGTCCTCGTGCTCGATGGAGAGGACGCCATCGTATCCGGCGAAGCGGAGATGCGCGATATACTGCCCCCAGTCAATGACGCCCGTGCCCGGTATCACGTACCTCCACCAGCCACCGTTCAGCGTACCGATCCAGGCGCGCTGATAGTACCGTATCTCGGTATCTTTGGCGTGGGTGTGGAAGATGCGGTCTTTGAAATGATCCACCGCCTTCAGGTAATCAATCTCCTGGTGCACCAGGTGAGAGGGGTCAAAATTCAAGCCGTAGTTGGCGTGGGGGATGACCTCGAACATCCGCTGGAAGTGCGCCAGGTTCTGCAGATTGGTGGCGAACCAGTTCTCCAGCGCCACCTTCACCCCCTTCTCCCCGGCATACTCCACCAGCGGGTTGAAAGCGGCCCGGCAATCCTCCTCGATGGTGGCGAAACGATCCTTGCCCTCCACGGGCATCCCGCCCAGCGTGCACACCACATCCACCCCGAGTTTCACGGCCGCGTCAACCAGTTGCCGGAACTGACCCGCCCGCTCCTGACGCGTGGCCGGAGCGACAAGATCCGTGTACCAAGCCAGGCTGCTGATACGCAGGCTGTGATCGTCGAAAAGCCGCCGCACACCCGCGATGTCCGCATCCGAAGCGGCGGTAAAGTCAAAATGCTTCGAGCCCGGCCCGCTGGCCACTTCAAGACAGTCGAAGCCCGCCTTCGCGGCGAATTCGACAACCTTCTCCAGCGGCTCGCCTCCGAAAGGCGCGGTGAGAAATCCTACTTGCATGACAGCTCCTGTTGCCGTATCCCTGACGATGGTGAGCGGCCGGACCCGGAAAGGGTTGCAACCGCGCAGAGAAGGTTCGCCGCGCAGGCAGGCTTTTCCCTTCCCGCGGGTCAGGCGCGCGCGGCGAAACTGAGGATGCGTTCGCGGAAAAGATTCTGAAAAGCAGGGATGTCCGCGTCCACCGCGACCTGTATGCTGTGCCCCTCGCCGTCCTCCCGCCGGAAGGTGACCACTCCCGCCCCGTCTCCCGTGGTCTGCACGGCCGGGACCAGCCGCTCCCACCGGAACAGCTCCGACCGGAAGTAGGCCGCCACCGCCACGGAATCATGCATGGGCGTGGCATCGCGACCGGTCTGCTGCAGATAGTGCGCCCCGGCCCGCGCGAGCAGGGCACCGGCCGGAGTCCCCAGGCTTTCCAGCTCTTTCAGGAGATCCCGCGTCAGGGAGGTCCGTTGCGTAATGTTCAGCCCCACCAGGCGGCACTGCGGGGCAAGGGTCAGCACGCGCCAGGCAGCCTCAGGGTCGCAGCGGAAGTTGTGCTCGGGAGTGACCGGCCTGGCCCCGGGCGGATGGTAGTTACCGCCCATTATGCTCACAGCCTGCAACGCCCGGAAGGCATCCGGATGGTCCCTCGCAAGCAGGCCGGCGTTGGTCAGAGGGCCGATGGTGATGAGGCCCGTCCGGCCCGGCGCCTCGCCGATGCGCTCCAGGATAAAACTGACGGCAGGACGCGGATCCAGCCGAGAGGGGTCCGGCGGCTCCAGATCCAGACCGTGACCCTCCTGGCCGGTCCAGTATGCCTGCACTCCGAACTGCATCGGATCCCGCGCCCCCAGCGCGAGCGGTATATTCGTGATCCCTGCCGCATCCAGCAGTTTCAGCACGATAGACGCCCGCAGGTTCACATCTCCATGAACGACCGTTACCCCACACAGATCAAGCTCCGGGGACGCCAGCAGAAACGCCAGCGCATACAGGTCGTCAACGTCCGTCCCGATGTCCGTATCCAGAATGACCCTGAGAGCCAGAATAACCCTCCTCTGCTCCTGTCAGCGTGTCACCGTCACCTTGGTAAGTCCCCGGGGATGGTCCGGGTCCAGTCCCCGCGCGACGGCCAGATGATACGCGAATCGCTGGCCAGCGACGATCTGAGCCAGCGGATCCAGGAATTCCATCTCCCCGGCCGGGATGTGCACCGGATGATCCGCAAGCGCCAGAGCCTCCCGGTCGCTTGAGATGACCATCATCTGCGTTCCCAGCTCGCGCAGACGTTCCGCCGTCTCCAGCACCGCCTGATGGGCGGCATCCCGCGGCGCGTAGACGATGCAGGGTACCGACTGGGCCGCCGCCACCGGACCGTGCAGCAGATCCGCAGACGAGTATGCGCGCGCCCGGGAATAGCTGGTCTCCATGATCTTGAGCGCCGTCTCCAGCGCCGTCGAGTAGTTCAGTCCGCGGCCGATGACAAAGCATTCGCTTTCGTCCACCACTTCGGCCGCCACCCGCGCCAGGCCGGAGGTCTCCTGAACGGCTCGGGCGATCAGCTCCGGTACGGTAAACAGGGCGCGGAGGGCGTCCGGCCGCTGGCACATGCAGGCGGAGATAAGCGCCAAGGCGGCAAGCGAGGCAGTGTAAGTCTTGGTGGCCGCGACGCTGTGCTCCTGACCAGCATCCAGGTCAAGGAGGATGTCCGCATGCTGCCCGAAGTCCGACTCCGGGTTGTTGGTGATGGCCACCACCGGGCTGCCCTGCTCCCGCGCCGCGGCCATATACTCCATCACATCGAGCGCCCGTCCCGACTGGGAGATGCCAATCACCATGGTGCTGCGCAGACGGGGCCGGCTGTTATAGAGGGTGACCACGGAGGGTGTTGCCAGAAAAGCAGCCAGATGATTCTGGATCTGGAACAGGTATTGCCCGTAGACGGCGGCGTGGTCGGACGTTCCGCGCGCCGCCAGGACGATCTGCGTGATCTGACGCGTCTCAACCAGCCGCGCCACCTCGCGGGCCGCGGCCTGCTGATGGTCCAGCAGGTTGGCCACCACGGCCGGCTGCTGCAGGATCTCCTGAAACATATGATGCATGGCTCTGGCCCTCCCGGGAGATGACAGCTTCCTGAAGCCCGTTTACGGATACAACAAAAGCTCTTTACGGCGTTTGTCGAACTCCCGAAGCCCCTCCTGCCAGCCTGCTTCGATGTCCGCCGCCGAGGCTCCGTCCAGCACCATCTTCCGCACCTTATCCGTCCCGGTCAGCAGGTCGAAAAACGCCTTGCCCCCGGCGGAGGGCTCGCGGAATTTGAAGTTGGAGGGATAGAGTCTGCGAATCAGGATCAGGAGCTCAAGGCCGGTCCGCACGGGCCGGAATGCGTCGCGGTCCAGAATGTGGGCCTGCACCGCCTGGCACGGCTCGTCGCGATACTTGGAGAAGTAGGGGATGAAATGCGTCGGACGGAAACGGACTCCCGGAAGGCCAAGAGCGTTCGCCGCTTCGGCAAGCTCCGAAGCCTTGATCCACGGGGCGCCGATGGTCTCGAAGGGCTTTGTGGTTCCCCGCCCCTCGCTGACGTTTGTCCCCTCGAAGATGCAGAAACCGGGATAGACCGCCGCGGTGTCCAGCGTGGGCATATTGGGGGAAGGGGCGATCCAAGTCAGACCGGTCTCGTCGTACCACATAGAGCGCTTCCATCCCTGCATCGGAATGACGCGCAGGGCAGCGAAGCCCTGCTCCAGATGCGACGCCACGAACCGGGCCACCTCGCCCATCGTCATGGCGGTTCGCGTCGGAACCGGATACAGCCCCACGAAGCTGGAGAACTCCGGATCCAGAACCGGTCCTTCCGGATGGAGCCCCGTAATGGGATTCGGGCGGTCCAAAACGATGAAGGGCAGCCCGTGTTCCGCAGCCGCCTCCAGGCAGTGAGCCATGGTCCACAGGAAGGTATAAAAACGCGCCCCGACATCCTGGATGTCGAAGATCAGGACATCCAGACCTTTCAACATTTCCGCATCCGGCTTGCGCGTTTTGCCGTAGAGGCTGAACACGGGGATGCCTGTCTCGGCATCCACTCCCGACTGCACCCCCACCCCGTCGGCCACCTCACCCCGGATGCCGTGCTCCGGCCCGAAAAGGGCCTTCACCCTGAGGCCGCGCTTGACGAATACATTGACCAGCGACTCAAGATCGCAGCTGACCCCGGTATGGTTGGTGACAAACCCGATGTTCTTGCCGCGCACGAAGTCCGGGATATCCTCCAGGAAAACCTCGGCGCCTGTCCTGACCACATTGTCCGGCATCGGCTTCCTCCAGGCGGCCGCGATCTCGCGTGGAGCGGCCGGCCAGGGGAACCTTACTCGCCAGAGGCCATACCTCCTGCCCGGGCGCTCCGGACAGAAAGGCGAGGCATGGTAAACTGGTACCGGGTGGAATACTGACGAAAGGAAGACGGACTCTTGACCAGAGTGATTCTGGGCGCGGCCGTTGCCGCAGCTCTGGGCGGAGCCCAGCCCGCCCCCGCAATCGAAGTATGCATTGATCCCGGCGCCCCCATCTCGGCCAGCACAGGACAGATATTCCTGAATGCAAGCCTGGTGAAGGCCACCGGAGCGAAGTGGGTGCGCGTGAACTTTATCCTGGGTCCCTGGTCCTCGCCCACAGACACGACCCGGCGCGGCCCCGGCAACCTGACCTGGAAGGAGACCTACGACACCATCATCAACTCGCTCCGCGCGCAGGGGATGGAGATCTACGCGCTTATCGGGGCCGAAGCGGTGAAGACGTCGTATCCGCTGAACTCCCAGGAATACGTGGACGCCTACGTCCAGAATTTCCAGACCATCGTGGGCCAGTTCCGCGACAGGATCCGGGTGTTCGAGTCCTTCAACGAACCGAACGACTGGGCGGGAGGGACCACCGCACAGGTCCAGCCCTACTGGTTCGCGAAAATGCTCAAGGAAATCTACACGGCGGTCAAGATCGCCGACGGCCGGCGAGACGATCCAAGCTGGCAAGTAACGCTGGTCTCGGGACCTCTGTTCACGCACGACCTGGATACAGGAGCCTCCTACATCTCGCAAACCTATCAGGAGGGGATATCCAAGCACGGCTGGAACGCGTTCCGGTCGCAGTACGGGACGTACCCGCTGGACGGGTTCGGATTCCACATCTACGTGAAACAGGGACCTAACACCGAGCAGGCGGTGCAAAACGGGTTGAACACCAACCTGAACGCCTTCTGGAACGCCGTGACCGCCTACGAGGGATCGGGGACCGCGAAGAGGCTGTGGATCTCCGAGTTCGGCTGGAACACGGCCCATGTGTCCGAGGCGGAGCAGGCGAGGAACCTGACGCTTGCGTTCAACCTGTTCAAGAACGACAGCCGGGTGCACATGGCCAACTGGTTCCAGATCAGCGACTTCGGGCCCAACGACAAATGGGGGCTGTTCCGGGGAGCGCCGTTCGACGACAGCAACAAGAAGCCGTCCTGGCAGGCGTTCTATGACTTCGCCATCGCCCAGCTTCCGCAGGGCAGCGTTTCCGGCTTCGTCCGTGACACCTCCGGGGCGCCGGTACCGGATGCGCGGGTGGAGATCACCGGGGATACACGCTTCACCACATCCGGCGCGGATGGTTCCTACACCATTGGGGGCCTCCCGGCGGGCCAGTATACGCTGGAGGCGAAGGCATTCGGCTACCGCAGCCAGACACGTGTGGTCAACCTTACGGCGGGCGGTAGCGCGACAGCCAACTTCAGCCTGCTGAAGGCGTCCTCTGTGCCGTCGCCGGCTGACGCCAAGACGCTGGGAAACACCTTCTTCGTACGGCTGGACGGGCTGGTGGTCTCCGCAGTATTCCCACCGGACAGGGTCTACGCCCAGCGTCCGGACCGCTCCTCCGGTATCGCGCTGATGACCGGAGCGGCCGCAAGTCCGGGAGATATCGTCAGCGCGACGGGCTACATGCTCACCGTGGACGGCGAAAGGGTGGCCAGTCAGGCGGAAATCTTGATCACGGGAAGCGCGGGCTCCCCTCCACCACCACTGTTTTTTCGGACGGCGCATCTCGGCGGACGGGCCCAGGGCAATCAACTGGGCGTGGTGGATGACGCCGTCCTTTCTCCGCCAGCGATCTCCACGGCGCTCAACAACATCGGGCTGCGGGTCAGCGCCGCCGGCAGGGTCACCTACGTGGACGCCGCTCAAAAAATCTTCTACCTGGACGACGGGGCCGGATTGCGGGACGGCTCCGGACAGACGGGCGTACGGGTATGGATGCAGAGCGGAACACTTCCGGCAGCGGGCAGCTTTGTCCGCGTGACCGGCATCTCCGGGGCCACGCTGGTGGGCGGAAATGTCGCGCGTTTGCTACGGGTGCCGGGTCCGGGCGGGGTGGAACCGGTCACAGAGCCCTGAAACTCGAAGAAAACCGGTATATTTGCGGATTCCCGGAGCCGGCGGCGTGTTATAATATCACCAGCCTGCGGCAGCGGCGGGACGAGTGGACCTCGCGCGCTGAATGAAGGGAAGCTTGAGCCTGCTCTGGCCTGCGTCCTGGAGGTAAAGCGCCTGTCTGAGCGGACTGCCGCGCGTTCCGCAGCTCGACGATTGGCCTCCCCGGCGGTAAATGACCCGGAACAGGGAGGCCGGTGACAGGAAAGGAGACGAAGGAACGATGCGCAAGAGCATTCTTCTCTGCGCCGCCCTGGCGGTCCTGATGGCCGCGGCTCCCGCTGGAGCCTACAACGTTGTGGTCTACCAGTCGGTAGACGAGCCCTCACTCGCACTGCATCCCACGTCCGACTCGGTCATCCGCGGGATGATCGGAACCCTGCTGGCCGGCGGCTGGCACCCGGTGAACACCAACCCTGCCGATCAGCTGGCGGCATTCACCGACGGCGCCTTGATGAGTGCCACTGGTCTTTCCGGCCTGCTGAACGACTTCCCGGGCTCGGGCAATCCGGCAAATGTGGTGCAGTACGACCTGCTGGCCCCGGTGGACGTCGCGGAGATCCGGGTCTTCTCGGGCAACCATTTCGACGGCCGCGCCTACCACACGTACACGGTGGAGTTCTCGGACAACGGCGGATTCACGTGGAGCAATCCCATCTACGTGCAGTCCCACCCGTCCGGATACTCCAACAACAACGCCAACCCGAACCTGAAGCGGGCGGTCTCCGTGCTGTCCGATCCTTCGGGCACACTGATGGCCGGAGTCACCAACGTGCGGTTCAGCCTGTATTCCACCAGCAACACGCAGGGGTGGATGTGGGACCCGTTCGACGGAGTGAACCCGTTCACCGGTGTGGATGATGGCTTCCCGGCGGCGTTTGAGTCGCCCCTGATCCTCGAACTGGAAGTCATTCCGGTTCCGGAGCCGGGCACTCTGGCCGTTCTGGGCAGCGCCCTGCTGGGTATGGGCGCCATGCTGCGGCGGCGGGCCTAGAAGAGCCGCGTCGCCGGTTCTCTGAGAAGCATCTGAAGGGCGGCGCGGGGCCAGTCTGAGTCCCGGGCCGCCCTTTCTCTGGAGGCGAGGCGTCCCACCGGCCCGCCCGGATAGAGCGGCCGGGGAAGGAGAAACGCCAGGCGGCGGATCTCCTTGACGCCCGCCGATGGGGCCGGGAGCGCAGATCCCGGCCGGGACCGGAGGAGTTGAAATGAAGCGATTCGCACTGATGTGCCTTGCCGCTATTGCGGCGGCCGCCTGCCTGCCGGGCGCGTCTCCGGGCGTCCTGGCGGCCGAAGGACCCCTGTTGAGCGGATGGACCGACCGGTCCACACTCTCCGGGAACCCTGTGATGCCCCCGATGCCCACGCCGCGCTACAACGTGGCGGCCGTGGTGGTCTTCGAGCACCTGGTGGTCATCGGCGGCCAGACAGGCCCCGGGCCGGAGAACATTGTGGGAACGGTGGAAGCCTACCGCTCTCCCCTGTCCGGGCAGAGCCCGCGCAACATCTGGATTGGCGACACGAGCACCGGTGGCATCCATCAGCCGATGCCCGCGCCGCGCGCGGGGGCTTCCGCGGCCGTGGTGCCCGACCCTTACGACACGCTGCGGCGTTACATCGTGGTCATCGGGGGAATCGGCCCGGATGTCTTCGACGAAGACGAGGATGGGAACACCACCGAGATCATCTCTTCGAAGGCCGTCCAGGTGTATGATTTCGTCAGCCGCACCTGGGACGTCACCAAACCGAAGAAGGGCATCCCGGGATGGGGCGCCGCGCTGGTGCGGGTGCCCGAGCCGTTCACCGACCAGAACAACGACGGTGAATGGAATGTGGGCGAGCCGTTCACCGACCAGAACGGCAACGGCACGTGGGACGCATACCTGCACGTGATGAACGGGGTCTGCACGCTGGACCCCGGCGGCTGCACATTCCCGAGCAACATCGCCTACGAGGTCTACTACAACGGGCGGCGTGACAACCCCGCGACCGGACAGGTGAACGAGTTCATCGCGCCCGGCTGGCAGGATCCGGGTGTGACTTCCCCCGTTCCCGAGCGCGAACCGGCCGGCGTCGAAGTGCGGACGCCGCTCGCAGTTCTCGTGGATCAGCCGGCCGTAGGCGAACTTCGGGCGGCCCTCCTCGTCGAGATGCGCCGCGACCTCGGCCACCAGTGCCGAGCCCACGACGGCGGCATCGGCGACGCGCGCGATCGCGGCCGCCTGTTCGGGCGTGCGGATGCCGAAGCCCACGGCGATCGGCAGGTCGGTGTGCCGGCGCAAACGCTCGACCTGCGGGGCGACGCGGTCGGCT